>Ga0310695_10014436_pt1 | contig 10674 bp, 11 predicted proteins | sample RumenRJG_04DNA_FD_203882 | JGI IMG/M metagenome (GOLD analysis project Ga0310695, IMG submission 203882) | Bovine rumen microbial communities from Lethbridge, Alberta, Canada - RJG_04 (v2) (version 2) | ecosystem: Host-associated > Mammals > Digestive system > Stomach > Rumen | place: Canada... | reverse complement strand
TATTGCCAACATCCGCATCGTTCCTCAGTCACAGGCCTACGTTCTGGAACGTCTCGGTAAATTCCACACCATCTGGGAAGCGGGCATCCACATCAAGGTCCCCTTCTTCGACCGCATCGCCAAGAAAGTGTCTCTGAAGGAGCAGGTCCTGGACTTCCCTCCCCAGCCGGTCATCACGAAAGATAACGTCACCATGCAGATCGACTCCGTCGTTTTCTGCAAGGTCTTCGATCCGAAACTGTATGTCTACGGTGTGGAATCTCCTCTGGCCGGTCTGCAGAACCTCAGTGCCACCACCCTTCGTAACATCATCGGTGAGATGGAACTGGATCAGACCCTCACCAGCCGTGATGCCATCAACCAGCGGCTGGAAGCCGTTCTGGATGAAGCCACCGATCCCTGGGGCATCAAAGTCACCCGCGTGGAGCTGAAGAACATCCAGCCGCCGCAGGCCATTGAGGAAGTCATGACCAAGCAGATGCGTGCCGAGCGCGAACGCCGCCAGACCGTACTGGAAGCACAGGCTCACAAGGAAGCCGTCGTTTCCCGTGCCGAAGGTGACAAGCAGGCCAAGATCCTGGCCGCCCAGGCAGAACGCGATGCACAGATCGCGCTGGCAGAAGGCCGTGCCCGTTCCATCGAGCTGGTCTATGAAGCACAGGCCAACGGCATCCGTCATCTGAACGATGCCAACATCAAGGAAAATGTTCTGAAACTCAAAGGCATCGAAGCTCTGAAGGATGTATCCGATGGCCGTGCCACCAAGATCTACATGCCCTCGGACATCGCCAATGTGATCTCCTCTCTGGGTGTTGTCGGAGAAGCCATGGGTATCGGGGACGCTACTGCAGTGGATACTTCTCCGAAGCCGGAAGCTCCCGTCAAAAAAGACGAGTGCATCGATGAGGATACGGGTCTCGGCGGAATCGAAGCCTATCTCACTACCGAAGGCATCAAGAAAGATGTCGAGGATATGTACGACAACAAGTGACATTTAAGGAGGAATACTATTGTCCGTCCTGCTCTACATACTGGGAGGTCTTCTGGGGCTTGCCTACGGCACCGCCATTGCGTACATCAACGGCAGGCTCACGGAGAACTATATCCGAAACAATAAAGATCATGAAAATCCCATGCAGCGGGCAAACGGTTTTTCCGCTACACGGCAGATCATCAATGCCGGTGCACTCGTGGTACTGTTCCTGTTTTACGGCATCCTGAAGAAGATGTTTCTTCCGGTACTCATCGGTGCACTCATCGGCATCGGATTCGTGTCCTATGTATTTCTGTTCCGTATCGGGAAGAAAACACGGGATGACGAATAACGACCCAAATAGTTTAAGGGCAGCTCCTTTTTCGGGAGCTGCCCTTTTCGCAAGCTTTTTTTCAAGATGTTGTTGACTCGGACACCCGGGTATACAGGAACACGCCGCCGATGACGATGAGGCCGCCCAGGATCACCGCAGGACGCGGGATCTCCCGGAACAGTACGATGCCGATAAGACTGGCAAAAACCGGTTCCAGCAGTTTGGAATTGGAAATGAATGCGGCACTTTCATATTTCAGGCCCCAGCTGAACACGCTGTGACCCAGCAGCGTACAGAATACCGCCATACCGAATGCTGCCCAGTAGTCTACAGACTGATACCCGGTAAGCGGAACACCGGTGATGAGAAGCAGAACAAGTACCGTCAACGAAGCCGCGATATAGACTAGGAGCGTATAGGTCGTGGTACTGATCCTCTGACGGAGGACCTTGCCGATGATGGTATACACTGCCACAACGACAGCACCGGTGAGAGCAATCATGTCTCCCAGCAGCGCACCTTCTCCGCTGCCGGAATCCGACAGTGCTATGATGACACTTCCCAGAAAGGTCGCCATAATCCCGCCCCATCCCAAGGGTGGGATTCTTTCCTTAAACACCATCAGCATGATCAGCGCGACGAAAAACACTTCCGTATCCACAAACACCACAGAAGAAGCGATACTGGTGTAACGCAGGGATTCAAAATACAGTGAGAAATGAAGTCCCAGACAGACGCCGCTGATCACGGCAAGGATCCAGTCTTTCTTCGTCATCCCTTTCATCTCTTCCCGGTTGCGAACCAGGACATAGGGCAGCAGAATGACCGACGCCATGGCCACGCGGTAAAACGCCAGGATCATAGCCGGTGCGGATGAGATGCGCACCAGCGGTGCCGACAGCGACACGCCGACGACGCCCAGTATGATGATCAGTTTCTTCACTGCCTGTTCCTCTTCCTTCTTCCATTCGGTGTAACCGTATCCTCATTTTACATTATCGGAACCGGTTTGTCTTGTAAAAAAGGAAAAACTCCGCAGGATGCGGAGCAGTTCCTGTTCCTCGCAGCTGGATCACAGAAGACGGATTCCTTTGACCATCAGCATCAGTCCCATTGTGATGATGAGCATGGTGCTGCCCTTGAGGATATATTTGTTGTATTTTCGTGTCAGCGCATCGCCCAGGCCGCCGAACAGCAGCATGATGACACAGGTCCCCAGCCCGAATACCAGCATCACGGCCCCTCCTTTGAACGGTGAGGCGGCGGATGCTGCCACAAGCCACATGGAGGAGAGTATGCCGCAGGGCATGATCCCGGTCAGAACTCCGATAAGGAACGGCGTTCCGCGGAACCGGCACGGCGAAGGAAGCCCCGGCCTCAGTTTTCTGAGGAATGGGATCCCCCACATCTGAAGTCCGATAAGGATCACCAGGCCCCCTGCGATGATAAAGACCGCGCTTTTCATCCGCAGACTGAAAACGAGAACGCTCCCCACTGCGCCGAAGATGACCCCCATGATGGTGTACCCGATCAGCCGTCCGCCGTTGTAGGCAAGCGCATTGTGCTGAGTCAGCATGATTCCGCCGCACATTCCGACACAGTGCACGCCTCCCAATAGACCGGTGAGGAAGATCATCCCAAGAGACAGTTTCCCTCCGGTTTCCGGCATGGGAACGATGCCCGTAAGATAAGTTAAGACAAAATACAACACCGCGATGCAAAGGATCCCCAGTGCATCCGCCAGAAAATTGTTTCTTCCCTTTCCCACGGGATATCCCATTTTCTGAAGGAGCGCTTCGATCTCTTTTTCCGAAATGACTTCCTCATCATAGTTCAGAGACAGTTCACTTCTGACATAGCTCGCCTTCACGTTGTTGATCCCTTTTTCCCGTGACAGTCTCCGGGTAATGATTGATGTGCAGTTCGGGCAGATGATCCCGTCCAGCTTTTTGCGGAATTCCGGTGCGCTCATCGTTGTTCTTCTCCCGTTTTGTTCTTTCCGCGAAACAGATATCCGATCCTGGATGCGATCTGTTCGGATACCGTCGGTCTGCGCGGGATGGGTTCGTATTCCATTTCATTCAGCAATTGGAGGATCTTCTCATCCGTTATGATTTCCGGATCATATGTCACGGTGACCAGAGATTGAAAGTAAGCTACATCAGCATCGATGACACCGCGTGTCTGCAGCAGTCCGGAAATGATGATTTCCGGGCACTGGATGCAGTAGATCCCTTTTACATAGGTCTTTAACGTTACCTCTTCCATTTACGTTTCCTCTCCCCGCTCTTCCCCAGCTTCTGCAGTTTCAGAGAATTCATCAGCACACCGATGGAACTTGCCGACATCGCCATGGCACAAAGAGACGGGTGCAGCAGACCCGCTGCCGCCACCGAGATGCTGACAAGATTATAGCCAAGAGCCCAATGAAGATTCTGCCGCACCGTGCCCATGGTTTTTCGTGAAATAGAGAAAGCATCCCTCAGTTTTGACAGCTTTCCGGCGGGCAGAAGCAAGGACGCGGATTCGATCGCGACGTCCGATCCCGTACCCATGGCAACGGAGATATCCGCCGTAGCGAGTGCCGGTGTGTCGTTGATCCCATCGCCGACCATGCACACGGTCTTTCCCTGTGACTTCAGTTCACGGATCATCTGAGCCTTGTCCTCCGGAAGCACGCCGGAGAGCACATTCTCAACACCGGTCTCTGCTGCGATTTCTCTGGCAGTCTCCTCGCTGTCACCGGTCATGATCCAGACTTCTTTTCCATCGGCCTTCAGTGCACGTACCGTCTCAGCCGCGTCTTCCCGAAGCACATCTGCCACGCCGAGCACACCCAGGAGCTTCCCGTTCTTCACGACGCAGAGCTCGGTTTTCGCTTCTTTGCGGAGATCCGGAAGCTGTTCCAGTTCCGCCAGGGACACTCCCCGATCTTTCAGAAGGTTCCGGTTTCCGCACAGCACTTCCTCTCCCTCGATCATACCGGTGACACCGCGTCCGGGCAGGTATGCAAAACCGGTCACCTCTGCAGCGCCGAAATCGTACCGGCGTTCTCCTGCATAGTCGGTCACCGCTTTGGAGATGGGATGATCCGAACAGGTTTCGATGGCGGCACTGACGGTGAGCAGATCCTCTTCCCTGACACCGGGCAGCGGACAGATGTCCGTCAGGACCGGTTTTCCCACCGTGAGAGTTCCGGTCTTGTCAAAAATGATCGTATCCGCTTTCCAGGCACTCTCCAGTGCACCGCCGTTTTTGTACAGCACGCCCCGTTCCGCACCTGCGCCGGAGCCGACCATGATTGCGGTTGGAGTCGCAAGACCCAACGCGCAGGGGCAGGCAACGGTCAGAACATCGCAGCAATTGAGGACCGCCGTTTCCAGATCTCCCCTCTGCAATATGAGATACCACAGGGCAAACGTACCGGCTGCCGCAGCCACGACGCTGGGAACAAACCACTGTGCCACCGCGTCGGCAAAGCGCTGGATCGGCGCCTTTTCGGTCTGAGCTTTACGCACCATGGCAACGATCTGCGAGAGGACGGAATCCTTTCCGATGGTGGTGGCCCGATAGGTGACGGAACCGGAGCGGTTCAGGCTGCCTCCCACCAGCTCATCTCCCTCGCTTTTGTCCACCGGCATGCTTTCCCCGGTGAGCATGGATTCATCCACAGCACATCCTCCGGAGAGGATCACACCGTCTGCAGGGACGCGTTCGCCGGGTCGGAGCAGGATCTCATCGCCGGTGCGGATCTGATCCGCGGACAGTTCCTTCCACTCTCCCTCTCTCCGCACCATGGCGGAGACAGGCTGAAGCCGCAGCAGTTTCCGGATGGCAGAACCGGCCTCCCCGGCGGCGACCTGCTCCATGTACTTGCCGAAGAGGATCAGACTCAGCAGCACGCCCTGTGACGTGAAATAGAGTGTGAAATTGCTCTTTCTTGTGAGCGCGACAAAGGAGCTGTAGAAATAGATGATCGAACTGGAGAGGGAAACCAGAAGATCCATTCCAAAGGTTCGGTTTCTGAGATTTCGCAGCGCACCGCTGTGAAAATACCGGGCGGGGCCGAACTGCAGCGCGGTACCCAGTACGAACTGTACTTTGGGATGCAGTTCCAGCATCAGCGGTGCGGTGAGCCCTGCCGCTGTAACGAGGATCCGGAAAAGCCGCATCCTTGTGACCAGCTGGTGGTACTCCTCCCCGGCACGGAGATCCGTTATCTCTGCGGACGCACCGGCAGATCGAACCGCATTCAGCAGCATCTGACTGTCAAGACCCACAGGCCGGAACGTCACCATGAGATTCCCGTCCGGAGCATCCTCCACACCGCATACGCCGTACACACGGCCCAAAGCGGCCTTTACGGCACCCCTGTCCGCGTCCGGCGCCAGCAGGAGATCCGCCTCCTCCACAGGGACGCGGTAGCCGGCTTTTTTTACATACAGGACCACATCCTCCAGCATGAGAGCGCTGTCATCATACGTCAGTTCCATGGTGCCGGCCGTATAGTTTACGGCCGCGTTCTGTACGCCCTTCTGACGGCGGATCGAACGCTCCAGTGTGGCGGCACAGGCGGCACAGTCCATACCGAGAATGGTCAGATTGATTGTTTTCATGATGGGTTCCCTCACAAAAAGCGGCGACAGGACCATTGTTCTCTGCCGCCGCGGTTCTCTTTACTTTTCGAGTTGTTCCTTGTACTCCTTGCGCATCTTCAGAAGCTTGTAGGTCATGGGGACACACAGTGCGACCAGATCCAGCAGCAGTACCCAGTCATACCAGGTGATGCCCTGAATGAACTGGCCCTCATGCCAGACGCCCTTGTTGATCTTGAAATAGTTGTTGTTCCACACGCCCCAGACATCGGTAGTGGGCTTCCAGAAGTGTACTTTCTCAAACGCGATGGTGGTGAGCAGTCCGCCGGCAGTTACCGCACCAAAGGAGGAAGCTCTCCTGTTGCGGATCAGGAACTCAGAGACCACCGGCATCACATAGACTGCAAGGTTGATGATCCAAAGCTGCAGCGGAATATGATAGTTCCAGCGGTGAGCCTGCATGATGTGATCCGCATCGTGCAGAAGCGTCACGGCCAGCAGTGCCAGATTCCACTTCTCTACCTTTGACGCAGTCTCGTCATCCAGTCTGCTGTCCAGAAACTTTGCTCTGTTTTTTTCTTGTTTCAGAGTCATGTACGATTCCTCCTTTTTATTTACCACTTGGTAAATAAAAAATATCATGCATCCTTTTCTCTGTCAACAGTTTTATTGACCACTTGGTAAGGTTGTGCTATTGTTAAACCATGCCTATTATCGTTGACAAAGAAAAAGTGCGTATGGAGATCCTGATGGCGTTCCAGCGCTGCATAGAGAAGAAGCCCATCGATACCATTTCCCTCCGGGATATCGCGGTGGAGGCAGGCATGTCTCATCCAAAGCTTCTCAATTATTTTGAGAACAAGGATGAACTGATCCTGACCTACGTCAAATACACGAAGGATTACATGACCCAGCACTGTATGACCTGGTTCCGTACTCACAACCGGAAGGATTATGATTCCAATCTGGCATACCTGAATGACTTCATGAACTACGTGGCGGAGGCGCCGGAAGGCGAACTGCGTCCCAACGCCACCACTCAGACCTATGTTCTCGGTCATTACAGTGAGGAGATCGGAAAAATGGTGACGGATGAATATCGGGAATGGCGGGAGATCATGGAACAATGCCTTATAGCCGTTTACGGTGAAGAGGCCGGATCGAAGGAAGCGGAAGCCATGATGATTCTCATTTCCGGTACATTCCTGTGCAATTACAATCGTGCCCTCACCGGTGGTATCAATGACAACATCATAGGATATCTTGCAAATCTGGCAAAATCCTGAATTAAGCGGCAAAACCTGTCCCGGCATGTCAAAAACATGCCGGGGTTCTTGTTTGATATGTGAAAAATCGTTTGTTTGACGCCCGATCGTTATATTTGAATAAGCTTTTTCCGTCACCGTATGGTATATAATGGAATCAGGGAAATAATACTACACATAGGAGGAGGTTTTTTCATGATACTTACACCCGAGCAGCAGGCGCTGCTGGATGGTGAAAAAGGCGAAACCATGGCCAAAGTCGTCAAGACCCTCGTCATGTACGGCGATGCTTTTGACGCGCAGCGCATGGTTCCCGTCACCAGCGAATACGGACACACCGTCATCAGCTTCGGTCTGAAAACCCTCGGACCGGTGTATGACCTCTATCAGAAGCTGTTGGATGAAGGCCTTCTGAGCCAGCAGAAATTCACGGCGGACCCCCGGCCGCTGGACAAGAATGTTCCCAGCAGTTTTCTGGAAGACATCGTTTTTAACAAACTCATGTACAGCCGTCAGGCTTCCTACGAAAAACAGCTGGAGGAAATGGGACTGCTTGACGAAGACAGTTATACCTGCACCAGTTATCTGCCGCAGGTGGGAAACATTCCAAAACAGGGCGACATCCTGTCCTGGGCGGAAAGCTCCGCGGTCATCTATGCAAACTCCGTCCTCGGTGCCCGGTGCAACCGCAATTCCGGCATCCTGGAAGTGATGGGCTCCGTTGCGGGATTCGTTCCGGAATTCGGTCTGCTTACCGATGAGGGCCGCAAGGCGCATTGGATCGTGGAAGTCCGATGCGAACACAAACCGGAAGCTCAGCTTCTTGGTTCCGCCATCGGTCTGAAAGTAATGGAAGACGTGCCCTATGTAAAAGGGCTGGACAAATGGCTGGGAACGGAACTGACGGATGAGGCGACCACCTATCTGAAAGACTTCGGTGCCGCCTGCGCCTCCAATGGCGCGGTAGGCCTGTATCACATCGACAATCTGACACCGGAAGCCAAGCAGCAGGGTGAAAAACTGATTCGCGAGGACGCAAAGGTCTATGTGATCGATGATGCGGAACTACAGCGGGTCAAGGACAGCTATCCGGTCATCTGGAAGGATCCGGACGCGAAGCCGGCGCTGTGCTTCGTCGGATGTCCGCACATGACGCTGAAACAGCTGGAGGACTGGACGGACAATGTAACGAGACAGCTGGAGGAAAACGGCCGGACAAAAGTCACGGTACCTACGGTCTTTACCGCTTCCACTCCGGTCATCAAAGAGTTTGAGAAGACCGAACGGGCCGGAAAGCTGGCGGATGCCGGCGTCGTGGTCAGTTATATCTGCCCGCTGATGTATATGAATAATCCACTGTGTAAAAAGAAGCCGGTCATCACCTCTTCCAACAAACTGCGTACCTATACCAGTTCGCGGTATTACACGGAAGCGGAGATCCTGGACATCATCACCGGAAAGGAGAGTTCGCAATGAAAACATTTCAGGGCCGTGTGATCGTTCCGGGCACCTGCACCGCGGAAGCGCTGGTGTCTCACGGCGGTTTCAACACGCTGGCATCTTATCAGATGGCACTGCAGTTCGGTGACAAGAAAGTCAAATGCGGCGATCAGAGCAACCCGGATCTTTATAAAAAATCCATGCTGGCAAAAGCACTGTGCCTGCCCATGACCATCGGATCCACTACCGGCGGTATGGTCCTCTTCGGTGCCTGCCAGATGGGAAAGCAGCCGGCATGCATGCTCTTTTCCGAGACCATTGATTCCCTTGCCGCTGCAGGTGCGATCCTGGGGGATGTCTGGACGGATGTGTCCATGCCTGTGGTAGACCGCCTGGGACAGGAGTTTCTGGATTACGTTAAGACCGGCATGACCATTACTGTCAAGGAAGATGGTGTGGTGGAAGTGTCCGGTGAAGAGTGATTAATCGAAGAACAAAAAAAGCTCCGGCGTGTCGAAACACGTCGGAGTTTTTTTGGAGGCGACACCCGGATTTGAACCGGGGAATCGCGGATTTGCAGTCCGCTGCCTTACCACTTGGCTATGTCGCCATTGGAGCGGGCAACGAGGCTCGAACTCGCTACCTCCACCTTGGCAAGGTGGCGCTCTACCAGATGAGCTATGCCCGCTTATTCTGTTTAAATACGGAAGAAACCGAGGTTTCTTCCGTATTTGGTGCCTTGGGTCGGAATCGAACCAACGACACGCGGATTTTCAGTCCGCTGCTCTACCAACTGAGCTACCAAGGCAAATCGTGGTGGGAACGACTGGACTCGAACCAGTGACCCCCTGCTTGTAAGGCAGGTGCTCTAACCAGCTGAGCTACGCTCCCATCTGCGCTCTTTTTCAGCGGCTTGATTATTATACAAGATACGGATATCAATGTCAATAATATAATGGCGCATTTTAGAAGGATTTTTAATCAGTAGAAGGCGTTCACGGGAGCAGTTCCTGCAGTTCCGGAATCGTGAAAACGTAATTCTCATCGCAGAACTGGCATCCGACGGAGACTTCATTCCCCTCTTCGATCATTTTTTCCAGTTCGTCCTTCCCAATACTGCGCAGCGCGTTGGAAACACTTTCTCTGGAGCAGCTGCAGCGATACTCGATCTGCTCCTCTCCCAGGATCTCCGAATCGAAATCCTTCAGCACCTGTTTGAACAGTTCCTCTGCCCCATCCTCATCCAAGATGGTCGTGAGCTGATCCATAAAGAAGATATTGTCCTCCAGTTTTGAGATCGTCTCTTCAGGAGCGAAGGGCATCAGCTGCACTAGGAAACCGCCGGCTGCCTTGATGGAACCGTCGGGATTGACCAGAACTCCCAGCCCGCAGGCAGAGGGCACCTGATCGCTGTTGACGAGAAAACTGGTAAGATCTTCCGCGATCTCGCCACTTACAAGCTCCGTGGATCCCACATAAGGCTCCTTCAATCCCAGATCGCGGCTCACTGTCAGAAGTCCGTCTCTTCCGACGATACCGCCCACATCCAGTTTGCCGTCTTCCCGGGAAGGAAGATCCGCCTGCGGATTATTCATGAATCCCCGTACATTCCCTTCCGAATCCGAGACAGCAATAATAGTCCCGGCCGGGCCGCCGCCGTTGATGCGCAGGGTCACAGATCCGTCATCCTCTTTCAGCATGTTCCCCAGCAGCGAGGCAGCGCACAGCGCCCGTCCCAGTGCGGCAGAAGCAGTGACGGAAGTATGATGGATATCCACCGCACGCTGAACGGTGTCCTTCGCGTCGATGACGGACATCTTGATATAGTTGTCGGCTGCGATAGCACGGATGATTCGATCCATAAGTAGTTTATTCCTCTCTGATACAAATAACGAACCGGCGTCCCTGATCGCCCTGAGGCGCCTGATCGGTAATTACCGGTTCTGAGAAACAGGCCTTCCGCAGTTCCTTCTTCAAAAACTCCGGGGCATGGGCATATTCAATATGTTCCTCCTGCTCCCGTTTCCAAAGCTGTCCCTCCGGAGAAAACAGATCCATGTCATAATA
>Ga0310695_10014434_pt1 | contig 10674 bp, 8 predicted proteins | sample RumenRJG_04DNA_FD_203882 | JGI IMG/M metagenome (GOLD analysis project Ga0310695, IMG submission 203882) | Bovine rumen microbial communities from Lethbridge, Alberta, Canada - RJG_04 (v2) (version 2) | ecosystem: Host-associated > Mammals > Digestive system > Stomach > Rumen | place: Canada... | reverse complement strand
GAAATGTGGACTGCCATCAACACATTGCAGGCCACCGTGGATGACTTTGCCGAGGTGTACTGCACAGAGGAGGAGTACAACGCGATGATTGACGCCGGCACGATTGACCCCAACACCAAATACTTCATCTACGAGTCATGAGCATCTATCGCGACAACCGCCGTGTGGGGCTGGTACAGAAGGGCAGCCGCGCCATCATGGCCATCTACAAGGGCACACGCCTGGTGTGGAGCAAGGTGGCTTCATACTGGCGGGGCGACCTCGTCTGGCATAGTGACAACACATGGCATAACTAACGACTAAACAACACATCAATAATATGGCAGGAATTGACGAGAGAATACCGGGCATTGGAACTCCATGGGAGGGCTACAAGTATAGCCGCGTGGAGGAGTTCATCAAGGCGCAGCTGGCCGCGCTGCAGGCTGCGACCGAGGGGAAGGTGGGCTGGATCACCTACGAGAACGGCAACATTGTGTTCTACGACAGCGAGGGCGGCACTCAGTTGGGCATCGTGCCACTGAGCGGTACGGTGTACGCCATCACGCTGACAAGCACCACGCCCAGTTCGTTCTATGTGCTGAAGGACGACACCGTGGCAAACATCAATGTCACTCCGTCGACCAAGAGCGGAACGCTCGGCGGCGAGATGACACCCTTTGCCGAGGACTACCGTTGGTCGCTGCTTGTGGACAACGGTGGCGGGTCTTTCGTCGAGAAGGCCAGCGGTGACTGCCTCAGTGGAGCGACCATCACGCAGAATGTGCGCAATTACCTCTCGGTGGGAACCAACCGTGTGAAAGTGGCGGTCACGGGCAAGGACTCGGGACAGACCAAGACCACGACATTCACGGCTTCGGTCACCTCGTTGACACTGACATCCCGCTACAACTGGAACAATCCCTGGCTCGAGGGCGAGGAGTATGCCATCAACGGATTGTATTTCTCCGGCAACCTGCAGAAGACGCTGTATGTCCGCATCGACGATGACGACGAGCAGACCTACACACGCACCTTTGCCTCGGGTTCAAACTACACCACCACGCCGTATGAATTCGACATGAGCGACTACTTCCCCGGCGAGACAGGTGTCCACACTATCGAGATATGGCTGGCCGGAGACGGAGTTGAGACGCAACACTACAAGTACAATGTGATGTGCGTGGAGACACAGCACATCAACCAAGTCGCGCTAGTGTGCATCAACGAGATCATCAATCCCGCCGTGAACTACGAGACGCAGCGCCTGTTCCGCTTCGCCACCTACAACGCCACACAGGTGGAGGTGACACTGACTGCCCAGAACGGGAATGAGGCCATCGTTGTGGTTGACCACGAGGCCATCAGTGTGCAGACACAGACCAAGGTGGACTACACCAAGGCACTTGAGGTTGACATCGAGGGCAATGACTTCAAGTTGACCATCGCCGTGGCGGTGGACGGCATGACCGCCATGATGCGCACCGACATCGACAACTCCCAGTCTTATGCCGCAGTGGAGGGTGCCGTGTTCTACATGAACTCAGCAAACCGCAGCAACGGTAGTGCAGACCGTGCAGAGATCATCAACGCTGCCACAGGAGCCACTGTAGCATCGTATGATGCCGAGTGGACGAACATGTCATGGTCTACCGATGGCTGGTACCAGGACGGCGACAGTAACAAGTGCCTCGTCATCAAGGCTGGCAGCACGGTCGAAGTGGGAGACCTCACTCCGCTGACCCGCGCATCGGTGGGCAGTGTGTCTATTGAGTTTAAGTACAGATGCAGCAACATCAGCGACTACGACACGCCCATCTTGTCTATGATGAGCACGCCGACCTACAACGCAGCCACCACCAACGGCATTATCCTGTTCCCCACCCGACTTTTGGTGGTATCTTCATCTGACCGCCAGATGACCCCGCAGACTGTGCAACTGAGCGAGGACAAGATCCTGCATGTGATGGTCGTGCTGCAGCGCCTGTACAAGGCCACCGGTCGCAACCTCTGCCGTATCTACATCAATGGTGTGCAGCAGTGCGTATTCGAGTACGACGGCACTGGTTCGTTCGGCAGTGGCCCACTGCGTCTCGGCCAGGCAAGTGCCGACCTATACCTTTATACCATGCGTATATACAATCAGGTGCTCGAGAGCGAGAGTGTGAAGCAGAACTTCTTGAACTCAATCATCGACGGCATGGACTACACCCGCAGCGGTGTGCGCCATGACAACAACATCATGGACGGTGGTGCCATCTCGTATGACTTGTGCAAGGCAGCCGGCTTCAATACGATGGTCATCCAGATGCAGAACGATGACGACATACCCTCGCTGACCAATTCGACTGGCGGCAATTCGACCGTGTGGCTGGAGTATGCAGACCACCCCACCTGGAATGTGCAGATCACCAATGCCCCCATCAGCGGTCAGGGTACCACATCAATGCGCTACTACCGCTGGAACCTGCGCAACAAGTTGAAGAAGTCAAGTGCCGTTTGGCATTATGCCGACGGCTCGACCGACAATGTCAGCGGCTACATCGCAGGCAAGGGACTGCATCCTAAGGTGAACGACATCGTGGCCAAGAAGAATGTGGCATCGTCCATGCAGGGCCACAAGATGGGAGCCTGCAACATGTTCGATGAGTTGTTCAAGGCTGTCGGCCTCGGCAGTGGTCTGCCCAGCGAGGATGTGCGTGTGAGCATCTACCAATACCCGATGCTCGGCTTCCAGAAATATGCCGATGGAACATACAAGTTCATCGGCCTCTACACCGTTGGTCCGGCCAAAAACGATGCCGGCACGCGCGGCTATGACACAACAACCTACCCCTCGCTGCTGTCGATTGAGGGCCCGAACCATGCCCCTCTCGGCACACGGTTCCTGCACCCCTGGATAGATGTTACCTACGACTACACGCAAGAGACCCTGTGTTTCGGCGGCGAGGAAGGCTGGGATGTCGGTGCATGCCGATTCTCGACCGACAAGGCGAGCGATGCCGCCAATGTGCTTGCGCTCTTTGAGCAGGAGTGGAAGCCAGCCTACAACATCGCCTACCTGTGCTCACCGTACCTCGCGTCGCTGAGCGAGGCGGGCTACAACTCGCTGGCTGCGCTGAATGCCGACATTGACAACTTCCGTGCAGGCCACAACATCTACGGAAACAAGAAGAACGATGTTCTGCAGCTGTATGACTCGTCGTACAACCTCATCTACTTCCGTACAAGCTCTGGTCGGTATGAAGTGCTTGCAGACCTCGAAGACTATGATGCCAACTACAATGTAGTGACCACGCACAACATCAAGTCTTACCTCGGCAGCTACCTCACCGCCATCACCTCATCTGCATCGCCTACGACTGCCCAGCTGCGTGCTGCCCGCATCGCCAAGTTCAAGGCTGAGGCCGACAGGTACTGGAGCATCAACGCGGCATGCTACCACGAGGCATTCTGCGAGTTGATTGCCTGCAGTGACAACCACGCCAAGAACAGCTACCCCATGAAGTGGAAGTCCCTCGCACAAGGTGGCCGCTGGATTTGGTGCCAGGACGACATGGATACCATCCTCATGACCGACAACAATGGCCAGCAGACCAAATCGCCCAGTGTGGAGGTCGGCGACGTGACACAGGACGGAGTGGACATCTACCAGGGCAGTTCATCATCGTTCTGGGAAATCATCAACCATGCCGACGGCTATCAGAGCGGTGTCAAAGACATGCTGCAGTCCATGGTCACCTCGTTGGTCTCGCTTGCCTCGCAGTACAATGTGAGTGGCTCCAGCATCCACGAGAGCGTGCAGAACATGATGCAGTACTACTTCTGGGAACACTCCGCATACTATTTCCCGCTGACCGCATACAATGCCGATGCTGATTGGTCATACATCGACGTGTGGGAACTTGACCCGACGGCCGTGTACAACAACGTGCCGCCGTTGCGCCAGGCTAACGGCACGCAGCTCGAGGCAGAGCGCAAGTGGGTAGAGTGGCACATCGTCTCTCTTTTCAGCAAGTATGGCATCGCTGCCTTCACGGGTGCGGGCGATGACGGCATGGGCCGACTGGAGTTCACCCCCGCCCAGTCGTTCAATTTCGCGATAAAGCCCGCCGTTGAAATGTACCCCACTGGCAACCGTGGTGGCGGTACGGACATCCGTGGCAACCGCACACCCGCTGGCACTGCATGCACCATCACAGCCACCTCAGACGGTACGACAACATTCTATATCAAGGGTGTCGACTGGTACACCGAACTGGGTGACTTGAGTGGCCTTGCGCTGACCACCCGAGGCGGTGACGCATCAGTCGGTTCGTCCATGAGCATCAGCGGCAAGCGTTTGCAGAAGGTCAAGGTCGGCGACGCCGTCGCTTCCAACGTGCTCTTCAATGCCGGCACGCTGAACATCAGCGGTGACTGCATCGAGGAAGTGGACTGCCGCAATGTGACGACATTGAACAACGCCGTTTCGTTGTCAGGATGCCCCCGCCTGCGTGTGGCGAAGTTCGCAGGATCATCCGCCCCCAACCTGGTGCTGCCCATTGGTGGCAAGGTCAGCGAAGTCACGTTCCCGGACCAGTTGACTACATTGTTCTTACACACACTGCCGATGCTTGATGATGAGCACATGACTTTGAGTGCAACCGCCAAAGCTTGCATTGCCGGCATGTATGTCAACAACTGTGCACAGATTGACTTCATCGCACTGCTCAACAGCATCCTCAACACTGCTGGCAACCATCTTCATTTCGTTTCGCTGATCTGGGAAGGGTCCATTGACATGACGGGTGCTGACATGGAGCTGCTTGCACAGCTGGCTGAGGAATATGACGCTGACGGTAACACCGGATTCGGCCGAGTTACTTATGATCCAGAGACAGGTGTCATAAGCAACTCGTCGGCCCATGCGCTACTGCAAGGCACCATCAATGTGACTACGCCGATGTATGAGGACACGCTGAACACCCTCCGTGCCTACTTCGGCAACACGTTGACGATTAACTGCGACACCTACTACATCCGCTTCGAAGATCCCGAGGTGCAGCGCATCTGCGCCGTCAACTGGGGCGACCACCACACCGAGTACCAGCCCAACGCTGGCGGCACGGGAGGTTACAACCTCACCGTCACCTCCGCTCCCGGTACTGGCGGTTATGACCTTGTGGATGGCACCTATGTGCAGAACAAGAACAACACGGGCAACTATAACGTCACTGCTACTGCTGCATCGGGAGCTGGAGCGTACGACAAGGTGGAGGTCGGTGACGGCATAACTCCCGCCCAGGCTGCCGCAGTGAGTTCCCTCGGGACTAAGTTTAGGTACAATCGGGTCATAACAAAGGTAAAGGAATTGCATTACTTTACTAGATTGACATCTATAGCAGATTCTGCGTTCAGAGAATGCTCGAACCTGTCTGAAATAGATATCCCAGACTTTATAAAGTCCATTGAACGAATGGCATTCCAATCGAATAACTTGGCTAACGTGGTGCTTCCTGCATCAGTGGCATCTCTCGGTGACTCAAGTTTTAGGAGAAATGACAATACCAGGGTAATCATGCAGACATGCACGTTGCTGAGGAACTCTGTAGTTACTATATTCGGCAATACATTTTCAGGTCAAACAACCACGCAATTTTACGTCCCGTCAGAATTGGTGGATTCTTACAAGGCAGCCACCAACTGGAGTAGTCTTGCCAGCAGAATACATGCAATTGAGGACTAGTCCGGGAGCTCGCTGATCGGGTATATATTGTTGACCGCATTTGCCCAACGGCTGTCAGCCTTATATGAGGCCACAAGGTTGTCGGGTACATAGAAGTAGTTATTGCCGCCGCCACTATCTAAATTGGAGAATGGCTGCACCTCTGGGTAATCCAACACCCATACAGGCAGATTAGTTGCCTTAATTGAGCCACACCGGCTGTAACCTGGTATGAATGTGGTCATCTTGTGACGGACAATCCACTTGCCGATGTATCCACCACTCATATTACCGAAACGAGAGACATGTGTGCACGTTGCAGGAACGACAATCGACTCCATGTTTGGTTTGCATTTGTCTAGAGCATAGTAATCCAATTTCTCCAAGTTGCTCGGGAACTGGAATGTCCGCAGTGTGCTGCCCGAGAAGTGCCCCTTCCCATTCGATTGCGCAATCATTGTCTTTATGCCCGTGAATTGCTGAAGTTCATTGAATGTCGTGATATTGGCGTCTTGGAACACAGTCCCGAGGGGATTCCCTCGGAACTAGATTCCAAAACAATAGGATTATTTCTACTTTTGACGAGTTCCATTTGTTTTCTCATGTGCAAACAATCGATTATGGTGCATTTAAAGACACTACTCTCACGAGTATTACAATCCCAGCATCTGTCACTAGAATCAATGGAGATGCGTTCTATGCGACTAGCAGTACTACTGGCAAGTTAGTTACATTCATCTTGCTACCTACAACACCTCCCAACCTTTGGGATAGTGGTGTGTATCGTAATCAGAGCAAAGCCAAGTTCTATGTGCCTGATGAATCTTTGCAAACATACAAAAGTCATTCGAAATGGAGTTGGGCCGCAAGCAGGATATATCCGATAAGTGAACTGTCTACTCAGGGATAGCGAAGATCCTCGAAGAGAATGAACTCCAATTCGAAGCAGACTTGTATGCACTGACAGACTCTGCAGGCACATAGAACTTGCAGTTGCCTTGTCCCAGGAACGCATTAGTCGACACCAGTGTAGGTGGTGTGGTGCTATACATAGTCAGTGATAACAACAGCTTTCTACTCGAGTTATCTCGGAAACAAGAGTCACCTATGTAGGAAACTGATGCAGGCAATACCACTTCCGTTAAATTACATCCTTGGAAAGCAAAGGCATAAAGGCGAGTAATATGGTCAGGTACTTCTATGTGTTCAAGTTTACTCTCCATGAATGCTTGTTCCGCAATACTTGTCATGCTCGTGAAGAAACTGAGTTCCAAGAATACTCTGATAGTTTTGTTGTTTTTGAATTTAGTTCCGAGGGAACGAATGCCCGACTTTCTCTGGCCGGGCATTCTCGTAATTTTCCTAACACGCGTTCAATCAATTCTCAATTACTATGTATTCTACCGATTCTATCACTTCGTTGGGATTGAGGCTTGTCACATCTACCTTGCGGTTCTTGATCTTGTTGGTCTTCCACAAGAAACCGAGGAACCGCTTGTACTTGACCGTCTCCACTATCTTCAATGCGCTGCGGGTGGTCAGCGTGCCGTTGATGGTGTCGCCGTCTATCCAGCCGTGGAGCGAGTACCACCGCTTGTCTATGTCGATGGCACGAACCTTCAGCGGCTCAGTCTCACGGATGATGACTGAATCACGCAGCACGGAATAGATCGTGTCGTGAGTGACGGTCTGAACGGTCGTGAAGCGCTCCACATCACGATGGCCCGTTTTCAGGCTCTGTATGAGTTTCACGTCCTCAGCCCTATACTTCTTCATCTCGTCAAGTGAAAGTCGCAACTCGGCAACTTGTGCCGCATTCAGGCCATCTTTCGTGCGATAATGCACTACGGAGTCCATAAGCGTCTGCTTGGTGACCGCAAGGCTCTCATTCTTGCTGCGCAGCGAGTTGATGGTGTGCTGCTGCATCATCAGCATGCCAGCAACGACCATCAGCAGTGCAATGTATTTCGCATATCTTGTCATTCGATAACGATTGAAATTTTGTCTCCTTGCTTGTAGGCTGCGTCCAGGATCTTCCACAGCCTCCTAAAGGTGGCCATGGAGTTGACTACCTGCCCAACTATTTTGTTCTCGCCCACGATGAGGCAGCCAGCCGATGAGTTCTGGTTCACGCCGGCATGGATGAGGATGCCGTCATAGCCAGGCACGTTCAGCAGCCTCGGCAGTCGGCCCTCGGTGAAATTGTAGGCGGGCTTCTGCGAGAACTTGGGCGAGCGGGTTCCCATGGCGACCGTGTAGGTGCCTGTGGGGATGGCGGTCTGCTTGTAGACCTTGATTGTCTTGATCAGGTCAAGCGGCATCAACTGGTTCAGCCCTCTGTCCTTGTCCTCGATGGTGTCGCAGAAGTATGCGCCATTGATGTACAGGTGGCCTATCGTGTACAATTGTCTCTTAGCCGTTCGTCTCAGTTTCAGTATCATTGGCAACTTCTTTAGTCGTTTTGAACATGCGGATCTGCTCGTCGACCGCTTCTCTTGCACTCGCTCTGGCGTAGTTGGCGATGCCCAGCGCACCTCCAGCATAGATGAGCGATTGACCCAGAACCCACAGCACCGAGTCGTGAATCTCACCCATTGGCGGGAGAATGAACGCTGCTATCGTCAGCACGCTACCGAAGGCCAGCATGCAGATGGCTGACCATACGGTTATCGTATCTTTCCTGTCCTTTGTCATTGTCGTAGAACTTAACAACACAAAAATAGTGACAAGATATTCACCTACGGAAAATCGCCCAAATCTTTCTCCCTCTAATTCGCCCTTTTGGCTCTGCTATGTCACTAATATGTAGTGTGTTACAAAATTAAACTTTCTGAAAAAACTTTTTTATCGTACCTTTGCCACAAAAAGGTATGATAGCAGAGTTGATGAATGAGATAGTGGGGAGGCTGCAGGGGAGGACGGCCATTGTGCAGATCATCGTGGACGGGGAGTGCCACATCAGGCGCATCGGTGACGCGAATGCGCTCATTGACCACCCGGACATCATTGCTCCGTCGGCGACGGCCGACTTCCTGGCGTGGATGGAGCGGCAGATCGAGGTGGCGAACGTGTGCGATGCAACTCGGAGCAACCATCGCAACTGCCTTAAACATTTGAGGCAGTTCAAGCCATGGATGACTTTTGCCGACATAACCTACCAGACGGTGTGCGACTTTGACCGACATCTGCGTGCCGTAGGGCTGGCCACCAACACCATCGCCAAGGTGATGAAGATATGGCACCGCTACATCGGCATAGCACTGGGCGAGGATCTACTGGTGCGTGACCCGTTCCGCAAGTTCACCATCCGCCGTAAGGCGACACACAAGCACTCGCTCACCGAGCGTGAGATGCGCAAGATCGAGGACGGAGCCTGCACACTGCCCGATGCCGAGCGGAACGTGGTGCGGGCGTTCCTGTTCTCCTGCTACACTGGGTTGAGATATAGCGACCTTTGCCGTGTGCGAGGCAGCGATGTGCGTTCGATGGGGCGGCAGCGGTGGCTCACGTTGAAGACACAGAAGACAGGCAGCGAGGTGCGGATTCCGCTGTCTGTCACGTTCGGTGGCAAGGCCATTCCGCTTGTGTCGGGGCAGGGCAGGCTGTTTACGCTGCCAGGCAATGCCCGGGCGAATCTGCTGTTGGCTCGAGCGCTGCGACGGCTTCACATCCGCAAGCACATCACCATGCATTGCGGACGTGTAACTTGCGCCACCATCTGCCTGCTGCGTGGTGTGCCGCTGTCAGTCATCCAGCATATCCTCGGGCACAGGAGCATCACGACCACGGCTTCGGTCTATGCCCATGTCCGTGACAACACTATCGTGCGGTCGTTGCGCCGTGCCTGGCGGGCGTAATCCCCTCGGGACTAATTTCAAGGGCAACACGCTAATCACGACTTTTAATGAGTTGCGATTCTTCACAGGATTAAAGACATGGGAATATCAGGCTCTTGGCAATTGCACCAATCTGACAAGTGTTCATCTGCCCGCACACATGATATCCACACCCAACAGTATATTCCGCAGCGATACTAGACTCTCACAAGTTGTTCTGCCGCCAAATCTTCAGACTATCGGTCAATGGGGCTTCCACTCTTGCCCCATAACCGAGATAGACTTGCCTGTCACACTGACTAAAATCGAAACGGGCGCATTCTATTCAACGCGTTTAGTATCAGTAACAATCCCGCCAAATGTCACCTCAATAGCAAGTGCTGCTTTTGGTGTCAATACACTGACGGAGATTATCTTCCTCGGCAGCACACCGCCGACAGTTGGCGACGGTGGTCTTGCTGGTAATTTGTCATTTCCAATTTATGTGCCAGACGATGCAGTTGAGGCTTATAAAGCCGCACTCACGACCAACAACTACGCCAGCCGTGTGAAACCCATCAGCGAGAGGCCTGCATCATGATTCGGGAAATTCTGACATCGGGTATATGCGGCTCGCTACAGTGGACCAATTGTTAGCGGCCTTGAACGCAGCTACTAGTTCGTCTGGCACATAATACCAGTGTCTATTCGCATTTTGAGTATCTGTAAGCGGGACAACTTCCGTCACATTGAAAACATATGTGAAACACGTACTCCCCTTGATAGATCTGCCATACATGTACCCCGCAACAAATTCTGTTAGATTGGAGTTGATAACAACTTTGCCAATATAGCCGCGAGCAATAAGATTACGTAATATACGCATGCTTGCTGGGAACTCTAGCTTATCCATGTTAATATTTGGTGCATCATTGATGAACCAATCACGCACCGTAACCATATTTCTAGGTACAAGGAACGATACAATTGTGCTGTTCTTGAAAATAGGAATCAAATTAGAAACGGTGAAACTCGTGAACATTTCCAGTTCTGGGAATGTTCTGATAAGCTGATTCCCTTGAAATGCAGTTCCGAGGGAACTCACTGCGGCAGCCTGGGCGGGAGTTATGCCGTCACCGACCTCCACCTTGTCGTACGCTCCAGCTCCCGATG
>Ga0310695_10014432_pt1 | contig 10675 bp, 6 predicted proteins | sample RumenRJG_04DNA_FD_203882 | JGI IMG/M metagenome (GOLD analysis project Ga0310695, IMG submission 203882) | Bovine rumen microbial communities from Lethbridge, Alberta, Canada - RJG_04 (v2) (version 2) | ecosystem: Host-associated > Mammals > Digestive system > Stomach > Rumen | place: Canada... | reverse complement strand
CCACATCGATGAGATTACCGCTGTCAAGCAAAGCCTTGGCAGCGGCTTTTACTTTCTCCGGAGTCAGTTCTTGGATGGCCTGCTCGTAGTCTTCCAGAAGGTTGATTTCCTCCTGATACCAGTTCAGCAAACGGCCATACCAGAAGCCATTTTCAATCTTACGCTCGGCGAGAGACTTGTTGAAGTGCTCCACCGTACGGGCGAAATAGTCGGCCGTAGGACCTTCCTCGGCCAGTTTGCGCAGCTCCTCACCGGCCACCTTCCGCAGGTTGTCGGCCTTTTCGGGCTGGGTCTCGAACACCACCTGCAGCATGTAGCGGCCACGCGGGCTCTTGCGGGAACGGGATATGACGCTGGCACCGTAGGTACCGCCTTCATCCTCGCGCAAGGTAACCACATACACCATATCCAGGATGTACTCAACGGCATCCATCGCCACATCTTCCGCAACATCGAACGGACGGTTGTCCGTATAAATCCGCAGCACCGTGGTCTTGGGGGTTTCCATCTTCACCGGGAAGATATCCTCCACGGCACCGGCCGGGATGTCGTTATGCCGGTCGATCCAGTGCAGGGGTTTGCGGCCTTTCGGCAGCGAGCCGATGTATTTCTCCACCAGCGGCTGCAGGGTCTCCAGTTCCACATCGCCCACAATCACCATCGTGGCACCGGCCGCAGAGGCAAAGAGGCGGCGGTACACCCGCTCGATCGTTTCCAGCGAGGCGCGGTCCAGGACCGATGCATCCAGGGTCAGCGAGCGTTCGGGATCGGTAGCGATCACCTTCGGCAGGTGCTGCTGCAGTTTGAATTCGGGACGATTCTCCAGGTTCGGCAGGTAGGCCCGCAGCTGGGAGATGGTATTGTCGAACTCGTCCTGGTCGAAACGAGGCTGGGTGAATTCCAGATAAAGCAGCTGGAAAGCGGTCTCCAGGTCTTTCCGGGTGGAGTTACCGCTGATACCGTGGAAGAGACCATCGATGAACGGATTTCCATTCAGCTTTTTGCCGGAGAGCATCTTGGGCACGTCCGTCCCCTTGAAACCGGCCACACCGGCGTTCTGCCGGAACACGGCCTGGACAGTCCGCTCGAAGGACGGAAGTTCTTCCGTTTCGATCAGGCTCTCACCGCCCTCCAGGAAGAGGTTGAAGAGAATCTGGTCTTTTTTGTACTGGGTGGGCAGGACCACGACTTTGACGCCGTTGGCCAGGATCCATTCGGTAGAACCGTATTTTCCGGCAAGCGTTTTCTTGACGCGCGAGCCCTTCAGCGTGGCGGGATCCAGGAATTCCTTGGCCACCTCCTCACCGGTCGGAGCCGCAATCTCAGAGGCCTCCACTTCTGCAATCCACTTCTCCAGATCCTCCTTGGAAGGGGTTGCGATGCCCTCTTTCTCGGGACCGGAATACAGGATGACCCGGGTCGTTCCGCCCATTGCGGCCGGCAGGATCCGGTCCAGGGTAGGTTTGTCCAACTGGCTAAAGAAACCCTTCGCCATCTCAAAGGCATCCTGCGGAGAAGGATAGGCATAACTGTCGAAGAAATGGCGGATCAGGGGCCAGACAAATTCGGAATTCTTCCGGGTCGAGGCGCTGTTGACAGCCCGCTCGTAACCAGCGAGGATTTCTTCCCTGGCACGGGATATTTCGGCCTCTGTGAAGCCATAGCGGCGTGCCTTCTCCACTTCCGTGTAAAAAGCCTTCACGCCGGCGGCGATGTCACTGACTTTCAACGAAACCGTGGCCATGACCACGTCGCTGGACTCGCAGAGGTTTCCAATCATAAGGTCACCCGACAGGAAGGGCGAATCGGCCTTGGCCGTGATGTCGGCAAAACGCTCGGACATGATCCGGCCAATCACATTGGTTGCCAGGTCGGTCATGAAACCGGCCGCCGTCTCGTTCATCCATTCGCTGCGGGCAGGATTCTCCCACAGGAGCGTCAAGCCGGCTTCGGAGGCTTCCGGATCGGTAATCACGCCTACGCGGGGTTTCTCCTCTTTCGGCAGGGCGATGGTTGCCTTGGGTACGGGATTCTCCACCGCGGGGATGTCTGCGAAAATCCGCTTCAGCGAGGCTTCCACTGCATCGGGGTCCACATCGCCCACAACGATAACCGCCTGCATATCAGGGCGATACCAGGTATGATAGAAGGTGGTCAGGCTCTCGGGAGCGAAGGTCTTCAGGTTCTCTTCACTGCCGATGATGGTGCAGGTAGCATATTTGCAATCTCCGTACAGATAAGGCAGCGACTGTTCGAAAATCCGCCAGTCGGCCGTACAGCGGGAGCGTTTCTCCTCCAGGATCACCGGACGTTCCTTGTCGATTTCCGCCGGGTCGCACGTGACAAAATGGGAGTAATCGTGCAGAATGAGCAGGCAGGTATCCGCCACGCCGGGACGAACCAGGGGGATGTTGTTAAGCATGTACACCGTCTGCTCCACACCCGTGGACGCATTCACATTGCCGCCGAAGGAGGCGCCGATGCTCTGCAGGTAGTCCAGGATGGCTTTCCCCGGGAAATTCTTCGTACCGTTGAAGCACATGTGCTCCAGGAAGTGGGCCAGACCGTCCTGGTCCGGGGTCTCCTGGATGGCACCCACATTGGTCGCCAGGTAGAATTCGGCCCTTTGGGCAGGGATGGCATTGTGACGGATGTAATAAGTAAGGCCGTTGTCCAGCGTTCCGCGGCGTACGAGAGAGTCGCCCGGAATCTTCGGGATCATCGCCTTCAGTTCTTCTTCAGAATAAGACTGCGCAAAGGCGGACAGGGTTGCCGTCATTAGCGCAAAAAGGATAAAAAATCTTTTCATTATTTTTAATTTTAGCATACAAAGATAAGCAGAAAAATCTATCTTTGCAGCATATAAGAAAATCTTATCGATATGGACGATTTCAGACTGCGCGTTTTCAGTGTGCTGGCCCGGACCGGCAGCTTTACCGCCACCGCCCGCGAACTGGGCATCACCCAGCCGGCCGTGAGCCAGCGGATAGCCGAATTGGAAAAGGAAACGGGGCTTCCACTCTTTGACCGGAATCCCGGCAATGTTGCCCTCAACGCACACGGAAAGGTTTTTCTGGGCTACGCGGAACGGATTCTGCATCTGTACGACGCCGCCTCGCAGGCTTTTGTACCGGCGGGCTCCCTGCCGAGAATGCTTACGCTGGCGGCCGATGACGCCCTGCGGACCACCGTCCTTCCCCGGCTGCTTCCCTCGCTGATGGAGCTGGCACCCCAGACGCATATTATTATCGTTCCTTATACCCCGGGCCTCCCGGCCGATATCCGGATGTTTACCGCTCCCGCTCGGGAAAGCCTGTCCCTGGAGCATTCGGCAGCCCTTTGCGGCTCGGTCCGGGCCGTTATGACGGGGTCGCAGGACAGCCACGCTCCCCTGCTGGTCTGGTCCGGCTACCTGGACCTTCTGCCGCCCGAGGACAAGGCCTTCGTGCGCGTTTCCCTGCCCGATCCGATGGCCGTCCTGGCCCTGGCCGCCACCCGGCCCGAATGCCGCGCCCTGGTGCCCGAAACGGCCCTGCGCCAAGAAAAAATCCATCCGCAGAGCTTGGAATCGCTGCGGATGGACCGGTTTATCGAAGCGTCCGGGGACTGGGCCCCGACACAGCTGTATTATTGCTTGGTGAACAATACCAATTCCTGACTGGTACGACCACTTTCATCCGTCACGCTGAAGATAAAGGAATGACGGGTACCGGAAGCAGACATCTTAAGTTTGGGAAGCAACTGGATCAAACTCAGATCCATCACTTTTTCCTTGCCGACGATTTCATTTCCCGTCGGGATGCCATATGCCTTAAGCCCCGCAACGGCCTTGGCATCATTCACGAGATCCAAAATATGATCTTTCTTGTTCGCCTCAATACCAATCATATCATCCACATCCCTGATAAAACTCTCATTATCCGAACGGACCGTAAGGGTCGCGCCTTGGAGCTTTCCGGGAACCTCAAAACTGATTTTTACATTGCAATCCTCGTTCGTATCAAGATCATACATTGTCTTTGTGGGTTTCAGTTCAAAACTGGGCGGACTTATAAAAAAGAAGGTAACAGGTTTTTTGAGCGATTTGCCATTCTCATCGGATACGTTGAACGTAAACGTAAACTCGTCCCCCGTCGAAGGGGCGCCGGCATTGATAAAAGCCGCCAGCATCCAACAGGCATCGAGTGTCACCGTCTTCTTGCCCAGCAAGGAGGAAGTCCACTCCGGAATAAAAGCACTCTGATAAACGGAAAGGAGCCGGGAATCATTTATCAAATCAAGGACCGGTCCGCTCTCGCTGGCAGGATACTTGTTTTTATCAATGCTGATAACATTATTCAACACCCCGTAATACATTGGATCCGGGGCATTTACGGTAACTGAAAAGGTTGCAATCTTTCCCGGAACATCAAATACAAGCGGAACCACTTTTGTATTGACGAATTCCTGTTTCTCAATATTGGACGAGCCGTCAAGGGTCATGGACGGGCCGGGAATCACAGGGCCATCCTCCTTGCTCCCGCCACAGGCGGACAGCAGCAATGCAGTAACGGAGGCGAAATAGGCCAGCCTACATTTCTTCATAATAGTATTGTTTACGATTACTGTTTTCTCTCTATGGCAAAGTTAAACATTTTTTTGTAAATTTGCAGAATAATGTGCTAAAGGAGAGTTATGGCTGCAGAAACCCAGCATACCTACGATGAGGCCAGTATCCGGCATCTTGACGACATCGAACATATCCGCAGGCGCCCCGGTATGTATATCGGGCGGCTCGGCAACGGTGACAACCAGGGAGACGGCATCTATGTGCTCATCAAAGAAATCGTAGACAATTCCATCGACGAATACTCGATGGGATACGGCAAACAGATCCTCATCGACATCGTGGACCGGCAGGTTACCGTGCGCGATTTCGGCCGCGGCATCCCGCTGGGCTCGGTGGTGGTGGTGACCAGCCAGCTGAACACCGGCGGCAAGTTCGACGACAAGAACTTCAAGAAATCCGTCGGTCTGAACGGTGTGGGTACCAAGGCGGTGAACGCCCTTTCTTCCTCGTACCGGGTACAGTCTTTCCGCGACGGGAAGACGGCCTGGGCCGAATACAAGGGCGGCAAGCTCATCGACTCGGGAGAAAGCACCACCCACGAGAAAAATGGCACGCTGGTGGTCTTTACGCCCGATACGCTGATGTTCGGGGACTACCATTTCAAGATGGAGTATGTAGAGACCCTGATCAAGAATTACTCCTACCTCAAGAAAGGACTGGCCCTGGTGCTGAACGGGGTTACCTATAAATCGGAAAACGGCCTCCTGGACCTCGTGAACGAGAATATGTCCGAGACGCCGCTCTACCCCCTCATCCACCTGGAGGGAGAAGATATCGAGGTGGTCCTCACCCACGGCGGCAGCTACGGAGAGAACATCTCTTCCTTCGTAAACAGCCAGCATACCCGCGACGGCGGCACCCACCTGGCGGCCCTGCGCGAGGCCGTGGCCAAGACGCTGAAAGACTTCTTCAAGAAGAATTACGCCCCGGAAGACATCCGGCAAGGTCTGGTGGGCGCCATCAGCATCCAGATCCAGGAGCCGAACTTCGAAGGACAGACCAAGACCAAGCTGGGATCCAACTATATGTGGGAGAAGGAGAAAGACCACGGTCCTACCATCCGTAGTTTCGTCAACGACTTCATCGCCCGCAACCTGGACAACTACCTGCGCATCCATACGGAGATCGTCCCCATCATCGAAGAGAAGATCAAATCGTCGCAGGCCGAGCGGGAAGAAATCTCCAGCATCCAGAAAAAGACCCGCGAGCGCAACAAGAAGGCCAGTGTCTACAACCGGAAGCTGCGCGACTGTAAATACCACTACGGGGACAAACTCCCGAAGGACAAGCTCGATGAAGGCGAGAAATCCAGCATCTTCATCACCGAGGGCGATTCTGCGTCCGGTACCATCACCAAGGTCCGCAACGCCAACCACCAGGCCGTTTTCAGCCTGCGGGGAAAGCCCTGCAACAGTTACAAGGAGAGCCGCAAGAAGGTGGCCGAGAACGAGGAACTCAACCTGCTGATCTCTGCGCTGGGCGTAGAGGAGGAGATTGACGACCTGCGCTACAACAACATCATCGTGGCGACCGATGCCGATGACGACGGCATGCACATCCGCATGCTGGTGCTGACCTTCTTCCTCAAATATTATCCGGACCTCATCCGCCGCGGACACGTCTACATCCTGCAGACTCCCCTCTTCCGCGTCCATAACAAGAAAGAGACGCGCTACTGCTACTCCCAGGAAGAGAAGGAAAAGGCCATCGCGGAACTGAAAACCGGCGTGGAGATTACCCGGTTCAAAGGTCTGGGCGAGATTTCATCCCATGAGTTCGTGGACTTTATCGGCGAGAACATGCGGCTGGATGCCGTGACCCTTTCCGACGAGGAATCCCCTTCCGAAATCATGGAATTCTACATGGGTATCAACACCATCGAGCGGCAGAACTTCATCCGCAAGAACCTGCGCTCGGAAAAAGAATTGGAGGACGTGAATATATGAGCATGGAAAAACCTTGCGCCTGGGCCCGCTTCTGCGGCTGGTTACTGAAAAAAATGGGTTGGACGAGCGACGGAGGTCCCGCCCCTGAAGAGCGTTGCATCCTGCTGGGTGTCCCGCATACTTCCATTTGGGACTTCATCGTCTCCTACCTGTACTACCGGCAGTTCGACGGCCCGCGGGCACGGGTGATGATCAAGAAGGAATTCTTCTTCTGGCCCCTGGGGGGCATCATCCGCAAGATGGGCGGTATCCCGACCGACCGTTCCAACCCCACTTCCATGATCAAGAGCGTCATCGACGAAATGGAAAACGGGGGATCTTTCCACCTGGCCATTGCCCTGGAAGGCAGCCGCAAACCGGTCAAACGCTGGAAAACCGGCTATCACCTGATTGCCCGTGCCGCCAACGTCCCCGTTTACATGGCTTATTTCGACTGGGGCACCAAACACGTGGGCGCCGGTAAGAAAATCGAACTTACGGACGATGCCCGGGCCGACACCGACCGCATCCAGGCCCTCTATGAGGAAATGCATCTGGTTGGCAAACATCCGGAAGGATACATAACACATTAATCGAATGAAGACCTTCTACAATACCCTGGGGCAACTCTTCGACGCCTCTACACAAAACTTTGCCAAACGGCAGATGTCCTGTTATGTCGATGGAAGCCAGGGATATACCTATGACGGATTCCGGCGCAAATGCCTGGAGCTGTCGCACCGCCTGAGCCGCTTCGGCATCGGTGCGGGCGACAAGGTTGCCATCCTGTCGCAGAATATGCCCAACTGGACGGTGGCCATGTTCTCCTGCGTCCCCTTCGGCCGCGTGAGCGTGCCCATCCTCCCCGACTCGTCGGAAAGTGAAATCACCAATATCCTCACCCATTCCTCCTGCAAGGCCATTTGCATTTCCCAGCGCATGCTGCCGAAACTGAGCCAGGCCAGCATCGACAAACTGACGCTGGTCATCGATATCGAGACCTTCGCGTTTATCAAGAAGGACGATGCCGCCTTTACCTGCGAGGGATTCGTGAAGGAGCCGCAGGCCGATGACCTGGCTACCCTCATATATACCTCCGGCACGTCCGGCAAGGCCAAGGGAGTGATGCTGAGTCACCGCAACTTGTGCCAGAACATTGTGGAAGCCTATCACGCCCAGAAGGCCGGAAAGAAAGACCGCTGGCTGTCCATCCTTCCCATGTCGCACACCTACGAGCTGGCGCTGGCCGTCCTCTATCCTTTCTGGGCCGGTGCGTGCGTGTACTATATCCAGAAACCCCCGACACCGTCAATTCTCATGAACGCGATGAAGCAGGTGCGGCCCACCATTATGTGCGCCGTTCCGCTCATCATCGAGAAGGTCTATAAGTCCAACATCTCCCCCACCATCGAAAAGAGCCGGATCCTGTCCTGGATGAAGGAACATATGCCTTCCATCCTGTACCGGCTGGTGGGAAAGAAACTGTACAAGAGCTTTGGCGGCAAGCTGCGCTTCTTTGGCGTGGGCGGAGCCAAACTGGATCCCGTCGTGGAAGAATTCCTGCTGAGGGCCCGCTTCCCCTATGCCATCGGATACGGCATGACGGAGTGCGCCCCGCTCATTTCCAATGCCTGCGTGGGCAAGACCTGCGTGGGGTCCATCGGCGTTCCTTCCTATGGCATCGAAGTCAAGCTGGATAACGTAAATCCGGCTACCGGAGAAGGCGAAATCATCGTCCGGGGCGACAACGTCATGCTGGGCTACTACAAGGATCCCGAACGCACCCGTGCCGTCGTTTCCGACGATGGCTGGCTGCACACCGGAGACCTGGCCTGCGTGGATGCCAAGGGCCGTTTCTTCATCAAGGGCCGCCTGGGCAGCATGATCGTAGGCCCGTCCGGCGAGAATATCTACCCGGAAGAGATCGAACAGGTCATCAACGGCCACCTGGGCGTGAACGAGTCCCTGGTGATGGAACGCGACGGCAAGCTGGTGGCCCTCATCAAGTTTGACGATGATATCCTCAACTGGGACCAGGCCTCCGAGGACAAGTTCTTCGAGAACCTCAACACCCGCAAGCAGGCCATCCTGGACTACATCAACAAACGCGTGAGCAAGCAGAGCAAGGTGAACGATGTAGAGGTCATGAAGGAGCCCTTCGAGAAGACCGCCACCCAGAAAATCCGCCGTTTCCTCTACCGCGGCGCCAAGGGCGACGACGTAAAGGCCAAGGAAAAAGAGAGCAAGAAGAAGAGCTAAGAACCGTAGCCAAAGCGCTTCATCACCCGCTCATAGTCCCCGGCCGGAAGGCAACGGACCACAGAACGGAGGGTGTTCTCCGGATAATCCGCAAATTTCAGCAGGATCAGACCGTCCAGGCTGTCGTTGAACAGCTTGTCTACATTGAAGCAGACCAGCCGGGCTCCCATTTTGAAATACTGCCTTACCAACACGGGAATGCGGTAGCGGCCGTCAGATAGGCGGGCCATCAGGTGGTCCAAGTCTTCCACGTCCCGGCAGCCGAAGAGCAGTTCGTCGGGATTGACCTTCAGCCAATCGGGCTGGAAAGGATGGGTGGGAACGGCCACACCGGCCGCCTCCGTAAACGGGTAATGTTCCTGTAAGAAGTGAACCATCAGGCTCTTATAGAAGGTAGGATAGGCATTGCTGATGCTCACCGGGCCCAGGAAATAGTCGCATTCCGGGTGGGCCGTCACCGTCAGAGCAAGGCCGGTAAAAAGGGATTTCAGGGCCAGCACGTCCCGCTGGTAATCCGGAACGATAAAGGAACGGCCCAGTTCGATGCACCTTGATAGCAAGGGGGCGGTATCCTTCCCAAAACGGCACAGGCTCGTCGTATACAAGCCCGCAATCCCCCGCTCCGGAACAATCTCAGATCCCAGTCCGATACGATAGGCCCCTCCGATCCGCCCATCCGGGATATTCCACAGGATCAGATGACGGTACCATTGGTCGTAGGCATCGGAATCGGAAGCATAGCCGGTTCCCTCGCCCACGATCCGGAAGGTTTCTTCCCGCAGGCGGGCCAGTTCCTGCATGGTGTGGGGCATCTGCTCCGCACGCAGCAGGTAGCCGCGCCAGTCGCCGCTCTCGAACAGCATGTTGCTGCGCAGGCCGTCCAGTTCGGCCGCCACGATGGCAGGATTGCCGGCCGGGGCGACATCCTCGTGGACTTCGAGCGAAGGGATGCTGGCGGCGGTGCCGCATTGGGATTCCAGGGCATAGCAGCGGTTCCGAAGATAGCGGCCGAGCGCATCGGTCTGCGGGAAGGCGGCTATCTCCTCCGGGCTGATGGGACGGCCAATCCGAACCGAAACGACACGTCCCCGTTTATTGGGCAGTTCGTGTATCAGCCGCGCCGTCCGCAGCATCGGATGGATCTTCCCCATCAGATGGAAGAGCAGCGAATTCGTTCCATCGAAATAGACCGGAATGACCGGCATTTTTGCATCGCGGATAATCCGGATGATGTTGTCTGCCCAGGGAATGTCTTCCACCACGAAATGGCCGCCCACCGATGTCCGGCGGCTTTTCTTCTGCCAGGTTGCCACTTCTCCGGCCGGGAACAGGCCCAGCGGACGTTCCTGTCCAATGTGCTCCAGGGTCATCCGGAGTCCATTGATACTTCTGGCGGTGGGGGCTCCCCCGAAATTGTTGACCGGAAGGAAGGTCTCTTTCAGACCGGGGATGATAGATAGGAAAAAGTTGGTCAGGATCTTATAGTCCGGACGGCGGGAGCCGAACACCTGGGACAGGATGAGCCCGTCGATGGCTCCGAAATGGTGATTGGATACGGTGATAAACCCTCCCGTCTGGGGAATCAGGTTCAACTGTTCTTCAGGGATATCCAGCGTAATGTCCAGTTCCCGAAGAACTCCTTCCGAAAACGCCGGTCCCCTCTTGTCGTCAACCTTCCGGTTGATCGCATTGATCCGGTGAATCCCCAGGATATGAATGAGACAGAAAGACGCACATCTACCCCATACGCCTCGGAGTCCGAGCAGGTCCGCAAATTCGCGGGTCGTCATCAAATCTTTTCCCATACGTCTATTTTAAATAGATCCTCTTCGGCGTATCTACTCCATAACCCGTCCAGTATCCCAGCGCGCCTTGAAGATTG
>Ga0310695_10014431_pt1 | contig 10675 bp, 5 predicted proteins | sample RumenRJG_04DNA_FD_203882 | JGI IMG/M metagenome (GOLD analysis project Ga0310695, IMG submission 203882) | Bovine rumen microbial communities from Lethbridge, Alberta, Canada - RJG_04 (v2) (version 2) | ecosystem: Host-associated > Mammals > Digestive system > Stomach > Rumen | place: Canada... | reverse complement strand
TGGAGATAAAATTCCAGTTTTTGTTATGTTTGGATGGAAGTCTTGTTGGAGTTCATTACCCATTTTTTTTATTTAATTAAATTATTAAAATTATTTATCTTTTATAAATTTTTTTTTCAATTTTTTTTATATTGTTATAATGATTAATTTTATAATTTTTCATATTAATTTATATAGAATGTATAATATATTTTTCAATTTAAATATAAAAATAATAAAGATTATACATTATAAATATATCTTTTATTAATATTAATAACAAATCATACCTATATAAATATTATTATTATTAATTTTAATTAATTTATAATCCTTTTTTGTAATATTCATAAGTTTCATTTTTAATATAAGCATTAAAATCTAATAAATAATATAAATTATATTCTAATAAATTTAATTCTTCTAATGTGATTCCAATGATTTCGCTATAATAATTATTTTTATAAATATTATCTTCATTATATTTTACTGATATTAATAAACATGTAAATAATATTTGATATATATTATATTTATTAATATTAATATTTTTCATAATTAATTTATCTAAATAAATTAAAGATATAATTAAAGAACTATCTTGACAATTAAAATACATAATTATTCTTGTTAAAAATTCATAAATAGGAATATCAATAAATTCTTTTGAATTAAAAGCATTAATTAAAAGATTATGTTCATCATTATTATATTCATAATAATTATTATTTTCAATGATTTTTTCTAATTTTTGACTTATTGAAGATATTAATTTTAATTGTTCTTCAGATAATGAATATTCCTTTTCCAAATCTTCATATTTAACTTCAATACTATTAATAGTATTTTCACTTTCGAAAGATGAATTCAAATTTTTTTTATTAACTACTACTTCAATAGAGTAATTTTCATCAATTAATTTACTCATAATTTTAAATAATTTAATTATATATAAAATATATTTGAAAAAAAAAAGATTAAAAATTTTTTTACGCATATTTAATATTATATGTTTTTTTATTCCAATCAAAAAATGAATCTAACATATATTGACCAGGTCCATTGGCTCCATTTTCAAAAAGTTGAGAATTTATTTTTTTATTAATTCCAATAGGATTAATTAATCCACCAATAATTTTTTTTTCTTTAGGTAAATAAAATTCAAAAGTATTATTTTCCAAAATCTGATTTTTTCTATTTAAATTATCATAAAAAAATCTTTGTTCATTAGAACTAAATGGAATTTTATTATTTTTATATTTATTTTCAAATTTTTGATGATCTTTTTCAATTGATTTAGTTATCTCATAAGTGCCTACACCAGGGGAACATTCTTGATTTTTGAAAAAATTATCATTTTGATTAATATTATGTTTATCTTTATTAATATCATTATTTTTATTACTTTTACTCATATGAATAAAATTATAATTACTATTATTATTTTTTTTATTTTTAATCCAATTTTCTTCATGATAATATTCACCTGGTCCAACAGTAATTTCATTATCTCTTTTATTTCTAAATCTAACTTCTTGAGTTCCAAATTTAAAATCTTTTTCAAGTTCATATAAATCTTCAAAATTTATTTTTTTCTTATCTTCATTATCACAAAAATTTTCATTATTACCAATTACTAAACCATAAATTCCAGGTCTAGTTTTATAAATAATTTTCCTATCATTTTTTTTTTTTTTATTTTTTGGTCCAGTTAAACTTCTATTACTAATATAATTATAATTATAATTATAATATCCTGGTCCAATATTTTCATTAGTTGTTGATATTTCATTAAAATTTTTTCTTAATGATGTACTACCAAAATATTGATATCTTTGATTATTATTTTTTTGAGGATTTTTATCAAATAAACCTGGTTTAATATAAGGATCATCATCTTCATTTTTTAATATTAATTTTCTTCTTTCTTCAATTAAATCATTATAATTTTCTTTTCTTTTATGTTGAATTGAACGAAATAAATCAGTTTTCATATTTTTAATTTTATGTTGTAAATTTATATTTAATTGTTCTTTTTCTTTATCAATTTCTTTTGGTTTTGTAGATTCTTTATTATCTGTTTTTAATCTTATTTCTGTTAATCCACTCCATTTTACTATATTTTTATTCCATTTGGGATTTATATTATATTCTCCTGGACCTATTTTTTTTTTATTTTTTTCTTTTATATAATCTTCTTTTATTTTTTCACTTTCTGGATTAGTACCAATTTTATTATAAATTCTTTCACTTTTAGTATATTTTTTTTTCATTTTTTTTTCTATATCATATGGAATTGAATAATCAGTTGTTAAAGAACCATCTTCTAATAATTTTAAATCTTCTAATGTTTCTTTTTCAACATTTTTATAATGAAATCTATCTTGTCCTGAAAGAAAAGAAATATTTTTTGTTGTTTTATCATTTAAATATGTATTAAATGTTTTTTTTTCATATAAATTTATTGGATTTTCTAAATTTAATTGTTCATCTTTTAAAATATAATAATCATTTAATTTTTCTTTTGAACCTCTAATTGAACTTTGATTAAAAGGAGGACGATTATGATGAAGATTTATACTGTTTGATAATTGGGTTTTTATATCGGTTTGATTTAAATCATAATCACCTGGTCCTATGTTGTATTCAGGGGGTTTTTCTTTTAAAACTGATTCAAATACCATTGCCATCTTTTTTTATTTGTAAGTTAATTAAAAATATTTAATATATTATTTTTTAATTATTGATTTATTTATTTTTGTATTGGATTATTAATATTATTTATTTTATATTATTGTATAAAAAATATATTATATATTGAATTAAATTAAAATAGTTTTTATTATAATTTTTATTGGAAATATTTTTGAAAAAAAATTTTGTAATATTTTCTATTGCAAAAAAAAATTATTTGATTTGAAAAAATTGTTAAAAACAATTATTTCATTATTTAAAACAAAATATCAATTTTTAATTTTAATATTAAATATTTTTATATTTAATATTCTTCTTATTCATCATTTTGTATTATTTGTGTTATTTGTTTTATTTAATTTTTTACAAAAAATTATTATAATATTATAAAATTGCTTAATTAATATTTAATTTAATTCTATTAAATTAATTTTATATTTGAAATTGAAATGATTATTATTATATTATTATAAAAACAATTTAAAATTTATTCTTTATTATATAATTAATAATCAGTTTTCTTTATTTATAATAAAAATTTAAATTAATTTTTTAGATAAATTTTATTCCCCTTTTTCCTCTTCTTCAGTTAATTTTTTAACAATTTCTTTTTTTATTTCATCTGGTATTAATTTAATTAAATCAACACTAGTTTTTAATAAATTTTTTAATTTTTCTTCATAACCCTTCCATAAGATAAAATAAATAATAATAACAATAAAAATTAATAATATAAATGCAGAATCAATAATTAAATCAATTTTATCTTTATAATCTGAAAAGCATTCTTTTAATTGATTTATCATATATTTAAACCATGGTCTAATAACATATATAAGAGTTTTATTTATTTCTATAAATTTTTTTTTATGGCAAAAAAAAGGTTCAGTTAAATTATCTTTTTGAATTAAATATAAAATTGCTAAAAATTTATTAATTTCAAAATATTTAGTTAAAACACAATTAAAACCAAATTCAATTGTTCCTATCCAACTAATTTCAGAAACATTTTTTATTATATCAGAAATATCACTTGCCATTCTTGTTGAAAATTCATTTATATATTTTTTTTGTAAAAAAGATTTTGCTTCATATGAATCTCCATATAAATACTCAATTTCATTATCTAATGTTATTGTACATAAATAAAATATTTCTTCTGTATTAGTATTATTTAAAATAGGAATTGATGAATTATAATAATAAGATTTATAAATATTTGTTTTTAAAATTATATCACAATCAGAATAATGAGTAGTATTAAAAACTTTAATGAAATGTTTAATATTACCCATAATTGATTTTACATAAAAAAATTTAAAAATCATATAAATTTGAATAAAAGCAAAAAATAAAGATATATAAATAAATGCAATTAAATATTCTGAAGAATTTTTTATTGATTGTTTATAATCATTTTTTTGCTTAAATTTTGTTATCATAATTATATCCTCATCTTTAGAAGTGAGAGTATATTCTATTTTAGATTGTTCTTCTTCTGTTTCTTCATTTCCAAAAAATTTATTTAATAATTTATTTAAAAAATTTTCACTTGTTGATTTTAATTCTTCAAATTTTTTTTTTTTAATAGTTAAAAATAAATCAACAGGTTTTTCTCTATCATCAATAAATTTACTAATTAATTTCCACATTATTATCAAATCTATTATAACAAAAATAAAACTTAAAATAAAAATAATTAATAAAATTAAAGGTGATTTAGCTTCATCATTTGTATTTTCTGCTAAAATAAAAGTAACATTTCTCATAATTATAAAATAATCATTTAATAAATTCATCATTAATTCATAAGCATATCTATTATTTAAATCTAAAGAAAGATAATTATCTGTAATTGTACTCACAAAAAAAATAGAAGTTTTAATTCTATTTAATGCACTTGAATAAGAAATAATTTCTATTGTAGGTAAAAAATTACTTATTGTTCTAACATGAACTTTAACATTATTAATATAATCATAATAAAAATTATTAAATGTAACAGTTGCATTTGAAAAAAATGCTATATAATCATTTATTATTTGTCTATATTCTACCATTTCATTTTTTGCTTTAAAAACATATTCTTTTTGATCTTCTCCTAATTCATCTGTATAACTAGAATTTTGAGATAAAATAACTTCTGTTAGAAAAAATTTAGTATATAAAAATGAATTTAATAAAATATAAGAATCATCTAAATAATTTATATATTGAGCACATTTATGAATTTTATAAATTGATAATCCAAATTCAATACTAATAAAAGCAAGTATTAAAATAAACATAATAACAGATGAAAATTTTATATATGTTACACTTTTCTCATTAAATATATGATTTAATGATAATGAAATATCCCCTCCATTTATTTCATTTGTTTCATTTTGTATAATATGATTTTCATTTTGTGATGGATTACTAGAATTTTTATCATTATTTAATATTTCCTGATTTGCAAAATTAACTTTGATTTTATTATTTGATGTATTATTTATTTTATTATAAACATTTCTTCTTAATTCAGGATGAGCATTTAATTTTTCTTCAATTCTATGTATAAAAGTTGATATTTGAATTTTTATCATTGGTTCAGTTATTTTTCCAACTGGATATAATTCTTTATTTGGTCTATGCTTTTCTAAATTAACATCAACACCATAATATTTTAATGAATTGATATATTCATTTATTTCTTGAGAATTTCTATTTTGATATTCTATAATTATTTCTTTTGATAAAAAATTAGAATTAAAATCATCTTTATTTTTATCTTCATCATTTTCTTCTTCATCACTATATTTTGATTTTTTTATTTTTACTTTTCTTACTCTTTTACTTAAGATTTCATTATTAGAATTAATTATATTTATTAATGTATTGTTTTTAGGACGAACAAAAAATTCATTTTTATTTTTTTTATTATTTACTAAACAAGTTCTAACAAAACCTAATTTTAATATATCATACATAATTAATTTCCTTGTAGATTGTCTAAAATCATTTAAATCAATATTATTTTTTTTTGTTTCTAATTCAGTAAATCTAAAACAAAAACCTATTGGTTCCTCATCTCCAAATTTCATTTTTATAATAGATAAATTAAAATCTTTTTTTTTTGATTGTTTAACTAATTTTTCAATATTTTCATCAACAATTCTAATAGTATCATTTTTAGGATATATTTTATCAGGAAAAATCCAAGTAATTCTTTTTGGTTCATCTTCAAATTCATTATATCTTTCAGGTAAATTTAATATATCACAATTATTAGAATTTCTAACTAAAATATTTAAATTTACAACATATTTTTTTAATAAATCCATTGTTAATCCCATTGATAAAGCAGAAGATGAAAAAGAATCAATTGTAAAATCATCTTTTGCTAAAATATAAAAAGCATAAACTGATTTTGGATCTTTATTATCAATTTTAGCTTTTATAATAAAAGTATTTGAAAAATCATCATCATTATAAATTGTAAATTTTACTATTGCTGGTAATATATAACCAACTTTTGTTCTTGGAAGGAAAAAAATTTGTCTTTTATCACTTGCTTTATTCATTGTTGGATTTAATTTCCTTAAAATTTTTAATTTATTTGCAATTGCTTTTGGATGTCCATTCATAAAAATATTTGGCATTAATATTTCTATTTTTTTTCCTATTAAATTTTGTTTTGTAAATCCTAATAAATTTACTATACTATTTGACATTTGTATTACTGAACAATCACCTTTTTCATTTGTTCTACTAAAAATTACATAATCTTGATCTTCTAAAATAATATCTAAATTGTCAATGTCAAATCTATCATTTTCATTTTTTTTTGATTCAAAATGTTGTTCTTCATTTAATTTTTTTGATATTTCATCTGCTTTTGTTTTATTTCTTAAAATTTCTCTAGTAAAATATGCATATAATTGAACTATTGATTGATTTTCTAAATCAATTTTTGAATTTTTTAAAAATTTTTCCCATATTTCATTAATTTCATCTAATAAAATATTTAATTTATTTCCTAGAAAATATAATTTTTCTAAATTTAAATTATTAGTTAAATTTGTACTTAATACACCCCAAAATTCACCATATAATTTTGTTGTTGATTCTATTAAAAATTTTAATTTTCTAAATTTATTTTCTTTCAATTCTTCAATTTTTTCAATATCATCTTCTATATTTAAAATTGTATTTACTTTATTATTTAAAGAATTTACACTTTGTTTTATACAAAATAAAATAAAATCTTCTGTAATTGTATTACTTTCTTTCTCTAATTTAGTCAAATAAGTTTTTGCAGCATTTAAATTAAATTTATTTGCATAATTAAATTGAATAAAAGTCATTACAATATTTTTATTATTTGGAAATTTTTTAATTCCATCAATTAAAAGAAGATTTATATAATGTAATAAACAATTTTTCTGAATTTGAAAATTTCCTTGATTTTCCATATATTTAGATAAAGGACATTCTTCACTTACACAAGTTTCTAAATGACAAGAAATTAATCCTTTTAAAAAAATATCATTTTTATCATAACCTTTTTTAGAACTTTCAACTGATTTATATTTATCAATATATTTCCCTACTAAAATAATAATCGATTTGGTTTTATTAATAAAATCATAAGCACTTCCTGAATTAGAATTTGTTAATATAATATTTTCATTTTTTTTTTTATAATATATTCCACAAGTTATAACAATTAATGGCATACAAAATATAAATAAATAAATATTTCCACCAAATTTTGAATCATATGTTAATTTACATATCATAACCATAAAAGAAGTCCATAAAAATAAACTATTTCTAATAACTATGGCACTTTGAAGAATATAATTTCCATATGTTGGTTCATCAAATCCTTTTTTTAAATTAAATAATGAAGTTATTAATAAAATTGTAATACTTATCCATTCATTTTTAATAAAAGCATATCTTATAGAATTAATTAATGAAATAATATAATAAAATAAATCAGCACTTGTATTTATTTTACTAATAGATTGTTTAGTATTATAAGGATCAAAATAAAACATACCAAAAATAATATTTAATAAATATTGTCCTAATAAAAAAATAATTGTCAATCCTATATATAAAAAATGTAATCCTTGATAACATTTAATAGGATTTTTTACAATAGAAATTTTCCGATTTTCACATTTAAGCATTAAAAGTAATACTTCAGTAGAAGGAATTAATCCAACAGACATCATAATACATGAAATAAATTTTGAATAAGCTATAACAAATTTATATAAACTTGAATTTGGATTATTAATTTTAACTGACATTGAAATAATTAAAGAAGTTAAAAAAATTAAAAAATTTATACTACTCCATATAATTAAATAAACTGAAAAAGAAACATATTTAAATAATTGAGTTCCTCTTATTGCTCCAAAAAATGTATTTAAATTATCCATTTTTTTAGAACTTATTTTCCAAAATTTTGTATGTGGCTCACTAAATCCATACGATATTACTTGAATTGTTTCTAATATTATTAATAAACATGTTACTACTATATTAAAGTCTTTTTTTTTTAATATATTGTAAAAAAAATTGAAAAGTTTTATTTTGGTTGTCATTTCTTCATTTGTTTGGATAATTTCTTTATTATTTTTTTTATTTTTTTCAAAAGATGAATCACCAATCATTTCTCAAATAAATTTAAAAATATAAATTATCAATCCATATGATATTAAAATTAAATAAATTTCAAATTAAATTTGAAAAATTAATGAAATTTTTTATATATATTATATTTTTAATATTAAAATATTGATTTTTTTAATTAACTATTAAACTAATTTAACTTTTTAAAAAATCAATTTCTGCTTTTATTAATCTTAATAATTTTATATCTTCAAAACAAACTTTTTTTTTATTTCTTATATTATTATATGAATGAAACACATTATCCATTTCTTTAGCTCCTAATTTTTTAATATTTTGTTGATTTTCTTCAAATTCTTGATAAATAAATTTATTTTGTTCATTCCCAAATTTAATAGGTGGTTTAGATAAAAATTCAAAAAGATTCATTTGTTCATGATCAAATAAACAATATTTAATTAAATCAATTTCTTGCATTTTCTTAATATAAGTATAAATATCAAGATAATAATGTATTTTATTTTCAGCTTTTTGAATTATTTTATATCTTCTTTTTTGTAAATCACTACAACATGAACAAAAAGTAGCAATAAAATTTTCAGAAATACTAATAGGAAGAAGTCTTTCTCTAATAGGAATATCTTTTGAATTAATTGTACTTTTTTTCACATCAAATTTCAATGAAGAAAAACTAAAATTTGAGTCTTCTTTTTCTAATTTACTATCTTTAAATTTTAAATCATTACTAAAATTTAATTTTACTACATCATTAAAAATTCCATTTTTTAATGGTAAAGTCTGTAAATTATTTTTATCATCTAAAGCTTGGACTTTTACATTTTTTGTTTTCATATCATAGGTTTTTTTAGTTGAATAATTCATTGTTTTTGATTTTAATTTCTTTTTATCAATTGATTCATTATCATTTATATTTGTATTATTTACATTTTCTATAAAATTATTTAATAAAACAAAAACACTTTTATTTAAATAAGAAATATTTTCTCTTTTTTCAATCTTTAAATTAGGTTTTTTAATTATTTTCATAATATTATTTGAATTCTTATCAGAATCAAATAAATCAATTAAATGATTAACATCATAATTTTTACTTCCTTTAAATTTTAACATCCTATTTATTAACTTATGATCAACTAATTTTCTTTCAATAACATTAATAACAATTAAAGTTATTACCATAATTTCTTCTAAAATTCCACATAAATCAGCAATAAAAGAAGGTAATTTTTGATAATTTCTATTAAATTGATATATTTTAGGAGAAGCTTTTATTATTATTTGTCCTAATAATCTTTCATCAATTATATTCTCATCTTTCCTTGAATAAATATATCTAAAACTATCATATGTATAATCTAATGTTGAACTATTTTTCTCATGAGAATTATCAAAAATTAAATTTTCATCATTTATAAAAGAAATAGGTGAAACGAATACATAAATAAATTTAATAAAATTTAAATCAAAACCTCTATATAAATAATTCATATAAAGTGACATAAAATGATTTTCACTTTGATAATCAACAGTAGTATCAATATAATAAAGAGCTAATTCTAAAGGATTTTTTTTTAAATATTCTTCAACTTCATCAAGATGATTCATAGCATAATTAGAAAGAGTAAGATTAATTCTTAAAAATTTAAAATAATCATCTGTATATAAACCTTCCAAAGTATAATTAAAATTATTTATTTTTGGACAATAAAGTGTTTCTATACTATTATTCTCAAAATAAATATCAATTTGATTATAAAAATCTTCTTTAGTACAATGTCCAAGTTCTAAATTAGCAATAATTGTTTGAGCTGAAGTACCAAATCCTGTCCATTCAATTGACTCAACTGAATAATTAAAAAAATTAACATCTTCACTTTCATATACATAATCACAACTATCAATTTGTTGTTGGACACCAAAAGCAAAATTAAAATTTTCTTTTTTTAAATTAATATAAGGAGATGATTCTACTACTTTTGTTGAATAAATATAATTAATGTTTTTTCTTGTGATGAAACCATATGAATAATAAATTGTATATATTAATATAAATATTATAAAAAATAAGGTACAACATCCTCCACTTATTGATTTATATTCTAAATCATTATTTATTCTAAATGTTATAAAAGTTCCAAATAAATCTATTTCTTTTAATAAACTTCTTATATGATGATTACAATTTTTTTTTTCCATTCTTTTTTTTATTAATAAAATATTTTATTTTACAAATACTAATGATAACATAAAACCATAAATTTCATAAATATAAAGTATTGTTATTTATAATAAAAATAATAATTTTATAAATTTTCTCATTAATAAATTTATTATATCCAATTATTTATTT
>Ga0310695_10014430_pt1 | contig 10678 bp, 9 predicted proteins | sample RumenRJG_04DNA_FD_203882 | JGI IMG/M metagenome (GOLD analysis project Ga0310695, IMG submission 203882) | Bovine rumen microbial communities from Lethbridge, Alberta, Canada - RJG_04 (v2) (version 2) | ecosystem: Host-associated > Mammals > Digestive system > Stomach > Rumen | place: Canada... | reverse complement strand
ACCTCCAAACGTGTCTTTTTTGTCCCTTCCATAATACCTCTGTTCCTTCCGTAATCTGTTTAACCGTACCTACAACGCCTTCCGTCACCGGTCTTCCCGGAAGTACGGCAGCCCCAGACCAGCCGGCGGCTGATTCTCCGGTTTATTACGCATGCCGGTGATGACCAGCACAATGATTGTAACAATATATGGCAACATCTTGTAAAGCTCTTTGACCGCAGGGTAGTGTCCTGACGGAATGAACAGGTACAGAATGTATAGTCCTCCAAAGAGAATCGATGCGAAAATTGCGATGTTCGGCCGCCAAAGGGTGAAAATTACCAGCGCGATCGCCAGCCATCCGCGGTCGCCGAACGCGTTGTTGGACCAGACGCCGCTGGCGTAGTCCATGACATAATAAAGACCACCGAGTCCGGCAATTATACTTCCGATGCAGATCGCCAGATATTTATATTTTGTGATATTGATGCCCGCCGCGTCCGCGGTCGCCGGATTTTCTCCGACAGCGCGGAGATTCAGTCCGACACGCGTTCGGGTAAGTACATAAGCAGCAATGATCGCAATCACGATTGCGGTATAAGCCAGAAAGCCGTAGGACAGGAATACTTTTCCGAACCAGCCCAGATTATGGGCAAACGGCAGCGTTTTGCTGAAATAGTGACTCGTCGCGGAAAGAGCGATGGAAGGTACGTCACTTCCGGTCAGCTTGATCAGAGAACCGCCAAAGAAGTTGCCGAACCCGACGCCAAAGGTCGTCATGGCCAGTCCGGTCACGTTCTGGTTTACTCGCAGGGAAACTGTGAGAAACGCGAAAAGCAAACCCATCAACAGGGAACCGAGCAGGCAGGACAGCAGCGGAACGAGAATCGCCAGTGCCGGATTGACATTGGCACTGCAGCTTTGTTCATATGCAAAAGAGCCGATGACGCCGCTGATCGCGCCGACGTACATAACGCCCGGAATGCCGAGATTCAGACTTCCCGCTTTTTCTGTGAGTGTTTCGCCGGTACAGCCCAGAAGCAGCGGAATACTTTGTACGACCGCCCGCTGGATAAATACTGCTAAATTAAACATGATCGGAAGCCTCCTCTCTGGTCTTGTCATGATCCTTTTTGCGGAAGTGGACCTGATAGTTAATAAAGAACTCACTTCCAATGATAAAGAATATAATGATTCCTGTCAGAATATCTCCGAAGGCGTGGTTAAGCTGATAATTCGTAGAGATTTCACTGGCTCCGCGCGACAGAATACCGAGAAGCAGACTGACCAGCGCCATGGCCCACGCATTGAACTGCGCCAGCCAGGCAACCATTACACCAAGGAAACCCCGGCCTCCCGCCAGCGTCGTCGTGATGGTATGGTCAGTTCCCGCTACCAGAAGGAAACCGGTCAGACCACAGATCGCCCCGGACACGAACAGCGTCCTAATAATGACTCTCTCTACTTTAATGCCGACATAACGAGCTGTATTCTGGCTTTCGCCAACAACCGTCAGTTCATAACCATGCTTGCTGTACTGCATAAAATGATGGATAAAGATAGTCACCAGCAAAACGACGATAATATTCAGCAGGTAGTCGTTGTTGGCCATGACCGGCAGCCAGCCGGCATGAGAATTCTGATTAATGATGCCGACTTTTCCGGAACCCTTCGGCACTTCCCAGACAATGATGAAAAAAGCGACAAGCTGAATAGCTACGTAGTTCATCATCAAAGTAAACAATGTTTCATTTGTATTTGATTTTGCCTTGAAATATGCCGGAATCATCGCCCAGATCGCGCCTGCCGCAACAGCTGTGATGAGGCAAATCAGAATGAGGAGTTTGGACGGAACACGGCCCTCAAGGTAGATCATACACGCCGAAGTCGCGAGCGCGCCGACAAGAATCTGGCCCTCACCGCCCAGATTCCAGAACTTCATCCGGAAAGCCGGTGCAAGTGCCAGGGAAACGATCAAAAGGATCGCTGCCTCCTTCAGAAGAATCCAGATCTTCCGGGTGGATCCGAACGCTCCGTTCAGCATAGTTCCGTACACATCAATTGGATTCAGGCCAGTCGCTGCGGTCGTGATAAGCGCGCATACCAGCAGCGCAATAATGATGGATACAATTCGGATGCCCCATCTGTACTGTAAGTATATTTCCTTACGCCTGGTAATATGGAGAAACGGCTCCCGATTACTCTTCTTCACTTGCTGCACCTCCTACCATTGTCATCATTAACCCTACCTGATTCTTCTCCGCTGTGCGTCCATCAACGATTCCGCTGACCTTTCCGTCGCAGAGAACCAGAATCCGGTCGCACAGCTCCAGCAGCACGTCCAGATCTTCTCCTACATAAATAACGGCGACACCCTTTTTCTTCTGTTTATTAATCAGATCATAGATCGTATAAGACGAATTAATGTCCAGACCGCGGACAACGTACGCTGAAAGGAGTACAGTCGGTGAAGACGCAATTTCACGTCCTACAAGAACTTTCTGAACATTTCCTCCAGAAAGTTTGCGCACCGGTGTAGTCAGGCTGCTGGTGCTGACGTTCAGCGCTTCCACAACTTTTCTGGCCAACGCCCGAGGGGTCTTACGATCCGCAAAAAACGGCCTTCCTTTTCGATAGGACCGAAGCATCATGTTATCAGTCAGATCCATGCTGGCGATGAGTCCCATTCCCAGCCGGTCCTCCGGGACAAAGGATAACGAAACTCCGAGCGCGGCGATCTCCAGCGGATCCCTGCCGATCAGATCTTCCGGAGTACCGTCGTCCTCCAGATACTGTATACTGCCTTTTTCAACCGGCTGCAGCCCGGCAATCGCCTCCAGAAGCTCCTTTTGTCCGCATCCGGAAATGCCGGCAATACCCAGTATTTCACCGGAATTCGCGACAAAGGAAACATCGTCCAGTTTTAATAAGCCGTCAGCTGACCGCACAGTGAGATGATCGACTTTGATCCTTGGCTTCGGGTCAACTGGTTCCGGTCGTTCCATATTCAGTTCCACAGAATGTCCGACCATCATGTTGGTCATTTCCTGCGCGTCTGTCTCACTGGTCTTTACAACGCCGATAAACTGACCTTTACGGAGAATCGCGACACGGTCGGAAATCGCTTCTACCTCATGCAGTTTATGCGTAATGATAATGATTGCTTTCCCGTCACTCTTCATATTCCGGAGGATGGTAAAGAGCCTGTCAGTCTCCTGCGGCGTCAGCACCGCGGTCGGCTCGTCGAGGATCAGAATATCGGCGCCGCGGTAAAGTACTTTGACAATTTCAACGGTCTGCTTCTGCGAAACAGACATGTCGTAAATTTTCTGATAAGGATCTACGTCAAAACCATAGGTGTCACAGATTTCGCGAATACGTTCCGCGGCTTTTTCCAGATCCAGTTTTCCGGGTTCATCAAGGCCGAGTACAATGTTCTCTGCCGCAGTAAATACATCAACCAGCTTAAAATGCTGATGAATCATACCGATCCCGTAATCATAAGCTTCTCTGGGTGACGCAATGGTAACCTGCTCACCGTTAATAAAGATCTGCCCTTCATCCGGGAAATAGAGGCCGGACAGCATATTCATCAGGGTGGTCTTGCCGCTCCCGTTCTCGCCGAGAAGAGAAAGAATCTCACCCTTGTTGATGTCCAGATCCACTTTATCATTGGCAACTACTTCACCAAATCGTTTCGTTACGCCCCGCATAGAAACGGCGGCCACATTTGTGTTCAAAGCTCTCAACATCCTTTCTGTTTAAATAAGTTATTGCATCAAAGGAAAGGACACAGTCACTGCCTTTTCCTTCAATGCAATGTAGCAGAGAAAACCCCGGAAATTCCGGGGTTTTCCGCCGATTTAACATTTCTTTTTAGAATTTTGTATCCAGCAGCTTGATGCCGTCAATCTGAATATCAAAGTAAGGTGCCGAACGGAACTCGGATTCATGGAAATATCCGTCCTTGATAACCTCAGTATCCTTCTTGTAATCTTTGTCTGTGTCTACATCAGCCTTGTAGGAGTCAAGCTTCTTTCCTTTGACTGTGAACGTGGAAGTGTCGAATACATGGACTTTTCCTGCTTCCAGGTCCTTTTTAACCTTTTCGATCTTGTCAACAGTACCCTTTGCCGCAACCTTCTCGTTTACATCAGTCAGTACGACAGACTTTGTCTTGAGAGTTCCTGTCCAGTCAGGTTCGGCCAGCGGCTTTCCGTCCATTGCCTTCTGAATCGCGAGCTTGTAGTACGGAGTCCAGTCGATTCTGGAAGAAACGATGAAAGTGTTCGGGCATGCTTTTTCCGTGCTTCCGTTATAGGAAACGTTCGGAACGCCCTTCTTCTCGCAGGCAGTTGGTGCTCCCATGGAGTCCGCATGCTGTGAAATCAGTACGCAGCCGTTGTTCATCAGCTTATTCGCGCCTTCCTTCTCAGCTGTCTCATCATACCAGGATCCTGTGAAAGTGACTTCCATCGTGGCACTCGGGCACTCGGAACGCGCGCCGAGGAAGAATGAAGTGTATCCGGAGATAACTTCCGCGTAAGTGAATGCGCCGATATAACCGATCTTTGCGTCCTTGGCTTTGATCTTGCCGGCGTCGATCATTTCATTCAGCTTCATTCCTGCAGCGACACCAGCCAGGTAACGGCCTTCATAAATGGAAGCGAACGCGTTGTGGTAATTATCGAGCTTCTCAGTGTGCGCCTTGGTTCCCGTAGAGTGGCAGAACTGTACCTTCGGGAATTTCTTTGCTGCCTGAATCATGTAATCCTCATGACCGAAGGAATCCGCGAAGACGATTCCGCAGCCGCCGTCTACCAGCTCTTCCGCTGCTTCATAACATTCCTGACCTTCCGGAATGTTTGTCTTGATAACCGGCGTAACTCCAAGTTCCTTACATGCAGCGTTTGCCGCATCGATGAAGTTCTTGTCATACGTGGAGTTTTCATCATGAAGACAAATAAATCCGACCTTGTAGTCACTCTTCTTGTTGGCTCCGCCGTTGTTTCCGCCGCATCCCGCGAACGTGAACACAACAACAGTCAGCAATGCAAGCAGCAAGACTAAACTTTTCTTTTTCATGTTTTACCCTTCCTCCTATGATAAATAGATTTGCTAAAAAATAGATATAGAATATCATTCAATACGCTGACGCGTTATATTGAACAAAAGTTAACGCAGTCGTCCCCGACGGACTCAATGCACGCAAGCGGCTCGACGCGGATGCCCTCAGCACGCACTGCGTCACCTCCGCCCTGGAATCGCTTCTCTATGGCAACTGCAACGCCTGCCAGTCCGGCGCCTGCCTGCTCAGTCAGGTCAATGAGTCCCCGGAGGGCATTCCCCATAGCCAGAAAATCATCGACCAGCAGAACTTTGTCATCACTCGTCAGGTAGTCGGAGCTGACTACGACGTTGTAATCCGCATTATGGGTAAAGGAATGAACGACAGTTGAATATACTTCACCGTCTACGTTGCTGGTCTTATGCTTCTTCGCAAAGACGACCGGCACGCCCATTTCCAGACCCGCTGCAGCTGCAATCGCAATTCCGCTGGACTCAATCGTAAGTATTTTATTTACACCCGCTCCATCATAGAGACGGGCGATCTCCTTGCCAATTTCTCTGAGCAGCTCCGTATCAATCTGCTGATTCAGAAAGCTTCCCACTTTCAGAATTCCTCCCGGAAGGACCGCGCCCTGTTCTCTGATAACTTCTTCCAATAACTGCAATTTTCAACTCCTTAAGATATCAAGAAAAAAACATACTAACTAAAATTATATTTTCTAGATCAAAGGATGTCAATTAGATATGTACGAATCGATGAATGTTTCTGACTTTTTCACGGTATCGGTATCTGTTCCGATCAAATCACAGGATGTGTTTTCCTCGGTCTGAAGGAACGGAACGCATCGTTCAGCGTCTTTCATCGCATCACCGGAGTCGCCGGACAAAACTGATGACACCTGAACTCAGTCACGATTCCCGCAAATCATTCTTCTATCGTCATAATGAACATCCTACAGTTCGGACAATAGTATGCCTGAACTTCTTCACCAGAAAGAATAACAAATTCCTTCCCTCTTCTAATTAACCGACCAGGTGTTTTTTCATTATCTGTCGAAAAAAAACCAAAAAAACTGTTTTCAGCAGCGTTTTGAACTGTTCCGTTCACCATGTCACTATTACATTTAATGCATTTCACAACGAGTCTCCCTTTTTTCTATATTTTGAACAAGTATTCAGGCAGTCATTAGATTCCTTTTCGTTCTTTTTATTTTTATTATCTTTCTCTTTTTGTATTAAGAAGATGAATCATCATCCTCATGTCATTGTCTATACCAAAAGGAAGAAGACTGATAATTATAGCCGACACATTATATAGAACCAGCCAACTCCCGATCAGCAAGTTTATTTTTGCAAGAACAGCAGCAATAACAATAATAATATTTGCCAACACCCCGGATAATCCGATCAATAGAATGGTTAGCGTACTCTTTCTTTTTAACGCATTCCTGTCGATCGTGATATATCCTGCAACAAGAACCGGCGATAAAACTAGTTTTCTAATTCTGACTTTTGGTCTTCCGGCAATCCCTATACCTATTTCCTTAACCTCTACTCCTGACAAATATGCAAACAAAAAGTGACAGAATTCATGAAGCGCAGTCGAAACAGCCGTTACCAGATAGAACAGAATGATACACTTGAATGCTTTAAGGAACATCTTTTTTTCCCTTTGTCAATAAACTCAATATTATCGGTAAATTAATGATAACAAAATCTAAAATCAGGATTTTATCAAGATGCCATGCTGCATCGCTCATTAGATGATTCACTGTCAGTATCAACAAAAAGATAAGCAAACTCAGTAAAGCTAACAAAAAACGATTACAGAAAATGAAATGATCACATCTTAGATAATGTGCGTTATAGTCTCGGATAAATCCTCGATTTGCCTCCGATTGATATTTCCTGATAATCGCTATGATTATACAGAATAATACCGATATAATCAAATTGATCGGAAACACCTTTTTTAGAATGAACGCTCTGTTATATGAGCGCTCCCAAACATCAGAAAAAACTTTTGATATATAGTTCTCTGCAGGATAATCGGCAATTAAAGCATTAAGCGTCTTTCGTTCTCTTCCCTTTTTTGTAAAAAGAAACAGGCCGGGAGCCGGTGTTTTGCTGCCGTAAACATCAATCAAATGATTCATGTTATCTGCAGACAAATCGAAAAATCCAGATATATTCTTTCCGTTATACGATAATAATATGTTCTGACCCGTTGTATACCCAGATAAAGTATAGGTGTCTGCATTATACGCTATGGCTTTCTTGAGGCTGCTTTTCATCCCTTTCCGAGCTATCCCAAACATCTTCTCTGCTTTGTCTTTAGGAATACATATCTCCTTCCTGTGATCCCGCGGATAATCACCTACTATCAATTTCCCTACGCCGGCACTCGTCCCGGTATACATAGATTGATACTCATCAATAAAAAAACGGGGTATCGACAATGGTTTTTCGTTTTCAATGGAATTATAGAATTGATCATTATCGAAAGCTATTATTGTTTTAACATCAGTATCTTTAAGAATTTTATAAATATCTTTGCACTCAATATACCGATGAGTATTATTATTGGCGACATCAATTCCTTCTGCTTTCGTGTAAAGCCGATTTGTAGTCGAATATTCATATTCTGCTTTATATGTATGAATTATATCGCTCCGATATTTTCCATTATCATGAGAGTAATTATCAGCATATAAAAGAGTATTATATGTAAGGAAAAAGCTAAATGCCATTATAACAAGAATAACGCAAACGATATTGTATTTCGAACACAGTCCTTTCAGGGACTGTTTCCACGGATGAAACCGGATTGAGGAGGGACAACGCACCGTATCTAAATAAAATAAATCCATATCTGCCCGATTCTGTATAACACGGTTTCCTTCTATAGTAATGCGATAATTATACTTATCCGTTAGTCGCTCATCATGACTTACAATAACCAGCGTTTTTTCGTTTTTTACGGAGTCTATAAGATTTACCAGTTGCCTGACGCCCTCATTATCCAGATGATTTGTTGGTTCATCCAGGAAAACATAAGGAGTCTGCTTTAAAAAAGCAGCAATCAATGAAAGCTTTGTCAGTTCGCCTTCGCTAACTGTGGAAATATTCTGATTTTTATCAAGATATGACATACCAAAATGAAGAAATAATTCTTCGGCAAAAGTATTATCTATATTCGTGCATTCCTTTATTAAATAATCCTCAACTGAGCACGAATACCTATTTAATGTTTGGAGAACATATGCGATAAGACTTCCCGGATTCTTCATATATTCAGCATCTAACTCAGCGTTCTCAAAGCACAGACTTTGATTGCTGTTTGAAATGATAGCCCGGATCAGAGATGTTTTCCCACATCCGTTATCTCCGGAAACTATATACACTCCCGGCGACGAGAATACTAAGTCTATATTTTTTAAATCAACATCACCCACATTAATATTTAAATCATTAATAATCATATAACTGTTCCTTTAATTCCTGTTTTCCCATGAACTGATACGATACGTCGCATAACCTGTTATCAGTCTGATCGTAAGGCTTGTTACTAATAAAACAGCACCGCATGCCATGCCCGGAAGAATGTTTATAATATCAATCCTGTTACCGTAATATTTGATCAGTATAATATTCACAAAAAAACAGATTAAAACACACACGATATTTCTAATCGGTGAGATCGCAATTGTACAAATGACGTCGTTCATTTGCTTTCGTGAAAACCCATATCCTAATAAAGTCTTAATATAGTCTCGTTTAACAGCCAAAAGAAAAATATATGATAAAACAGCAAAAATGAACAGAGCGATCGCAATTGCTCCAGTTCGGATTACAATACTGCGATTTTTATGATACTTATTTATTGTATATTGAAGAAAAACAGTTTCTTTACTTTGAATAAATACCCCTGAACCTGAAATCCGCTTCAGGTATTTTGATTTAAGGAAGTCTTCCATGGAATATCCTTTACGGGGAATTACAGATATGTATGTTGCCTCTGCCGACTTATAGTTCTTTTGGATCTCTTTTTCAGCTTTATTAAAAGAAGAAAGATTAATCTCAACAGGTGTTCTTTGTTCATATCCATCAGGAAAAAGAACCCTTTGCGTACGTATTTCATTATCTCTATCAGGCAACTGCATAGAACGATATCTATCTTGTGGATACAAATATGCTTTGCTGGCAGTATCGAAATACTCTAATTTTAAAACATCATAATGCTCATTGGAATTGAGTCCTGACAATGATGTATCAATGGACAGTGAAGCAGTGCTTTTTGCAGAGTACTCACTGATCGAATCTTTTATATTCTTATTGTTATTTGTATAGATATCTTTAACCAAAGACAAAGGATACGCGCCATGTATACTCATATCTGATCCATAAAGAGATTTCAAAAAGAATAGATTAATCTGTCTCCCCAGCGTATCTGCAGCAGGCGAACTTGCTTTCTCTTTAATTCCTGAATTAATACTACAACTGACTATAAACAATAACAGCAGTACGATCGTCAATATAATATGTCTTGAGAATATTTTTTTCATATGTTCAATATTCATTCTTCTCACAGGCATTTCAGGCTCTAAAAGAGATAAAGATGTTTTTTCATGGATTGTTCTATTATCTTCTTTTAAAACCAACTTTTGATTTTCAATCTCATAAATGCATGAAGCGATTCTTTTAATTCGATCGTCATGAGAAACAATGAATACCACTTTTTTCCTGCAAATGTCCTCAAGAATTTCAATCATTATCTTTACTGTATTGTAATCCAGATCATTCGTTGGTTCATCCAGTAAAATCACGGCATCTGCTGTACACACACCCCTAAAAAAAATCACGAGTCTTTTTTCACCGCCGCTCAATTTTTTTGGATTCAAATCGAGGATACTATTCAAATGATACCTCTCTGTTAAATCCAACAGGAGATCTTCATCACCATTATTAAGTAATATATTATCTTTTATTGACAGCCCGGTAAATATCTGTGCGGATGTCTGCCTTTGATAAACATGATCACAACTAAGATGATGATTGATGTTACTTAGAAGAAGGCTTTTCCCCGATCCGTTTGTACCGCAAATCAAATATAATCCGGGACATTGAATGTCGATCATTCCTTCATGTAGTATCAATCTGTTCCTGATTATTATTTTGTCGTAGTCAATTCTCATTAGCTGTCATTTCACCCTATTGCACAGTTATAAAAGGAGCAGCCGTAAAATGACTGCTCCTAATTCTCCAATTATCGCTGTATCTATTTTATCAGCCAATCGGCTTCTATTTTTGATTGTGTCCCGGCATTATTATTCTTTGATATACAGAAATTATATTTCTTCCCTTTTTTCACCTTCCCACATTTCTTCTCACTCGTCCATTGTTTGTTATTTTTCATAGTGAATGTGTATACATCAGAGTATTTTGCTTTTGAACTCAATTTCCATTTAACATTATACTTTGTGTTTTTCTTTCCTGAATTCTGAATCAGGGATATATACATTGTTCCTTTATCAGGCTTGGCGCTGAATGTCGCACTCTTTACACCCGAGGCTTTTTTATATGTTATTTTTTCTGTAAAACCAGCCTTTACTCCTTTGTCACTATGTCT
>Ga0310695_10014429_pt1 | contig 10679 bp, 8 predicted proteins | sample RumenRJG_04DNA_FD_203882 | JGI IMG/M metagenome (GOLD analysis project Ga0310695, IMG submission 203882) | Bovine rumen microbial communities from Lethbridge, Alberta, Canada - RJG_04 (v2) (version 2) | ecosystem: Host-associated > Mammals > Digestive system > Stomach > Rumen | place: Canada... | reverse complement strand
TCATCCAGCTTGTACATGAACGTGCCGTCAGTTGTCGTACCCGGATCGGTCAGCAGTTCGTGCTCTGCTTCATCATAGTCACCGCTGTAGGGTACCGGTGCTGTATCCACAAACGCAGGTGCCTTTGCGATAGTGACGGTGACCGGACCGAAAGGTTCTTCGACTGAGCCGAGATCACTGTGGATGTCATCTCCCTGTACGTAATAATATACGTCATAGTCGCCGGCATTGATACCGGTCGGGAGTTCCTCCGACGGTTCTTCACCTTCAAGGAAGTACAGGATCGTACCGCCTTCAGCTTCACCCTCGGTGATCAAAGTCTTCGGATTGTCATCGAATTCAAGACCTTCAACAGCAAGAGGATCAGTGATGAGCTTCGCGGGATCCTTGACAATGGTCACAACGGTGCTGCCCAGGGGTTCTTCCGGACTGCCGGCACTCTTGTAATTTCTGTTCTCGTTATTATAGAAATACCAGGTGATGGAATAGGTGCCTGCATCCGTGCCGACCGGGGAAGTACTGACGAATTTTTCAGGATCACTGCTCGCACCATCCGGATCTGTATAAGTGGAGAAGAAGATCCAGCGGCCGTTTTCAGGCAGAACAGCACTGCCGGTAGATTTCAGCAGCGTCTGGACTGAACCGGTGCAGGAAAGGGTATCCTCATCCAATGGTTCCGGTTCGACATATTCCGGATCCGCAGGATTAATGACGAATTTCCATTCATCCTGCTGGCCTTCAGCCAAGACATAATTGTCATTCATAACAGCGAATTTTGCGGTATAAGACGGTTCTTCAGCTGTGTTGGCATCTTTTTTCCGGTCATTCAGTAAGTAGATCGGGGCTTCTCCGTTGTACTGCTCAACATCGTCTCCGTTCTGATCCACAACTGTGGCATGCGGATGGTAATCATCGTCATAGGTGAATTCCGCGCCGTCATAACTGACCGTGAGCTGGATCGGGACGATCTGCATAGCCTGAGCCCATTGTCCGGTTGCATAGTTGAACGAACACTGTTCATTATCGCCGGATACACCAACGAATTCAGCACTAACATATTCAATTCCATCAGCAACATTTGTTGCTGAACCGGAGACAACGATCTCGCAGCTATCAGTTGGAAGGAAAGAAGAGCCTTCTGCTAATTCCGCGGTAAGGGTTTGCTCTTCACCGTTATATGTCTTTTCGATAATTTCCGGAGCTTCTTCCAATCCATCCCAAATCAGGGTCAGCTCTTTTGGTGAGATAAACAGGTTCTGTTCCGTTACGCTGTTCGGGTCAAGCTTGTAGTTGCCGGCGCCTTCAGCTGCAGGATCAATGGAAACGGTGGTCGGATAATTCCCTACATTGATTCCCTCGCCGCTGTACGCAAGAAGGGCATCACAGATACTTTCCTCCCCGGGTACGCAGCCATCAACAATGCTGGCCTCCACGTGATGTGCTTCACCGTCATATTCAGCCTCAAAGGAATCCTCGTTCCATTCAATGGTCAATACTGCCGGCAGGATCGTGAAGCGGGTGGAATAACTTTCTGCAAGCGTGTAATTGGCACAGGAATCACCGCTGAAGGTTATCGTGATTTCTTTGTTATCAACGGCATCCTTCGGCTTGTCTTCGGTATAATCCCAGGTGCAGGAATCGCCTTCCAAAATTCCGGTCACGGTCGGTTCCGGAGCTTGTTCTTCACCATTATAGGTAACCGTACGCGATGGGCCATCCGGCCAGGTGACGGTAACTTCTGCCTTTTGGATCTTCACCTCTCGTCTGTTGGTCGGACCGGCTTCCGCTGCCGGACTCCCAACATTGGTGTGCAGATATTCAAGGACATAGGTACCGGCATCTTTCGCCGTAGGAATCTGCTGAGACCAGGCTCCGGAGGTATCAGACTGCAGACGGAACCAATAGGCATATCCGTCATCAGGCGTACCCGAATCCTGAGCCAGTGGCTGATCTGTCCCGTTATAGGTCAGATCTTGTACCACAGGAGCTGATGCGGCAAACACCCCCTGAAATACAAACAATAGGCACAACAGTGCCATGAAAACGACACGGGATTTCATAGTATCCTCTCCTTACTTTCCCTTCTCCAAGGGAAAAACTCTCTCGTCGGATGGGCGTCGGACCCTCCATGGCCTCTCCAAGCCAATCCGACGAATAACCATTCACTTCCTATAGTTGCAAGGACCGTGCCAAAACAAGAAAAATAAGAAATAAGATATTAGAAACAAGAAATTGTGCCGCCGCTTCCAATCCAGGGGACTGGACCCGCAGGGGCCGGGACCCGCCTCACGTACGCCGCGAGAGGGCAAACGGACATGTCTCCTGTATGCGTGAACAAAACGCCGCACACCGGGGAAGGACCTGCGCAGCGGGTCTGTCCTCGGTTCAATAAGCAATGGGAAACAACCAACGCACTCAACCGTCTCATCGTTTTCTCCTCTCCCGGCAGTAATTATAATGAGGACAGCCCCCTTCGGGGATCAGTCCCCTTCAACGAAAAACGCCCTTACAGGGACAGAATGCACCTGCCCATCCTCCTCATGGGTGACGGTTCCCCCGTTGGGGATAACCGTCCCCTGTATGCGAGCGGCGCGCACCGGGGACTGACCTGCGGAGCGGGTCTGTCCCCGATTCAACGAGCAATAGGAAACAAACACGGTACTCATCAGGCCTCAGCGTTTTCTCCTCTCCCGGCGGTAATTATAAAGAGGACAGCCCCCTTCGGGGATCAGTCCCCTCCGGGACGCTTTCCAAACCAAAGACAGCCGAAACCATCCGATTTCGGCTCAAATCCTTATCTTTTTCGTTTATGCTGATTCCTGCTCCACTCCTAACAGGAGCTTCCGCAAATAAGACGCTGTTCCCCTCTCACGGCGGCAGAATTCCGGATCCGCGAGGAGCTCTCTGACTTCCTCTTCGGTGAAGGTCAAACCCTCCTCCCCCGACTCCATACTTCGGCACGTCGCTTTATACAATATCCGGTAGTATTCAGGCGGATCCTCCGCGCAGGGCAGCACCCCATCTCCCGATGAGACAGGAACATCGTCCATCGCGGGTCCATTCCCGCCCGTCACAGAGGTTTTGCTGTCCGCTGCTTCTTCTTTCCCTTCATCGGAAACATCCGCAGACGCCGCTTCTTCCACAGGAACTTGAGCTTCTTCAGGTTCCACAACCTGCTCCTCTTCCGGATTACCAGCTTGTCCACACCTTTCATCCGATTTTTGATTTGAGCTGATCGGGGCATATGCCCGAACAGCACCATAGGCCGTGGGTGCTGCGACAGCGGAAAAACCGTCCATCGGCCGAACGTCCGCATCAGGCAGACCTTTCTTCTCCGGAGCCTGAAGCTCAGACGGATCAGTACTGCCGCTGACCTCAATTTCCGTGTTCTTTTTAACCACGGCTGCTTTTTTGCTCAGTTTATCCTTCGTCTTAAACAGGCGCATCAGCGTATCTGCCCAGCTCAGCTGGTTCATCAGCAGCCGTTCACCGATTTCCGGATGGGAACGGGAGGTCTGCAGTACGCCCAGATAGCTCTTGCGAAAATGGTAAGAGGCAAGCATGATCAGATCCTGGATGGACATCGGCGCATCGCTCAGATCCTCTCCGAAAGCGTGCAGTGTGGCCAAGCCCCGTGCCATGGTGGCAACGCCGGTATTGATCATCCTGCTCAATGTGACAAAATGTTTTGTGAAATAATTTGCCTTTTTCGCCTCTTCCGTCCAGACCGAAAGGGAACTGTACGTCAGTTCCATCGTGGATCTGGCTTCCATGGTCCGCGAGACATACGGATCGACAACATCACCGGGCAGCGGAGTGTAAGACAGGACATCTTGCGTCAGCGGACTGATAACGCCGCTTGCCAGATCCGCCAAAGCATTCTGATACATCATGCGTGTTGCCGGATTATCAAAGATACTGTTCATCGTCTTACCTCCCTTCCCTGCTCCCGGTGAACAGCCGGGAACTGATTTCTTTTTGTTGATAACCAGTATACACAGATCAAAAAATAAAAAAAGTGCAAAAAAGTGCGGTTGACAACATCTTTAAAATGTGGTAAACATCCCACACATCAGGGACACACATCGGGGACTGTCCCTTTATGGGACTGTCCCCATTGCTCAAAACACAACGCAGCGGAACAGAGAACCCGCCAAAAAGAAGAAATAATTAGCACCAAAGGATGCGAAGCCCCTTTTTCGGATCCAACGAAGCGCAACGGAGACGAGTCCGTTTGCCTGACCCATGACATTTCACCGTCTCGAGCGCGGCAAGCGGACTCGTCCCCAGTATGCCTATTCAAAGCAGCGCCCACCGGGGACTGACCTGCGAAGCGGGTCTGTCCTCGGTTCAGCAAGCTTCTGGAAACAATCACAGCGCTCATCAGCCTCAGCACATCTTCTCTCTCCAACGCTAATTGAAAAGAGGACAGACACCCTCTGGGTATCAGTCCCCATCGTGCTCCGCCCCTCCCGGGGACTGACCTGCGAAGCGGGTCTGTCCTCAGTCCAATGAACTCCGGATAACAACCATGACGATCATCAAGCCTCAACGCCTTCTCATCTTCCGGCGATAATTGACAAGAGGACAGACACCCTTCGGGTATCAGTCCCCTTAGCCCTTACCGGAAAAGACTCGTCCCCCGTATGCGGAAACAAAGCTCCGGACTCCGGTTCAGTGAATAAATATCCCCGTAGGCGGAGAACCGGCGGCTTCCGTGACCAGCTCGGTGAGCGCACGGTCGAGGTCTACATCTTCATAGAGATCCGGTGCCGCGGACTTGGCGAGCGCCAGCATGGCGGCAGTCTGCAGATAAGGCTCCGTGAGCAGCTCTTCGGAAAGCAGCAGAACCCGGTTTTGGCGCACCGCATCGATCCCGTTCCAATCCCTGCGTGAAAGCAATTCCTCCCGCACCGCCTCTGCATTTTCCGTCGAACTCACCGCACTGCCAAGCACATCCGCGGGAACGATCTTCACGATCAGCTGCGGATCCTTTCGGACCACCCACCCGTCATCCACCGTCAGATTCTCTTCCAGAAGACGCGAGGATACATCATACGCACCGGAATTCAATATCATCTGATGCTCGGCTGAAGTCTTATAAATCGTGACATGATCCGCAGCCGTCTCCCAGTAAACATTCAGGCGTTTGCATTCAAACAGCGAGTTGCTTCGCTCCTGCAGCAGAACTGTATAATATTTCAAAAAGCTTTCGGCAGCCTCGGTATCATCCGACACTCCGGTATCTTCCACCTCCTCCGCCCGCACGGTCATCAGGGCAGTTTGTTCAGCGCTGTTCGAAAGCTTTGTTACACGCAAAGTTGTGTCCGCTGATTCCGCGAAAGCCCCGCTTTCCTCACCTTCTCCGTGAATCAAACGATCCGTCCCGCCGGTGATTTCAACTGCCGCGTTCTCATCATATTCCTTGCGGGCCGCTTCCGGGTTTTCCACGGTCTGTCCCTGATCTCCGGCAATTTCGTCCGATCCGCTGTCAGCATCCTGTTCCTCCGCGGCTGTTTTTTGTACATCACTCCGGTATGCATTACCGGGAAAATCATCCTGAGGCGAAACAGTCCCGCTGTCAGGAACCGCATCAGGATCAGCAGCCAGCCGGACCCGGCACCCGGATAATGTCAGGATCAACAAAAAAGTCAGTACAAAAAGCAGAATATTCTTCATTGATACAGGCACTCCCAATATTTCAGTCTCAGACGTTTTCCAAAATCAGCCCGCTGATAGAGCAACGCTTCAGTTTCATCAAGCAGATCTTTCACCTGTTTCCATTGCTCCCCGCCGGAGGGTTTGTCACTGTAAAGCGCGGCTTCAAAAAGAGGAACACAGCCGCAGAACCGGTTTACATACGCTTCGGGCAAAACCGGAAGCAGATTTTCCGCCCAGTCCCGATAGGGAAGATTTCCACAACCGTATCCAAAGGATTCCAGCCAGTCCGCAATATGCCGGAACATGGCACAGATCGCTTCAGAACGATTTGCGGAATCAAACATGAGCCGTTTTGAGGCCGCCTTTCTTCGTCGTCTATCTACACGCAACAATAAATACCCACTGGTGATCAGCACCGCACCGGCTGCTGCCGCCGGGAAAAAGGATGTTACATCTCCAACCCAGTCCGGCAGCGAGATCTGCTCCTGATCCTTCGTGATCAGCCGGTATTCCCGGTCTGTCTGAGAGGGATCCTCACCGCTGAGGAGCGTACGTGAATTGACATGACGCGTTTCAACCGGATCATCCGTATTGCCGTCCGAATTGCTCTCCGGCAGGAATACTGACCTTGTCAGCCGGTCACGCAAAGCTTCAGAACGCGTTTCGATCCAGGGATCCACACCCGGATAGCTGCTGATAATAACGGCGGCCGAAAGCAATATGACCCCGGCGGACGATCCCCAAAAAGACGCAGGAACATTCCCGCGCATCAGCAGCAGTCCCAAGGCGGAAAAGAGCAGAATATTCAGCCAGCCGGGAAGGGAAAGACCGAAATAAGCCTGTACGCCTGCGATCAACGTGGAACATCCCAGGATCATAAGCGGACTTCTCCGTATCAAAAGGATACCCGAAGCACTGAAAGCGATGACGGAAAGCAAAATCACAGCCGGGGTAATAGACTGCCCGGCGGGAACATCAAAATACGCATAGGCATATGCATTGACCGATTCACTGGCCGCAAACAAACGGTTGGCAAGCGCTTTCAGTCCATTACGAGCGTCCGGAAGAAGAAATAAAAGAAGAATTGCAGCCGGAATGACAACGACAAACACCCGGCAGAGCATGTCCCGCACCGGAGCATTTTTTCCGGTACGAACCTCCGAAAGACTCAATCCCTCAGCGCCAATCACAGGTCCGCTCATATTTCAAACACCGGCTCCTCATCCCGGATTTCCGCTGGCAGGCACGGGGAGAAAAGAATGACCCGACGCCCCAAATCATCAGGCCCTGCCCATAATTCATGACTCACCGGAGCATTTTGCTCCGGAATCTCCGCATTTGCCCCATTTCCATCCATCACGGCAGCAGCGGTTTTCGATTTCAACATGAGCATACTGTCCTGCATTTGCAGAAATGCCGCATAAGAACCGACCTCCTGATGTTCAATTCCCCGCCGGTCATCATACCAGGAGACAGTATGACGATAATTTTTCATGGCAAGAGAACGGGAAAGGGAAAGCAAAGCACACACAGCCTTGTCTGCAAATTGCGGCAGGACATCCGGAAGATCGCTTTCCAGGCGCAGCTCCACCGCTCCGGCCTGATCCTTTTCCATTTCCCTCAGCAGAAGGCGGTCTGTTTTCGCCGAAAGCTTCCAATGGATCTGCCGGACAGGATCCCCAGGGACATACTCCCTGATCCCATTGTACGATGAAGGATCCGACCAATCCTGCCCCTGTGAACCGTTACCATCCACCCCATCCACAGCTGTCTGCCCTTCGTGGATGATCTTCACCGGCGTCAGTTCAGGATAGATGACGACCTTGCTCCCGATGCCGGGAGTATTCTGAAGCGGGAAACGGAACAAGCCGAAACGGTCTTCAACAGCGGCTTCCTTCAAATGAATGATCAGGCTGCCGCAATATGCGCTGTTCATTTTCACAACAGCACTGCGGTCGATTTGAACTGTCCGGCTTTCGATCACTTCACCGGTCAGCAGATTGGCTGCAGAAATCTTTGCAAAAGGGATACATCCCGCAAGCAGAAAGGAACCGGAAACACGAAGGCTGCACAGGAAATCTTCACCCGTCCGCACTTTTTCCGGTATGGAGATCTCAAAATAGATATGATCGACGCACCAGACAGCACACAATGCGGAAAAAACAGGCACCAGGATCGATGCAACAAAAACGATGCGTGTCGCAGTATTATTTTCGAAGAAATAAAGGCTCAGCACAGCAATCAGCCACAAGGCCCAGCCCAAACGCCGCCTTTTCACTGATCCGACCTGCGGTCCGGGGATTCAACAGACCGGAGCACGTCCGTCAGCACCTGTTCCGGGGTTGTCCCTGCTGCGGCAGCTTTGCGGCTGAGGATGATCCGATGGGCACAGACATCCATAAACACATCACGGACATCCGCGCCGGTGACATAATCCCGGTCCATCAGCCAGGCCTTTGCCATGGCAGCCCTCTCCAGGTACAGCGCTCCGCGCGGACTGATGCCGATCTCAGTCAGATCATGCTCCCGGGAAGAGATAGAGAGGCGCGAAATATAATCCAGCACATTATCACGCACGGTCACCGTACGCACATCCTGCTGCATTCGCAGAAATTCATCCTTTGTGAGCACAGGCTGGATACTCTCCAGCGGATCGGACTGTCTGCGGTCACGGAGCATGACGATCTGTGATTCATGATCCGGATATCCGATGGAAAGCCGCACCAGAAAACGGTCCACCTGCGCAAAGGGCAGGGACTGCGTTCCCGTGGTTCCCACATTGTTCTGGGTCGCGATGACCAGGAACGGTTTTTCCAGCGCATAAGTTTTTCCGTCAACGGTAATTTGCCGTTCTTCCATCGCCTCCAGCAGCGCTGACTGCGTACGCGCGGACGCCCTGTTAATCTCATCACACAAAACAAGATTAGCCCGGTTCAGAACCCCGGGCTGATAGATAAATTTTCCGCTGTCTTTTTCGTAAATCGAAAATCCGACAATATCGGAAGGAAGAACATCAGGCGTGAACTGGATGCGGCGGCTGCTGAGCCCGACAGCACGGGACAGCGCTGCCGCCAGCGTGGTTTTCCCCATCCCCGGAATATCATCCAGCAGAATGTGTCCGTCCGCCAGCATCGCCATCAGTGTTTTTTCAATGATGTTCCGCTTGCCGACGATCGCTTTTTCAACTTCCTGTATTACCGCTTCCAGTTCCCGCCTCATATCACTCATTTCCTTTTCAACTATTCAACGACAATCAGTCTGTTTTGTGCTTCCGCATAAGCTTCGGTGACTACATTGCCAAGCTCTTCGGAAAGATAAAGCCAGACGATGTCACGGACAACAGCGGTCGTGATGACGCTGTGCTCATTCGCTTCAGCCGCGGTTTTGAAGACATAGGAGGAATCCATACCGTTGAAATTGGCGTTGGAAGTGATCACAGCATAAACCGCCTCCTGATCCAGCGGCTGACCGTTCACATCGCTCACGCTCACACGGTTCAGGCCGGCAGCTTTGAACCAATTGTCGCCATAGGCTTCACCCTTTTCGTATTCTTTTCCCGCATCAACAGTATAGTTCAGACCGGAAACCTGCATGAGCGAGGCACAGGCTGCCGCACTTTCTTCACTGTAAGGAAGTCCCTGTGAAGCTGCTTCCAGCGCTTCCAGCAGCTCGGCACCTGTCATATAGATCACGGCCGCCTTGTTCGGATAAGGAAGCACTTCCGCCAGCTGGTCGGCACCGAATTTCCCGATTTGGATATCGGCACGGAGATTCCCGCCGTTCCAGAGAGCGACAACATGATCGGCATCCACATCCAGGGCAGTAATGCCGGCAGTGACATCATCCTCTTCAAAATAATCATTGATCCGGCCGGAAACAGCAAACCAGCGCAGCGCATCCGCCCAGAAATCACCCAGGTTGGTTTCACCCTTGCGGGCAGCATCATCCGCACCGTTCAAAAGGACCTCGCTGTAGGCTTCCAGTGAATCATCAAGCTGGATCACATTACCGTGCGCATCCGTAAATTCAGATGCAAATGCAGTGCAGCACAGGGAAACGAAGACACTGACGGTCAGCACAAAGACAAACAATTTTTTAGACATATCGATCCTCCGAGAGAATGTTTGCGGAGACAACAAAATTCCCGCAGCTTTCTTCAGAAAACTGTCAGTACCTTCTGATACCGTGAATGGAATTATTTTCGTGGGAGTGTTTTCAGGACCGCTTCAGCGGCCCACATGTCAATTACGATTGACGGCAGAATCATAACATTATCGGAGCGGTTTGTCAAGCGTGAAGGCCAGTGCAGGTTATAATCGAAGCATGAATAAATTTTTCGGTCATTTGAATAATGTGCTGACCCACCGTCATATGGTTTTCAAGTACTGCTGCCGGGTTGGGATCCCTTTCCAGGGGCTTTTTCACGATCTGAGTAAATTCACCCTGACAGAATTTGTCCCCTCGGTCCGCTATTTTCAGGGGAACGCCTCTCCGATCGGGGCGGAACGCAGAGCAAAGGGCTATTCTGAAGCCTGGCTGCATCACAAATCCAGGAACAAACATCACTGGGAATACTGGGTTGAATTCCGCGATGACGGGACGGAATATTACGTCAAAATGCCCATAAATCACCTGAAAGAGATGCTCTGCGACTGGCTGAGCGCCGGGAAGACCTATAACCGGAAGAGCTGGCAGAGTGATTATCCGCTGAACTATTTCCTTTCGCACGAGGCTTACTACAAGCTGAATCCCGAAACAAAAGCCTTCGCCCTCAAAGTGCTGAATATGATCAAGGATGAGGGAGAAGAAAAAGCCCTCAGCTGGCTGAGGGAGGTCAAGAGTTATTAGTTATTAGTTAGTAGTTATTAGTTAGTAGTTATTAGTTAGTAGTTGGCAGTTATTAATGATAGCTGATAATCACCAACTGCCTACTATCAACTTCTAACTACTAACGAAAAACTGACAGCCTAACTGTCAGTTTTTCCTTCCTTGCACTCGTCGATTGCTTTCAGAGCTTC
>Ga0310695_10014428_pt1 | contig 10680 bp, 12 predicted proteins | sample RumenRJG_04DNA_FD_203882 | JGI IMG/M metagenome (GOLD analysis project Ga0310695, IMG submission 203882) | Bovine rumen microbial communities from Lethbridge, Alberta, Canada - RJG_04 (v2) (version 2) | ecosystem: Host-associated > Mammals > Digestive system > Stomach > Rumen | place: Canada... | reverse complement strand
CGGCTACGCCTCACTCCGTGTCAAGGCACAAGCCTCAAACGTGAAGCATCCCCCCAGTTCTCGTTATCATGCGACAAACAAGGGGGTCAGTTTTCAAGTAGCGCTAGGGGGTCAATTCTCGGGTAGCGTGGGCAGTATTTTGACACACCCCTATTCTTTGTCTTTACCAACTAATTCATTGGACAGGCAATGCCACCGTTTCGCCAACATCCGGACTGGTGAGCGACAGTAAACTTTCTTTTATGTCATGATATTACTCGAACAGTGGACTGATAATCTTCGCAATCTTCTCCAGCCACTCCTTGTCTATGTCATCAAAAGCGCTATATCCTTTGCTGTCAACATCAATGACGGCAATCACGTCGTCGCCTTTGAACACGGGCACTACTATCTCTGACCGAGACTTGGTCGAGCAAGCGATATGACCGGGAAACTGGAGTACATTAGGAACTACGACAGTCTGCTTATCCTCCCATGCCTTGCCACAAACGCCATGTCCCTTCTTGATGGTGTAGCAAGCGACATCGCCTTGGAAAGGCCCAGCTCCAACGCATCACCCTTGACGATAAGGTACAACAGTTTTGCGAAACCTCAATAAAAAACGGTGCTTGATGGTTAAGAATGTAATGGTTGCCAAGCGAAGAAAATCCTATTTGTATTGGCCGGTATCGTCAGCTTATCAACTGATGGTACCGGCTTCTTTCGCATTTATTTTGCAAATTTACCCCTTGTCGCCTTCGCTATCTTGACCAGCGAAAGCATGATGGGCACTTCGGTGAGCACGCCGACGGTCGTAGCCAACGCCGCGCCACTTTGCAATCCGAAGAGGCTGATGGCAACGGCCACGGCCAGCTCGAAGAAGTTGGAGGCTCCAATCATTCCGGCGGGAGCTGCGATGTCGTAAGGCAAATGCCAGGCTTTGGCCCACCCGAAGGCGATGGCAAAGATGAGGTAAGTCTGGAGTATGAGCGGCACAGCAATAAGCACGATATGAAGCGGATTGCGGAGAATGGTCTCGCCCTGAAAGGAGAAGAGAATGACGAGCGTGAGCAGCAGTCCTGCGGTGGTGTAGCGGTCAAACTTGTGGACGAAGACTTGTTCGAAATACTCCTTGCCCTTGCGTCTGACGACAGTCGTGCGCGTGATGATTCCTGCAATGAGTGGCAGCACCACAAAGAGCACAACGCTTAGCAGCAAGGTGTCGTAGGGAATCTGCACGCCGCTCACTCCTAACAGTAAGGCCACAATAGGTGCAAAGGCCACGAGGATGATGAGGTCATTGACAGCCACCTGTACAAGTGTGTAGGCCGGATTGCCGTTGGAGAGGTAGCTCCAGATGAATACCATCGCTGTACAGGGCGCGGCACCCAAGAGCACGGCGCCAGCTAAATACTCGTGGGCCAGTCCTGTAGGAATCCACCGTTGGAAGACCACGAAGAGAAAGAACCATGCAATGACAAACATTGTAAATGGCTTGACGAACCAGTTGACCACACACGTCACCACCAGGCCCTTAGGGTGCTTGGCTACATTCTTCACACTTTGGAAATCTACCTTCATCATCATCGGGTAGATCATCACCCAAATGAGTATGGCAACAGGAATGCTTACGTGAGCATATTCGAATCGAGAGAGCGTTTGTGGAACAGCCGGAAGGAACTTGCCCACGGCAATGCCCATAATGATACATAGCAGTACCCACAGAGTGAGGTACTTGTCAAAGAATCCTATTTTTCTTTCTTCCATGATATGAGTATGTATAATTTTTTTGTTTGTAATATTACGAACTTATATCTTATAATATAAGGCGGACAGCTCGTGGTCCGCCTTTCGCTGTCTACTCCTTACCACAACCACAGCTGCCACTCTTGATTTCCTTGGAGAAGAAATCGGAGAACAGCTCACGGGCATACTGCCAGTTGTCACGGTTGATACAGTATCTCACCTTGGGCGCCTCGATAGTGCCCTGGATGAGTCCCGCGTCTTTGAGCTCCTTGAGATGCTGGCTCACGGTAGCCTTGGCGATGGGCAGCTCGTCGTGGATGTCGCCAAAGTAACATTCCTGTTGACGGGTCAGGAACTGTAATATCTGTATTCTCGCCGGATGGGCGAGGGCTTTGGCGAAGCGTGCTATCTGCTCCGCCTTGAGGCTATAATCTTTTTTGATGTCCATGGGCGTCTTGGATATATTGGTGATAAAAATCATTGAACGACTGTATGATACGGTCTCTTGTCTCGCGGAACACAGCAAGTTGCTCTTTCATAGTTCCCTTTGACAAAGAGGGGTCCGGAAAGCTGATGTGCAACCGTTGCTTTACTGTCCCCAGAAAAATGGGACATGATTCTCGGGCATGATCGCAGACGGTGATGACGACATCCCACTCCTCGTTGACATAGTCCCTGACATCATGCGGCTGCAAATCGGTAATCGGCATTCCTGCCTCACTCATCACTTGAATGGCCAAAGGGTGAGTATGGCTGGCAGGGCGAATGCCGGCTGACCTCACACAGAGTCCTGCATCCAGATGTTGCAGATAGGCTTGCGCCATCTTACTCCGGCAACTGTTGCCCGTACAGAGAATCAATATCTTCTTCATATTGTTCGCAAAGTTACGAATAATATTCGAATAACAAGCAATAGTTCCTCAACTGATTGATGTATTTTTATTTGGTTGTGCAAAACAATAGTCAACTTTGAAGTTGTATGTATCGAGGATATTATTTAACTTTGCAAAAAAGTCAATATACAATGGAAGACAAAATTAAAAGTCCGTGGCCCGGACCGGAAGGCCTTATTCCTGTTACAAACGGCAAGGCGGAAGATGCCAATAAAATCAACCGTCAATATCTTGATGACCTGCTCGTTGAGATGCGGGTGATTGATGCTGTAGAACCGAACCTTGAGACAGAGATATTCGGAAGAAGATTCAGTTCGCCGATAATGATGCCCGCTTTCTCTCATCTTAATAAAGTTGGCAAAGACGGCCGCAAGCCGATGGAGGAATACGCTATGGCTGCAAAAGAACTCAACGTGCCCAACTGGGTGGGAATGGAGCCTGACGATGAATTTGCCTCTATTGCGGAAGTTGGCGCGCCTACGGTCCGCATCATTAAGCCATTTGCCGACCATGACATAATCATGAAGCAGATAGCCTTTGCTGAGCACCACGGAGCTTTCGCTGTCGGCATTGATATAGACCACATTGCCGGAAAAGACGGACACTATGATATTGTTGACGGGCTGCCGCTTGGCCCAATAACGAAGAATGATCTTGCCGGATACACCCGTTCAACAAAGCTGCCCTTCATAGCCAAGGGCGTCCTCTCTGTTTCTGATGCGCTCAAAGCCCGTGACGCTGGCTGCAAGGGAATATTTGTCTCCCATCATCATGGAAGAATACCCTTCGGCATACCTCCTACTGCCATCCTGTCTCAAATCAAAAAGGCACTGGAAGGCAGCAACGTGATGATATTCTGCGACTGTGGTATAGACACGGGTTATGACGCTTACAAGGCTCTTGCTCTTGGTGCGGATGCGGTTGCTGTGGGGCGTGGCATCCTGGCACCACTGCTGAAAGAAGGCACGGATGGTGTGGTAAAGAAAGTGAGGAAGATGAACGAGCAGCTGTCGGAACTGATGATGTATACGGGTATCGCCGATACGAAGTCTTTCGACAGCAGCGTCATCCATTATAAGAAAAACAACATGTTATTCTGATGAATTTGTCTTCTATAAAAGAAATTATTCGTATATTTGCACAGTTTATTAATTATAGAAGATATGGAGAACATTATCAGAAAGCCTTATCTTGACAAGATAGAGCAAGCGCTGGGAAAAGACATCATCATCGTTCTTGTCGGCCAGCGGCGTATTGGCAAAAGCTATTTGCTTAGGCAACTGAGAGATGAAAAGGCTGAAGACGGTTCTGCCAACATCATCTATGTGGATAAGGAGAAAAAGGAATTTGACGACATCAGAGACTATCACGATCTGAACGCCTTTATTGACGGGCATCGTGTGAAGGGAAAGACCAACTATATCCTCGTGGACGAAATACAGGACATAGCGGAGTTTGAGCGCACGGTGCGAAGCTACCGTGAAGATCCTGACACAGAGATAGTCATCACAGGTTCCAACAGTCTGATGCTGAGCAGCGAGCTGACCACGCTCATAGGCGGTCGCTATAAGGAGATTTATGTCCAGGCTCTTAGTTATAATGAGTTTATGACCTTCCATCAGTTGCCTGATAATGACGACAGCCTGGCAAAGTACATTAATTTTGGTGGCTTGCCAGGATTGCAGAAGATAGGACTTGACGAGAATGACGTAAGGGAATATCAACAGGATGTGCTGAACACGGTGCTGCTAAAAGATGTCATTATGCGCAACAACATTCGCAATCCTGTCTTCCTTGACAACTTGATTCGCTTCCTTGCTGACAATACCGGAAAGATCGTCTCAGCCAATAGTATCTCAAAGTTTATGAGATCACAAGGACAGAGCATCACTTCCACGGCTGTCATTAATTATATCAAGGCGTTGTGTGAGACATACGTCATCCATAAGGTCAACCGTTATGACATCCACGGCAAGCGGTTGTTTGAGAGCAATGACAAATACTACTTTGAGGACAATGGCATTCGCAACTGCTTGGGAGGCGGCAACCGTGAGGGCGATATTGAGAAGGTGATGGAAAACGTTGTGTATAACCATCTCGTGCGCTTAGGCTATGAGGTGACCGTCGGACAGTTGCAGGCCTCTGAGATCGATTTCGTCTGCTCGAAGCCAACCGGAGAGCGTGTTTACGTGCAAGTAGCATATATCATCGCCGATGAGGCAACGCGGCAACGGGAGTTTGGCAACCTGCGTGCCATCCATGACAACTATCCCAAATACGTCATTTCCATGACCCCATTAGTAACCAGAAGCAACGATGGTGGTATCATACACCTCAACCTGCGGAAGTTCCTAAAAGAGGGATTGGTATAAAGAGACTTGTAGAGCAGAGACAGATTCAAGGAAATGCCGCCCGTTCCTCACGATTAAGGAGCGGGCGGCTTTTTGCTGCAATTGGCAGAGCCCTTTATAAATCGACATTCACTCCGGCCATGACCGTGGCTCGCGGCATGGGGAAGCCGGCGTTGACCTCATAGCGTTGGGCAAGGAGATTCTCGCCATGAACGAAGACCTTCAGCTGACGGCTGATGCGCAGGGTGGCGGTGAGATCCCACAACCAAAAGTTCTCTGTCGCTGCGTTGTTCTCCGCCGTGTGAAGCCCGTCGATCCATTGCAGACCACTATGCAAGATGAAGCGGCCGGGCTGCCAGTCAGCACCTATGTAGAGCTTGTGCTTCGGGGCTGCCGTGAGCGTGCGGCTGGTATGGAGGAAGCTGTAGTTGGCATCGAGGCGCAGTCGGCTGACAGGAGCGTAGAAGCTTAAGAGCTCGAAGCCGGAGTTCTCGGTGCTGCCCGTGTTGACATTCAGCGGCCGGCCATCGACCATCTGCGTGGTGATGAGGTTGTCGGCATTGAGATAGAAGACGTTGAGACCATAGCCAAGACGGCCGTCGAGGAGCCGCTGGCGCAAGGAGAACTCATAGTTCCAGAGCCGTTCGGGGGCGAGGTCGGCATTGGCCGGGCGGAACATGTAGAGCTCGCGCAGGGTAGGATTGCGGAAGCCCTTGCCCACAATGGCTTTCAGCTCCATGTCGTGGGGCAGGCGTGCGGTGAGTCCGCCCTGCGGTATCCATTCACTGCCCGACACACTGTGGTGGTCGTATCGCAGGGCCACGTCGGCGGTGAGCCACGGAAGCAACTCCTGGCGGATGTCGGCATAACCTGCCACCTCGTTGACGTTGCGGTCGGCGATGTCCGTGCGACTGCCGTCAGCCATGGCTTTCTGCCAGGCATGACCGCCAAAGCGCTGGTAGTCGAAACCGAGGGTCAGGCGTGTGGTGGAGAAAGGCGCGAAGCTCTCATAGGCCGAGGCGCCGCCCATGCGGTCGTTGTGCATGTAGAAAGCCGTCTGAGGGGAGCGTGAGGCGGTGTGGCCGTCGTTGATGTGGTGGTGGCCCCAGTTGTAGAAGGCGCGCACGGCTCCCGACACACGGCCATAGTCGTTGATGAGCGAGAGGGCTGCCATGCCCCGCGTGATGTCCATGTCGTTGTCGATGAGCGGAGCAGAGACAGGACCGGGATTGGACGACTCCTGATAGGCGATGTTCACGTTGCCGTCCAACTGCCAATAGCGACTGAGGTTGTAGCCGAGCTTGAGAAAGGCGCTCGTCTGACTGAAGGCTGCGTTGGGGCGATGGCCATCGGTGCGCTCATAGTTCACTGCGGCGATTGACGAGAAGCGGCCCTGGCGCACGCGGTTGGTGGCGGTACCGATGAAGGTGCCGTAGCTGCCGCCTTGCAGGTTGACGTTGGTGCGCACGCCGTTCTCCCGCATCTGCCGCGTCACGATGTTCACCACGCCGCCCATGGCATTGCTTCCATAGATGGCCGAGGCAGGACCGCTGACCACCTCTACGCGGTCGGCCAGCATGGTCTGATAGGTGTCGGCGAGCGGATGGCCATAGAGCCCGGCATATTGGGGCAGTCCGTCGATGAGCACGAGCAGGTCGGCCGAGCCGCCGATGCCCCTCATCTTGATGGTTCCCGCTGCTCCGGTGCTCAGTCCGTAGCCGAGGATGCCGCGTGTGGTGATGAAGAGTCCCGGCACCTGCTGGCTCAGCGTAGGCAGCACAGAAGGCTGATAAGCGGCCGTGAGCCGCGAGCGGCTGATGACGGACACGTCGAGGGGCAGGTGGCGGATGTCGGACTGATAGCGTGTGCCCGTGACGACCACGTCGCTGAGACGTACCGAGTCGGTTTGGGCAAAGGAAAAGCTGGCCGCACCAAGCAGTGCGGTCAGCAGTAGTAATTTCTGATCCATGAAGATTTGGAGAGGTTATTTCTTGTCGATATTGACGAGGGTGTATTTCTTCGAACCGAGCCCTATCTTCTCCGCCCAGTCGATGGTGTGCGTGCCATGCTGCTTGTCGATGCGCTTGAGCAGGTCGGTCGGGTCGTTCTTGGCCGTCACCTTCTGGTTGTTGATGATATCGACGCAAGCCTGGTCGAGGGCCACTGGGTCGGTGCTGGCGAGGATGCCATAGTCCTCAAGCTTCACGGGAGCGGGGTGGTCCACGCAGTCGCAGTCGATGCTCATGTTGTTCATCACGGAGATGTAGATGATGCCGTTCTCCTTCTTGAAGTAGTTGACCACCGCCTGAGCGGCTGCCGCCATACTCTCAAGGAAGCCGTCCTGGTCGCCGATGTATTTCGGAGTCCACAGCGAGTCCATGTTGAGCTTGTTCATCTTGCCGGCGGAGTGGATATAAGCCTTGCCGTTGGCTGAGGCACAGCCGATGGAGAGGTTCTTCAGTGCCCCGCCGTAGCCGCCCATGGGATGGCCTTTGAAGTGGTTCAGACAGATCATGAAGTCGTAGTTGGCGAGGTGTCCGCCCACAATGTCGTAGTTCAGATGGGTATGGTCGCGCACGGGGATGCGAATCTCGTCGTACTCGTCCATGATATCCACGGGGAAGTATTTCGTGAATCCGTGGCGGTCGATGACCTTCCAGTGGTTGGCCGAGTTGTTGCGCACGTCTTTGGGGTCGCCGCCGTAGGCGGTGTTGTTCTCCACAATGGTGCCGTCGACATCATAGACCAGGTCCTTGATGAGCTCAGGCTTGAGATAGTTGGGGTTGGAGCCCTCGCCTGTGCTGACCTTCACGGCGACGCGTCCCTTGGCCTTTACGCCCAGGGCCTGATAGATACGTACAAGCGAGGCGGGAGAGATCTCACGGGTGAGATACACCTTGGACTGTGCCCAAGCCGTGGTGCCCAAGGCCAACAGCATGACGAGCGCAAGGGCTCTGAAATGGAAATGTTTCATCATATTACTGTCTTTTAATATTCATCATTCGGTTGCAAAAATAAGCGGTTTTCCGCAATGTTGTGTTATATATATCTTCGGACTCCTTATACATTTTGCGGTTTTTTGTACGCATCGTGCTGGTCTTGTCTTCCTCCTACCAATTTCCGCACCGAATATGTAGCTAAGAGCCGTAGGCGCATCAATGTGGCCATTGACCATGCCAAGCATCCCGGCGCCAATAATCGAAGTGATGAAGGAGAATGACGTACCCTGAATGCAGAGAAGTCCGGCTCCCAGTGGCCCTATGCGATGGCATTGTATGAATGTAGTGACACCTGAGACGAAGAGCGACATGGAGACAAGGACCCTTGTGGTCTGAAGGTCAAACTTCAAGGCGGAACTGATGATAAGCGGGGGCGTGATGATGGCAACGAAGATGGCCAACAGGTGCTGTAATGCCGCAAAGAGGGTACCCCGGAGTGGCGGACGGTCATTCAGTCCGTATATCAGGTCCGATTGTTGTTGAATGTTCTTAGTCCTCCCTCAGCTTGATCTCACAGTTGTCAAGGGAGTCGACAATAGCCAGACTCTCGCATCGCACACCGGCTGCCTCGATGACTTCGCGGCCGTGCTGGAAAGCCTTCTCGATGATAAATCCCATGCCGACGAGCTCGGCTCCGGCCTGGTTGCAGAGGTCGATGATGCCCTTGGCCGCATTGCCGTAGGCCAGGAAGTCGTCGACGAAGATGACCTTGTCGTTGGGGGTGAGGTAGTCTTTTGAGATGACTACGTGGTACTCCCGCTGCTTGGTGAATGAGAAGACACGCGTGGAGAGCATGTTGTCCATCGTTGAAGGCTTTTTCTTCTTGGCAAACACCACAGGCAGGTCGAGCAGAAATCCCATCATGATGGCGGGCGCAATGCCACTGGCCTCAATGGTGATAATCTTGTTGACATCTGAGGAGGCAAAGCGGCGTATCAGTTCCACCGCCACCGCCTTCATAAGATTGGGGTCCATCTGATGGTTGATGAATTTGTCTACCTTCAGGATTCCACCAGGGTAGCACTTTCCGTCCTTGAGGATACGGTCACGAAGTAATTTCATAATAGAGAGGGTTTTATGTTACAAAGTTACTACAAACTTGCGAAATGGCAAAATAAACACGCTTATGATTTTTTTTTCACCCTTTGCTTGTCTATACAACTATTTTCTCGCCGAAACTTCGTACCTTTGTAACATCATTATGGAGTTGCGTGCGATGAGGTTGCGCACTGACACAGAGTAGGACACCGATTAGAATCATCAAGCAACAAAAGAACACATGCAATACGAGGACATTTGGCAGAAACAGGACGAGATAATGTCAGCGGTCAACTCCCTTGGCTTTTCCCTATGGGACTTGCACTACGACCGACCGTTCTTCTCCTTCCACTTGGAGCTGAATAATCACCTGCCCGACGAAGCACTCTCGTCTTTCTGCTCTCAGATGCCATTGCCCACTGACTATGAGGGAGAGGGCGGTCAAGGCTCTCTCTTTACATTGTACCCATAAAATAAGAAAAATATGAAGATCAGGAATATCGACCATTTTGTCATAGCGACGCAACACTTGCGAGCTTGTCTCGATTTCTACGTCAGTGCATTGGATTTCCATATTCAGAAAAATGGTGACGGATTGGACGATATGCCAGCCTATGCGAAAAACATCATTACGGGCGTAAGCATCAACATTCCCATCATCGACGGGCGACTGAACCTTGGAACGTGGCAGGGCATCTATCTCTGTGAGTTCCGTAACGACGGCGGAGCTCGGAAGGTAGTGGATACGATTGTAGATTAAAGATGACAGGTCAGATGTACAATTATAGAATACGATGGACTAACGGCAATGACCGGGAGTTTGAGATGTTTCACGCCATAACGGAGAACTTCTACAACCAGCTTGTCGGCGGTCCACAGAACAGACAGTCGTTTGTCGCTGGCAATCAGTCGAAGGACGTAAAATATGCGATGATAGTCTACTCCAAAGAGGATGTCCCAGTCGCATGTTCTGGTTTGAAGGAACATGGCAACGGCGATGTGGAGATAAAACGGGTGTGGGTGCAACCACTATTCCGTGGCCAGCACATTGCGACATTCATGATACGTCAACTTGAGAACTTCGCCCATGAGCATGGATATAGAAGGACCGTGCTTATGACTCGTGAGAGAATGGGCTATGCCATCAAGCTGTATGAAGGCTTGGGGTATAAACGTATTGAGAACTATCCGCCATACCAGCACATGGACGACGCGGTGTGCTATGCGAAAGATTTATCCGCCATACCAGCACATGGATGACGTGGTTTGCTATGCGAAAGATTTGAAACCTGGCTTCGGGGTAATGGCTTTGAGGGTCTTATAGAATCGCAGTTGAATTACCGATTAGGAACTAGTATCTACGACTATAAGCAAGCTCGTACTGTGAACATGCAGTGCTCGTGCTGTTAGGCTTTTCCTAATTAGAGCATGAGATTCTTTACGGAATCTTTAGTTCTTTCGCATGCAAATGTGAAGTTGCATGGAACCATTTTTAGCTCTTGATAAAATAAAAGATCCTTCTCCTTGCAGAATAAGACAAAAGTGCGTATATTTCCTCTAAAAAAGCTATTAGTCTTAGAGCTGATATTCTGATAAATAGGGGGGTGGTAGTTTTGAGACACATACCCCCGCATGCCCAAATGGTTATTCCAAATGGTCAATCCGTTTTAATAA
>Ga0310695_10014426_pt1 | contig 10680 bp, 5 predicted proteins | sample RumenRJG_04DNA_FD_203882 | JGI IMG/M metagenome (GOLD analysis project Ga0310695, IMG submission 203882) | Bovine rumen microbial communities from Lethbridge, Alberta, Canada - RJG_04 (v2) (version 2) | ecosystem: Host-associated > Mammals > Digestive system > Stomach > Rumen | place: Canada... | reverse complement strand
GCTGTCCACGACTGGGCATGACACGGCAAAAGAGAAAAGTGAAAAGCAAAAAGCATAAAAATGGTTACTAACCAAACATTACTACAATTCTTTTTACTACTAACTAAATTACTCATAGCTTTTCGCTTTTTCACTTTTCAAATTATTAATTATTTAATGTTGGCCATCCGTCAGCTGTCCAGGTAATTGGCCGCTGGATGAGGATAGACGCGCCCTTATGTGCTATGCTGTAGCCATGGCAGATAAATATGTCCTCTCCATCTATATGGTATGCTGCACAGTGACCGGCAGCCTCAAATACCTTTTTGTCGCCCTCAATAAACAGTGTTCCTCCGCCTTTTGCCATATCTTTTCCATCACGGTCGGTGTAAGGTCCTGCTACATTCTTGCTGCGTCCTACTGCTACGCGGTAGTTACTCTTAGCACCACGGCAGCAGTAGTCCCATGACACAAAGAGATAGTAATAGCCTCCGTGCTTGAATATAAATGGTGCCTCGATGGCGTTAGTACCGGCAAACTTTGATGTTGGGTTTGGCTCTGAAGGTTCGAACCCCGGAGCATAGCGCCGTGCGATGGTACGAGGCTTCTCTCCTTTAGCTATATGCATCGTAGTGTCGAGACGAGCAAGTTGGATACCATCCCAGAAACTGCCCCATACAAGCCAGGGCTGGTCGTTCTCATCGATAACGAAATTTGGGTCGATAGCGTTCCAATTGTCACGCTGCTCACGGGATGCTACGATGCAGCCCTGATCATCCCATAAGCCAGAATCTAACTTATGAGTAGTTAGCAGCCCAATTGCTGAGCCGTTCTTGCCAAAGGTAGAGCAGCTGTAAGCCAACCACCAACGTCCGTGCCATTTTATAACATCCGGTGCCCAGACATGATGGCGGAAGCCGGGAACGGAGTCACGTGTCCACTTGGGAATCACCGACATCACCGGTTCTGGCGATACCGTCCACATCTTACGATCCTTCGATGTCATCTGCTGAATACATATGCCTGTAGCAAAGATATAATATGTGCTATCTTCATACGTCATCACAGGGTCGTGCACCATAGGTGTATCGGTTGTGAAAGGCATATGTGATGGCCAGTTCTGAGCTTGTACTCCCTGTGTGGCGCCCATAAAGAGCGCCACCAGGAGTAATGACATGTATTTCATATTATGGTCTAGAGCTTATTTTTTCTTTCCCCAGTAACTCTTATCACTGTTGATACCAGAATAAACTATGGTATGCTTACGTGGAGTAGCTTCCCAGTCGCACTCGCGTTGTACCTTCAGCTCTACACCATTGGCCGTAAGTGTGTTGCTGGCAGCATCGAAACTCCATTTTCCACCCTTCCAAACGCCATCAGTTATAGTGCCGTCGGTAGCAAATGTCATTGTGCTTGACTCCTTCATATTACCATAGCTATATCCAAGGTCAATATGCTCCCATGTCCCGGCAATTTCTGCAGATGAGATAGCTATCTGAGGAACAGCAGCATAACGCTCAGGCATTACTACAGGCCAACCTGTTGACAACCACTGTATGCTACGTACACCGGCAAGCATAACGGCATTAGGAACATTACCACCAGCTGTTTCTGGGAAGCGCTGTTGTGAAGCGTAATACCAATTGCCGTTACCATCATCGAATACAGCACAGTGGCTGATACCTACCCATCCTTGGTTGTCAGCAAACTTATATGGATGGGTCAGCACGGGGGCATCACCAGTGTAAGTGCCATCGATTGTGTTAGAACGTACTACGCGAGTGTTATAAGGTACTTCGAGGGCATCATAGGCCATGAAGAGATAGTAATATCCGTCATGATATATCACTTCAGGAGCCTCGGAAGCCTGCCAGCGGTCGCCAGCCTTACGTGTCCAGATTTGTTTGCCGTATGCAGCTTCGTTTTCAGCACCCCATGGGTTAGGAAGTGGATCTACTACAGTTTTGCCAGTTTCAGGATTAAGTTGTACTGCAGCAAAGCCACTGTTCCACGAACCGTAGATCAGCCAATGCTCGCCTTCCGGAGTGATGATAAATGACGGGTCAATGGCATTATATTTATAATAGCACTGCTGCCAGTCAGTAGGACTAACATGGAAGTTAAGTTCCTTGTCAGAGTAGTTAGTAATAACAAATCCCTTGTCTTCCCACTTGTTTGTTGAAGGATCTGTTGTTTCCATCATGCCTATAAATGCACGTTCACCCCATGAGTTGGCACCATCGATATATCCGTCGATAGTAATAGCGTAGTACATACGATAGAGCCCGTTTTTCACCTTACGGGCACAAGGAGCCCAGTATCCACATTTCGAGAAGTCGGCTGTAGAAGCACCAAGTCCCATAGCCTTACGTATCTCATTCAGTTTAGGCTCAACCCAAGTAGGCAGATCAGACATTGTAGCTCCTAAATATTCCCAGTTGACTAAATCTGCAGAACGACGTGCATGGAAATGTCCGTGGCCAGCCTGTGGGTTTCCGTAGCCAGCGTCTGTCTGATACATGTAATAGTATCCGTCATCGGCTTTCATGACGGTTGGATCATGAACATTGGCAAGATTCCATGTTGAGCGGTTCTCCCAAGAAGAGATTGAACGATAGTCATCAATATATTCAGGAGCTTTCCAATTTGAAAGATCGCTGGATGAAGCTGCCGGTGTGGTAAAGGCAACATCATCGGAATAGACCACTTCGTTAATGGTCTGTGCAAAAGCACGGACATGATAGGTCGTTGATGGTTGCAATGAAACCAACGTAACAACCATATTCTTCTTTGTTGACAAAGCCCTACTACCTTCTATTGTTGGGTTTTCGGATGTCCCATAACAAAAACCTCTTTGTGTTATGGCAGAGCCATAGGCATCAGCTGATGCGATAGCCGTTGACGAGGTTGTGGTTGTTACGGTAGGTGTCGTAACGGTCAGCGGTGTTGTATGTTCATCACCTACAATGTCGCTACAGGCTGTTGCCATCATTCCGATGGCAAACAGCGCAAATAGTTTTGATATATAATTCATATGACAATTCTTTTTTTTACATTATTCAAATACCAGATAGCTGCTGTCAACTGTAAAGCGGAAATAGAAGTTGTCAGGATCGATGGCGTTAATGCCAATATAGTTCTGAATATAGTCTACGCCATCCGTTCCGTGCATCACGGCTTTCACATCAGCAGTACCATCGCCATTGTTGATAACCTGAAGCGTGACCTTTGCACCGTTCATGGCAGCAAGCCATGCACCCCAGTCTGCTTGGCCGCCACTAGGTGTGCAAGCACCATAGCCGTCACCCCAGCCATAGTTGTCTGCACGAACCACTGCATATTCGGTATTATCTGCCTTGCAGAGCACTACAACGAAGTTATTCCAATTGGCGACACCACTGGTATAGTTGGTAAAGTTGACGGTGCAGACCTGGTGAGCCTTTACTTGGACATTCGGGGAGTGAGCACCCCACCAGCCTGTAGAGCAGTCTTGAGCTCCCACCTCGTTGTCGAATACCAGATGACAGCCATCAACGGTGAAGCGGAAGTAGAAGTTGTCAGGATCGATATTCTTCATACCTGCATACTCCTGAATGTATGTCACACCGTTATTGCCAATCATCACTGCTTTGATGTCGGCAGTACCGTCCCCATTGTTTGTTACATAGGTTGTCACCTTCGCACCATCCATGGCAGGACGCCATACATCCCAGTCTCTTTCATCTCCCATCTTTGGTGTGCAAGATCCATAATTATCACCCCAACCATAGTTGTCAGCGCGAACTACTGCATACTCTGAATTGTCAACACGGCAGAGGACAATACAGAAATTGTTCCAGTTAGACACACATGATGAATAGTTTGTGAAGTTGACAACCTTAGTCTCCTTTGGTTCAATTTTAATATTCTCTGTATGAGCTCCCCAGAAGGCTGTGCTATTATCTTCTGCACCAATGATGTGTGGTGTGGGAACAACAACAGTCTGGGTGAATGCCGAGAGCTCGTTTACGACGTTGAAGGTCTTAACAGCAACGACTGGTTTTGCTGCGTTTTCACCCTTGAATGTCTTATTGTACATCACAACGAGAGTCTTCTGTCCAACTTCCTCATAGTTAGGAATAGCTTCGAAGAGCAAGTCTTCAGCAACAACTTTCTTGCTAACACCTTCCTCAAACAGTACGGTACCGGTTACATTAGCCATTGCCTCACTGAGTTCCGTTCCCACAAGAACTTCTGTAGGAACACCTGATATTTCCAAAGAAATAGGCTGTTTGTCTTCCTTTGAAGTAAAACCTCCAATTGGTTCTATGGTAGATCCTAGGAAACTAACGAGAGAACCTTCAATACCTATGCGACAGCAAATGTCATTTTCTGAGCCTGTTGAAGGAAACGGAGTCTTCTGGGTGTATGTCTTAGTCAGTGTACCATTGGTCATCTCGATATACAATCCACCATCTGTACGATCAACAGTAATTGTTATCTTGCCGTTCATCTTCTGGACGCTGGCATCAACAGCGTCATCACCAGAGCTGTTTGTGAAATTACCACTTACAAGACTTCTGTCAATCTCTGTTCCTGTAGTGTTCCATTCAGAATTCTTTGTAGGGTCATTGTCAAAACGAATAACACCATACTCATCGCCTAAGGCATTATTGTATGCGTTAAGAACTATGTAGAAGTTCTTATAATAGAGATTGTCAGGATTTACCGTCAGATTGAACTGAGCCTGCCATTTTTGTCCAGCAGGAACAACATAAGTTTTTCCTAAGGTCCAGAATGCAGAAGTGAGGTCCTCATTACCGATGTTATACACATCTTCCTGTAGGCCTTCAATAATAATATCCTCAGCTTCACCAGAGTTTGCGTTTTTTATAGAGTCTATCTTTGCAGAGAGCCAATCCGGAGAATCTACTCCGTATATTTCAGAGCCCTCGCACCCAGTTAATACCAGCATGCCAAGCATTGCTGATAAATAGACAGTTGCAATTTTATTTATATATTTCATAATCTTCTTCTTTAATCAATGTAACTTATCACTTTTATAAGTTCACTACAGGGTGGATTGTCCAGCCGTTCTTTGTGAAATAAGTAGAATTATCAGAATTGTTATTTGCTGAATTACCAACCAAGTTAGGGTTAACATTCAGGTTATTCTGATAAATGGGTAAGTATTCGTGACCCGGAACAAAGGTGTCAAACGAACTCTTGGTAAATTTGTCGGAAGTCGTAGCGCTGTAGCTTACAGGGTCTTTCACTTTCGTCTTATCTGCAGTTAGACGATAGGTACCGTGTTCCTTCAGCTGCTGTAAGCGGTCTGAACGATAGAAGAATCCCCATCTGAGGAGGTCAAATCCGCGACCAAACTCACATCCGAACTCTTTTGGACGCTCAACGTTTGCGATCTGTTCGAAAAGCTTGTCAGCGGAATTGAAATCAGAGAGTCTCAAGTCGTTAAGGTTGGCACGTCTGCGAACCTGATTAATCCAGTCGATAGCCTGTTGTGTCGGTCCGCTTATCTCATTCTCACATTCTGCAGCACGCAGCAGGACGTCGGAATAACGCATCAGGCGCAGGTTGATACCACCAGTCAAACCAACGACTATAGAACTATACAAACCAGTACGCATGTTAGTCCACTTTGCTATTGGAAGTCCACCATTTTCATTGCTAGTAACTACAGGATTATCAGCTGTCATTTTCTGCTGATAGCACATGTTGCCAAATTCGAAATCTTCCCATTCTGGCTCGTATGTTCCGATAGTCCAATATAGGCGTGGATCGAGTGAACCATTTTTGGTTCGCTCACCCTTGAAGAGCTGATAAAGCCAAGGTGAGGCGGCCATATCGTGCCAACCACCATTATCCTCAGGACAAGATACTGTCTCGATAGCCTGTCCCTGTGTTGCATTCTTGGATATGTTTACTGGTGTCCATTCATGATCAGTTCCTCCTGTACCGTAATCAAGGAACTGGATTTCAAACAAGCTCTCATCATTATTCTCATATGCAGAAGTCTCTCTGAAATTGTCACCGAAGTTTGCCATGAGTTTATAAGAACCATATTCACCATTAATAATAGACTTTAAAATGGTTAGTGCCTCACTATATTTATGGCGCTGCATAAGTGTACGTGCATAGAAACCCGCTGCAGAACCCTTTGTGGCACGTCCTTTCGCCCACTCGCCTCCTAAGTCTTTGGTTGGGAGAAGTTCAAGAGCTTCTTTGAAGTCTTTTTCTGCCTGATCCATAACTCTATCGTATTGGGCAAAAGCATCCTGATCTCCTTCCTCATGGTTGCTTACATAGAGTCCTTCGAGTGTTGAATAGGTATCATAGTCAAGGATGATGCCAGGGTTTTGATAGTAACAGGCGAGATTATAGAATGTTAATGCTCGTGTAAAAAGAGCCTGACCCTTAATCCTTTTTTCCTGATCTGTAAGAGATTCTTTCTCAAGGCGTGAGATAACATAGTTGCTGATATTAAGCACCTGATACCAGTCGCGCCATATCCATGAGCATGAAACATCATCTGTTGCAGGAGCGTTCAGGTTGTCCATTGCCTGAAACCATCGCTGTGTACAGTTCCATACCTCATCACCTCGCATCGCGTCATGTGCATAGCCGACACGGGCATAGGTTCCTTCCATACGAAGGTTGTGATAACAGGCGATTACACATTCTTCCAAATCGTCTGTCGTATTGCCGAAGGAGCCTGTCGTTTGCAGATTGGGGTTGGTAAGTTCCAACTTGTCGCCACAGGATGTTAGCAGGCTCATGCCCAACAGGAGGGCAAATGAAATCTTATATAGTTTCATATCTTTTCTATTTTTGGGGATTAGAATGAGAAGTTTATACCAGCCATAAATGAGCGTGCGCTTGGATATGAGCAGTAGTTGTAACCAGGAGTCCAGGTGCCGGGATAGAAGTCAACATTATAGCCCTTATAAGCTGTAAAGGTATACAGGTTCTGGGCAGAGACATAGATACGGGCACCGGTGATAATACCATTGAATACATTATTTGGGATATTGTAACCCAACTCAACATTGGCAATTTTCCAATAAGCTGCATTCTGAATCTTTCTGTCACTCAAATAGTCGTTCCAAAGCTCTCCTGTAGCAATCAAGTGTGTACGGGGAACGTCGGAGAGGTATGTTGAACCGTCATCAGACCACTTATTTGCGTTGAGAACGTTCACATCCTTGTTGTCATAGCCATAACTTGAGTTCAGACTATTATAAATATCATCTGCAACTTTGAAGCCAAGAACACCGAAAGTAGAGATGTTGAGGTCGAAATTCTTGTATTCCAATCGTGCGCTAAGACCGAAATTAACTTTTGGCATACCGCTTCCTAATACAACACGGTCTGCATCAGTAATCTGTCCATCTTCGTTCGTATCTTTGTAGAGATAGTCACCAATGGTTGCTCCATTCTGTGTAGCGTGATCATCTAAGTCTGCCTGTGTACGAGCTATTCCCTCAAATACATAGCCATAGAACTGACCAACTTCTTGACCTACATAAGTGATATAGTCTCCATCGCGCTGGAAGTCTTTACCGGTTCCCAGAGATGTTACTTTGTTTTTTGTTGTACTGAGGTTTGCACTTATCTCATGCTTTAATGCGTGGTCACGATTGCGGTATGTAAGCGAGAACTCAACGCCAGTGTTATCCATCGATGCTGCATTCATGGTTACGGCGTATGCCGGGTTATTGTATCCTCCTGTTCCAGAATTATCAGGGAGAGAAACAGAATATAGCAAATCTTCCGATTTGTTCTTATACCATTCTGCAGAGAATTCAATGCGATTGTTGAACAATGCAAGGTCAATACCAATGTTGAGACTCTTCTTTCTCTCCCAGGCAATGTTCTGGTTTGAGAATATGTCAAGGGCGGTACCTGAAACAGGATTGTTACCAAAACTGTATGTCATAAAGTTACGGCGCATGGTTGCCTGGAATTGATAGTTACCAATATTCTCGTTACCTAGCTCACCATAGCTTGCACGAACCTTAAACATATTTACAATATTGTGGTCGATGGGGAAGAATTTTTCCTTGTCGAAGCGCCAGCCAAGAGAAACAGATGGGAATGTTGCCCAACGGAGGTCCTTTGTAAGACGAGAGCTTCCGTCACGGCGAACAACTGCTGAGAGAAGATACTTACCATCGTAGTCATAAATAAAACGACCGATTATTGAAGCAAGGGTGTGCTTGTTCTCTGAACTGCTTGCATCTCTTGTTTCACCATTACCAATCTGCAGGAAATATGGCTCTGTGAAATTTACTCCATTTGCATACAAATTGTGTTCATTTTCCTCTTCGTATGTAATACCTCCCAAGAGATTTATATGGTGCAAGCCAATTGTGCCGTCATAATTGATAGTGTTCTCAACGAGGAAATCAGAATAAGACCATTTAGACTCTTCTAATTTCTCATTGGTCTTTGCGAGATTAATACGGCTACTTTCAAACCAAGCACCTACCCACCTCTTTTCATATCTGTTCGTTTTGTTGTACGAAAGGTTTATCTTATAGTTTAATTTGTGATTTTTGTTTTCAAAGCCTACCATCTTAAATAGGTCAACATCTGCAGATCCTGTTGTCAGAATACGATCGACAATTGTATTGCGCGACATCAGGTTGTTCATCAAAAGAGGATTCACAACTGAGATATCTCCATGAACATCTGTATAATATACACCATATCCGTAAGCGTCATAATTGAAGTCTTCTGCTCCAGGAACCCTGCCGTCGAGTACCCAGGTTGTAGGATCGTAGGCCTTTATGGTAGGCTGCATCAGAACAGACTGGCGGAGAACATTTGAGATACCGCTATATATACCTTGTACATAGTCGCCTACACCATATCCGAAACCATCCTGATTAGAATGCGAATAAACTATACTTGTACGGAATTTGATGAATTTGGTTTCCATGGTATTGTTTACACGTGCTGTGAAACGCTGATAGTTGGGGCCTGCGCCTTCCAAAGTTCCTTTTTGCTGGAAATAGTCAAGGGCTACATTATATGTATTATGGGCACCACCACCGCTGAGATTCACATTGTGGTTCTGACGAAAACCGGTTTTGAAAACCTCGTCCATCCAGTTGGTGTTTGTGTTATCAAGGAAATGATATTTCCCGTCTTCACCTAATTTATAACCGCCAGGCAGTACTGAGGCAGAATTTGCTGCGGCCATACCCAAATACTGGCTGTACTGGTCTGCATCCATAACATCATAAACACTCTTGTTTATGACATCTACACCGAAATAGCCTTTGTACTCAAGTTTCAATGGCTGTTCTTTCTGGCCGTTTTTGGTTGTAATGATAATCACACCATTTGCAGCGCGAGAACCATAGATTGCTGCTGCAGAAGCATCCTTAAGTACCTGGATTGTCTCAATGTCGTTTGGCGAGAAGTCTCTGATAGTTGTTCCCATAGGTACACCATCGATAACGTAAAGCGGAGCTGTTCCACTAAAAGAACCCAAACCACGGATACGGACAGATGGGTCTGCACCAGGCTGGCCGTCTGTGGTAATTTGTACACCGGCAACCTTACCTTCAAGCATTGAAGAAATGTTTGAGTGGGAAACACGTTTAAGTTCATCGGCGTTTACAACAGATACAGATCCTGTCAGGTCGGCCTTTTTCTGAGTACCGTAACCGATAACAACAACTTGGTCGAGGAGCTGTGAGTCAGAATCCAATTCAATCTTTTCAATGATCGCGCGTCCGCGAACGGCAATCTCGCGATCCTTGTAACCAACATAACTAACTACAAGAGTTGCATTGGATGGGGCATCAATCTGGAAGTTTCCGTCAAAATCGGTGATGACACCATTTTGAGCACCCTTCACTTTGATGGTTGCACCAATGAGTGGTTCGCCTTCGTGGTCAACGACCTGGCCGCTGACCTTGATGGTCTGCTGCTGAACAGATGCCATAGCGGTGGTCGGACATAGAGAGAGACCTCCAACAGCACTTAATGCCAGCAACGCAGAGAAGATAATTTGTTTTCTCATTGTTAATTGATTTTTTTATTAAAAATTAGTCCTATTAGTAAAATCTGCCGCAAAGATAAAGGTATTAGAAAGACAGATGGTGGACAAAACGATTTAATAGGTGGATAAAACGTTTTATTGCCATTTGTATGCGTATTTTTCACTTCTTGATATACGTCAATGATGTAAATCAAGTACAGATATCTTGGCTCTACGCTAACACTAAAGCACCTTTACCCTAACACTAAAGGTGCTCTACCCTAATACTAAAGGGTGTTTACCCTAATACTAAATGGCACTGGGACTCTTGCCGAACATCTTGGTAAAACAGCGGGTGAAGTATTTGGGATCGTTGAAGCCTACGGCATATGCAACCTCGGTGATGTTACGATTGCCGGTCTTTGCGGAGAGCATCTCCTTAGCCATGTTTAGGCGGTAGTTACGGATAAACTGTCCTGCTGGCACTCCCACCTCGGAATTGAGGTGTTTGCTGGCAACGCTGCGGCTCATGCCCAGAGCATCGCAGAACTCCTGGACTCCAAACTCAGAGTTAGTGTAATTCGCCTCCATGATTTCCATCACACGTTCCATGAATGGCTTCTGAGTCTTTGCCACCTCTTCCTTGTCGGCCTCAATGCTCTTCTCCACGCTTATGCGATAACGCTGTTGATTGTCGAGGATATTACGAA
>Ga0310695_10014423_pt1 | contig 10682 bp, 8 predicted proteins | sample RumenRJG_04DNA_FD_203882 | JGI IMG/M metagenome (GOLD analysis project Ga0310695, IMG submission 203882) | Bovine rumen microbial communities from Lethbridge, Alberta, Canada - RJG_04 (v2) (version 2) | ecosystem: Host-associated > Mammals > Digestive system > Stomach > Rumen | place: Canada... | reverse complement strand
GACCCGTATAAGAAAAATGGCCCAACGTCACCCGGACACCCTGACACAGGTAATCATGGTGATTCAGGGCAAGGAGAAGCAGCCCAAGTTCATCAAGGGTACCAAGCAATACAAGCGCAATGCCATCATCGACTATGTGCTGAAGGAAAACCTGAAGGAATTCGGGTGGTCTATAGAGCCGCCAGCATCAAGGAAGGAGAGGACAAGAGACCTTTTTGAAACCGTGTGACCATCATTCGCGGTACTACAATACCACCACCATATATTAATGTCAAACATCAAAAGCGCGTCAAAATGAAGAGAATAATCAACCATCAGCAACAAAACCGTTCGGAGGGGTTAACATCGACTTTTCCAAAAAACGGGAAGAAAATGTTCAAAATCTTTCGTAGGTGTAAAGTACTGTTAGTTAACACTTCTGAACACCATTTTACAATGCCAAAAAGCCCTCGGTTGTGCAAATGTTGTGCAAAAACGGTGTCAAAAAAAATCAAGTGCCTGAAAATCAGACACTTGACTCTTGCATTTGTCGGGATTACTGGACTCGAACCAGCGACCTCGCGCCCCCCAGACGTGTGCGCTACCAACTGCGCTAAATCCCGATTTTGCGATGCAAAGGTAAGTACTTTTTGCGACACGGCCAAATTTTTAGGCCAATTATTTTGGGAAAAATAGAAAAACGATGGTTTTAATGGCATTTCGAGTGGATAGTTGACGCATTGAAATCGAAAAAACAGGAGTTCAGACCATGATCAAGGCAAGTCGGGGTGTCTTTCTCCGTACCAAAACGTAAACCTTTACGTTTTTTTATAGGTTTTTTCGGATGGATATCACGAATAAATGATTAACTTTGCGGTTGCAAACTCAGATGGTTTACAACGAAAAACATCAACTTAATCTCTATAACAAATGAAAAAACTTAAAGAATTGAACAAGCGCACCGCTCCGAAGAGCGTGATGCCCGAGAAAATCATTCAGTTTGGTGAAGGTAACTTCCTCCGTGCTTTTGTGGATTGGATTATCTGGAATATGAACCAGAAGACCGACTTCAATGGCAGCGTGGTGGTGGTGCAGCCCATTGAGCGCGGTATGGTAGACTGGCTCAACGGTCAGGACTGTCTGTACCATGTCAACCTCCAGGGTCGTGAGAACGGCGAGGCCGTGAACACCCTCGAGCGTATTGACGTCATCTCGCGCGCACTGAATCCATACACCCAGTTCTGGGCCTATCAGGCTTTGGCCGACCAGCCAGAGATCCGTTTCGTGATTTCCAACACCACCGAGGCCGGCATCGCCTTCGATCCCGCCTGCAAGCTGAGCGACGCTCCTGCCAGCAGCTATCCCGGCAAACTCGTTCAACTGCTCTACCGCCGTTACCAGACGTTTGAGGGCGACCCCACGAAAGGTCTTATCATTATGCCTTGCGAGTTGATTTTCCTCAACGGCCATCACCTGAAAGAGTGCATCTACAAATACATTGAATTGTGGAAAGACGACTTTGGTGCCGACTATGAAGGCTTCAAGGAGTGGTTCACTAAATACTGCTACGTATGCGCTACACTGGTAGACCGCATCGTTCCCGGCTTCCCCCGCAAGGAGATTGCCGACATCCAGCAGAAGATCAGCTACAAAGACAACCTGGTGGTGCAAGCCGAGATTTTCCACCTGTGGGTGATTGAGAAGGCCGAGAACATGACCTGCGACGAGCTGCGTGCCGAGTTCCCCGCCGAGAAGGCAGGTCTGCATGTACTCATCGCAGAGAGCGAGAAGCCCTACCACGAGCGCAAGGTGACCCTGCTCAACGGTCCTCACACCGTTCTCTCGCCAGTGGCCTACCTGAGCGGCGTGAACATCGTTCGCGACGCCTGCAACCACGAGGTGATTGGCAAGTACATCCACAAGGTGCAGTTCGAGGAGCTGATGGAGACCCTGAACCTCCCGATGGACGAGCTGAAGCAGTTTGCCAGCGACGTGCTCGAGCGATTCAACAACCCGTTCGTCGACCACCAGGTGACGAGCATCATGCTCAACTCCTTCCCGAAGTTCTGTGCCCGCGACCTTCCCGGTGTGAAGACCTATCTGGAGCGCAAGGGCGAACTGCCACAGGGTCTGGTGCTGGGTCTTGCCGCCATCATCACCTACTATAAAGGTGGCGTGCGTGAGGACGGAGCCGAAATCGTGCCCAACGATGCCCAGGAGATCATGGACTTGCTGAAGGAGCTGTGGGCTACCGGCGACACCCAGAAGGTGACAGACGGTGTGCTTGCCGCCACCGACATCTGGGGCGAGGACCTTCACGCCATCCCCGGTCTGGCCGAGCTAGTGAAGAAAGACCTTGACCTGATTCAGGAGAAGGGCATGCTCGAGGCTGTGAAGAGCATACTTTAGATTTGGTTTGAGGTTTGAGGTTTAAGATTTGAGGTTTTTCAATGCTTCGCATGATGAACTTCGGTGGCGCCTCGGCAATTAGAGCAAGCTCTATTGCTCAAGGCTTGCACGATGTTTGAGGTTTATCATGCTTTGCGTGATGAACATCGATGGAAGACATTCCTCAAAGTCTTTAAAACCAGCGTTATTGCCTGATAAAGCATTTACTCGATATGAAGGGGAGCCAACCATGGCTCCCCTTTTTTGCTTAAAATTACTATCAATCATTTGCGGAAACGGGATTTGTTTGATATTTTTGCAAAACAAATCAACTGGAATATAAAGTCTGCAACCAATCAATCCATACAATCTTATGAAAAGAACAATCATATGCTTGCTTTCCTGCCTTCTCGCCCTGACATTGAAAGCTGGCGAGGTACCACAGTTGGCGAACGTATTGGCGAGGAACCCCATCTCTCTCAACGGCTCATGGCACTATATTGTAGACGTGCAGGAAGAGGGATATTATGACTACAGGATGAACCCCACCCGTTCGGGCTTCTTCCGCAACGCCAAGCCACGGCGCCCTGAGGACCTGATAGAATACGACTTCGACAAGGCCTCCACGATGCAGGTGCCCGGCGACTGGAACACGCAAGACCCACGCCTGTTCTTCTATGAGGGAACGGTATGGTTTGAGCGCGAGTTCGAATGGCATCCCGATCTTGACCGTAGTCGCACCATACTCTATTTTGGTGCCGTCAACTACGATGCCTACGTGTATGTGAACGGCTCGCTGGCCGGCCATCATGTGGGAGGCTTCACCCCCTTCAATTTCGACGTGACCGACCTGATGCGCGATGGATACAACTTCGTGGTTGTGAAGGTAGACAACAAAAGGCATGCCGAGGACGTGCCCACCCAAATCTTCGACTGGTGGAACTACGGTGGCATTACCCGCGACGTGTTGCTCATCGACGTGGAACCCGTATATATCGAGAACTACAATCTGCAACTGGTGAGTCTGGAGGGACGCCGGCTGGGATTCAGCGTGAAGCTCAACAGCGAGACGGCCGGACGCCAGGTGACACTCTCCATCCCCGAACTGAAGATCAAGAAGACGGTGACCACCGACGCCAAGGGCACCGCCACCATCTACATGAAAGCGAAGCCCCAACTGTGGTCGCCCGAAACACCCAAGCTCTATGATGTGGTCATCGAGCAAGGCAACGAGGTGATACGCGATGAGGTGGGCTTCAGGAAGATAGAGACCCGCGGCAAACAGCTGCTGCTCAACGGCAAGCCCATTTTCCTACGTGGTGTCAGCATTCACGAGGAGAAAGCTTTTGGCGGTGGCCGTGCCAACTCCACCGAGGATGCCCACACGCTACTGTCATGGGCCAAGGAGTTGGGTTGCAACTACGTGAGGCTGGCCCATTATCCCCACAACGAGTATGCCGTGCGCGAAGCCGAGCGGATGGGCATCCTCGTATGGTCGGAGATTCCCGTCTACTGGACCATCGCATGGTCGAATCCCGACACTTATGCCAACGCCGAGCGGCAGCTCACCGATATGATCAAACGCGACCAGAACCGTGCCAACATCATCATCTGGAGCATCGCAAACGAGACGCCTCACAGCAGTGAGCGCGATGCGTTCCTCAGTCGGTTGGCCAAGCACGCCCGCAGTCTTGACTCCACACGACTTATCTCGATGGCCATGGAGGTGACCTCGGCGTCGAACTACAGGAACCGCCTACAGGACAATATGAGCGAATATGTAGACGTGGTGAGCTTCAACCAGTATGTGGGATGGTATCGTGACGTCAACGACGCCTCGAAGATGACGTGGGAGATTCCTTACGACAAGCCCGTCATTATCAGCGAGTTTGGTGGTGGTGCCAAGTATGGCCTGCATGGCGAGAAGAACCAGCGCTGGACGGAGGAGTTCCAGGAGAATCTCTACCGTGAGAACCTGGCGATGCTCGACAAGATCGAAGGCTTGGCAGGCACGTCGCCCTGGATTCTGAAAGATTTCCGCTCACCGCGTAGGGTGCTCAACGGCATACAAGACTACTACAACAGGAAGGGTCTGTTCTCCGACCGTGGTGAGAAGAAGAAAGCCTTCTATGTGCTGCAAGAGTGGTATAAGGGGAAGTGATTAAGGTTTGAGGTTTGAGGTTTACTCCATAAAGGGTCGCTTCGCTCAAAATCTTTAAAAATCGGAAATAAAATTACGCAAATTTAGATAGATTTTCTTTATAGATTTTGAGAGATATTGAGCGGAGCGACCCAAGCCTTCAAATAATTGTGGTCGCTGCGCTCAAAATCTAAAAAAATCTGATTCAAAATCTGAAAACAACCAAAAGCCTCGAATTTTTATTCATTATTGAGCAAAAATAATTCAACGATGTCCCACGAAATGGTACAACATGCCCATAATTTTGTAGGCGTAAACATGAGGTTTCACTAAAACATACAAGATTATGGAAACTAAGAAGAAGTTTTTCATGGATTGCCACTTGGCTGGCCGCAAGTATCACGACGCCGATGAGGTGTGGGACAAGTTGAAGGTGGGTACGGTGCTTCATCTGGAGCATGAGCCAGACAATAGGCACGACCCTGAGGCCGTGGCCGTGGGCTACTATGATGAGGAGCAGGATGAGATGTTCCGAATCGGATACATCCCCCAAGAGAACAATGAAACCATCGCTGGTATTCTTGAAATGGGATGGACGGATATTTTCGAGTGCCGTATCAGCAAGATCAATCCTGACGCACATCCTGAGAATCAGATTCACCTGACCATCAAGATTGTAAGACGCAAGTAAATCATTCAAGTTTCGCATTCGCTCAACTTATAGGAGTCCAGGAGTTGCAGGAGTTGCAGGAGTTCAGACAATAGCCCGAATTCACCTCGTTGGACTCAATGGCTGCTTGTTGTGGTAAGTCTGAATTTCTGTAACTTCTGAAATTCTCTCAACTTGAGAATGTTGAATAAATCAGGCTACGCATTCGTTATGCCACAAAAAGGAACGATTATTCTGGACCTTATAATCTTGCGTTGCCATACCGCCGGCGGTCGCAGCATGCCGCGACCCTACAGCTCGCACCAACATACTTTCTTAAAGAAAAAAGGGAACCGCTTAGCGATTCCCTTTTTGGCGGAAAGTGAGGGATTCAAACCCCCGATACCCGCAATGGGTATACCGGATTTCGAGTCCAGCGCATTCGATCACTCTGCCAACTTTCCTTTTTAGCGCTGCAAATTTACGAAGAAGTTTTGTAATGGCAAAATTTTTGGTCTGGATTTTTGCCGAATTCATGTTTTTCGGTTTTTACAGACAAAAGTCAGGCCTCTTGATTTATAAGGTCACTACGCTCAAAATCAAGAGATTTGAGATTTACTGATTGCCGAAGGCCAGTTTCTGGAGGCGGGAGCGGAGGTTCTCGGCTTCTGACTTACGGATGGCGAGGGTGATGGAGCAGGTGTTGTCGAAAGCCTGGCTGACGATGCGTGGAGAGAGTTCCTTGACGATGCGCATCACATCGTTCATCATGATATATGGATACTCGTAGGTGATGGTCTCCTCTACCTGCTGGGACACTACCTGACAGTGGTCGAGGGCATCGGAAGCCGCCGTGCGGTAGGCGACGATGAGTCCGCCCGTTCCCAAGTTGACGCCACCATAATAGCGTACGACGATGACCAGCACATCGGTGAGGTTGCGGCTATTGATTTGTCCGAGGATAGGCTTTCCCGCCGTACTGCTCGGCTCACCGTCGTCGTTGGCTCTGAATTCCTTGTATTCTGCCCCCAGCATATAGGCGTAGCACACATGGCGGGCATCGTAATACTTAGCGCGATACTGCGCCACGATCTCCCTCACCTGGTCGACAGACGACACATGATGAGCAAAGGCGAGGAACTTGCTCCTTTTCTCGGTATAGTATCCCTCGCCTATGCTATCAGTGATGGTCAGAAACTCGTCGGCACTCATGACAGTTTGTGAATGACGAGACCTGAGCGGAGTTTGGGTTCAAACCAAGTTGCCTTGGGCGGCATGATCTTTCCACTGTCGGCAATATCCATGATCTGCTTCATGGTGACGGGATAAAGAGCCAGGGCCAGACGCATCTCGCCACTGTCGACCCGGCGTTTCAGTTCGCCAAGTCCACGTAGTCCGCCCACGAAATCGATGCGTTTCGAGCTGCGCAGGTCCTTGATTCCCAGCACCTTGTCGAGTATGAGCCGTGAGGAAATGTCGACATCGAGCACCCCGATGGGGTCGGTATTGTCGAACGTTCCGGGCAAAGCCCTGAGCCGATACCAGTGTTCATCGAGATAGAGCGAGAATTCATGCAGTTGAGCCGGCTTGTAAATCTCGGTACCCATATCTTCGATGGCGAAATTCTCCCGAAGAGCTGCCATGAACTCCTTCGGTGTGAGGCCATTGAGGTCTTTCACCACACGGTTGTAATCGAGTATCGTAAGTTGCGAGGCCTGGAAGCACACCGCCATGAAGTAGTTGTACTCCTCGTCGCCCCTATGGTTGGGATTCTGCTTCTGTTTCTCAGCCCCTACAAGAGCAGCTGCAGCCGAACGGTGATGCCCGTCGGCGATATAGAGCGACGGCATCTTGGCAAACTCATGGGTGATGACGTTGATGTCGTCGGCATCGGAGATAACCCAGAACTGGTGGCGGAATCCGTCGATGGGAGCTATGAAGTCGTACTCGGGCTCTGTCTCGGCATAGCGGCTGATGATGCGGTCGAGCACGTCGTTGTCGGGATAGGCGAAGAACACCGGCTCGATGTTGGCGTTGTTCACACGCACATGCTTCATGCGGTCTTCCTCCTTGTCGCGGCGAGTGAGCTCATGCTTCTTGATGTTACCCTTCATGTAGTCATCGACATGAGCGCCCACCACCAGACCATACTGCGTCTTTCCGTTCATGGTCTGCGCATAGATGTAGTAGTGTTCGGCATCGTCCTGCACCAGCCATCCGCGGTCCTGGAATTTCTGGAAATTCTCAGCGGCCCGCTCATACACCTTGGGGTCGTACTCGCTCGTGCCCGGCTCGAAATCGATCTCGGGCTTGATGATATGGTAGAGACTCATCTCATTGTCGCCAGCCTCGGCACGTGCCTCTTCGGAATCGAGCACGTCGTAGGGCCTCGACTCTACTTTCTCGACGAGGTCTTTGGGTGGACGTATGCCCCTGAATGGTTTGATAATAGCCATAGAATGGTATGTTTAAGGTTAAGGGTTGGAAAAGGAAACACTCCGCAGCAAGACGTGTGAAACGCATGCTGCGGAGTGGATATGAGGTTTACTTATTGACCTGGAATTTCGTGCAACCGTCGGCGAAATAGGCATTGATCTGCTTGGCGGCGGCGATACCTGCGTTGATATTGGCCTCGGCCGTCTGAGCACCCATCTTCTTCGGTGTGCTGAAATAGCGACCCTCGAACTGAGCAAACTGCTCGTCGGCATCGGGTTTGATATCGGTGACGAACTTGAGGTCGGGGCGCTCCTGCATGAGGGCGACGAGCTCAGGCTCACAGATAACTTCCTTGCGGGCAGTGTTGACGAGGATACCACCTTTGTGGAGTTTGCCCACCAACTCGCGGTTGATGCTCTCCTTGGTCTCAGGAGTGGCAGGAATGTGGAGGCTCACGATGTCGCAAGTCTCGAACAGCTCGTCCTGGTTCTTGGCAGCATGCACGCCGGCCTGCTCGATGACCTCTGCGGGGCAGTAGGCGTCGTAGGCCGAAACCTCCATGCCAAAGCCCTTGGCGATGCGGGCCACATTGCGCCCCACATTACCGAAAGCAAGGATACCCAGGCGCTTGCCCATCAGTTCGGAACCAGCCTTGCCGTTATAGAAACTGCGCACGGCATAGACCAGAAGTCCGAAAACCAGTTCGGCCACGGCATTGGCATTCTGTCCTGGGGTGTTCTCCACCACCACGCCCTTGGTTTTGGCATAAGCGGTGTCGATGGAATCGTAGCCGGCACCAGCACGCACCACGATCTTGAGTTGTGCGGCAGCGTCGAGCACATCGGGAGTGATCTTGTCGGAACGCACGATCATAGCATCGGCATCCTTCACAGCCTCGAGCAACTGAGCCTTTTCGGTATATTTCTCGAGCAGCACCAGTTCATGGCCTGCGCCCTCGATTTCCTTCCTAATGCCCTCGATGGCAACAGGTGCGAAGGGCTTCTCGGTAGCAACTAATACTTTCATCTTGTTATGGTTTGAAATAGTTCTTAGTGTTCGGCCTCGAAATCTTTCATGCACTTCACGAGCGCCTCTACGCCCTCGATGGTCTGAGCGTTGTAGCAACTGGCGCGGAATCCACCTACTGAGCGGTGGCCCTTGATGCCCACCATGCCACGGGCAGTGGCATACTCGAAGAAGGGTTTCTCCAACTCCTTGTACTCGTCGTTCATCACGAAGCAGAGGTTCATGAGTGAACGGTCCTCAGTGGCCACAGTGCCACGGAAGAGTTTGTTGCGGTCGATCTCGTTATACACGATCTCGGCACGCTGCTGTGCAAGCTTGTCCATAGCCTCCACACCACCGTTGGCCTTCAGCCAGCGCAGTGTCTCGAGCGCGCAGTAGATAGGCACCACTGGAGGAGTGTTGAACATCGAGCCCTTCTCTACATGAGTGCGGTAGTCGAGCATCGTGGGGATGGTGCGTGGAGCCTTGCCCAGGGTATCGTCCTTGACGATGACGAGGGTGACACCGGCCATGGCCAAGTTCTTCTGGGCGCCGGCATAGATGCAGTCGTACTTGGCCACGTCGATTGGACGGCTGAAGATATCCGACGACATATCGGCGATGAGGCGCACGGGCACGTCGAGGTCCTTGCGGATCTCAGTACCATAGATGGTATTGTTGGTGGTGATATGGAGATAGTCAACATCGTCGGGACACGTCCAGTCTTTGGGAATGAAGGTGTAGTTGGCGTCGGCCGAAGAGGCGACCTCAACCACCTCGCCAAAGAGCTTAGCCTCTTTCATGGCTTTCTTTGCCCAAGTGCCGGTGTTGAGATAAGCTGCTTTCTTGATGAGGAAATTGTAAGGAACCATGCAGAACTCGAGAGAGGCACCACCTCCGAGGAAGATGACCGAGTAGCCCTCGGGCACTTGTAACAGCTCCTTGATGAGCGCCACTGCCTCGTCGACAACGGGCTGGAAGTCTTTTGCCCTGTGGCTGATCTCTGCGAGCGACAGGCCGCTACCATTGAAGTCTAAAATCTGCTTTGCCGTGTTCTCAATCACCTCTCTCGGGAGGATGGACGGACCGGCGTTAAAGTTGTACTTCTTCATCTGAATGTTGTTTAAAGTTTTTATAAGTGTTTATGTGTTACATAAATCGTCGGCGAAATTACTCCATTTTAACGAATAATGCAAATATTTTTGCTTTGAATTTACGAAATATCAGCGGGTTGCAATCCATGCACCAAGGTTTTTGGAGCAAGGGTGCGATTTTGAAAAACCGAGTTTGCAAAACCCCGATTATCTCACCGGCTCCACCACCGTGCGCACCCCTTTGATCTTGGCATTACGGGTGAGACGCAGCACCTGAGTGACCTTGTGTGAGTCGACTGCCACATAGGCATAGCGCTCCATCACGTCGATGCGACCGATGTCGGCCTTGTCGAGCTGGGCTATCTTACAGAGGAAGCCCACGATGTCGCCCTTGCTGATCTTGTCTTTCTTACCCTTGCCAATATAGAGGGTGGCCATACGCGGCGGCATGGGTGCGGGCAGGTCGGCAGGCAGCTCATGTTGCAGCACCTCTGCCTTTACATACTCGGGCATCTGCTCCTCGGGACCGAGGATGAAATAGGCATTGCCCGAAGCCGTCCAGCGGGCGGTGCGGCCCACCCTGTGCACATACTCGTCGGGGCCTACTGGCAGATGGTAATGGATGATATTGCCGACATCGGGAATGTCAAGTCCGCGTGAAGCCAAGTCAGTGGCTACCAACACGTTGGCAGATCCATTACTGAACTTGTAGAGTGCCTCCTCGCGCGCCTTCTGGTCGAGTCCGCCATGGAAGGCGCAGGTGACGAACCCCTGGCCGTCGAGATACTGGGCCGTGCGCTCCACGCTATCGCGGAAGTTGAGGAAAACGATGCTGCTCTTGTCGCCTTGCTCACGCAAAAGGCACGAGAGCGTCTCGAGTTTGTCCTTCACCGGACTGTTGACCACGAATACCTGTACCCTGTCGGGCACTTGCTCGCCTTGGTCGAGAAAACTGAGCCGGCGCACATGCCTCATATTTACAAACCGGGGG
>Ga0310695_10014421_pt1 | contig 10683 bp, 10 predicted proteins | sample RumenRJG_04DNA_FD_203882 | JGI IMG/M metagenome (GOLD analysis project Ga0310695, IMG submission 203882) | Bovine rumen microbial communities from Lethbridge, Alberta, Canada - RJG_04 (v2) (version 2) | ecosystem: Host-associated > Mammals > Digestive system > Stomach > Rumen | place: Canada... | reverse complement strand
GGGAAATGTCACTCCCATGGAGGGATTCGCCTTACGCCATATCTCCGGCCTCGTCCAGTCATCCCCCGGGTCCGCAGCGTAGATGACCGGATAGATCGTAGGGTCTGTTTTCCTCCCATCGAGCAGGTCTTTCGCCTTCTGGAATAGCTCGTATCCGATGCTGTTGGTGTCGTTACCGGCAGTACTGATAATAAACTGAAGGGGTTGACGGCGGGCATCGCCGGATCCCTTTGTCAGAACGTTGTAAAGGTCCGGACTCTTCTGTACGTGGATTTCGTCCACAATGACCCCGTGCGCGGATACGCCATGTGCCCGATCGGCGTCCGAGCTGAGGACCTGATAAAAGGAATTCGTCGGCAGATAGACGATTCGTTTCCGGCTATCGAGGATTTTGCACCGTTTCCGAAGAGCCGGTGACAACCGGATCATGTCGGCTGCGACCGAATAGACCAGTCCAGCCATCTGTCTGTCAGCGGCTGCGCCGTATATTTCTGCCCGCTGTTCTCCATCCGCACAGAGGAGATACAGTGCAACGGCGGCAGCGAGTTCTGATTTTCCGGCTTTCTTTGGTATGAATATAACGGTCTGCTTGAACTGCCTCGTTCCGTCCTCTTTCACCACACCGAATATGTCCCGGACTATTCTGGACTGCCAGTCCAAGAGTTTGAATGGCTGGTTGTAAAAACTGCCCTTCGTGTGTTTCAGCGCCTGGATGAAACTCACAGCCCGGTCTGCCTTTTCTGCGTCATAATGGGACGTTGGAAGCATGAAAGGCGTTGGTGTGAACTGGTCGATAATGAACGCCTCCTTCCCAAAGTTTACATTTTCATAGTTGACTACGGGCTTTTCTCAGTATATACTGTTACGTAGTAACAGTATATACCTCCTGCTCCTTCCTCTGCCATGTGAGCCGGAGGTCTTTGTTTTTCCACCGCGGCGTGTGAAATGAAAAAAGCGGCAGAGAAGCAGGGGGTTCACCCCTTCAACAGTTTCTCCAGCAGATCATCCTGGGGATTTCCGCTGACCGGTTCCCGACTGTTCTCCGCAACGATGGAGAAAATCTGCTGGAAAAGCAGATTCGCCTGTTTCAGGTACGCTTGCGCCATCGTGACAAAAGGGGATCCAATCGGCGCTCCCGTTGTCGGGTGTTTGGAAACCATGCCATGCTCACTGATAAGGTTTTCAAGCTGCAGCCAGCGGCCCATGGCCATTGCGTATTGCTCCAGCAGATGCGGACTGACGAGATGGGCACAATCCCGCTCCTTCAGCCATGCCTCCATCTGCTCGAAGACTTCTTTCCCATACAGTTCGCCCATCCGCTGTTCCGCAGAAAGGAACCGTTTGATATCCTCAATCTCCGGCCCTTCAAAGGCGTCCGTCTCCGGGAAAGCGAGCGCGGTTGCTTTCTGACCATCGGCCAGTTTCTCAGCAAGGGGCTTCCTTTTCCGGCCTGCGCCGATTCGTCTGCCTCCTCGCTGTGTTCCATCTTTAGACATACATCCTCCTTCCTGCCGGCGGAGAGCTCCCTGTCCACAGACAGAGAAACGGACCGCCGACATTTGATTTATCTTTGATTTTTCAGCCGAAATCAGACAGTTCTGACCCGGCCGATGTAACCTCAATGCCAACAGGGACAACGTTTTTCGAAGGTTGGGCCCCCTCCATCAGATGGGATAATAGGGTGTTTGAAATCGGAATGTTGCACGCGGAGGGGAGCGGCGGTCTCTGAAAGTCAATAATGACAAGGTTTTTTCCGCCCCTCCCGTTTTGTGTTTTGGTAAGTATTGGCATTTACGAAAGTCGTTTTTGCCGGTTTTTACCATTTCCATCTCAACCGGTGTCATCTGCTTCGAGCTGGGATCCGTTTGATTTTTCACCGTATGCAAACGGAAATCAAACGTTTTTTCAAACAGTGTTCCGGCTGTTCACCTCAGAAGAACCCTTCACAAGATCTCCGACTCCTGCAATCAGTTCTTCAACGCACCTTCCGATCCCACTGCGGGGAACGTCAAGTCGCTCTTCCACGTTATGGCACCCGTATTGCTCCCAGAGGGCTACGTTATACCGGCCGCGTTTTGAAGTCGGTCCGTATATCTCCACATCGATTCCATCCCCCAATACCCTATGGACCACACAGTCCTTCGGGCCACCTGGGAATATATTCATCGATGCAAGGTGGTACTCCGGCCCGAGTTCACGGCATATCCGAAGCAGGTGTTTCGGAGCACAATCAGGCATGGTACACTTGTATCCCACCTTCATGGCCTCATCAAGGGACGCTCCTGACTTATCATACATATTCGGCATATTGCCTCTCTTTCTCCGACTGTTACACCGTCGGCGCCGTGTTTTGGTTTTTCCATTTCATGAAATCCATCAGGCAACAGACACTCTCTGTTCCTTATTCAAACGGAAATCAAACGTTTTTTCAAACAGGATCACTCGTTCTTTTTCACGAAATTGTCAAAAATTGACATGACCTTCTCTGCCGCCGTACGGATCACTTCCTCATCCAACTTGCTTCTCGTCTCTGCTGTCAAGGATCCGTAGAATACTGCCGTTCCGTCATGGCCGACGCTGGGGAAGTCCCTGAACAGCTGATCGTCAGCTTTGCACTTGATCTCGCTGAACTTGTTCAACAGACGCACCAGCTTATCGGACTCACTTGCCGGGAGGACCTTCGACATTGCCACCGTCGCTTCGCCTCCGATCTCAGTAAGTAGACGTGCCCATGCTCCGGCCTCCACATAGGTCTCCATTGTTCTTGCCTTTTTATTAAGCATCTTTTCCTCTTTCTCCGACTGTTACACCGTCGGCGCAATGTATTTCAGATCTCTCTTGAAAGGGAGAAAAACCTGTTCCTGTTGAATCAAATGGAGCTGCCTTGCTCCGTATCAATAGAGCAAGGCAGCCATCCCTATCAGTTTATCGCCGTAATTCGTCCGAGCTCGTACGCGATCTCTATCTCATCATACACCTTCCGGTATACTTCCAGTCCCCCCGATTGGGATCGGTGACAGGCTTCAATAATGTCTTTCGGTATTGCCTGAGCATTTTCTCTACATCCTTGACTGAAAAACCGTGTTCCGTCAAGGACATTGCCTCTCCACAAAGCTTCCTGCATTCATCCGCGGGCAGTCCGTCCCTTATATGCATTCGCCCTATTATTTCCGCTATGCTCTGCCGCCTTAGCTGTCCATTCTCCCGGACGAAATACCCCCCAGGTTGCTGCTCCATTAGGCGAACTATCGAAGATACATAAATAAGGTTTTGCGCTGTTCGCTTTCCCTTATCATACCATATTTCATAAATCACGTCATCATAAATTCGTGGCCGTCCACACTTCTTTTTGGAAGCCGTTTCCATAAATCATCCCTCCGTTCTACTTTTTATACCCTCTCATACTGCTGTATCATCTGTGTACGAGAGATTATCCTCTTCACGCAGAAATCTCAATCCCACATTTACGAAGCAGTTCTGTTTTATCTTGTGTGAGATATAGCCGTTCTGCCTGCTCACGGGTCGCGTATCCTATTTGCTTTATGTTTTTCACATTTCTATATTGTATGATTTCGTATTCACTCCGTTCATTTGTATAGGCGATTACTTTGTCCCTGTTAATAGTTCCCTCATACAAATGCATATGAGACTTCTTGTTAAACCCTGAGAAGGTGAAAAAATGAATGGCCATGTCTCGGTCAATCGTCCAGGAAAGTCGATATGGTGCCAAGGTAATATCTTCATCTCCAGCTCGATACACAGTTATCTCCTGTACCCCGTCCAATTCCTCTGGGAACGTCGGAGAGCCATATCTCCGAGCCAGTCTGACACGCTTTCGGATTGAAGGAATCCCATCCCCATGACTGACGTGACAAGAAACCAGAAGATTATACTTGTATTCATCAGGAATGATATCGAAGTATGCCTCAAGGACTGGTCCCATGTACGTCCTGCTTGTAGCGATACCTGTGCACAAGGCGGGCCAATCCTGATTGATTCTTCTCTTCTCCAGCTTTTGTATATCACACTCGGGTACATCAAACGATCTCAAATAAATTGCCTGCCAAGAATCCATGCGTTTATTCTCCTTTCACTTTACACTTGATACTTTTTCCTGAATCTCCTCTTGTCTTTAACATACCTCATTATTCAATAACTGTCCATTTCTTTTTATCTTGCGGCAGTTCCAACTCATAGAACCCTTTGTACATGTGCTTTTCCACTTCTCCCAGTGTCATGTGTAAAAACTCTGCGACTTCGCCCTTCTCCTTCCTTTCAATATATAGTTGCCAGAGGACCCTCCGGCTGTCCTCGTCTTGTATTGCCAGCAATGCCCTGAAGGTATCCCTGCGGACAATCGCCAGCATCTTTCGCATTTCCAGCCAATCGGCTTTCAGACCACTGTAAGCCTCGCCAGCATAATACGCATAGATGTAGCGGTTCTCCATAATGGCCGTTGCTTCTTCGAATCCTTTCACCCGCTCTAGAAAGGCTCTTGCACTTTTGGGTTCCATATATATCCTCGCTTCCCGTCCTAAGAACGATCAGTTGCTTTCTTCCACCTTATAGTCGGTAAAAAATGTGCCGATTCGTAAAAAATGGGAGAAAAACCGAAAATTTTTTCAACCAGCCGCTCCCGGACAACTTGACCCTACCTGCTTACAGAACCTCGACATTTCGTCAGCCAACTGCCGTATCTCCCACTGTGCCTGATTGCAGCAACGGCAGGAGAAGAAGTTGCGTAGTTCACGGGTATTCATCGTCTGGTAGAACTCGGTCGGTGCAGCCATCGGAAGGACATAGGAATGCAGTGGATGTAGGATGATGTAGGAAAAAGCCAGTCCTTTTATATAAAATCCGAAATTTGCGTCACACAGATGTAATCATCATGTGTATATTTTCTTTTTTACTTTTTCTTCTAAGAAGTAGATATATCCTACATCCTCCTACATCCATCAGGCTCAAACCCTTACAGGACAACGATTCTTGACATTCATGATTACCATTTTCCCTACATCCGCTCCTACATCCTCCTACATCGCCCTACATCCAAAATGCCTTCTATTAGACGATTTTCTTTTCCGATCGTTACCCCTGTGATCACGATGAGTCATACGATTTAAGCAAAGTTTCCGATGGGCCGCATTTATTTGCGTTTCATTCACATTTGATTCGCCTTTGGATGTACCCGGATGTAGGAGAATGTAGGCCCCCTACATCCGATTTAGTCAGAAGACTATTGACTTCCGGTAGCTTTTGCAGTAAAATAGTCTCAACCTGCATCCCCGTATCGGATACCAAAACTATCAAGCACCCCTGCTTCAGGAGGTACCATGTTAGAAATACCCTCCTCTGTGAGCTTATGATATAGAAGGAAATACCCCTTGCCGCGTCGTCCGATCGCCTTGTCCAAAGGCAAGCCAACGTATTCCGCGTACGCCTCCTTGAACTCGTCAAAAGTCTTAGCATAACCGTTATTATTGTACCTGCACCATTTCATATAGGTTTGGTAGATCAGTGAAACCGTTTCAAAATCCCTGCTAGAGATAGACCCGGGAACTGGTCGCTCCTCCATACAGGTTTTGAAGAACTTTATGACTGAATCGTTATTGATCCGGTACGTTTCCCGCGCCGCCAGGATACTCTCAGATTCTGAAAACCTATATCCGTTTTTTATTGTTTCCATCAAAGCGACAAGTGCCTTGTATACAATACCTTTTCTCTCTTCATACATCTTATCAATTAGTTCATGATCCTGATCTTGCGGGGCCACAACATTCGGACAGTGAACAAGTATGATCCTGTCGTAAACCCACGCACCGTTATCACCGCCAAACTTTGGAGGTTTGTTCATACAGAACCAGAGAAGGCCGTTATAAATGTAGGAAAAGCCCGTCTTCCCCTTAAATTCCATCTTGATGTTGTCACCGCCAGTGACAGTCTTGAACATCTTCAATTCTCGGATCGTCATGAAAGTCATGTCAGCGGTACCGGCGAGTCGTTTCCCGTAGATCATAGACGCACCAAACTGTGTTTCTAGCTCTGATATATCAACCGCCGCAAAATTGTCGCGGCCCAGAAGACGCTCTGTCAGAATCTTCAGTTGGCTTTTCCCCGTGTCACCGGCTCCCGTCAGAAACAAGGCTTTCTTGTACCGACTGCCCCGGACGTTTGACAACACTGCTCCGATAAACTGAAGAAGGAGCGTCTGCGTCTCTTTGTCTGAACCTGTAAGATGGTCAAGATATTTATCAAAGACCGGTGTCGCAGAGTCCTCCCCGGCCCACTCACAGTCCAACTGAATGGTGCTGTAAATCTCCGGCGTATGAGGAAGCAGCTTCATGTCGCTGAGGCGCAGAAGGCCGTTCTTAAAATTGACCACGCTCTCATCGGCATTCAATTCATCGAAGGAGACTGCAGTAAGCCCTGCACTCAGATTCCGGAACGCCTCTTCAATATCCTTCATACGAACAAGCGCAGGATCAAAATCCTCTACAAATTGTTTGATATAGCCCTTAAACCGCTCGTCAGAGCATACAGTGTAGACACCGTTTTCGTAGATATATTTTGTTCTGGTATCACGTACGGAATCCTGAACCAAAATATAGTGCAGATTCTCACTTACATAGAGTGCCAGTTTAGTCGCATCAACGGCAAAGGATTCTCTCAGGCGGCTGAAGTATATAAAATCCGGAATCTCGGCTCCATAGGTACGTTCAGCTTCCTGAATCTTCTGCCGTTCTAGACGTTCCGCCTGTCTTCGGCTTATGATCTCCTCCTTCGCCTTGACCTCCTGTTCATAACGTTTCATGTTCATGCTTTGCTTGCGGACAGAAGCACGGATGGCTTCATAGTCACCCGGGCGTGAGATTTTCGCATAGGCAGCAAGTATGATGTTCTCGTTTTCATACAGCTCCCCTACTGTATGCTCAGAGGAGAGGAACTTATCGAGCCGGGAATCGAGATTATCTATGTCACCGAAATCTTCCGCCGCAGTAGTCCGGTAATGATCTGATTCATAGAACGCAGAGCATTTGTTGATGGCGTTCGTCATGGAAACAACACCATAAGTTGACTCGCCCAATCCCCGATCCCACTTGTCGCGCATGAGTCCTGAAGCACGGAACAGCCTGTCCATCTGCCCCATATCGCCGCGGCAGTAGAACGCCAATTTCATAAGGAGGCTCATATCGGCGTCAGAGTGTGACCAGTTGAACCGATCGCCGGACGGAGCATGATCTTCCCAGTTGCCATTGTACATGTCGATGAACTTCTTATCTGACTCAGCAGCCAGCTTCGCCAGGACCTGCTCGTCTGTGAGCACGGATCCGCCTTCCGGGATCGTCACCGCTACTTTCTTCATAGTCTCACGGAGCATGAAAGTCTCCAGGAAAGAAGAAAGCTCATCCGCCGTAGTCAGAAGCGAACCGTCCCGATACAGGTTTCCCGTCAGCGTCACGAAACGGGATGTCACCCCGGGAAGATAGATTTCCGAGCCGCGTTTCCGGTTATTGACGTAGTACGTGTCCTTGTCGAAGACGAATCTGTCCGGCACCGTAATAAACAGGTGCAGGCCGGTTCCTGACGGAGATTTTTCTGCATGAGCGTTCGGGAGGAGGGCCAAAGTCTTTTCTGCTTCCGGGGACAGCGTCCCGTCGTCCGTAATGCATCCGTCAAGGTCGATGCACCCGATGCCGCCGGAAATGCTTACACCGATACCAGAGTAACGTCCCCCTTTCAGGGCTGTCTCTGCCTCCTCCATCGTTCCGAACGTGGACAGGTCATCTGCTCTTGCTCGGCGGCCAGTCTTGGGATCGAACGGAACTTTGGTGTGCTTTCTGTTCCTTTTCTCGTACTTCCAGCAGCAGAACGGTAGATCTCGAATAAGAACTGGATAGCCGCTGGCTTTTGCTTTGTCGTAGTTTAACTTCATCTACGCACCCCCAGTGTAATATGGATTCCACCATGTCCTTCGGTGGTCATATTATAGTCGGCAAAAAACGGGGTGATTCGTAAAAAACTCACGTAATTATTTCACCGGCTTTGAGTTTTTTTCTTGTCTCCCGCCGCCGTTCGGCGAGCTGCTGCTTCTTTTCCTTCTGAGATTGTTCCCATGCTTCGATCCGCGCCTGGTTTTGCACACCGATTCGCCAGTACCGCGCAATGAAGGGATGAGACCGGATTTTCTCTTCTGCATTGCCAAGCCGATAACGGATCGTGCCTTCAGATACGCCCATCATCTTGGCAACTGTGGTACGAGGCAGCCCTTTCATGTGGACGAGTCTTATCGCGCTCCGCTCTTTGTCTGGCAGGGAATTCATGACCTCCTTAATCGCCTCATGCAGCGGATTGATTTCGAGGCCAAGCTGTACCTCAATTGACGGGTCGCCTTTGAAAATGCTCAGGTGATCCGTCTGATCCCTACCGAAATCATCAACGATCATTTTGAGCTTTGTGAAGTACTTGAACCGTTTGATCTCCCCTTTGATTTCATCTACACGGTTCGGCTGCCCCTTCGCTTTTTTCAGTTTCTCATCTTCCAACGCGAACAGGAGATCGTAGTGCTCCATGCTTTGAGATACGCATTTAATATTCCGCTCTACTTCACAGTTCCGTGTCCGGTGCAGCCAGATGATATCGTCCTGGGTGACGACTTTCCCATCGTAAACGGAATAGTCCCCCGCTTTCACAATGGCGTATGTCCCGTCTGCGAAAGGAAAAGCATAATCAAGACGTCTGTACTTGTCAATCTTGTGGAACTCATTCCGGTAACAGCCATAGGTCGCATACACTCCCTTGTCGCTCGGTTTGCACGGCCCCTTCTTGCCCCACCATCGCTTCTCGTAAATCATCTCGTCGTACACCATCTTGTCGTACATGTCCTTCGGGATCTTCGGCGGCCTCAGACCAGGCTTTTTGTCTTCTTCAAAAACATCCGGTTCGTAGGGATCCTCTTCCTCCTCAGCTTCCTCTTCCATATCCCCTTCCCGAATACCGAACATCTCCTCCAGCGTCTCTTCATCCTCTGGTTCGTCTTGCGGGGGCTGTTCATCGGGTTCTTCTTCCTGAACACAGAACAGATCATCCGGTGGCTCTTCGATATCCTGGGCCATCAACATTTCGTCATTGTCCACTATGCTTCCTCCTATAACCAAACTTTTCTGAAACAGATTATTCTATAAATGATGGGAAAGAAAAAGAGCGGCAGAAGTATCGGAGATAATCTATCTCTCCGTAATACACTTCTGCCACTCACCCTTGTCTCCCGAATTCACCGCCGGGAGGATGGCGCACTTTCAATTGTAGGTGATGTGGACCGCCCCGCTCACGACGATCTCTTTGACAAGCATCTTGTCACATTTGGAACACTTGAACATATCGCCGGGTTCTCCCTCAGCCGCCATACGGACCTTTATTCGCGCTTTCCGGCGGGGATTTTCAGAGTAGAGGATCGGTCGTCCACAATTCGGGCAACACGCGGCTATATACTTCTGCTTCATAATCAATCCACCAACCTTCCGAACTGATGAATTACATATCTGGCCACACCCTGAATCCGCAGTTCGTTGGTAACCGGGATGTCTGGATATCTCTCTTTATCTGCGTTGCGTGACCTTAGATAACACACAACCTCATCATCCCCCTTGGCGAGCACCTTCAAATTGTTCACGCCGTCCATCAGGGCCACAACGATATCTCCGAACTTAGCCTGCCGATCGCTCTGAACAATGACATAGTCTCCAGGATTTACCCCCGCATCAATCATGGACTCCCCTTTCGCGATCAGCGCATAATAGTCGTGATTGCCGACCATATCTTTGGACAAGGGGATAAATCCCAAATGCTGTTCTTCTTCCTCCTCACCTGCGCCACATGAAACATAACCTATGACCTCTACATTGAGGGTCCTTGACTCGGGCATGTATTCCACTGTACGTCTGGTGTGACCTTTGTACTTGATCAGCCCTTCGTCGTTCAATGTTTTCACAGTACGGTAGGCTGTCGTCGCCGGAATTCCCGTCCCGTCAGCAATTTCCCGAACCGAGGGCATGGCGTCATATTCATCAAGAAACTTCTCGATAAATTCGAGGATGATCTGTCTATTCCTTTCGTGGTCGATCTTTTTTGGCATGAGTTTCATCCCCCTTCATTTTCTGTCCCCATTATACCATGCCTGAGAACGGATGTCAAGGGTTTTGGAACAGATTTTTCTATAAATCACTTTGATCGTTTCTAAAAATCTTATGACTCCCGCAATTATTCTTCCGTGCCAGATGTCTTCTCTTGATCAAGGACACATTTTCCCTTTCTCTGCGGGAGCCATACTGTCATGCCTAAGCTTAGAGTCACGCCAGAGGGTCAATTATAACCTTCAGTCCATAATTTATTTTGAAAATACCAACAATTTGTTTTTGCAGAATTGATTTGTACAGTCACCTGCGGATGCCTGTGCAATATCTCTCGTCTGTTTTCCTGTTCGGAAAGGCAGTAACCATATTATGCCCGAACACCCTGCCGATGTCAAGAGCATTTTCATCGCAAAAAGAAGGCGTTATGAATTCATAACACCTTGCATTCATTCTCCCAAAGCAAGCCTATGTTTGGGAGATTCTCGCCCTGAGAGAGAGAAAGGATTATGCTCTGACATATCTTGTCGCTCTGCCGCTCCCAATCTTCTTCAGG
>Ga0310695_10014420_pt1 | contig 10683 bp, 8 predicted proteins | sample RumenRJG_04DNA_FD_203882 | JGI IMG/M metagenome (GOLD analysis project Ga0310695, IMG submission 203882) | Bovine rumen microbial communities from Lethbridge, Alberta, Canada - RJG_04 (v2) (version 2) | ecosystem: Host-associated > Mammals > Digestive system > Stomach > Rumen | place: Canada... | reverse complement strand
ATCGTGCGTGGTGGTGCTACGGTGATTCTCGCTATGGGCGACGGTCGTCGTGCTGCCCTGAACATGGACAAGCATCTGCGTGGGCAAGCCTAAATCAGATATAGAGAGCCATCGTCTGGAGAAACGTTTGAAAGAGCGCTTCGTCAAGGCGATGGCTACTTATCATCTGATAGAAGATGATGACCGTATTCTCGTGGGACTGTCGGGTGGCAAGGATTCCCTTCTACTACTCGAATTCTTAGCGAAGCGCGCGAAGATCGATCACCCACGATTCAGCGTTGAGGCCCTGCATGTCAGGATGGACAATATCCATTACGAGACGGACACGAGCTATCTGCAGCAGTTCTGCGACGAACTGGGCGTCAGGCTCCACGTAAGAACGACGCGATTTGAGATTGGCGAGGAAACCATCAAAAACGCGAGAGACGCCCGTCGACAGAAGCAGCCTTGTTTCCTCTGTTCGTGGATGCGACGCAAGCAGCTGTTCAATCTCGCTCAGGAACTCGGCTGTAACAAGATCGCCCTCGGGCACCATCAGGACGACCTGATTCATACGGCGCTGATGAACCTCACGTTCCAAGGACACTTCGGCACGATGCCGGCCCGTTTGAAGATGCGCAAGATGCCCCTGGAGATCATCCGTCCGCTCTGTCTGATGGAGGAACTGGATATCAAGGCCTACGCCGAGATGAAAGGTTATCAGAAACAGAAGAAGCTCTGTCCCTACGAGACCGACTCACATCGCTCGGACATCAAACGGCTCTATGAAGCCATCGAACAGATGAACCCAGAGGCCCGCTATAGTATCTGGAGAGCCATCAGCGCTGACAACAAGCTTATTGAAGAATAAACGACCTGACAATAAATATGAACCTAAAAAAGATCGCCATCCTCTCATTCGCTTGCCTTCTGACACTCTCGATGGGTGCTCAGAAGAAAAAGAAGCGCGTGGCCAAGAAAGCCGTCGTCGAGGAGCCTCAGGAAGATCCCCGTATCACCAACATGCGGGAGATGACGCAACAGATCATCATCATCGACAGTATCGTTGTGGAGAGCAATAAGATATTACCCTATCTGCGTCTCTCTTCCGAGACAGGAAAGTTGATGACGACCAGCGACTTTCTGGACAAAGCCGTCAGCGGTTATGCCTTTGTCAATGAGATGGGCAACAAAGCCTACCTGAGTATGACAGACAATCAGGGGTTGCAACAGATCTACACATGCGACCTGCTCGGTGGGGAGTGGAGTCAGCCGCAACAGCTACAAGGCATCAACGACGGCATTTTAGAAGCCTCCTACCCTTTCATGCTGACGGATGGACTGACCTTTTACTTCGCCGGCAAGGGAGAAGAGAGTATCGGCGGTTACGATATCTTCTTCACCCGCTACGATGCCAGGAACGGTCGTTTCTTTAAACCCGAGAATATCGGAATGCCTTTCAACTCAGAAGCCAACGACTATCTCTATGCCGTCGATGAGCAGAACCGAATCGGCTATTTCATAAGCGACCGTCGTCAACCAGAGGGATATGTGTGCATCTATATCTTCATCCCCTCCGAGAACCGAAAGACCTACGATGCGGCAGACTACAACGAACAACAGATCAGGGATCTTGCCGACATCCTGCACATCGCCGACACCTGGGGCGACGGCAAAGAACGTAAAGCGGCTCTCGAACGTCTGAAGACCATCGGAAAAGAAACAAGCAAAGCCAGCGTTCAATCCCCATCAACAGATGTCAACCACCTGTTGGTGATCAACGATGCCCATACCTATAGCGGTGTCAATGACTTCCGTTCCAAAGAGGCATCGGCACTCTACCAGAAGCTGGTCAAAGCCCGTCAGACCAGAGAAAGCTTTCTTTCACAGTTGGAGCGGAGTCGTAACAACTATGCTCAGGCTGTGGGTTTCGAGAAGCAGTCGCTGCGCCGTGAGATCCTTCAAGCGGAGAACGACCTGCAACAACTTAACGACCTGATCAGGACGTTGGAGAAGCAGGCCCGTGAAGCAGAAATCAAAGTTATCAACTAAAATACCAAGTCTATGAGTAAGAGAAATTTTCCAGAATCAGAACTGATCATCAATGCCGATGGCTCCTGTTTCCATCTGCATCTGAAGCCGGAACAGCTGGCCGACAAGGTGATCCTCGTGGGAGATCCTGCACGTGTCAACACCGTTGCCGGCCACTTCGACTCGAAAGAGTGCGAGGTCAGCAGCCGCGAGTTCCATACCATCACAGGTATGTATAAGGGTAAGCGCATCACCTGTCAGAGCCACGGTATCGGTTGTGACAATATCGACATCGTGGTCAACGAACTCGACACACTGGCGAATATCGACTATAACACCCGTGAGGAAAAGGACGAGCATCGCACGCTGACGATGGTACGCATCGGCACCTGCGGCGGTCTGCAGCCCTTCACACATACAGGCTGTTTCATAGCCTCCGTCAAGAGCATCGGCTACGACGGTCTGCTGAACTACTATGCAGGACGAAATGTAGTCTGCGACGTGGAGATGGAAAAGGCCTTCAGGGAACACATGGAGTGGAATCCCATCTTGGGTTCACCCTATGTTTCCATTGCCGATGAAGAACTCATCAACCAGGTTGCCGGCGACGATATGATTCGTGGCTACACCATCTCCTGCGGCGGCTTCTATGGTCCACAGGGACGAGAGCTCCGTGCCGACATCGTCGATCCCAAGGTTGAAAAGATCGAGTCCTTCGAGTACGACGGCATGAAGATCTGTAACTTCGAGATGGAGTCGTCGGCTGTGGCTGGTCTCGCATCACTCTTAGGCCATCGCGCCATGACCTGTTGCATGGTGATCGCCAACCGCTACGCCCAGATCATGAACACGGAGTACAAGAACTCCATCGATACCCTCATCGAAAAAGTGCTCGACCGCATCTAATGGATACCATCTGCGCACTCGCAACGGCTCCTGGAGGAGCACTCGGCATCATCAGAATCTCAGGCCCTCAGTCGCTTGAGATTCTTTCCCATGTGTTCACCAAGGATTTGTCAAAGGCAGAACCCAATACCATTCACTACGGCCATATCAAGGATGGCGCAGAGATCATCGACGAAGTGATGGTTTCCCTCTTCCGAGCCCCCCACTCCTATACGGGTGAAGACAGCGCAGAGATCTCGTGTCACGGTTCACGTTATATTATAAATAAGGTATTAGAGCTCCTGATCCAGAACGGCTGTAGGATGGCAGAGCCAGGAGAGTACACACAACGCGCTTTCCTTAACGGCAAGATGGACCTCTCACAGGCCGAAGCCGTCGCCGACCTGATAGCATCCTCCAACAAAGCCACCCATCAGATGGCGATGAGTCAGCTACGCGGACAGTTCTCCTCTGCCCTCGGTCAGCTTCGCGAACAACTACTCAAACTAACCTCACTATTAGAACTCGAGCTCGACTTCTCCGACCACGAAGACTTGGAGTTTGCCGACAGAAGCGAACTTTTTAGCATTGCCAAAGAAATTGACAATCGAGTCACCCGCCTTGCTCAGAGTTTCGAAGCAGGACAAGCGCTCAAGCAAGGCATTCCCGTAGCTATTGTCGGTAAGACCAACGTGGGTAAATCTACGCTCCTCAATCGTCTGCTAAAAGATGATCGTGCCATCGTGAGCGACATTCACGGCACCACCCGCGACACCATCGAAGACACCATTGATATCAAGGGCATCACCTTCCGTTTTATTGATACAGCAGGCATCCGTCAGACACAAGACGAGGTAGAGCAGATAGGCATCACCCGTACTTATGCCGCCATCGACAAAGCGCGTATCATCCTCTGGATCATCGACGAAGAGCCTTCAATAAAAGATATTAACGATATGTTGCAATATGCTGAAAATAAAAAACTTATCGTTATCAAGAATAAAACAGACAAGATCAATAACAATGGTTACAATTTGTTAAACCTACCATCTGTCACCATCAGCGCAAAGTTTGGTACTGGTATGGAGGAGTTAGAGCAAGCCATCTACGAATCTGCCGACATCCGCAGCCTCACTGAGAACGACATTATTGTAACCAATGCCCGCCATTACGACGTTTTACTTCGTGCCCACGACAGTATCCAACGCGTCATCGAGGGCCTCCAAATGCAACTTAGCGGCGACCTCCTCAGCGAAGATCTCCGCCAAGCTATAGATACCCTTGCAGAAATAACGGGAGGTCAGATCACTCCCAACGAGGTACTCGGAAATATCTTTAAAAACTTCTGCGTGGGCAAGTGATTCGTAATCACCAACGCATACCATGCTTATCGTGCTGACAGTGAAGATTATATAAATGTTGCCAGGAAATTCACTGGCGATGCATTTAGGAAATCCAATAGTCTGTTAATCATATTGCAATCTTATTGGCCACAAAGATACACATTTTTCGGCAGAATCCATCGTCTTTATGTTTTTTTTCGTATCTTTGTCGTCGAAATCGTGACTAAGATGAAAAAGAATGTATCCACACTTTATACAAATCATTAAGGCTCAGCATATTTTATGAAAGAAGATTCCGAGAAAGTACCACAGTCGCCCGAGCAGATAGCCGACCATCTGCAGGTGACTTATGTCCCCACCTATCTGTTGACCACGGCTATAGGACTGCTCATGGCAGCATTCATCGTATGGGGTGTGTTAGGCACCGTGAGTGACAAGGCTTACTATTCTGGCGTGGTGTTCCCCGAGCAAGGCACCACCGACCTGACACTGCCCAACAAGGGCATTGTGCGCACCATGCTGGTACATAATGGCGACAGCGTATGCGTGGGCCAGGTTGTAGCCATGGTAAGTGTTGGCGAGAGCCACAGTTACCTGACCAGCACGGTCAGCGGCCTGGTCATCAGCACGAAGGACGACAATGAGCCTTTTGAGGCATTCGACCCAATCGTCAGCGTGGTTGACGGTAATGCCGTCAGCCAGCAGGCGCAGCATACACGCCTTATAGCCTATGCCGACAACGAGGCCCAGCGCCATCTGCAGATAGGCATGGAGGCCCAAGTATGGCCTGCCAACGAAAAGCGCGACGAGATAGGCTATGTGCGCGGGCGCATCACTCAGGTGGTACGCTACCCTGCCGACGCTGCCGACGTGCGCCAGGCGCTGAAGTCCGACGTCTTGGCCAAGCGCCTCATGGGCGACGGGCAGAAGGTGGTCTATGAGGTGCTCATCGACCTGCAGCGTGCCCCTGCCGCCCCGACGCTCTACGACTGGTCGTTCGGCCAGCCTGACGATGTTGACATGCATGTCGGCACCTACTGCTCTGTCCTTACCGAGACGCGCCGCCGAAGCATGTTCCAGTATCTGTTCGAGACATCCAGGACGCGGTTGCGCAACCTCCAGATGAAGTTTGAATGACGATGGGAAAGCCAAAAGACAAGAAAGCAGGGCTGACGATGATGTCGGCTTTCAAATACTTCCTGAAGGGCAACATGTTGTTTGCCCTCAACGGCACGGTGCTCACGGCCATCGACTCCGTCATCTGCCTGTTCCCGCCACTGTTCCAGCAGGTATATACCGACAATATCATCACGCAGAAGAATCCTGAGTGGTTTACGCCATTGCTGACACTTTACATCCTGCTCTTCGTCTTTGAACTCCTGATGTGGATATCGTTCTCTGTATTACGCCGCAAGAGCCAGGCCAAGATCAACATCACCACTTCGGCCAATTACCTGTGGACGGTATTCAGGTTGCCGATGACCCGCCTCACCCAGTTTACGCCAGGCGAACTGGTGGCCCGCTATACCACCATCTCAAAAACCAGCAAACTGATGGACTACTCTCTGCCGATCTTGAGTATAGCCATTTTGCCAATCATCAGTTGCTACTTTGTCATGCTCTTCAACTGGAAACTTGGGCTGCTGGAGATATTCTCCATCCTGTTGCTCGTATTCGTGATGCGTACCACAACTACTATCCAGAAAAAAATTGCCATGAAACAGGAAGTGACCGACGCACGACTGCAGAACGTCACGATGACAGGCATGAGCAATCTGGAGACCATCAAGTCGCTTGGCGACGAGCGCTATTTCTTCGCACAGTGGGAAAAGGCCTTCGCACAGGCCTTGAATGCCCGCGTGACCACCGTCAGTACCTCTATATATATCAGTGCCGTGCCAGAGATTGTCTTGCAACTGACCAACGGTGTTATAATATGTCTGGGCACGTGGCTGATCCTGCAGGGCGAACTGACACCCGGCATGCTGCTGGCCTCGCAGGGATTTATTAACGAGACCATCTATCCCATCAACAGAACCATATCCAGCATACAGACCTTTTTCCGGCTCAGTTCGTCGATCCAGCGCATCAAGGAGGTGGCCGACTGCGGACAGGAGAGTCCAGACCTGCGTCTGCCTGCGGGCGACGACCTGCCCGACGTGGCAAAACTGGCAGGAGAGATAGAACTGCGCGACGTCACCTTCGGCTACGACCACAGCCTGCCCCCTATCATCAGCCACTTCTCGCTGAAGATCAAGGCGGGCGAGCGCATCGCCCTCGTAGGCCCCTCTGGCTGTGGCAAGAGCACCGTGCTGAGTCTCGTGTCGGGACTCTATGAGCCCTGGGAGGGCGAGGTGCTCTTCGACGGCAAACCCCGCAAGGCCATCGACCGCATGACCTTCGTCAACTCCGTCTCGGTAATCAACCAGGACGTGACGCTCTTCGAGGGTACGATTGCCGACAACGTCAAGATGTGGGACGAGTCGATAGAGGACTTCGCCATGGTGCTGGCCTGCAACGACGCACAGATACACGAGGAAATCATGGAGCGCCCGGGAGCCTATCAGGGCACCGTCGCCGAGCGCGGCAAGAACTTCAGCGGCGGGCAGCGGCAGCGCATCGAGATAGCTACCGCCCTGGCCAAGGAGCCCACCATCGTGCTGATGGACGAGGGCACCTCGGCACTCGACCCCAAGACGGAGACCAAGGTGATGGAGCACCTCTACGACATGGGCATCACACTCATCATGATAGCCCACCGGCTGGAGACCATCGCCCAGTGCGACCAGATCTACGTCATTGAGCACGGCCGCATCACCCAGCACGGCACCCACAAAGAACTGAGCCAGACAGACGGCCTGTACAGCAACCTTTTAAAATATGCCTGACACCATGAGAACGGATATATTCCTACAGCAGTTAGCCCAGCGCATGGACGGCGACCGCAAGGCCATCAGCCAGGCAGAAACCATCCTGCGCTCCATGATAGACAGGAAGCTGTGGAAGCAGATGGAGTCGGCCGAGGAACTGCCGAAAGACATAGAACAGATAGAGACGCTGCTGGAGCGCCATAACATCTTCTTCCGCCCCATCACGCTCAGCGACCGCTGGTGGACCCACTGCACGGGCTATATGATGGGGTTCATGGCCGATGACAATACCCCCGTCATACTCAAGCCCGGCTTCGTGGACTATAAATTCATACACCCGAAGACCAACCAGGCGATGGCGGCCAGCCGGCATGCTGACCTGCTGAAGCAGGAGGCACTGATGACCTGTCTGCCACTGACAGAAGACGACCTGACTGCCAAGTCGATCTTGCGCTATGCTGCATATAGTCTCAACAAGTACGACCTGCTATACATCCTGATGGCAGGCATAGGCGTGGCACTGCTGACGATGTTCACCCCTTACGTTTCGAAGTTAATCTTCTCGGAGGTCATCCCCTCGGGCGATGCCAATCAGATTATTCCCATTGCGGTGCTGCTCTTCAGTGCCGCCGTCGGACTGACGATGGTATATATAGCCCGTAACCTGGTGGTGGCGCGTATCAAGGACAAGGTAGAGTATGCGCTGCAGACGGCCCTCATGTCGCGACTGCTGCAAATGCCCACCACCTTTACCAAGAGGTTTACGCCTGGCGACCTCAGCAACCGCCTGCTATCTCTGTCGCGCGTGAGTTCCAACCTGACAGCCAATTTCCTGTCAACGCTCCTGACCTTCCTGTTCTCGTTCGTCATGGCCGCACAGTTCTTCATCTATGGCGGACCGCTACTCTACACTGGCATCATCGTCGTCCTGATACGGATCGTAGCCCTCATACTGGAGAGCCACTATACACAAAAAGTGCAGCGCAGTGTGAACGCCAGCGGATCACGGCTCATAGGTATGCTGTTTGCCTTGTTTTCAGGCATCCAGAAGATCAAGACCACGGGAGCGGAGTTCCGTGCCTTCCATCAGTGGGCAAAGGCATACGCCCCCACAGAGGCCTTTAGCAGCCGACAGCCAGTGGTCAGTTTCTTCGTAACCGGCATCGGCTATTGTCTCAGATTATTGCCCATGATTGTGACGATGTGGGCGGCCTGGTACTACCAGTTGCCGCTCTCCGACTATATCGCCTATTGCGCCGTACTGGGAATAGTCTGCCAGGCCGTGTCCAACTTGCAAGGCATCACGTCCCTGACATCGCGCATGCTGCCAGAGATACGACTCTGCCGCCCCATCCTCACAGGTAAGACAGAGTCCAAGGAGAATGCCGATGTAGTGAAAAGCATCTCGGGCCGGATAGACATACGCGGCCTGAAGTTCCGCTACGACGACAATATGCCTTTGCTCTTCGACGGCCTCAACCTGACCATCAACAGTGGCGACTACGTGGCACTGGTCGGAGCGTCGGGCTGTGGCAAAAGCACGCTGATGCGACTGATGATGGGACTGGAGAAACCGCTGTCGGGCTCTGTCTTCTACGACCAATACGACATCAATGACATCAACCTTCGCAGTCTGCGGCACTACTGCATCGGCATCTGCATGCAGGACGGACAACTCGTGGAGGGCACCATCCGCGACAACATCATCTTCAGCAATCCGCAGCTCACCGAAGACGATGTCTGGGAGGCCGCCCGTATGACAGCCCTCGACGGCGATATACGCCAGATGCCCTTAGGCATGGACACCCCCATCACCACCGACGGCAAGGGCGTTTCCGGCGGACAGCGCCAGCGCATCCTCATCGCCCGGGCACTCGTCCGTAAGCCCAAGGTGCTCTTCCTCGACGAGGCCACCTCGGCACTCGATAACATCAGTCAGCACATTGTCATCGAGAACCTGGCCCGACTGAAGTGTACACGCATCGTCATAGCCCACCGTCTGAGCACCATACAGCATTGCAACCGCATCATCGTGCTGAAGGAGGGGCGCGTGGCTACCGAAGGCACCTACGAGGAGCTGAAGGCTCGCGGTTATTTCCCTAACGAAAACGACAAAGAACATGAAAAAATGTATTGATCTACGCCTATGCCTGCTGACGCTTCTGCCATTTCTCAGCCATGTGGCATGGGGGCAGGCATCGCTGACCCTCGACAAGGTGATACACCTGGCACAGGATAGTGCTATCACTGCCTTCCAGAGCCGGCAGGAGTACCAAAGCCGGCAGGCATCCTACGAGGCATTCGAAGCCTTGCGCAAACCCCAGCTCTCGCTGAGGCTTGTGCCCAACTACACGCACATCGTCAGCGACCCCACCCGCGACTACGTCTATCTGCGCAACTTCGACATCTTCTCGACCTCTGCCCAGCTGAAGCTCAGCCAGAAGGTGCTGCCATTTGGCGGCGAGGCATACGTGGGCACACAGGCCATCTGGAGTGAGTTCTTCCGTGAGCAGGCCACTGGCTATCCGCGGCAGTTCGTGTCCACTCCGCTGCTGGTGGGCTATAGCCATAGCCTGCTGGGCTATAACCCCTTCCGATGGGAGAAGCAGGTGGAGGACCAGCGGCTGCAGGCTGCCCGCCAGCAGCATGAGTACGACCTGCGACGCATTGCCGAGGAAGCCGCCGTGCGCTACTTCCGCCTGCTGTGCAGACAGCGACTGGTCGTGGTGCGCCAGGAAGAACTGAGTCTGAACGATACGGTGCTGGCCATCGCACGTGAGAAGGCTACCATCGCTATCGTCACACAGCAAGAACTGCATGCCATGGAACTGCAACTGCAGAATTCCATCAATCTGCTGGCCGCTGCCCGGAAGGAAGAGCAGAAGGCAAGGACGGAACTGGCCTCCCTGCTGCGCATGAGGCAAATACCTAACGACACAGCCCTGATGGAAATACCTGACATGCCCCCCCTCACTCCCTATACGGCCGACGAGGTAGCGATGCTGGCAAAGAACAACAGCCCTGCTTATCAGCAGCAGCTGGCAGAACTTACTGAAGCTCGCCATCAGGAAGAGAAGGCGCATAAGGAACGTGGTGTCAATGTCGGCATGGATATCAATCTTGGACTGCAACAAGTCAATTCGACCCTGGGCAGTGCCTATAAGAATCAGCAGTTGTATGCTTTAGGCTCCGTGCAGTTTAATATACCGATCATGGATCATGGGGCAGCCCGAAAGCGGCACGCAGCAGCTACGGCATGGGTGGAGCGTCAGGAGTCGGCACTACAGGAGACAGAGCGCCAGCTGGTTGAAGACGCCATCGTTACCCTGCAGAAACTGAATGACAGCAGAAAGATGCTTGAGCGCACCGGTGAAACCATAAAACTGGCAGAGTCACACTTCTACGAGACGGTAGAGAGCTATACCAACGGCCTCTGCGACATCAACACTTTCAGCCTGGGACAGAACCGTTGGGTAACAGCCTACACCAACTACCTGGATGCCCTGGAGGAATTCTGGACTGCCCACTACCATCTGAAAACGCTCATTGAACATTGATGATTTGAAGAATTAAAG
>Ga0310695_10014419_pt1 | contig 10683 bp, 12 predicted proteins | sample RumenRJG_04DNA_FD_203882 | JGI IMG/M metagenome (GOLD analysis project Ga0310695, IMG submission 203882) | Bovine rumen microbial communities from Lethbridge, Alberta, Canada - RJG_04 (v2) (version 2) | ecosystem: Host-associated > Mammals > Digestive system > Stomach > Rumen | place: Canada... | reverse complement strand
GTTTGTATGGTTAATATTTGGTATTATTTGCTTTAGGTAAACAATATGCTTGAGCGGCTTGTCGGAAAACTGACACGAGCCGTTCTGAGGAGAGGAGGAGTGAGTAATCACTCCGACTTATCCGACATATGATGTTGTGCTAAAAATTTTTTTATTTAATTTGTGGATATTTTTTTAATTTTTATTTTTTTGTTATTCTGTTGTTTTGATTGTTTTTTGTAGATTTTTTGAGTCCAGTCGGTTTCCATAATCTTGAAATTATAATCTTTAAAACCATGAATAAAATAACTATGGATATTAATATCAATAATAAAAGATCGTACTTTATCTATATAAAATTAAAGGAAAAATAAGAAAAATCAAATTAAAAAATAGTGACTTCATGTCAAATCTCCAATATTTTTAATATTCACCATATGTTTGTTTCATAATTAACAGTTTCAAATGAAACATTTATATTATTTAAAATCCAAATAATTAATTGGTGAAATTATGGGTGATGAATATTTTCAAGCGATTAATGACAATTCTCCAGTTATAGCTTGGATTCACAATATTTCTCTAAATCAGCAAAAATACATGAAATCTAAAATCAAAGATTATGATTTCGGTCATGATGTTCGTTATTTGATGTTTATCTATGATAATCCTGATTGTTCACAGGAAGATTTGGTTAGTATGTTTTGCCAAAGCAAAGGAAATATTGCTAAAATCTTAAAGAAATTTGAAGATGAGGGATATATTCAAAGAGAAATCAATCCTCAAAACAGACGCAAATACATGTTAAATACTACAGATAAGGCCAATAAATTAATTCCCGAATTCAGAAAAATTTCTAAAGACTGGGAAATTGAAGTAGGTTTAACAGATGGGGATGAAGAATTTAAGAAAAGATTAAAGGAAATTGCCATCAACGGCATGAAATTATCAATTTAATACAAAATAAAGTTTATTATTTAGGGGGAGTTTAAATTGAAAATAGAATATGAAACATATGTTATTTTAATATCATTTTTAACTTCATTTTTTGGGGTATTTCTATCAAACGGTATTATAATAGGAGTTCCCGCTATTGCAAATGATTTTGCAATGAATAATGTTATTCAAAATTGGATTCCAACAATATTTTTCCTGGTAATGGCGGTATTTACAGTTCCGGCGGGTCAGATTTCAGGTAAATTCGGTGTGAAAAAGTCTTTGCTTATTGGTGTAGTTGTATTTTTAATAGGTTCTACTGGAGCAGCATTATCCTTTTCAACCGAGTCATTTATGCTGTTCAGAATAATTCAGGGTGCAAGTGTAGCATTTATTAATGTATCTGCAATGGCAATGGTTGTATCTGCAGTTAAACCTCAAAATAGGGGAAAAGCTTTGGGTTTTACAGTAACTGGAGTTTATCTTGCAACATCACTTTCACCAGTAATCTGCGGATTTTTAGTTTATAATTTAGGCTGGAGATCAATATTTTATGTTGTAATTCCATTTCTGGTATTGTGTATTGTTTTGATAATTTTAAAAGTACCTCAGGAATGGCAAACATATGCAGATGATAAAATCGATAAAATCGGCTCTATCATTTATTCAATAGGTATTTTACTATTTATTTATGGATTTACAAATTTAATCAACACAAATGGATTGATTTGTACAGTAGCAGGTATTGCTTTGCTTATTGTTTTTGCAACTTGGGAGTTAAGACAGAAATCTCCTGTATTCAACATGAATCTATTTAAAAATACTAAGTTTACTTCATCTAATATTGCTGCATTATGCAGTTATCTGGCTATAATGGTTGTTACAACAATATTAAATTATCATTTCCAATATGTTAGGGGCTGGAATGCCCAAATGGCAGGTTTGGTATTGATTGTAACTCCTATAATCATGGCAATTCTTGCTCCAAATACAGGTAAACTTTCAGATAGAATTCATCCGCAAAAACTGGCAGCTACAGGTATGGCAATAGCTACTGTGGCATTACTTATTTTAACATTTTTAAATAAGGATACGCCTTTATATTTAGTTATTTTGGCTATGATTTTGCAGGGTATTGGTATGGGACTTTTTTCAAGCCCAAATATGAATGCTATAATGAGTTCCGTTCCACCAAAAGATGCCCCTACAGCTTCAGCATCACAGGCAACCATGAGAACAATTGGTCAGACTATGAGTTTGGGTCTTTTGACGTTGATATTTGCTTGGATTATGGGTAATTTAGCTTTATCTACCCAATATGCAGATTTAATTGTCAAATCATCTCAAATAATATGTACTATATGTATGTTTGCATGTTTGGTGTCAATTTTTGCTTCATTGGTTGGAATAAAATCTAAAGATGAGTTTAATACAAAAAGACCTAATTAGTTGGATTTTCCAACTAATCATCTTTTCTTATTTTAAATTACATATGTTTTATAAATGACTTAGGGTGTATTTTGCAAAGATGAAATTTAAAATATTAGCTATTGTTCTTCCAACAAGTAAACCAATCCATATTCCAATTAAGCCTAAAGAAAAATAAAATCCAAAAAGATAAATGAAGAAAATTGATGATATTACTTCCCGGAATAATGTCCAGACTAAACTTTGAAATCCTTTGCTTAGTCCTTGATATAAAAATGTTGATGGCAGGCCAATTCCTAAAAACGGTATGGCGAGGACTGTTATTCTTAAAAATTCAACTAAACCATTTAATAAATCACTGGTTTCTACAGTATATGCGAAAGTAAAGCTTAAAGGTTCAGCAAAAATAAAAATACAAAGCGTTGTGAAAATTCCCAGAATAACTGCAATTTTACATGCATAATTAAATGATTCTTTAATTTTATCATAATCATGCTCCCCAAATGCATTTCCAACAACAGGAACCAGGGCCATACATATTGCTGATATAGGTATTAATCCTATATAATATAATTTATTTCCTGCTGTAAAAATTGCAGTTCCGTAATTACCTCCAATTGAAGAAACAAACCATAAATATCCTGTTGTGGCTAGAGTCATTGTTAATAATTCTATTGATGCTGGGATTCCAACATTTAAAATTCTTTTAATTATTGGAATATTCAATTTAAATGATTTAAAAGAAAAATTTAAATAAGTATCTTTTTTGATAAACATCCAATAAAATAGAATTAATAAACTGATAATTGATGTTAAAACCGTTGAAATTGCAGCTCCGGTAATGCCCATCCCTAGGGTATAAATAAAAATGGGATCTAAAATCGCATCTAAAATAAGGCCTATGGATGAGGCAATCATTGGTTTTTTTGTTTCACCTTCACCCCTTAAAATTCCAGTTATTCCACCAACAAATATGAATGTGGCGGAATTTAAAAATAATGGAATACCATACATCATGGATTGATTAAAAGCATTTTCATCAATATTGAACGTACTCAGATAATATCTCAAAGATAACAGTAGAATTATTGTAATAATTATAGAAATAATTAGCATCAGTATTAAACTGTTAACTGCAGTATTGTCGGCATTTTTTTTATCATTTAATCCGATGAAATAGCTTATTGTACTTGTTGCACCGGTTCCAATCCCTGAACCTATACCAGTAACAGCACTGTATAAAGGCATTATCGTACCAACACCGGCAATTGCAGCTTTTCCAATACCTGTTATCCACATACCATCAATGATATTATAGGAATTGGATATTAATAAATAGATAAATATGGGAATGGCTAAATTTTTAATAACTTTTCCTGGTTTTCCATCTAATACATTAACATTATTATTTGTCATTAAAATCAACATCTAAAGAATCATTAATAAATTTCATAGTTGAATCTCTCCATTTATTAATTATTTCATATACTTTTTCATAATCTATTTCTTTTAGAATTTCTTCAAATCCGTCCTGACTGTCATGTAAGAATTTGGAAGATAAATCTAAATCTTCAAGCAGATTTCTTAATCTAATACTCGTATCAATTCTGGAATAAGCAATAAATGGCTTTTTAGCAAGTATTGAATAAACCATGACATGAAATGCATCTGTAATAATATAATCTGCATTATAAATAGTTTCAATTAGATCGGATGGTCCATAATCTTCATCATTCAAAAGTAAATTATCAATTCGGCTTAAATCTTTAACATTTGCAATAACTGGCAGTTTTGTATGTGCTGATAATTTGTTTGTTGTTTCATAGGCTCCTTCAACATTATCAAAAAGATATGTGAAAATATAATTGCCTAATTCATTGTTAGGTTCTGATAAAACTTCATTATAATCATCTTTTTCTAACATAAGAACTGGATCAAGTGCATGAAATACTTTTTTATCAGTTAATGACTGGACATAATCAACACTTTCTCTTTCCCGAACAGAAATAGAGTCAAAGTTTTTTAATCTTTCCTTTAATATTGGCGCCATCATATCTAAATCTTCTTTTGATTCAGATCCAATACTTGCAGCCCATGAAATTTTTTTTGCAGGTTTATCTTTACAGAATTCAAAATAAAACACATATGCTTCATTGTCATCAACTCTAAGAGGTGTCCAAACTGTATCTGAAGCTAAAATATAAGCATCATAATCCAATTCATCAACATTTGAATTTCCAATATATTCTTTTGTAAGTCTTAAGTGATTTTTTCTAAATTTATTATAATTTTCTATTTTTTTGGCTGAAGATATCTTTTCTTCAGGATGAGCGCTTACTATTTCGTCATGGTTATCATATTCATGTGGAAGATAATTAATTATTTCATTTTCAATTCCCATTTCATCTAATTTTTTTTGAACAGCATAAGCAAGTAATACTGATCCTAGATTATTTAGCCATTGAACATTTAATATTCCTACTTTCATAACAATGCCTCCATTAAATCATATTTTCTAATTCACCATCATCCAGTTCTCTAATATAGTGAATAATATATCTTGTAAATGGATATATGATAAATTCATATAGAACTTTAAATACTGCTTGACACCAAATCATAGTTATAATCAATTCTGTTGAAAAAACACCATAAAATGCAGTAGTAATAAATACAACTGAATCTATTGTTTCACCAACGGCAGTACTTGTTATACAACGGACAAATAATAAATTATAGTGTTTTTCTTTTAATTTAACCATTATTTGAGAATTAATTATGTTGCTTATTAAGTAAGAAACAATGCTTGCCATAAACAATCTTGGAGTAGTTCCTAAAATAGTGGCAAATGCATCCGCACTAGGACTATTGGAAGGAAGCATTATTGCAATACTAAAAAGAACAACTGCTATAATATTTAAAACAAAACCTAAAAAAATAACATTTCTTGTCATTGCAAATCCATAAATCTCGGATAAAATATCATTAATAATAAACAACATTGGAAAAACCAAGATAGAACACTGCAACATTATTAATCCAATTTTCAAAGTTTTAGTGGCTAAAATATTGGATATAATAATAAAAACACAAAATATACTGGTTAAATAAGAATATATCATTGATTTTGTCATATTTTCAAGCATATTTATCTATTTAAATAATATATTTTATATGCAATATGTATTTTGTCTTTTGAATTTTCTTGTAAAATTCCGATTAAATGACAATTTTATTTTTTTAGAGAAAAATTATTTTAGTGTAAACATTTATATTAATAATGTGGTGTAATTAATGCAAAAAGTTATAAATGCTCATTGTCATATTTATCCAGAAAAAATTGCTTCAAAAGCTGTTTTAGGTATTAGGGATTTTTATGATTTGGATATGTCTTTAAATGGTAGGATTGATGGATTAATTAATGATGGCAGTAAAGTTGGTGTGGTTCATTATTTAATTCATTCCGTTGCAACAACTCCCAAACAGGTTAAATCAATTAATGAATTTATAAGTGATGAGGTAAAAAAACGTCCTGATTTATTCACAGGCTTTGGAACCTTGCATCCGGATAGTGATGACATCCAGGGAGATTTTGATTATTTGCTTGAACTTGGCCTTAAGGGTGTTAAGATTCATCCTGATTTTCAGCAATTTGCATTAAATGAAGAAAAGGCATTTAAACTGGGTGAAGTTATTAATGCCGGTGAAGTTCCTGTTTTAATTCATTGCGGTGATTATAGATATAATTATTCCAATCCTGAAAATTTAATTCCATTTTTAGATAAGTTTCCGGACATGACTGTTATTGGAGCTCATTTTGCAGGCTGGAGTATGTGGGAGGATTCAACCCGTCAGTTAGCAGGCAGAGAAAATCTTTATGTTGATTTAAGTTCCAGTTTATATGCGCTTTCACCTGAAACTGCAAAAGATTTGATTCATGCTTATGGTGCAGATAAGGTTTTATGGGGTACAGATTATCCGATGTGGGAATCTGAAAGTGAAATGGAATATTTTAATAAGATTGATTTAACTGAAGAAGAAAGATCAATGATTTTATATGAAAATGCTTTTAAACTTCTTAAATTATAAAATGGTGTTATTATGTGTACTGCAAGTAATTATATAACAAAAAACCATTATTTTGGTCGTAATTTTGATTATGAAATTTCTTATAATGAAAGAGTAAGCATTACTCCCAGAAATTTCAAATTTGACTTTAAACTTATTGATAGCATAGAATCACACTATGCTATTATTGGTGTGGCTGCAGGCATTGATGAATATCCCCTGTATTATGATGCATGTAATGAAAAAGGTTTGTCAATAGCCGGACTTAATTTCGCAGGCAATGCAAAATATCTTGATGAAAAAGAGGGTATGGTTAATATCACTCCTTTTGAATTTATTCCTTATCTATTGAGTAATTATGCTAATGTCGGTGAAGTTAAACAAGCTTTAAAAAATATTAATTTAGTTAATATTAATTTTTCTGAGTCCTTACCCTTGTCTCCTCTTCACTGGATGATTTCTGATGAAAGCGGTGCAATTGTTGTTGAACCATTGGATGATGGTTTAAAAGTATATGATAATCCTGTTGGGGTTTTAACCAATAATCCTCATTTTGATAAACAGCTTTCATCCTTGAACAAATATATGGGTTTATCCAATAAAAATCCCAAAAATTTGTTCTCTAAAACTTTTGATTTAGATGAATATTCACGGGGAATGGGAGCTATAGGTCTTCCGGGAGATTTATCATCTTCATCCAGATTTGCAAAAGTCGCTTTTACACGTGCAAATTCCTTTTCAGGTGATGGTGAAATGGAAAGCGTATCTCAATTTTTCCATATTTTGGCTTCTGTTGAACAGCAAAATGGCTGTACTTTTATTGCAGATCCGGATTTATATGAGTATACGATTTACACATCTTGTTATAATACAAATGAGGGTATTTTATATTATAAAACTTACAATAATAGTCAAATAACTGCTGTAAAGTTAATCAATGAGGATTTAAACTCAAAAGAGTTAATTAATTATCCGTTAATTAATGAAGAGCAAATTTCATATATCAATTAAAATATAAATATATATTGGTGTTAATAAAATGGGGATATTTTCAAAAACTCCTGCTGAGAAAAAATTAGAAGAATTAACTGGAGGTTTTTCTCTAAGTGAGGAATATAAAGCGCTTTTAAAAGCCAATGGTATTGATTTTCATGTGGGAGAGCATATTAGAAAGCAGCTTAGGGAAGAAATTAAATTAAATATTGTAAGTGAAGAAGGCTTACAGACCAGACTTCGCTATTTAATTTCTCAAAATGCTAATAAGGAGATAGTTTCGAATAAATCTGAAGAAGAGGAAATTCCTGTTATTATTACAGAGGCTCCACTTAAAAGATATGAGAATGAAGTTAATAATTTGAAAGTGGAATATGATTCAAAGGAAAAAGTGGTTGTTAATTTAATTGAAAAATCATTTGCTCCACCTCAAATTACATATGACAAATTTATGGATACCGTAAATAAATGTAATAAGGTTTTCAACAATCAGGTTGATTCTGCATTAAACATTGTCAAATTAACCACTCGTGAAACCCCAAGAATTGATACTGAACTTGAAAATAAGATTACCAATATGAAAGCCATCATTTCCCAAATTGATGATTTAACTAATGAGCTGATTATTAATTTAAGTTCAAATAAAAAGAGCAATTCCGATGTTGAGAATTTATTTGATGATATGAAAGATTTAATAGATTCTGTAAAAAAATATGATTAATAATAAGTTAAACACATAAGTTTAAAAACTAACCATGCCATATATAATATACATATAGTAATTTTTAATGGGGTAAAAACATGTCTGAATTTTCACTTAATATTGATGAAATAGAAAACGAAGTAAATGATACAATTAAGGTAGAGCAGGAAAAATTAGAAAATTCAAATCTTAAAACTCAAGCTGAAAAAAATGCAGTTGCTATATTTGATGCAGATTTAAATGACCCTGCACAAAGAGAAAATATTCTAAAACCTTTAGATAATTTTGGTTTAAATGAAATGGAAAGATCATCACAAAAAAATCATCTTTTAAGTACTCGTTTTGTTGATTTAAGTAAAGGCAGTTCCGAATCAGAAAATATTGGTGATAAATTATCAGAATTGAATTTTAAAATGAAGGATTTGGATCCAAGTAAGATTGATTTCACTAAAAAAGGAGTTCTTGGGGATATTTTCAATCCGGTAAGAAAATATTTCTCCAGATATCAAAAAGCAGAAGTTGCTATTGCAGAAATTATAGATTCACTTGACCACAGTACTCAAATACTTCAAAATGATAATACAACCCTTATTGCAGAAGAAAATAACTTGAGGGAAGTAACAAAGAAGCTTTTAGCAGATATTGAACTTGGAAAAGAAATGGACGAATCAATAGAAATGCAGATTCAAAAAGCAGAAATTGAAGGTGTTGACCCTGAAAAAATATCCTTTGTTAAAGAAGAGATTTTGTTCCCATTAAGACAAAGAATCATGGATATGCAACAAATGATTGTAATTAATCAACAGGGCATAGTTTCATTAAATGTAATTAGAAGAAACAATAAAGAGTTGATTCGCGGTGTTAATCGTGCTAAAAACGTAACCGTTACAGCTTTAAGAACTGCAGTTATGGTTGCAAGCGCATTATATGATCAAAAAATAGTAATGGATAAAGTAAATATTTTAAATGAAACTACAGGCAATATTATAGAATCAACATCACATATGCTTCATGATCAGGGTGCTGAAATCCAAAAATCCAGTGCAGAAGCTATGATTTCACCAGAAGTTCTTCAAAAATCTTTTGATGAAGCTCTTGCAGCTATTGAAGAAGTAAGTGCATATAAAGAAAATGCATTACCTAAAATGAAAGAAACAATTCAAATGTTTAGTAATATGGCCGATGAAGGACAAAAAGTAGTTGAAAAAATAGAAACCGGAAATAAGGATTTAATTGAATAACTATGAAATGCTATAATTGCGGCTTTGAAAATAAGCCCGGTGTCAGTTTCTGTCATCAATGCGGTGTTAATCTTAAAAATGATGATGCTGATGTTTTAAACAAGGAATTTAAGATTAATAAAAAAAGGAAAGCTTATCCCGCACCGCCGGAAAATTCCATTAAAGCCAAATTAATGTATAAGTGCGATAATCGTACAGGTAAATTAAGGATTGCCAAAACGAAATGCGCCACATTAATTGTTTTTACCGGATTTTTTATATTTGCCTTTTTAATTACTTTATTAAAATTTAATATTTTTGTTTCTATTATCGTAGGATTGTTATTTGGTTTTGTATTTGCATTTCCGGTTTTAATTATCGGATCGATTGCCGGAAGAGTCATTGATAAAATATTTAATTAATTTTTTTCTATTTTTTATTATCTTTCTGAATAATTCTTATTTTTACTTAATACAATGACAGTTCAAAGGATACCATAATACCTTTTCAAATTACACTGTAGAAGGATAGAATATTTTTCATTCATGTTTTTGTGGTCTTCTTTCTCCATGAAAACAGATTTTGCCATATGCAATGGAATAACAATAATTATCATCTATTCCTCATTTAACTTTTTTATATTTTATTTTTTTATTTTCACGTTTTCTTGAATCAGAATCCACTAAATCATATATTAATCTGTTTTTAAGCAGAAATCGCCATGTTTTATATGTTTCTACAATAAAATCATTATTTAGTTCAACATTGTCTTTAATTAAAGGACATTTGTATGGGTATTGACTTTCGTCAAATATTAAGTAGAAATGGTTATTTTTATCAATGTGTGGTATTAGTGGAAATGTTCTGCATTGAATTGGTCTTATTTCACGCTTGCAGTTAGGTGGATTTAAACATTTTACTGTATAAACCCCATCTTTCCATGAATTCGGATAGTCAATTTCTTTTATGTCATAATGTATCACTTCAAAGGATTCGGATGCATCATACAGTAACTCTTCTCCTGGAAGCAGATATATTATTAAATCATCATTTGGATAATCCTCATCCTCGTATACACAGCATATTTCATTACATAGTTTTCCGCAATCGTAATCAACAGGCGATACTTCATTTAATTTTTCATGTATCTTTTCTATGATTTCCTTTGTAATCTCCATGATGTATACATTTAATTTTTAATATATTATAGACTTTTGTAACAATTAATGTTGAACCTCTCCGGCTTGTAGAAGCCGGAGATTCTTAGGCCATGCCTATTTTTTCGTCAAAGCATTTCCATTCATAATAATATGTGGATTTTCCTTGACTATTAGGCATGAAATCTACTAAGCATAG
>Ga0310695_10014418_pt1 | contig 10684 bp, 9 predicted proteins | sample RumenRJG_04DNA_FD_203882 | JGI IMG/M metagenome (GOLD analysis project Ga0310695, IMG submission 203882) | Bovine rumen microbial communities from Lethbridge, Alberta, Canada - RJG_04 (v2) (version 2) | ecosystem: Host-associated > Mammals > Digestive system > Stomach > Rumen | place: Canada... | reverse complement strand
TCTGTTTGGCGATAGACATTATACCAAAAAGGGAGGTCAATGCTCTTTTTATTTGGATCTCCCGTAAAATAAACGATTTTAAACAATAAATGGGTGGTGAACTATACACTACCATTGTCGTTATAGAGGGCTCAGAATGGAAAAAGAAAGCAGAAAAATAATGCACGGCGTCGAATGCTGTGATATAGAAGAAGTTCATGCGGACAAGGTGCAGATGGTGAGTGAACAGATGCCTCCGGAGGACAGGCTGTATGACCTGGCGGAGCTGTTCAAGGCCTTCGGCGATACGACACGCATCCGGATCTTGTTTGCCCTGTTTGAGGCGGAGATCTGTGTCTGCGATCTTGCGGCATCTCTGGGCATGACTCAATCCGCGATTTCGCACCAGCTGCGGCTTCTGAAGCAGGCGCGGCTTGTGAGCGGGCGCCGGGAGGGTAAGCAGATTGTCTACTTCCTTGCCGATGATCATGTGCGCACGATCATTCAGCAGGGCATGGACCACATTATGGAATAAGAAATCATGAGAAGTCATTAGAAGCCATGAGAAATCATGAGCAATCATGAGCAAGCATTAGTAATGGGAATGGAAATCACGATAAACAATAAGCAGTAATAAGCACCATCTACCAGTCTCAATCAAAAATCTCAGGAGGGGAATCATCATGAAGAAGACTTACAAAATTGACGTTGACTGCGCAAATTGTGCCAACAAGATGGAAGAAGCGACAAAGAAGACACCCGGCGTCAAGGATGCGGTCGTCAACTTCATGGCACTCAAGATGAAAGTGGAGTTTGAAGAGGGCGCGGATGTCGACAGTGTCATGCAGAAAGTCATTGAAAACTGCAAGATCGTAGAGGACGACTGCCAGATTTTCCTGTAAAGGCATAAATCCCGCTGTCGCTCAGGAGGCGGCATTATGATGAAATCTATGACAAAAAAACAAAAAGAACTCCTGCTCAGGATCATCGCGGCGGCTGTGCTGATGGCAGTACTGGCCATCCTTCCGCTGAAAAAATATCCTCTTCTGCGTTTTGCCTTGTTTCTTATTCCTTATTTTACAGTCGGTCATGACATTCTTCGCAAGGCGCTCAAGGGAATCCGGAATAAGCAGGTATTTGATGAAAACTTCCTCATGGCGGCTGCGACCGTGGGCGCCATGGCACTCGGCGAGTATACCGAAGGCGTCGCGGTCATGCTTTTTTATCAGATTGGCGAGCTCTTCCAGAGCTATGCGGTCGGAAAGAGCAGGAAGAATATCAGTGAGCTGATGGATATACGGCCGGATTACGCCAATCTGGAGACAGAGGACGGTGTGGAAGAGGCTGACCCCGACGATGTTGAGATCGGCAGTATCATTTTGATCAAACCCGGCGAGCGGGTGCCCATCGACGGTGTGATCGTGGAGGGAACATCTACTCTGGACACTGCTGCGCTTACGGGCGAATCTCTTCCCCGGGACGTCGCAGCAGGCCAGGAGATCCTCAGCGGATCGATCAATCTGTCCGGCCTTCTGCGCGTGCAGACCACAAAAGAGTTCGAGGAATCCACCGCCTCCCGAATTCTGGATCTGGTCGAAAACGCGGGTACACGCAAGGCCAGGTCAGAACAGTTTATTTCAAAATTTGCCCGCTGGTACACGCCGGCGGTCTGCTACAGCGCTCTCGCACTGGCCATTCTGGGACCTCTGGTCAACATGCTGATCTTCCGTGTCCCGGGGAACCGGGCTCTCTGGTCCGACTGGATCTATAGAGCACTGACATTCCTGGTCATCAGCTGTCCCTGCGCGATCGTTGTCAGTATTCCGCTCACATTTTTCGGCGGAATCGGAGGAGCCGGCAGTAAGGGCATCCTGATCAAGGGCTCCAACTTCATGGAGACCCTGGCCAATGTACGGACCGTGGTCTTTGACAAGACCGGTACACTCACGAAAGGTAATTTCGTGGTCACCAGAATCTGCCCGGCAATGTACGGCGGAGTTGCTGCAGAAACTCTTTATACTTCGCGTGAAAACACTGGGAATAAGGAAGCTGCAGCGGCTGAGTCCGGCAAAGCTTCTGAAGCAGGCGACAGGCTTCTGGAATATGCGGCCCTTGCAGAGAGCTATTCCTCGCACCCGATCAGCCGCAGCCTTAAAGAGGCCTGGCACAAAAGTCTGGAAAAACGCGGACAGGGAATTGCAGATGACCAGAGTAGTGATTTATTTGCTGCCCGTGTCGGTGACACGGAGGAAATCAGCGGAAAGGGGCTCATCACGGAAGTGGACGGTCTTCGCATCGGCGTCGGAAATCTGCAGCTGATGAGGGATCTGGGAGTCACGATCACAGAGGAAAATGATCACTCCGATGTGGAAATCGGTACCATCGTGCATGTCTGCGCCGGAAGCGAATACCTGGGTCACATCGTAATTGCGGATGAGATCAAGGCAAATGCAGCAGAAGCCATCAGTGACCTTCGAAAGACCGGTGTCACCAGGACTGTCATGCTCACCGGTGATGCAGAGGCCATTGCATCCCGTGTTGCGCAAAAGCTCGGCCTCGACGAATATCACGCAGGCCTTCTGCCGGCGGACAAGGTCACCCGGCTGGAGCAGCTTCTCGATGAGATGGGCGGCGGGAGTTCCCGGGAAGTTGTGAACGATGGAAGCATTGATGGTAACGGAAGCAATGCTGACAGAGGCAGAGATAATACAGGCAGTTCCGCTAAAAACGGAAATAAGGGTAAAAAAGGAACTCTTGCCTTTGTCGGTGACGGCATCAACGATGCCCCTGTTCTTTCCCGTGCGGATATCGGAATCGCAATGGGTGCCCTTGGCTCCGATGCAGCAATCGAGGCGGCGGACGTGGTTCTCATGGACGATGACCCGATGAAGATTTCCCGCGCGATCCGCCTTGCCCGCAAGTGCATCCGGATCGTCAATGAAAATATCTGGTTTGCCATCGGCGTCAAGCTGGCCTGCCTCCTCCTCGGAGCGCTGGGTATTGCCAATATGTGGCTGGCTATTTTCGCTGATGTAGGAGTCATGGTCCTCTGCGTCCTCAACGCCATCCGTGCCCTGGTCTGATTTATACAAAATACCATCAAAATGCTTCTCTTACTTGATCATCCGGACTATCATGATTATCTGGTTCAGAATCTTGATAAGAATCTTGATTAGAAAGCATTTTGATGGTATTTTTTTCGTTAACGAAACAATTTGTCATAAACGAGAAGAGCAGGGGATAGTTTTATAATTAAAGGTAATTAACGGACTTTACAACAGGATTCGATTCACTGAAATTTGGAGGATGTTTACACCATGATGCTTCAGGATATTTACCCGCACTCGCTGCACAATCAGTATACAGAGAAATCCGATCCGCTTCCCGAGAGCCCGGTCTTTGTTTTCCGCAAGGCAGACCTTCTGGTCGTGGAGAGCAAAGAGGATGCTGTGCTCGAGGATATAGATCAGAGCGGTGAGCACGGCAAGATCAGCATGCCCGGCAAAGGCGTGAATGAAAAAGGCTTTTATAAAGAAAGGGGACGTTATCTGCGCCTTCCGAAAGTTGAAGAGCTCGGCACACAGAGGGAGTACACATTCCTCTTCACCATGGATGGAAGCGCCTTTTTCCTGCTGCGCGATGACCTGGCCGACGAAGAGATTCCGCAGGGATATGTGTTTAAAAATATCCGCACTATGCGGTCCGAGGCTTACGGTCCCCAGCACCGTCTTTTTGCAGCGATCACAGCCTACCAGCTTTCCAACTGGTACCGCGATAACCGCTTCTGCGGAACCTGCGGCAGCCGGACGATCCATTCTGAGACAGAGCGCGCCGTGAAATGCCCTTCCTGCGGAAGGACTATTTATCCCCGCATCATCCCTGCCGTCATCGTAGGTGTCATCAACGATGACAAGATCCTTCTGACCAAATATGCCGGCCGCGATGTTCCCTTCTATGCCCTCATCGCCGGATTTACCGAGATCGGCGAGACCTTCGAGGAGACTGTTCAGCGCGAAGTTATGGAAGAAGCCGGCATCCGCGTCAAGAACATCCGCTATTATAAGTCTCAGCCATGGGGAATCGTCGATGACCTCCTGGCAGGTTTCTACTGCGATGTTGACGGCGATCCGACCATCCATATGGACAAGAATGAGCTCAAAGAAGCCGGCTGGCACACCAGGGATGAGATCGTCCTTCAGCCCACTGACCACAGCCTCACCAATGAGATGATGACCAGATTCAAAAAAGGACTCCCCTGCTGATGAATAAACCCGGGGCAGCCGGAAATACTCCGCATGTCCGGGAGGGTATTTGTAAAGTGTTGACATTGGAACCGTCTCCTTGACAACCGTGAAGTGTTGTCATAGGAACCGTCCCCCTGACAACCCCTGACAAATAAAAAGACCGCCTGCCGGAGTGCTTTCCGGCAGGCGGTCTTGTGTTTACTGATGATTCCCGGCAGGATGATTAGTAGTAGACAGGGGTGAGCGGATCGCCCTGGGTTGTGTAGGTGACTCCGTCAAAGGCGAAGGTGTCGATGTCATCGCGAATGATGAATACCATGGTTTTGCCGGTGTTCAGGTGAATACGGGAACCGTCCTTAACATAGTAGCTGGTGTGCTTGTGCACGCCCTGGCGCCACCATTTGCAGGGGACGCAGCGGCCATTGGTGAGGACGTAGGCGGTGCGGCCGTGGGAGATGGTGTTGAGGTTGACGTAGCCGTGGTTGCCGACATATTTGAAATGGGCTTCCTGGATAATGACATTGTCAAACGCCATCTGCTCGCCGGTAATGCCATCACACTGGGGCTCGCCGTAGAGGTATTTGTAATACTTGTGGTCTTCTTCATTGTAGACCAGGCTTGATCGGGTGACAGGGAAGGCTCCGCTCATGTCGATGGTCGAAACGGGAATGGAGTTCTCGTACTGCTCCAGCGTCTGGCGGTCATCCGGGTCATTGAAATAGAACTGTTTGTCCACATAATACTTGGGACGGATTTCGAGAGAATAACCTGCTGCCGCACAGGCATTTTTGACGCTTTCGGCATCTGTGAATGCGGTGTGTTCCAATGCCTTGCCGTTGTCGATGCGGTAATATGCACCGTAATCGCCGCCCAGGACACCGCCGACACCGTTCAGATTATCGAGGTCTTCGCGGCTGGTGACATCGATCAGCCAGTCGATCGGGCCGCCGAAGTGGAGCATGATGGCATCGTAGCGCATGGCCTCCAGCACGAAATAGGAACGTGTGCTGCGGATATTGCCGATCAGACTCAGATCATGCCAGTCCTGAATGATACCCATCTGACGGCTCATATCGCCTTCTTCGATCATCTCATAGAAGACGTCTACTTTGTTGAGGCCATACTGAGGCTGCGCTTCATAGTTGATGGGATACATGACAGCGATCGGACGCTGTTTTTCAATCTTGGAGCTGACCTTTTCATTGGTTATGCTGCTGCGGGTGGATTTTTTCTTCTTCTTTTTTTTCTCGGTTTCCGCAGGTTCAGCGGCTGTGGAAGGTGTCGATTCCTCTTCAGCGGTTTTTTTGCTGACGGCGGCTTCTTCTGCCTTCGCTGTGTCTTTGGCTTTCTCTTCAGAAGCGGCTTTTGCCTGTTCATCCGACTTTTTTTCACTGACTTCGGAAGGGTCCGCAGTCACAGTCGTATAGCCGCCGCAGCCGGATAGGGCCAGACACAATGCGGCAGACATCGCCAGAATAATGGTTTTTGTTTTTTTCATGTGATTGTTCCTCTTTTTGGAGTCGCTGTTTTTTGAGTGTTTTCCGAAGTCAAAGTGCGTTATTATCAGAATTGGAAGAATAGAGAATTCTGTTACGGGGCACACGCTGAACAGGTATGTACGGTGACGGATCTCAGGAATACACCGGCTGAGACCTTCGGCACAGGGCTTATGCCGGAATGAAAGGCCTGCTGCGAAAACGGAGATTCTGTTCGGAGATCCTGATTTGGAAAAAAACTACTTTTATTATAACCGAATGAGGGATAAATGGCAATGTGCGCAAATAATTCGGCCGGTTCGCAGTCAACCAGTAACCGTTCTCTATGTATTTCGTCTTCTATTGATAGGAAGGAACCTGAGGAAACAAACGACAGCTCTCAGAGCAATCGACTTTTACTCTTTTGGTGGAAGCAGTCACGCTGCCATGGAAATTCACAATGCGGAAGGGAGAAAAAGATGAAAAAAACCGACAGCGGAAGGATCAGAATGATGAAAAAAGCAGCTGCCTGTGCCCTGGCGATTGTTTTTCTGCTCAGTGCCTGCGGTATGGCAAAGAGTCAGAATTCAGCATCTGAAAGTGCCTACAGCACTAATGAGACGGGCAGCAGTTATAACTCTTATAAAGAAGAAAGCTATGATTATGATGTCGAAGCGGAAGAGAGCATGGATTTTGCGGAGGAGGATGACGCAATGCCGGCCGCTGCAGCCGGGGGCTCGGACGCAGGAGGGGACACCAAAGCGGACGAGGGCGGCGAGCAGGCTGACCTGGCGTCCGAAAACCGCAAGATTGTCTACAGCGGAAATATCTCCCTGCAGACGCTTGAGTATGACAGCTCTTCAAAGAGCATTCATGACAAGATCAACAAGTACGGCGGCTTTATTGAAAGCGAGAATACCAGCAACGATGATCCCTATTGGTATTACAGGGAGAGGTCCGGATCGTCCGCAAGGCGCACCCGCAGGAATCTCAGTATCACAGCCCGCATCCCGGCAGAGAAGTTCGATGCCTTTATGGAGGATCTGAAAAATGACGGCCAGGTGATCAATACATCTGTCAATGCCGAGAATATCAGTGTTTCTTATGCCAACCATGATGCATCCCGCAAGGCACTTGAGATCGAGCAGGAGCGTCTGCTCAAAATGATGGATAAGGCGGAGTCGATCGAGGAGATGATCGCTGTCGAGGAACGCCTGACCGAAGTGGAACGCGAGCTCGGAAATGAGAGGACGAAACTTTCCGCCATGGACCGGGACGTCAATTTCTCTACGATCTATATCAATCTGGAGGAAGTATTTGAGTATTCTGAGACCGTGGTGGAAACCACCTACGGAGAGCGTCTGAAACGCGCTTTCGACAATGCGATTGACGGATTTGTGGTCTTCTGGGAAGATCTGATTCTGTTCATTGTCGGCTCTTTCCCCTTCCTGATCATGCTTGTGATCATTATTGTTGTGATCGTGAAGCTGGCCCGCCGCGCACAGAGGCGCAGAAAAGAGAGACTTGCCGCATGGGAGGAATCCCGCAGGGCAGCAGCGAACGGAAGTGTCGGCGGCAATGGTTATCCCTCCGCCCCGGGCGCAGTAACTCCCTGGGATAAACCGAAGAGAAACGGGCGGGGTAAAGGACTGTTCGGACGGGGCAAAAACACAGACCATGGCACAGCGGTCCAGCCTGCCGCACCTGCCCGGCCTGCAGATCAGTTTGATCAGTTTGCAGATCAGTCTGCAGCTTCTTCAGCATCCGCAGCTTCTGACCAGCCGGCAGACCGGCCGGCAGCGAATCCTTCACGTACGCCTGCTGACAGAGAAAAACCGGAATCCTGACCTGATTTTCAGACTGCCATGAATACAGAGACGTATACGGGCATCAGATCATGCCCTGTAACCTGAAATTTTCCCCGGGCGGTTATTGTCAATCCCTTTTGAGGACTTGACAGTAACCGCTTTTTTGCTGCAACCGCATTTCAGGCGGGCCTTTACAAGGCTTGTATGCTGTTCAGGGAATTTTATAAAAAATCAACACTCATCACAGTGCAACATATGGTATAATCCTCTTACACTTCAAGACTTCAAGATGACGAGAGTAGAGAGGAGGCCGGATATGATTAAGATTGTTTCCAAAAATCTGATCAGGGAAGATAAGGTAGAGGAATTCAAGAGCCTTATGAAGGAACTGGTGGAGAAGTCCTCCGCCGAGGAAGGGTGTATTCATTATTCCCTGAACGTGAGCAGAGAGAATCCCAGGATGTTCGCCTTTATCGAATTCTGGCGTGACCAGGATGCAATTGATAAACATAATGCGACAGAGCATTTCCAGAGGCTGGTGCCCATGATGCGCGGCATGAGAGAGGATTCTGCTCTGGATATTTTCACAGAATTGGAATTCTGATCCTGCTGAGGGGGTGACCGGGCGACCGGACGCGGGGTGCAGCCCGTAGTATGACGAAAGGACACTTCAAAGCTGTCTGTTTATCTGCAGACAGCGGAATCCATCGAAGGAACTGAGGATCCGAAGGAGTTGAAGGTCCGACTGAACTGCAGAGATGGAAGGCAGAGTTCACCCGTATAGTTCAGCAGAAAGAGATTTATATGAATAATATAAAGAATCCTGATCAGGATGCGCAGAGCAGGGCAGAAGAACGGCGGCAGGCAGAGCGCCGTAAACGCCGTGCCAGGATGCGCGAAGAGCGGGCAAGGGCAATCCGGCGGCAGAGGATCCTGGCGGTTTTCGCGGCATTTGCCGTGATCCTCCTTATTGCCGGCGGAACACTCCTGAAGCAGAAAGCATGGGCACAGAGTTCCCTTTCCGAAAAAGTGCTTGATTACAGAGATACAGTCAAAAAATACGCCAAGAAGGAGAAGATCGAAAAATATACCGATGTTCTTCTGGCGATCATGATGGCGGAGAGCAAGGGTGAGGGCAGCGATGTCATGCAGTCCAGCGAATCCAAGGGACTGGAAAGGAATTCCCTCGAGCCCGAGGAATCGATCGAGCAGGCCTGTATCTATTTTGCCGCACTCATTGAGATAGCGAAAAATCTGGATATCAAGGATGACAAAGCCCTGATCCAGTCCTACAATTTCGGGCCGGGCTACCTGAATTACATCGCCAAGCACGGCAAGAAACACAAGGAATCCCTGGCGATCGAGTATGCAAAGGAACATTCCGGCGGTGAGAAGGTTCGATATATGCATATCTACGCCATCAAAAAGAACGGCGGCTGGATCTACAAGTTCGGAAACATGTTTTATGAGGCGATCGTAGAGGAATATATGTGATCTGATATGAAAAACCTCTGAGTGCAAGCCTTGCCGGGACAAGACGTACAAAATGCGCGATATGTGTAAATGCGGAATATCCGCATCTGCATATATCGCGTTTTTATTGTGTGTTCTTTGAAACACTCATTGTTTAGAAGGGTTTTTTTCAGTATAATTGTATATAGATTAACAGAGAATTAACCGGAATATTATCGTTTTTTACAAGTATTCCTACGTATTCTGCGAGCCTTTTTGTGGAATCCGGACAGAAACTTGATGGACCGCAAACAATCAAATATCTAAAGGAGAGAAAAGCATGAGTTATCAGGATCAGTACAGACAGAAGCTCGTGAGTGCAGCTGCTGCAGCTGCAGTCGTCAAATCCGGTGACTGGGTTGACTATGCGTGGACAGCTACGACACCCAGAGCAGTGGACAAGGAGCTGGCAAAGCGCCTTCCGGATCTCTATGATGTCAACTTCTACGGCGGAATTCTGCTGCGTGAGCCCGAGATCTTCAAGATCGAGGATCCGGCAGCACATATGACTTGGAACAGCTGGCATATGGCCGGTTTCGAGCGCAAGGCGATTGCAAAGGGGTTCAGCTTCTATTGCCATCTGAAGTATTCCGAGCTTCCCCGCTACTATTTTGAGAATGTGAAGTCTGTCGATGTGGCGATCATGCAGGTCGGTCCCATGGATGACAAGGGTTACTTCAACCTGGGCCCCAGCGCCAGCCATGCTTACGCTGCCATTGGGGTGGCAAAGAAGGTTATTGTCGAAGTCAACGAGAGTATGCCCATCTGTCTCGGTGACCGCAGCGCTTATATCCATATTGACGACGTCGATATGATCGTTGAGACAGATAATGAGCCTATCTATGAATTACCGCCTGCACCCCCCGCCACAGAGATCGATCAGGCTGTTGCCAAACTTGTTGTTGAACGCATCCCGGATGGCGCATGCCTCCAGCTCGGCATCGGCGGTATGCCCAATGCCATCGGCAAGATGATCGCGGAGTCCGACCTCAAGGATCTGGGCATCCACACAGAGATGTATGTCGATGCATTTGTCGACATGGCAGAGGCCGGCAGGATCACCGGTGCCAAAAAGAACTTCGACCGCGGTCTGCAGACCTTCGCATTCGCCGCAGGCACAAAGAAGATGTACGACTATCTCGACAATAACCCCGAGATCAAGTCCGCTTCCGTCGACTATGTCAACCACTATGACAGAGTCGCCAGGCTCGATAAATTTATTTCCATCAACAATGCGATCGATATCGACCTTTACGGGCAGGTCAACGCAGAGAGCGCAGGCACAAGACAGATTTCCGGTGCGGGCGGCCAGCTTGACTTCGTCCTCGGCGCTTACGGCTCCAGGGGCGGCAAGACCTTCATCTGCATGTCCTCTACCTTCAAGAACAAAGACGGCAGCCTTGCAAGCCGCATCCGTCCCACTCTTGCTCCCGGCAGCATCGTGACCGACGCCCGTCCCAACACCATGTATGTCGTGACCGAGTACGGCGCAGTCAACCTCAAGGGACTCAGCTCCTGGCAGACCGCCGAGGCTCTGATCAGCATCGCGCATCCTGATTTCCGCGACCAGCTGATCGCCGAGGCAGAGAAGATGCACATCTGGAAGCGCAGCAACAAGCGCTGATAAAGCATCGGAAAAGCATAAAAAAGCCCTGCCGGCCATCAG
>Ga0310695_10014417_pt1 | contig 10684 bp, 11 predicted proteins | sample RumenRJG_04DNA_FD_203882 | JGI IMG/M metagenome (GOLD analysis project Ga0310695, IMG submission 203882) | Bovine rumen microbial communities from Lethbridge, Alberta, Canada - RJG_04 (v2) (version 2) | ecosystem: Host-associated > Mammals > Digestive system > Stomach > Rumen | place: Canada... | reverse complement strand
TGAAGCCTGTCCCTGTACACCACCCAACGGCTGGTGAATCATCACACGGCTATGAGGCAGTGCCGAGCGCTTGCCCTCTGTTCCTGCAACCAGCAGAACGGCAGCCATAGAAGCAGCCATACCAGTACAGATGGTTGCGACATCACTCGAGATAAACTGCATGGTGTCATAGATACCCAGTCCTGCCGTCACACTGCCCCCAGGAGAATTCAGGTAGATGCTGATATCCTTGCCACTATCTACTGAGTCAAGATACAACAACTGAGCCTGTAGTGTATTGGCGGTATAGTCGTCTATCTGCGTACCCAGGAAAATGATGCGATCCATCATCAAACGGGAAAAAACATCCATCTGAGTCACGTTCAACTGGCGCTCTTCCAGAATGTAAGGGTTCAAATACTGGGCCTGGGCGCTCATTACTTCGTCAAGCACTAAGCCATTGATACCTAGATGCTTGGTAGCATATTTCCTAAAATCGTTGTTCATATTCATCTTCATAAAGTGATACAAAATTACATAAAAAAAGTCGGAACGCCAACCATTCCGACTTTATTTTTTGGTTAAAGAATTATAATTAGCTCTTCAAACCCCATTACTTCTCCTGGAGAAGCTTCTGGAAGTCCTCCATTGTGATGTCTTTCTCATCGAGTTTTACCACGTTCTTGAGAGCAGCAGTCAACTTCACGTCAACGGCACGATCAACCAGTCCGTCAACATTCTCACGCTTCTTCAGCATCTCAGCAGCGTAGTTCTCGAGATACTCATCGGGTACGTTTGACATACCATACTGAGCGAACTGCATACGAGCAGCCTCCTTGGCAACATTCTTCAGGTCAGCGTCGTCCACCTTGATATCCTGAGCAGCAACCAATTGCTCTTTCATCAGGTGCCAGCCCAGTTCCTTAATGCTTGCCTCGAAATTCTTCTCTACGAAATCGGCACCCTTGTCCTTGTTGTTATTCATCATAACACGTTTCAGCAGAGCCTCTGGGAATTCCAGTTTGCCAACCTTCTTCTCTACATGAGCACGAACATCCTGTAGGAATTTATAGTCAGAATCGGCCTTGAACTGTTGGCTAATCTGGTCGGCAATCTTCTGACGGAACTCCTTCTCGTCCTTCACATTACCATCACCAAACACCTGATCAAACAGTTCCTGATTAACCTCATGCTTCACATAACGGCTGATTTCAGTTACCTGGAAAGTAAAGTCACCCTCGTGATCCTTCACCTCTTCCTTCTGAATCTTCAGCATAGCGCTAACCTCGGCATCGTTATCAGGATAAGCCTTGCGAGGATTCCAAGTGATGATGTCGCCCAGTTTGCAAGCGTCGAAGAGCTTCTTCTGGTCGTCAACCTTAATATACTGAGGCATCAGCACAACGTCAGAAAGTTCAATGCCGCCTTCTTTGCCAACCTCGCGAAGGTCGCCCTTCAACATATCGCGCTCCTCAGAGCTGTACTGCTCAACCTTCTCGTACTGACCAGAACGGTTCTGGTACATCTCTACCTGCTGACCGATGAGTTTGTCATCAACAGTGATGTTATAATAGGGGACCTTGTCCTTACCGCTCAGCTTAGCCTCGAATTCAGGAGCCACAGCAATATCGAACTTAAAGGTCAGGGGCTGATCGCTCTCAAAGTCAAGCTGCTCCTGCTTTTCACTTGGCAGGGGCTCGCCCAGCATCTGGATCTTGTTCTCACGAACATACTCGTACAACTTCTCACCCAGCAGTTTGTTAATGGCCTCTACCTTCACAGAAGGACCGAACTGACGCTTGATCATGCCCATAGGAGCCTGACCAGGACGGAATCCAGGAATGTTTGCACGCTTACGATAATCTTTCAGGGTCTTATCAACCTCAGGCTGATAGTCAGCCGTCTCCAGCGTAATGGTCATCAAACCATTAATCTTGTCAGGAGCTTCAAATGAAATATTCATCTCTTTATACCTTATTTATATTATATATTCTCTTTTGAGCGTACAAAGGTACAAATAAAAAACGACACTGCCAAACGACAGGCTCTTTTTTTCATTTATTTCGCTTTTCGACGCTCGAAACGCACTCCGGTGTGTAACTCGATTGGCTCTTTGGAATGTCGTTAGACTATATCGACAAAGCAAATACACTGTATTTACAAAGTAAATTCACTGAATTTGGTCGGTAAATTCACTGAATTTGCTTTCTAGGGTTCCTTTTCATTCACTCATCAGAGCATTCAAATACACTTCAAGAGCCGTATAGCCTTCTTTCGAAAAGACTTTGTTGCGGTCGTCAGGATTGTTTGGGTCAAGGCCGTTTTTCAATTCCCAAGCATCGTCCATTCCATCATGATCATTGTCCACAACGGATGCCACTTGGGTATATACTGGCCAACCTTCAGCATCGGCAGGTGAGTCAATGAAGCCTGCACTACCTTGCGTACCACGATAATGGGCTGTTCCGTTCTTCACTTCATCTATAATACGACGTTCAACAGCATCACGATGTATCGTCCCAGCCTTTGCCAACACCCGTTTATAGGCTTTATCAGCACTTTCAACAGGGGTTTTGTAGACGTCGTAGTCAAAAGCATTGCTTGCAGGATGGAACTTCGAGGGATAAACAGTCTTGGAAGACTGCAAATCCTTGAGTTTGAAACCAGTCTGATTGTCAACAGCTTGCCAATTGTCCTTCGTCACAGCCTTGTTGCCTTCCATCTTATTGCCACTGAAGAACCACAAGGAAGGTCCCGTCAAGGTCTTGCCCTTACGGGCTTTGGATAGTTGCATAAAATAGCTGTTTACAGGCGTTGCAGGACCTGGTTTATAGTAATTGCCCACGAAGTTGCACTCATGAGTACTGCTTTCGCCTGCCTCATTCTCACCACCATAACAGCTATTGGGCTTGCCCCAGTTGTAGTTGACGTTGTTCTGATACTCCATAAAGACATTGCGGTCCTGATTATGATTGGTGGCTCCGTTCAGACGGGCACTGCGATTATAGTTATGTGCCAAAAGGTTATGATGGAACGAAGCAGGCGAACCTCCCCACTGACAAGCATAGCTGCGATTGCCTTTCTGATGACCTGCATTGTAGAGTCCTTCATGAACGATGCACCACTGAACGGTAGTGAAGTGGTTGTCGTAGATAGTCATATTCTCTTCGCCACTCCATCCGAAACAGCAATGATCAATGATGATGGTATCAGCATTCTCGATACCAATAGATCCACCTTTAATAAAGTCCTTATCACCACGAAGTCCGATGCGTCCTCGAAGGTTTCGCATTATGACATTCTTCGACCCACCTAGATTCAGTTTTCCACCACGATAAAGGATTCCATCGCCTGGAGCAGTCTGTCCTGCAATGGTAACATGGTACAACTTGGCACGAATATCCTTCTCCAACGTAATGATACCACTGACGCGAAATACAATGGTAGCATGCTCACGACCTGCTTCCGTCAATGCCCAGCGCAGGGAGCCCTCACCACTATCGTTGAGATTAGTTACTTCCACCACCTTACCACCTCGTCCACCTGAAGCGAATTTTCCAAAGCCTTCTGCGGTAGGGAATGCCTTTATAGACTGTGACTGAGAGGACAAAGAGACAGACAACAGGGTTGTCAGGAGCAGTAAGAATAGTCTATTCATAGGAAATCTTCTTTAAGACGAGCTTGTTCCAGCGCAGAAAAGTCTTTCTGACGCAGTACAAAAGATTCTGTGAGATAGTTCTTGCGTACTATTTTGTTGGCTGCAAGCTCCTCTGGAGTTCCATGGAAAAGGATGCGTCCTTCGAAAAGCAGGTAGGCACGGTCCGTTATACAAAGCGTATCTTCCACGTTATGATCGGTAATAAGAATGCCTATGTTACGGTCTTTCAACTTCCAGACGATATACTGGATGTCCTCTACAGCAATAGGGTCGACACCAGCAAAGGGTTCGTCCAACATGATGAACTTAGGCTCAATAGCCAAACAGCGGGCAATCTCTGTACGACGACGCTCACCACCCGACAACTGGTCTCCCTTGTTCTTGCGCACTTTCTGCAAACGGAACTCGTTAATCAGACTTTCCAGCTTCTCCAACTGATAGTCACGAGGCTTTCCCGTCATCTCTAATACAGAAAGGATATTATCCTCCACTGACATCTTCCGGAATACTGAGGCTTCCTGAGCTAGATAGCCTATTCCGGCACGAGCTCGCTTGTAAACAGGATATTCTGTTACTTCCTCATCGCCCAGATAGATATGTCCGCCATTAGGTACGATGAGTCCTGTAGTCATATAGAATGAGGTGGTCTTTCCTGCCCCGTTAGGTCCAAGAAGTCCCACAATCTCGCCTTGTTTCACGTCAAAACTAACGTCATTTACCACCGTACGCTTTCCATAGCGCTTGATGAGTCCTTCGGTTCGCAGCACCAGACGTTCCGGTTCCGCTGCCTGTACATTTGTTGTTTCGTCCATACTGCCTGCAAAAATACAAAATATATTTAAATAATGAATGATGATTTATGAATTATTAATTATTAATCGTACCTTTGCACCCGATATGATTAAGATGATACATAATTGGCTTACAACATTCGGCAAGTTCCTCATTCTGATGGGACGTACATTCTCAATACCTGAGCGCTTTCGTATGTTCTGGAAGCAGTACGTCAAGGAGATGTCTCAGTTAGGCATCGATTCTATTGGCATCGTACTGCTTATCTCGTTCTTTATCGGAGCCGTTATCTGCATTCAGATGAAGTTGAACATTCAAAGTCCGTGGATGCCCCGTTGGGTAAGCGGCTATACCACCCGTGAAATCATGCTGCTGGAGTTCTCCAGCTCTATCATGTGTCTTATCTTGGCAGGAAAGGTGGGTTCAAACATCGCTTCTGAGATAGGCACGATGCGTGTCACTCAGCAAATTGACGCTCTCGATATTATGGGTGTCAATTCTGCCTGCTACCTAATTTTACCCAAAATTCTGGGTATGCTGACCATCATGCCTTTGTTGGTTATCTTCTCGTCGGCAATGGGTATCGTAGGAGCCTATGGTACAGCTTTTATCGCTCATATCATTGTGCCCGACGACCTTACACTGGGCTTACAACATTCCTTCCAGCCTTGGTTTGTATGGATGAGCATCATCAAGAGTCTGTTCTTTGCCTTTATCATCTCTGCAGTTCCCTCTTATTTCGGCTATACGGTAGAGGGAGGATCGGTAAATGTGGGCAAAGCATCCACAAATGCGGTTGTATCATCGAGCGTGCTTATTCTGTGCAGTGACGTATTCCTAACCCAACTGTTGTCATGATTGAAGTAAAGAACCTATGCAAGAGTTTTGATGGACTCGAAGTTTTAAAGAACATCAATACGGTGTTTGAGGACGGAAAGACCAACCTCATCATCGGACAGAGTGGTAGCGGTAAAACGGTACTGATGAAGAACTTAGTAGGTCTGTTTGAACCTACCAGTGGACAGATTCTTTACGACGGACGCGACTTTGTGCAGATGTCGAAAGAAGAGAAGGTGCACATGCGCCGTGAGATGGGCATGATTTTCCAAAGTGCAGCACTCTTCGACTCGTTGACGGTATTGGAAAACGTGATGTTCCCACTGGATATGTTTTCCTCTATGAATCTGCGTGAACGACAGCAAAGAGCAATGGATTGCCTAGACCGTGTCAACTTGGTAGGCGCTGAAGATAAATATCCAGGCGAGATTTCTGGTGGCATGCAGAAACGTGTGGCTATTGCACGCGCCATTGCCCTGAATCCCAAATACTTGTTCTGCGATGAACCGAACTCCGGTCTTGACCCCAAGACATCTCTGGTTATCGACGAACTACTGCATTCCATTACACAGGAGTTTAACATGACCACTATCATCAACACTCACGACATGAATTCCGTGATGGGTATTGGCGAGAATATCATCTTCATCTACGAAGGCAACAAGGAGTGGCAGGGCGTAAGTAGCCAGATTATGAACTCTACGAACAAGAAACTCACCGACTTCATCTTTGCCAGCGATTTGCTGAAAGAAATGCGCGAAGCAGTTACTAACCAAGGCCTTTCCGAGGGTTGAATTGACGCATATCAACGATTGATAGGAAGTATTGACACACGTCAAATATTCGACTGTGTGCGCAAACAATTTCTTTTTTTTGTTGCTGAAATGCAAAAAACACCGTACCTTTGCATCGTCAATAAGACAAAAAAGATTTAAAAAGGATAACTGTTAAATTAAAAAGAAAGGAAAATGAAAATGAAAAAGTTAATCAACAGATGGATGAAGAGTGAGGCTTACACAGAGTATTGCTTGAATATGGCAAGAATGTATAACTACAGAGCCGCAAATTAAATAAACGGATTGAATCCAACGGAATTCAATCCGTTTTTATTTTCATCTTTCGACGCTAAGTGCTTCCTATTTCATCAGCCATTTTCCGCCTACCTCAACCATCGGAACCATCACTTCCTCCTGAGTAGAATCACCGAAACAAAGTATCAGAAAAGCGTAAGTCACATGCTGTGTGGAGTCGTGTCTAGCAACATTGTTAGAGATTCGAACCTCACGGATACCTCTATGCTTAGCATTCACTTCACGAATATACTGTTCGTACACTTTCTGCATTTGTGCTCGATAACTGGCAGGCAAGCTGTCTGCCCCTACCCTTGTATTCAAGAAATCCTCTGGCAGGCTGTCTGCCAAAAGCATATAATAGGTCTGAGCAGCCTTGGCAGCTTCCTCTTCTAGTGTTCCTTGACTCGAACAGGCCGAGAGGAACACAAAAGCAATAGCGAAATATAATAAGTGCTTCACTTCTGGCGAATAAATACATTAATAGGTGTACCGGTCAGTGTCCAGTTATCGCGCATCTTGTTTTCCAGGAAACGACGATAAGGTTCCTTGACATATTGAGGAAGATTGGCATAGAATACGAAAGTTGGAATCTGCGTATCAGGCACCTGTGAAACATACTTAATCTTAATATACTTTCCCTTAATAGAGGGTGGCGGAGTTGCCTCGATAATGGGCAACATGACTTCATTAAGTTTCGACGTACCTATCTTAATCTTACGATTTAAATAAACCTGTTTGGCAGTCTCCAATACCTTGAAAATACGCTGTTTGGTCACTGCAGAGGCAAAGATGATGGGGAAATCGACAAACGGAGCCATACGCTGACGAATGGCATACTCAAAGGTCTTGATGGCTTCCTGCGACTTTTCTTCTACCAAGTCCCACTTGTTGACAACAACTACCAGCGACTTGTTATTTTTCTGAATCAACTGGAAGATATTCATATCCTGAGCCTCAATACCGCGGGTGGCATCAATCATCAGGATACAAACATCAGAGTTCTCGATGGCACGAATACTACGCATCACACTGTAAAACTCCAAATCTTCCGTCACCTTGTTCTTACGACGGATACCTGCTGTATCTACCAGATAGAAATCAAAGCCGAACTTGTCATATTTCGTATAGATACTGTCACGGGTAGTACCAGCAATGTCGGTTACAATGTTACGCTCTTCACCGATAAAGGCATTGATGATGCTCGACTTACCAGCATTCGGACGACCAACCACGGCAAAGCGGGGTATGTCATCTTCAACGTCAGAAACGTCAGGAACACTGCTTAGCTTCGCTATCACATCATCCAGCAAGTCGCCTGTTCCGGAACCAGTAGCTGCGCTGACGCAATAGGGGTCACCCAGTCCCAACTTGTAAAACTCATATTGTCCATACAGGTCCTTGCCATCGTCAGCCTTATTGGCCACAAGCATAACAGGCAACTTCGAACGACGAAGAATCAAGGCTACATCCTCATCCAAATCAGTTAACCCATTCTTAATGTCAACAAGGAACAGCACCAAGTCGGCCTCTTCCGTTGCCACGATTACCTGCTTACGAATCTCCTCCTCGAAGACATCGTCGCTATTGACAACCCATCCACCCGTATCCACTACGGAGAATTCACGACCGTTCCACTCGCACTTGCCATATTGACGGTCACGGGTGGTACCCGCTTCATCACTCACAATGGCTTGACGACTGTTAGTCAATCTATTAAATAAGGTGGACTTGCCAACATTCGGGCGTCCTACTATTGCTACTAAATTTCCCATAATTTCTTTTTCTAATGTATCTAGTTAAAACCAGCTGGACTAGTCGGGCAAACTATTCCGGATTATAACCAAATGAGTCGAGCTCACGCTGGTTGCTACGCCAATCCTTGTCAACTTTCACAAAGGTTTCAAGGAATATCGCCTTAGCAAAGAATTTTTCCAGTGCTTTGCGAGCTTCAGTACTTACCTTCTTCAATGCGATGCCCTGATGGCCAATGATGATACCCTTCTGCGAATCACGTTCCACATAGATGACAGCATTGATATGGATATTTTTCTCCGACTCCTTGAAGCGTTCCACACGCACCTCGACCGAATAAGGTATCTCTTTGTCATAATAAAGCAGTATCTTCTCACGGATTATCTCCGAAACAAAGAAACGGGCTGGTTTGTCCGTCAACTGGTCCTTGTCGAAATAGGCCGGACTCTCAGGCAGAAGTTCCTGAATACGTTTCAGCAGCATATCCACACCAAACTTATTCTTAGCAGAAATAGGCAATATCTCTGCATTGGGCAGTAGTTCATGCCACCTAGCAACGATGTCGCCAAGCTTAGTTTGACTCGTCTTACTTGCTTCACTTGTCAACTCATCAATCTTGTTGATGAGCAACAACACCGGAATCGTCATCTTCTGCACTTTCTCCAAGAAGTCCATATTCTTCTCTGGATTTTCAACCACATCGGTGACATACAACAATACATCGGCGTCTTGCAGTGCTGACACCGAGAAGGCCAACATTGACTCCTGCAATTTGTAATTAGGCTTCAACACACCTGGGGTGTCAGAGAACACAATCTGCATGTCATCGGTATTGACGATACCCATGATACGATGACGGGTGGTCTGCGCTTTAAACGTTGCAATCGAAATACGCTCACCAACCAACTGGTTCATGAGCGTACTTTTACCTACATTGGGATTACCAACGATATTTACGAATCCTGCTTTATGCATTATTCACTGTTCACTATTCACTTTTCACCATTCATTATCAAAGCGCTTCACTTAGCGCTCAGCGCCATTATATGCCCACTTGTAATAGCTTGCTCCATGAACAAAACCTGCTCCAAAGGCTGTCAGGATGATATTGTCACCCTTCTTCAGTTTCGATTCGTTCTCCCAAAGAGCCAAGGGGATTGTGGCTGCAGAGGTATTTCCAAAATGCTCGATATTAACCATAACCTGTTCCAAAGGCAACTCTAGGCGCTTGGCAACAGCCTCAATGATGCGCATATTTGCCTGATGAGGAACCACCCACTGGATATTATCCTTATTCAGTCCATTACGTTCAGCTATCAGTGCGCAGTCATCACTCATATTGGTAACAGCATAACGAAACACTGTTCGACCCTCTTGATACAGATAGTGTAAACGATGATCAACCGTGAAGTGATTAGGGGGACAGACAGAACCACCTGCCTTGACATGCAAGAAAGGAAGTCCCTTACCATCGGCACGGAAATAAGAGTCCATAACACCGATGTTCTTCTCTTCTGTAGCCTCTAAAAGAACAGCAGCAGCACCGTCACCAAACAACGGACACGTTGCACGATCCTTATAATCTACTACAGACGACATTTTATCCGCTCCAATCACTATAATCTTCTTATAGCGACCACTCTGAATCATCGAACCCGCTACATCGAGCGCATAGAGGAATCCACAGCAGGCACCCCAGAAATCAAATGCAAAGGCATTCTTCAGTCCGAGCTTGCCCAGCACAATGCTAGCTGTAGAGGGGAACTTATAATCAGCCGTTGAGGTGGCAACAATGAGCGCATCGATGGTATCAGGATCTGTGCCAATTCTTTGCATCAACTGCTTGGCAGCCTTACGGGCCATATAACTGGTGCCAAGACCTTCCTCAGTAAGGATGCGACGTTCCTTAATGCCAACACGCGTCATAATCCACTCGTCATTGGTGTCCACCATGCGCGACAGTTCTTCATTGTTCAGAACATAGTCGGGCACATAGCCACCAATGCCGGTGATTATCGCATTAATTTTACTCATTATTCAGCTACTTCGTCCATTACAATGGCAATCTTGCCACGATAGTAACCACAAGTGGGGCATACTGTGTGATAGATGTGATATGCGCCACAATTGGGGCATACTGCCAATGTGGGAACTACTGCCTTGTCATGGGTACGACGCTTAGCGGTACGAGTGTTTGATTGTCTTCTTTTAGGATGTGCCATAATTCTATTAACTTTAAACTTTTAACTTTAAACTTTTAATTGTTTCAGTGCTTCCCAGCGTGGGTCTATCATTTCTTCCTCCTCTTCGCTGCTTCGGACAGCGCCACTCAACTCTTCCAGTTTTTGCGTCATCGCACTATTGCATTTTCCAGGTGCATGAACGTGCTTAATGGGTATGGCCAGCATGATAAACTCATAGATGAACCAAGACATGTCGATTATTCCTTCGTTCTCGTCAATAATCACGGTATCATCTTCTTCGCTGTATGTGTCGCCCAATTTCACAAGCAGTTTATTGTCTGTTTCAATCGGTTGATCCATATCGTCCAGACAGCGGTCACAGGTGACCACCACACTGCCTTGGGTATGAA
>Ga0310695_10014416_pt1 | contig 10684 bp, 8 predicted proteins | sample RumenRJG_04DNA_FD_203882 | JGI IMG/M metagenome (GOLD analysis project Ga0310695, IMG submission 203882) | Bovine rumen microbial communities from Lethbridge, Alberta, Canada - RJG_04 (v2) (version 2) | ecosystem: Host-associated > Mammals > Digestive system > Stomach > Rumen | place: Canada... | reverse complement strand
TGCTACGATACCAGTCACTGTGAAATTGTTGTTAGTTGCCATAATTCTTTAATTTTAAAGGGTTTAACTTATAATTTTTACGTGCAATACAGAGCCAACAAGAAACAGTCATGCAAAGACAAGGAATAACAAGCAAATTTTACGGAATACCCCATTTTCTTTAGGCTTCAGCCGTTAAGAAGAAAATGCGGAAGGCTGCTGGAAAATTTGAGTAGGGATAAGGAGCCGTGCGACTGGTACTTGACGAATGACGCTTGGGCTACCTTTGCAAAGGAAAAATATGAGTGAACCCGCATCAAAAAGGAAAGAGGCAACCATAACGGCAATGGTGACCGGTATCACGGCCATGGATGCATCAATGATGTGACGGCAGGCCGCGACTGCGCCAGGTTCTACCACTATTGAGAGCGCCACAGGATGAGGATGCCAACGAGTGGGCAGGAAGATGTCTGTCTGGAGGATTGGTAACGTGGTACCAAGCAAGGGTTTCCAGATGACCATGAAAAGAGAAAGTGTATTGTCATGACGGTCACGAGGGAAACAATAAAGCCACGAGACCGACAAAGGCGAGAGAACTGTTTGCCCTGACGGGGCAGACGAACACAGAAGAAGAGAAGAAATACACTGGAGGGTGAAGCCCCACCCCATTCTATGAGGATGCAAGATGCAGGATCAAAACTAAGCGGACTGCGGCCAGATTAATTCTCGAAACATACCAAATAGTGATTATTTGGCAGGTTTTGAGATGCGTAAAAGTTCCAAATGGAGTTTATATGGAACTTTTGAGGATAATACAAAGGGAACAGCAGCGGTATATTTACCGATGCCGGATGATAGACAGGAGTGATGGCCATCAGGAGTAGAATCGGACACCTTCAGAGGAAAAACGATAGCAGTGCCGTGATGACAGTATCGGTAAGGGTACGTCCCATCAGGTTTCTATCAGCAGTATGCCGATGGAAAACGGCTGCGTTGACAGGCTTCCTGGCTACCCAGACGTAGGATGGCGACATGCCCTTACCGATGCCGGCATAGGCTTGTTGCGTTAAGTCGGGTTTTCTGAGGAAGGTGTATGGCTCTACCCGGTCATCGCCCTGTCCATCATCCAGAGGGTGTGCAGCACCCGTTCCCGAGCTATAACCACCTTTCAGAAACTATAACCAGCGTTTTTACATATTTTTACGTTTAGTCAAAATATTAACATATTTTCAGTTTTATGTATTCAAAGTAGTTATAACTTGGAATACTTTGGTTATAGGTCTAAAACCATTATAAAATAAGGGATTTTCAATGAAAATAGGCATAATTATAACTATAACCAATACTCTAAAGGCAAATTACACCATTTCTTCATATTTTCTTTAAGGGCTGGTTATAGTTATAGTTGCAGGTTATAGTTCCTGTTCATGTTCCAGATCTGTATATAACACCATCAGGTTATGGTAACCGTTGGTGTCACTTTTATATATTAAATAGGTTATAGGTTATACCCAGCTTCTGCGGGGCCGGATCCGCCCGTCGAAGAAGTCCAAATGTACCATATAGTAACTATTTGGTATATTTCGGTGTGTTTTGTCGAAATCATACATATACGCATTATATGTCACGCCAGACAGCCTGAATTGTTAAAAATCGCGCATTTTTGCTTCAAAAATTGCATTTTATAGCCTTAAAATTTGGATATCTCAATATATATTTGTAACTTTGCACCCAAGAAAAAAGGTATTAACTCGTTATACCAACGGAATTTTAAGACGTTCCAGCATCAAAGAAAGTCGCACTGCCACCTTACGCGACTTTTTTTGTGCCCTTAAGTGAAATTTTTGCGAAAAAATTTTGTTATACCAAATATTATTTATACCTTTGCCCCCGTAATCGAACATTTCGATGCCATGTTTGTTGCGTCTGTGGCAGGACAAGACTGCATGAAACGTCTTAAAATTCATACAATGAACGACAAAGAAAGTGGGGCGCAAGTCCCGCCTGTAGGCCAAAATATAGGCCAAGGCAAATCTGTTGGAGATAATAGAGCAGGGCAGAACGTTCTGCAGGAACTTCGTGCATCAGTCCAGGACAGCGAAGATAACGCTCGTCTTGGTCTCGGAGACACGTTTTTACCCGTTGACGGATTTCGTCCTGAAATTCGTGATATATTCCGTGATACGGCTATTGGGTATGATGCCCATCGTGACAAGTGTGTGTTAGCGGCTCTGGAGGCGGTGGCCATTGTGACAGGCTATAAGGTGTCAGCTAAACTCAAGTTTATGCCATACACCAACCATGCAAGTCTATATGGATTGCTTATAGACGAGTCCGGCGGTGTGAAGACAGCAGTCAACAAGTACTATATGGGACCTGTTGATAAGCTGGATCAAAAGGCTCGCCGTCGTTTTCACCGAGAGAAGGAGAAATATAACTCCCTGACACCTGAGCAGCAGAAAGGAGAGACAAAGCCTGTGAAGGACTTGCTGATGACGAAGAGTTACACGCCTGAGCGTCTTACTCAGCTGGCAAGTACGAGTACCACAGGTGTATCGTTCTATAAGGACGAGCTTTCAGGCTTCTACCGTTCCATCGGCAAATACAGTGCCAACGGAAAGTCTGAGCATATAGAGCAGCAGTTGTCCTTATTTGACGGCATCCTTGAAGCTAATGACCGTGTATCGGACATGGATGACCTGATGGAAAGCAGGGATACCGCTTTTTCGACATACGGAACCATCCAGCCGGATGTTTTTGATGATATCTTCATTCCTCTTATCCAGTCGAAGAATGGTTATTTCAATAGATTCCTGTTTGTTTATCCTGAACCCAGAAAACATCAATATATTGACTGTTTTACGGAGGTTAAGTGTAAGCCTGAGACATGGGAGGCCGTAATCAATGATGTAGCCCAGTGTCCAGCGGGAACAGTTTACGAATTTGAGGAGGCGGCAGGTTTCCGATACGCCGAATACATCAATAAATATGTCATCGATGAAGAGAACAAGGATTTGTATTCTACGGATCCTTTTACGGCATATCTGCGCCGTAACAGGGTGAATATTCTTCGCCTGGCCATTACCATTCACGTACTTAATGACTGGCGTAGTTCTGTTATTACAGACAAGGAAATGGATATGGCTATTCGTATGCAGATAACCTTTAATAAGTATGCGAAGAAGTGTCTGGAACGCCTGCCCTCACCTAAGCGTTCAAGGGAGGTTGAAGATTCGCCTGCAGAACTTATAAAGATGGCATATCGCATGAATATGGCGAAGGGTAAACCGGCTTCAGCCGTGAACCAGTCCGCTCTTGCGAAGATGGTCGATGTCAGCCAGGCATATGTGAACAAGATCAAGTCCTCTATGATAAGTTCTGGTGAGATTACAGATGACGATTCTGGCGATTCTGTCCAGAAACCTTCAGAGAAGGTTGAAGAGACCAAGAAAGATAAAATTGCCGTTCCTGATGTTGGGGATGAAACACCCAATGAAGAGAGTGAAATATCACCAGAAACCACAGAAAATGAAGTCCATGGGGGCGACAATGCCGTTTCCCCAGATACTTCACATAATGAAGAACCTGTAGAGGGTGAAAAGCCCACTACTCCGCCCTTGCCGCCTGACAAGGCAGAAAGTAAAGGTGTTCCTGATTCAGATAACAGTAAAATCCCGCCAGATGATGATGGTGGGGATGGGTACGCATGGAAATAATACGATATCCGAGATATGGCTACGACCAAGACATACGACTACTCTGCCCTTGCTGATGCCTTGATTGGCACCGGTGCGGTGTCAGATCTTGCTACAGACGACAACGGCTGGAAGCGCCTTGCCTTGATGTTGGCAGATCTTGGAGAAGAAGCCCGTCCTATCTTCGATAAGATAAGCGCGTCTGCAAGTAATTATGACGCAAGGCAGACCAGTGGAATCTTCACCTGGGCTTTGAGTCATTATGATCCGTCGAAGAGTACTGTCGGTTCCTTCATCTATTTATGCAAGGATGCAGGAATAGATATCGGTGAATACATTACCAGTGATAACGGTGCGCTGCGCCCGTCTTCCAGAGATTTGTACAATGGTACAAAAGGTAGATTCAGGAAGCAGCGTCCACAATACAAGCCGATGCCGTTGCCAAAGGAAAACACCTTGTATAGTGTTCCTACGGCATGGATAACATCGGCTATGCCTGCGACATACGAAGCCAGTCCGTTGGCTCGGTATCTTGCCCGTAAGTTCGGCTGGGAGAAGGTTAATGCTGCTTTCAGGCTCTACTATGTAGGGCTGACAAGAAAACCCGTCCACCTCGAAGGGATGCATTACCTTCCCGTCGGTTCCTGTATATTCCCACAGGTCGATGAAAAGGGAATTGTCAGAACTGCCCAGATGATGGGCTTTGACGATGAAAAAGGCCACTTCGGTCATCGAACAAAGTATATTGGAAGCAGGCAGGCCGCTCTTACGTGGCTGCATTCCGTCATGATGTTACGTCTGTTGAGGGACACCAACAGCCAATGGGGGTGGGATGACAACAGGAAACGCAAGCCATACAACTGTATTTCTGGAGCGCACCTTCTCAACGAAAAGGCCTATCCGGCTCTGAAGGATAAGACTGTCGCTATCGTTGAGAGTATGTCAACGGCCCTGTGTATGACCTGTGCAATGCCCGAATATGTCTGGCTTGCTACCGCCGGTTCCTCCGGCATCAAACTGCTGGCCGATGCCGTTCTAAGGGATGCCCCTACTCTGTCTGAACGCAATATTATTGTTTTTCCTGACGAAGGAAAGACAGATGTATGGGAAAAGGCTGTTTACAGTCTTGGACTGCACAATGTTACCGTGAACCATTTCATGGACTCCCAGGATATTCATGGTGGTGACATCAAGGATGTGGTGATGGCGGCAGACGGAACCTTCGACGATGTGCCTCCAGAACCAAGGAAGGAAATCGTTACCCCAGAGGTAGCCCTTCGGCATCTGGAGGAACAACACCCGATTCTCACAGAACTGGTAGATAAGCTGGGACTTGTCCCGACTATGGATGATTGTCCGTTTTAAAACATAGAGAAAAAATATAATTATGCCATCAGGAGTTTATAAGCACAAAACACTCAAAGAAGAGGGTATCAGAACGAGATCACTTGGATTCCGTGACGGTCGCTTGCTCACAGAGATAGAGCAGATATGCAGAGACCCTCGTATCATGAACCTTGCGCCGGAGAATTGCCGTGGCAGGGTTTATAAGACCATCTGGTGGGGTATGAAGTATCTTATGAAGATGGTTGAGTCGCGTACTATCAGGCGTGAAGTCCCGATGTTTCCAGATGATGAGGAAACAGCGGAAATTCGCCGTCTGCGTGAACGTATTGTGGAACTTGAAACCATCGAGGCCGGGAATGTTCAGACCATTGATGACCTGACAAAGCAGCTGAACAAAAAGAATACTGAGATAGCCAGATTAAAGCAGGTTGACTATACGGTTAAGTGGGATGACATATCGAACGACGAGGAAATTGCCAAGATCCTGACCTCGTATAATAAATGGTATAGTGTCACCGATCCGATTCTTGGTAAGAAGAGAACCCTTGACGCCAAAGAGATGACTTTGGAGTTGTTCAAGGAACTCTGGAAATGGCATCGGCTCTATGAAGTCGTGTTTGCTGACGAACACGGAGAGCTGCCTACCATAGAAAAGATGGAAGAGTTGGCAGATAAGGCATTGATGCCAAAGAAGAAACAATCATAAATAATGATTATATATTTATTATATAATGAATATATATCTAATCATAGGCATAATCATATTGATTATAGCGTTCCTTGTTTTTATGACTGTCCGGCAACAGTTGAAAAGCAAGGCCGCTGCCTTTGATGATGATATTGATATATCACTCACCTCCCCCACCCTTTCCAGTTACGACCAGGCAAAGGAAGCAGCCGAAGGCAAAAATAATGGTTCCTTTGATGATATCGCGTCCATCATAGCACAGCGTTATGATGACTGCTATATACCTGGGCGTGGGGAAAAGGAGGTCGAGGAATATTTCAGTGGAATATTCAACGATGCCTATTCGCTGAGATCGAGGCTCGAAGCCTTCCATGTTGATCCGTCCTATAAGTTGGAAAAACTTATCAGCGACTATGGATCATTGCACAGTCTGATTACGCAGCACAATAAGGCCGTCATAAATGGCCGTCTTGAGCGTTACAGGACTTTCTTTGATACTTGTCTGGCTTATCCTCTGGATGACCAGCAGAGACGGTCTATAGTGTCAGAAGAGGATAATTGCCTTGTGGTCAGCAGTGCCGGCAGCGGTAAGACATCCTCCATCGTCGGCAAGGTGAAGTACCTAACTGACATCAGGAAGGTGGATCCTGAGAGAATCCTTCTCATCAGCTATACCAATAAAGCTGCTGCAGAACTGACGGACAGGATGGGTATTTCCGGACTGCGCGGTTATACTTTCCATAAGCTGGCCCTTGATTTGATAGGCCAGGTTACGAAGCAAAAGCCGTCGATATGCGAGAATACCGACGCATTGTTTGTTGGAATCTACCGCCATCTGCTGAAGACCGAAGACTTCCGTAAGAGTGTCTTCAGGTACTTTATCGACTTTCAGGATGATGAAGCGGACTGGGAAAAGCGCAAGAACGAACGCCGTCAGGATCTTGCCGCTCAGAAGGTCACCAGACTGAAGGCCATGCTTCCCGACATGGACGGCAACGATATCTATGTGAAGAGTGTTCAAGAACAGAAGCTATGCTTCGTCCTGTCCAGCCTCGGTGTGATGTTCCGCTATGAGGAACAGTATGAGCACCGGGTGGCCGACGAGACACATTCACAGTATAAGCCGGACTTCTCCATCTACTATGAGAGTCACGGCCAGTTGAAACGAATCTATCTGGAGCACTTTGCCGTCGATGAGCACAATCTGGTACCGACGTGGTTTGCCACCGAGAAGGGAATCACCTATGAAGAGGCGAACCAGCAATATAATGACGGCATCACCTGGAAGAAATACCTCCATGAGAAGTACGGCACTACCCTACTCTACACCAGCAGCGCAGACTTCAATTATTTCGACATCAAGGAGAGATTAAGGAAGATGCTTACCGATGCCGGTGTGAAGTGTCAGGAGAAAACCATGGAAGAGTTATATGCAATGGTTTTGCCGGAAGGTAGCAAGCGAGAGAAAGCCTTTATCCGCTTGGCCGTTACCTTCGCTACTCTGTTGAAGTCCAGTTGTAAGTCCCTGAGTTCCATACTGGCGAAGAATGAGGACGAAAGGACGGACTTCATCATCAGGAACATCTTCAAGCCGGTATATGACAATTACCAGGCAGAACTTCACAAGCGAGGCCAGATAGACTTTACCGATGCCATCCTGACGGCTACAGAGCTTTGCAGACAATATCGTCCTGTACAATATGACTATATCATTGTTGATGAGTTCCAGGACATCAGCGTTGACCGTTACCAGTTCCTGCTTGCCCTCAGAGCTGGTAATCCTCCGGCAAAGCTGTATTGCGTCGGTGATGACTGGCAGAGCATCTACAGGTTCTCTGGCAGCGACATGGCACTGTTCAACAGCTTCGAAGAGTTCTTTGGGCCAACGGACATGAACAAGATAGAGACCACCTACAGGTTCGGTGAGCCGTTGGTGGGCTATTCCTCTTGGTTCATCCAGAAGAACGCAGTCCAGATCAGGAAGAATATTCACCCGTTCAGTGACCAGACAAAGACAGAGCTGCTTTTCCAGCCGTATGACAGGAATGAGTATTGCAACATCATCGGTCACTTGGTGGCCACTATCCCTGCAGACAAATCCATTTTCCTGCTTGGAAGATACTCATTCGATGACTATTATCTGTCCTTCATGTATCAGAGCATCAAGGAGGCCGGAAAGTTCTTCTATGTCATTAACGGTAGGAAAATAGAGTTTCTGACGGCGCACAAGTCAAAAGGACTGGAGGCAGATTATGTAATCATCCTCCAGTGCAACAGGGATGTGTATGGGTTCCCGTCGATGGTCAGTGATGATCCTGTCCTCGATGTGGTTCTGACAAAGAGTGACAAATATCCTCATGGAGAGGAACGAAGACTTTTCTATGTGGCTATTACGAGAGCCAAGGAAAAGACGATTGTCATGTATGACAGGCGATATCCTTCCGTGTTCGTCGATGAGTTTTTGAACCCAGAAAAGGTGAATGAAGAGAGCCAGACACTACACCCAAACGCCAACAAGCGATGGTCACGAGCAGAAGACCAGTTCCTTTTAACGCTGCATAGAGAGGGTAAGACCATCAAGCAGATTTCCCAGAAGATGGGAAGGAGCCAGACTTCCATCATCATGAGAATGGGAAAGTTGGGAATAGGGTAGAATATAATAATTATATACTCATTATATAATGAACTAATAATAAATATATAATTATTGTTAAAGGATTATATATTATTCAGATATTTTTTGTATCTTTGTACCCAGAAAACAATGATATAAAAATATGAAACAGACAAAGAACATTATTGAGCGTATCGAGGCAGTAGGAGGTAAATTTTCAACTGCTTACAGGAAAGAGTACGAAGCTATTCCAGTATTGAAATGCGAGTTTAAGGAAGAGAACAAGGAGGATATTCTTAAAAAAACGGGCGGCTCTTGGATTGGTGCCGGACAGCTTGGAGAAGGAAAAAGCCTCGTAGTATATTACAACGGCGAAATAGTGTTTGCCGACTATCTCCTTACCGATGGGTGTTATCTCGGCAGCGCACTCGCCCTGTTTAATACCGCTTCCATTTGGAGTAAGCAAAGTAAGTGGTTTAATCTATATTGGCTTATTGTTCTTCGCCACATTATCCGGGAGAATTACAATCACGGATTAGATCTTGATGATATTCTCTATGAAGAGAAGCCTCTGACTTTCGATAGAATCAAGACCGTGAGAAGGCTTGCAAAAGAGAAAGACCAATATGCTTCTATTCCATAATACAGATACAGGATAGCGTTAGTAAGTATATAGATAATATATAACCAATATATAAAGAGTATATAATATGGCAAAATTCAGAATCATAACCAAAAAGGAACTTCAGGAGATTACTGAACGTTACTTTGGAGAATGTAAGTTTGTCTATAACTATGAATACGAATGGATACACGTTTACGTGAAAGAGCCGGTAGTTACGACAGAGACATTTAAGAAGTGGCTCAAAGAATGTTTCGGCGAATACCTTACCCGGGATCTTCCTTGGCATCCCCTCGATAACGAGAAGAAAGAAGACCAGGCAAAACGACTCGGATTCTCTGAATGGGAGCCAGGCGAATATTACAAGTTAGACCGGAAGATAGAAGGGAGGGATGCAAACTTTAAGGAAGATCAGTGGTCTGACTGGGCAACAGAGCTTCACAAACGTTCCGTTATCTATCTTTCGAAAGAAATTGTAGAGAGCTGCATCAGAGAATACCGTGTAAAGTCTCGGAATGATATGATCGATAGACTTTGGGATTGACTTTAACTAATAGAGAGTAGAAATGACCGAAAAACAATTAAAGCAGTGTATCCGTGAGGTGGTGAAGAAACACTACCTTGGTAAGGAAATCAAGTTCAAGACCTCCGACCAGGAAGGTGAGACCTTCAAGGTGGTGGCGTACAAGATACGCTCCAGGAAATCCATCGGTGTTGAGCGTTATGAGTTTGATGACTACGGCATCGACGAGAATACGGAGAAGTTCATCATTGTGGAGTTCTGGGATGCAACGGACGAATATAATGTCATGGGCTGCGTGTGCTGCATCTTCACCCTCAATAGCAAGGGTCAAGTAGGAACAGCTGACGGTCCTTATAGCTTTGAGCTGACGGTAGCCTATGATACCTCAATAGAGATGGTAGATCAGATTATGGAGGCCTACAAAGAAATAGGGAAGTCGGGATTACAGCAAATTGCGGATGCCTTGTCAAAACTGTCACCAAAGGAAATCGAACTGCTGAGATTTGCCTGTGGAAATGATAATCCGCAGGCGTATAAAAGGTAATAAACGAGTATATAATTATTATATAATAAGTATATTATGAAGAAAGGATTGATATTTCTTGGTGGAGTAGTGACGGGAGTCCTGCTTACCTTCCTGTTTGCTTTCGTATTCGCCTCTCAGGGCGAGACTCCTGCCGTAGAAGACAATGGTGTTACTATGTTCGAGAAACCAGGTGACGTTATCAACGAGACAGGTTTTGAAGTGTTTCAGGCCTTGGAACAGGGAGCAGCCCTGGCAAAAGGAAAGAAAGAGTGGATGACAGTCTATATGCTCGTCAACGACGAAGGCAAATATTATTATGACGATGAAAAGGTGACAGTTCCTTCAGGGAAGGTTGCCCGTCAGATAGGCATCTATCAGTATGAGACCAACAGTGGACGGCCAAAGACTGTACCCATTGTGAAGTTTATGGATAAATAACCAGCAAAGATAAGTATGAGTAAGATTATTGCATTTGCCAACCAGAAGGGCGGGGTAGGGAAGACCACTCTGTGTATTCTCTTCGCCGACTACCTGGCTTGGAAGAAAAAGGGTGTGGTACTGCTCGATGCTGACGATCAGCGGTCAGTAACCACTAAAAGAGAAAAGGATGTGGAGTTCTTCGGCGAGGAACCTCCCTATGAAGTGCAGCATGTGGGAATACAGGATGTTGACTACATGCAAAGGCTGATG
>Ga0310695_10014415_pt1 | contig 10684 bp, 10 predicted proteins | sample RumenRJG_04DNA_FD_203882 | JGI IMG/M metagenome (GOLD analysis project Ga0310695, IMG submission 203882) | Bovine rumen microbial communities from Lethbridge, Alberta, Canada - RJG_04 (v2) (version 2) | ecosystem: Host-associated > Mammals > Digestive system > Stomach > Rumen | place: Canada... | reverse complement strand
AAAAAAAACCAATATAGAGAAATAATAATCTTAAAATTATGCAATAGAAAGGAAAATGTTTGGTGTTTTCGGTGGAAATCCTTATTTTTGCAGAGATTTTTCTAACAACCTAAATGGGATGAGTATCAACCATTATATAATATCTGTTGCGGCGGTTTTGTTGATGGCGACGCAGGTGTCGGCACAAGAACCTCATTGCAAAGATACAGTTGAGCACAGTAGGCTTATGCAGGCCATGTGGGAATCTTGCTTGCAGGATTCACAACAGGTGGTCTATGATGCTTGTCTGGCTTTTCGTCAGCATGCCATGGCTGATAACAATATGCTTGAAGCCAGCACATCCTGGGTGTGCGGCATCATGTATAGTCTGGGCAAAATGAATATTTCTTCGGCCTACCATATCGTTCAGGGACTGAAAGGTGACATAGAGAGCAGTCAGTTCGCTGAGGAAGGACGGTACTTCGTGTCGAATATGATGGGACATGTGTATAACACCTGTGGTAATATACCCGGTGCCGAGGCGGAATTCTTGAAGTCGGCTGAACAAATCAAGGGAACGCGGTTTGAGAATGACGGTCTGGCCTTTATCTATCTCTCCTTGGCGCATGTACACCTGAACAACAGTCCGACACAGACCCTTCACTGGCTTGATGTGACGGAGAAGGTGCTGAGAAAGAACAGAAATTCGTGGAACTTCTACAGGTGTCTGGCGGATGTCTATGCCATCAGGTCAATTGTGATGTTCAAACTGAAAGATTACGATGCCTTCCAGAGATGCATAGATAAGATGGAGGAGGCCGAGAACATGAACAAGACGCCTTCCGCCGATCTCTTTACGCCTTATGCCCGCATCTATAAAACACTGCTGGAAAAAGGTAAGGATGAGGCTCTGGCTGAGGCAGAGACCTTACCGAACCTGAAGGAGCAGTATCTGTTGAAATGTGATATCTATCGTTACATCGGTGATAACGAGAAAGCCTTTATGACTCAGCGCGAACTGATGCATAAGCGTGACTCCATCACGGGTGTGATGATTGCCGATAACATGGACCGTATGGAAGACGAGGTGGAGCTGATGAAGAAAAGTCAGAAAATGGCCAAAGTGATGAACTATATCCTTCTCGGCTTTGCCTTGTTGGCATTACTCACCATTGTGCTGATGGCCCGCAATATCATCATGCGTCGTAAGTACAATAAGAAGTTGATGGCTAAGAACCTGGAGCTAAAGACAGCCTACAAAAAGGTGGCAGCTGCCGACGAGATGAAGTCGGAGTTTATCAAGAACGTGAGCCATGAGATCCGTACGCCGCTGAATATCATCAACGGATTCTCGCAGGTGTTGGCCGAAATGGGACCAGACATGGGAGACAAAGAGCGCAGCGTGGTGGCAAAGAACATCGGGCACAGCACCTATCAGATTACGTCGCTTGTGAATAAGATGCTCGCAATAGCCCATGACAGTACAAAAGATCTGATGGAGATGGCAGCGCAAATCGACGGTATAGGCGTCTGTCGCAAGGCTATTGAGAATATGCCAGTGGTGGATGCCGAGAAGATTAAGGTGAAACTGGATGACCAGACGAATGGTGACTGCACACTTTATACCAACGGTGACAGTCTGTTGCTGATGCTTAGCTACATTCTGGAGAACTCAGCCAAGTTTACCGAAAAGGGACATATTATATTAAAGGTACGTACGGAGAAACAAAATAATCGGAAGATGATGCTCTTCAGTGTAGAGGATACGGGATGCGGCATCCCATCAGACAAGCAGGGTACTATCTTCCAGCGATGGATGAAGGCTGACGAGTTTAAGGAAGGTCTGGGCCTGGGTTTAGCCTACTGTTGGGAAACGGCTCAGAAACTGGGCGGTGAACTGACGCTTGACCAGACATCGGAGGCAGGAACAACCTTTACGCTCAGACTCCCGGTGGAATTATCAAAGAATTAATAACAATAAGAACTGAAAAAGATGAATGAACTGAAAGAACAGGGTAGCAAAGCCTACCTGATCTCAATTGTGATGGTCGCAGTACTTGGCGGCTTGTTGTTCGGATATGACACAGCTGTCATATCTGGTGCGGAAAAAGGTCTTCAGGCCTTCTTTAAGACTGCACAGGATTTTGATTACACCGACGGATGGCATGGTTTCACTTCGGCAAGTGCTCTCATCGGCTGTATTATCGGATCTGCTATTTCCGGATTCCTGGCCACGAACCTGGGACGAAAGAAATCGCTGATTATTGCAGGCTTGCTATTCTTTGTCTCAGCACTGGGATCAATGGATCCTGAGTTCCTGTTCTTCGAGTATGGAAAACCGACTTACTCACTGCTCATTATGTTTAATATCTACCGTGTGATCGGTGGTGTCGGTGTAGGTCTGGCTTCTGCCATCTGTCCGATGTACATCGGTGAGGTGGCTCCTTCGAATATCCGTGGTATGCTCGTCAGCTGGAACCAGTTCGCTATTATCTTTGGTCAGCTGGTGGTCTATTTTGTGAACTTCTTCATCCTGGGCGACCATATCCAGCCGCTCGTAGAGGAGATGGGTAAGCAGATTGCAGAGATCACACCTGCTGCACAGTGGACGGTGACAACAGGTTGGCGTTATATGTTCGGTAGTGAGGCTGTGCCCGCAGGACTCTTTGCCCTGCTGATCTGTTTCGTGCCTGAGACACCGCGTTACCTCGTAAGTATCGGACAGGACAAAAAGGCTGAGGGTATCCTTGCCAAGATCAATGGTGCCTCAAAAGCTGCACAGATTATCCAGGATATCAAAGACACGATGGTGGTGAAGACCGAGAAGCTGATGACCTATGGTGCGCTCTGTATCTTCGTAGGTATCATGTTGTCTGTGTTCCAGCAGGCAGTGGGTATCAATGCTGTGCTCTACTATGCACCACGAATCTTCGGTGATATGGGTATGGACGACCCGATGATGCTGACAGTATTCATGGGTATCATCAATATCTCATTCACGTTGGTGGCTGTGTTCACTGTTGAGAAACTCGGTCGTAAGCCGCTTCTGATTACTGGTTCTTTAGGTATGGCTCTGGGTGCCTTTGGTGTGGCTTTGACCTTCGGTAATGATAGCCTTGCTTTAGTCACAGCGGCTTCTCTGTTGGTTTATTCGGCATCGTTTATGTTTTCTTGGGGTCCCATCACCTGGGTTCTCATTGCAGAGATTTTCCCCAACACCATCCGTGGTGGTGCTGTGGCTATCGCTGTGGCTTTCCAGTGGATTTCCAATTTCATTGTCAGCTCTTCGTTCGTGCCGATGTTCAACATGCATCTGACTGAGGGTGATGACTTCGGACACTGGTTCACCTACGGCCTCTATGGTATCATCTGTGTGGTTGCTGCCCTGTTCGTATGGCGTCTGGTTCCTGAGACTAAGGGTAAGACTCTCGAGGATATGAGTAAGATGTGGAAAGATAGGTTAAATGCAAAATAATAATAGATCATGAAGAAAATTTTAGTGGCAGAAGACAATGACAGCAACTTCATTTTGATGTCGTACATCTTGAAGAAGTACTACCAGTTTGAACGTGCGAAGAATGGTCAAGAGGCTGTGGAACTGGCGGACAAGGGTCAGTATGATATTATCCTGATGGATATCAAGATGCCCATTATGGATGGACTGGAGGCTACCAAAGCTATCAAGGAGAAGCATCCTGACTTGCCCATCGTGGCACTGACAGCTAATGCTTTCGACAGCGATCGCCAACTGGCTATTGAAGCAGGCTGCGACGATTTCCTGTCGAAACCTGTCAGCAGTGAAGCTTGTATAGAAACCATCAAACGGTTTGTAGGGGAATAAGCAGAAAAAAGCGTAGGGGCTGGGTGCCCTTACGCTAACTCAAGGTTAAATACCTGCCGTAGTTTTTCTATGGCAGGATTTTCTTTTGTCAGTTTCTCAAACTGCTCACGACGGGTCATGATCTTTATTTCTTTCTTTTGTTCTGCAATACGAATCTCAAGTGAGAGGTTCTCGTTCTGAAGACCGTTTCTGAGCGTGCTGACGATACGTCCTTTAAAGTCCTCCATCTCCTTTTTGATAAGTGCATTGTCAACCTGCACCTCTATCTGTGGTAGTTCAGTGATGGTGGGATTCATGTTCTTCATGCGGGTGGCAATGCCGCTGAGTTCTTGTGGCATTCGGTTACACATAGCCATCCATTGCAGCTCCAGATCCTCTTGAGAGAACTGGGCATTCTTTTGCGGGGTGATAGCAGGGGATACGGTACCTGGAATGATGTTGATCTTCGATGGCTTTTTTTGATCCTGATCCATCAGATTGTTCCAGGAGAAGCCGATGCCATCAAGTTTCACAGCCTTGTTGGGCTGACTGGGATTACTGGAATTGTCAGCTATGTTTGAGCTGCTTGAATTTCCAGGATTACTAGGCTTGCTAGGTGCAACGGGCTGAGCCGCGGCTACCTGTGGGGCCGCAGTCTTGGGCTGAGCCTGTCGCATCAGATGCTTAAACAGGGATTTTAATCTTCTAGGGCTACGCCCCGCACTGTCGCCTTCCTCCGCAGGCTGGGTGATCTGGGCTATCTCAATCAGTGTCAGTTCCACAAGCAGACGCTTGTTGCTCGACTGGCGATAGTTGATGTCACACTGGTTCATCTTCTTCAGCGCCTGATAGAGGAAACGGGTCTCACACTTCTTGGCCTGATCCTGATAACGCTGTCTCTGCTGATTGCTGACTTCTAATAAGGGGAGAGTCTGAGGGTCTTTCGCCATCAACACATTACGCACATGTTTGGCAAGTCCCTGAATCAGCAGACCACCGTCGAATCCCTTGTTGATGACGTTATTCAACAGCAGCATGATATCGCTCACCTTATTGTTTATAGACAGGTCGATGATCTGGAAATAGTTCTCGGCATCGAGCACGTTCAGATCCTCAATCACTTTCTCATAGGTGATATTGCCTTGGCAGAACGAAGCAGCCTGATCGAAGATGGAGAGGGCGTCACGCATACCGCCATCAGCCTTTTCGGCAATCACGGCCAGAGCCTGCTCCTCATAAGTGATACCTTCCTTCTCTGCCACGTGCTTCAGGTGATCCACCGTGTTGCGGATGGTCATACGCTCGAAGTCATAGATCTGACAACGACTCAGGATGGTTGGCAGAATCTTGTGCTTCTCGGTGGTTGCCAGGATGAAAATCACATGTGCTGGTGGTTCCTCCAATGTCTTCAGAAAAGCGTTGAATGCTGCTGTAGAGAGCATATGTACCTCGTCGATGATAAACACTTTGTATCTGCCAAGTTGCGGTGGGATGCGTGTCTGTTCCATCAGGGTCTTGATATGCTCTACCGAGTTGTTAGAGGCAGCATCAAGCTCGAAGATGTTCAGCGATCGCTGTTCGTTAAACGACTGGCAGCTTTCGCATTCATTACAGGCCTCTCCCTCAGCAGTCGGATGCTGACAGTTGATGGCTTTGGCAAAGATACGGGCACAGGTAGTCTTTCCCACACCTCGTGGACCGCAGAACAGATAGGCATGTGCCAGTTTTCCGCTCTTCACGGCATTCTTCAGCGTTGTGGTTAGAGCCGCCTGTCCCACGACGGAGTCGAAGGTTATAGGACGGTATTTCCGTGCTGAAACGATGTATTCCATAATAATCTGAATAAATTTTTGGCAAAGATACAAAAAAGTTGGGAATTAAGAATTAAGAATTAAGAGAATTTTGTATCTTTGCAGACAAATTACGAATATATGAAAGCTTTTAATCGTTTAAAGACATTCCTGCTTCGGATATGGCATTCTTTGTTCTTTAAGTATGCCATCGTGACTATTGCTGGTGTAGCTATTGTCGGTTTCCTAGATGAAAACAGTTTCTGGAGCCATTTTAAGAATATGCAGCGCATCAGTGAACTGAAGGAGGAGACGGAGAAATATAATGCAGAATATCGTCGCGATCAGGCTCGGATCCGAGAGTTGGACAGAAATCCGAAAGCGATAGAGAAGATTGCCCGTGAGCGTTATTTCATGAAGGCCGATGATGAGGATATCTTCGTGCTGAGCGATGATGGTGAGATGGAAAACCCTATCTAGAAATATGAAAAAGCTGAATAACCTCCAAGTCGCTGTCTTTCTTCTGGGTGCCCTGCTGATGGTCATCGGAGCAGGCACGAGTATGTTGGCATGGGGCAGTGCGCCCTATGTGTTTTCCGTCGGTGCCCTATGTTTCGCTTCTATGCAGATGCTCCAGCGCTATGAGGGCAGCAACTTCGTGATCCGTCGTCTGCGCAGAATCCAGTTGGTAAGTGATGTGCTCTTCCTTGTTTCTGGCTTGCTGATGATTGCCAATAAAGGGAATTTTCTCGGTTTGAGCTATATGACTTATATAGAATATGTGTATAATAAGTGGGTTATCACACTTTTGGTCGCCGCCATCTTACAGCTCTATTCTACCCATAGATTGGGTCATGAATTGGAAAAAGAGGCAAAAAAACTATAAAAGTTTGCGCAATTGTTTTAAAATGCGCAAATTTTTTTTTCTACTTCAATATATCGTTGTATTTTTGCGCCACGAAAGGTATTAATATGAACAAGATTCTATACGCATTTGTCGTTATGGCCACGCTCGCATCCTGTGCGCAGTCCTATTCGATACAAGGTTCCTCCTCTGTGTCGTCACTTGATGGTAGTAAACTCTATCTGAAAACGGTGAAGGATCAGGAACTGAAGAGCATGGATTCCTGTGATGTTGTGCATGGTAAATTCCGCTTTGCCGGTCTTCTTGATACGGTGAAGTTGGCTAATCTTTATATGGATGATGAGCCGCTTGCGATGCCTGTGGTGGTTGAGAAGGGTGAGATTGAAGTCCGCATTGATAACACAGGCCGAAGCGTCAGTGGCACACCGTTGAATGAAAAACTGTATCAGTTCATCCATCGTCACGACCAGATTGGTAACGAGATGAATGAGTTGTCACACAAGCAGAGCCAGATGCTCCTCGACGGTATCGATGAGGATGTCATCAACCACACATTGTCTGCTGAGGCCGCACGTCTGGCACAGCAGGAGGATAGTCTGGTGACAAACTTCATCGTCGAGAACTTCGATAATGTGCTGGGTCCTGGTGTCTTCATGATGATGACCAGTGGCTATCCTTACCCCGTGCTGACACCTCAGATTGAGGATATCATGAGTAAGGCCACCAAGAAATTCAAGGAGGATCCTTATGTGAAGCAGTACTATCAGACGGCCAATGAGATTCAGGCTCGTCAGAATGGTTTGGTGGACGATACGCCTCAGGCTGCTGCTCCCACGCAGGTAGTGCCTGACACTCAGCAGCAGGTAGCCGACTCGATGGCTGCACCTTCTCTCAACATCCCGCAGAAATGAGAACGCTGATTAAAGGCGGTACGCTGGTAAACGAAGGAAGGCTGTTTGAGGGCTCCATCCTCATCGAGGATTCCCAGATTGCTCAGATTTACAAAGAACCCCATACACCCGAAGCATCCTATGATGAGCTCATAGATGCTTCGGGCTGTTTTGTGTTACCGGGTGTCATCGATGATCATGTGCACTTCCGTGAGCCAGGTCTGACGGCTAAGGCCGACATCGAGAGTGAGAGTCGTGCGGCAGCAGCAGGTGGTGTGACGACTTATTTCGATATGCCTAACACAGTGCCGCAGACCACCACCTTAGAGACTTTAGAAGAGAAATTCGCACTCGCAGCCCGGAAGAGTCATGTGAACTACTCGTTCTTCTTTGGTGCTACCAACGATAATGCCGGCTTGTTATCAGCACTCGACGTGCATCGCATTCCTGGTGTGAAGCTGTTTATGGGAAGCTCTACTGGCAATATGCTGGTGGATCGCAGAGAAGCACTTGAAACCATTTTCGCCTCATCCAAGCTTCCCATCATGACGCACTGCGAAGATACCGATATCATCAATCGGAATATGGCTGAGGCTATCCGGAAATATGGTGATGACCCGAAGGTGACGCATCATCCAGAGATCCGCAGCGAGGAGGCGTGTTATGAGAGCACGAAGTTAGCCGTAGAGCTGGCGCGTCAGCATCAGGCTCGCCTGCATGTGGCTCATCTCACAACGGCTCGTGAGTTGGAACTGATCTCTCCTGAATATCCTGCTATCACTGCTGAGGCTACCGTCTCGCATCTTTATTTCTACGATCGTGACTATGCAGCCTTGGGTACACGTATCAAGTGTAATCCTGCCATTAAGACCCTGCGTGATCGCGATGCCTTACGAGAGGCACTTAACGATGGAAGAATCACTGTGATTGGTACAGATCATGCACCCCATCTCCTGTCTCAGAAAGAGGGTGGGTGCCAGAAAGCAGCCAGTGGGATGCCGATGATACAGTTCTCGTTGGTGACGATGCTCGAACTCGTGGATCAGGGCGTGCTCTCCATCGAACGTCTGGTGGAGCTGATGTGTCACAATCCAGCCCGTCTCTTCGAGGTGCGCCAGAGAGGTTTCCTCCGTGAGGGTTATCAGGCAGATATCGTGCTGGTGCGTCCTGATACTGGATGGACGGTGACAAAGGATGTGATTCAGAGCAAATGCGGTTGGAGTCCGATGGAAGGTCACATGTACTTGTGGCGCGTAGAACGTACACTCTGCAATGGACATACCGTTTATCAGCAGGGTAGGGTGGATACCAGTTACATCGGCCAACCTGTAGCTTTCAGATGATACAGACTTACGATATTTCCCAACTTCGGCCTTATATCAACTGGCCTTATTTTTTCTTTGCCTGGCAGGTGAAAGACCCGTCGGAGAAAGAGCGACTGCGTCAGGAGGCTGAGACTTTTCTCGATACGTTGGAAGGGAAATATCAGGCACATGCCCTCTTCCTGTTGCTCGATGCTTATAGCGATGGTGATGACATCATCGTGTCAGGCAACAAGCGCATCCCGATGCTCCGTCAACAGGAGGTGGGTAGTGACTATCGTTCTTTGGCGGATTATGTCGCACCTTTAGCGTCTGCTGCCTCCTCATCATTAACTTCCAAGATCGGACTTTTCGCCACTTCTGCTGATATGGGCTTGGAGACGGATTTTGCTTCTGATGCCTATCAGAAGATGATGGCGCAGCTATTGGCTGATCGCTTGGCAGAAGCTGCTGCAGAAGTGCTTCACTTGCAGGTACGCAAGCATCTCTGGGGCTATGCGCCAGATGAAAATCTCTCGATTGCTGATATGTTGGTAGAGAAGTTTCAGGGCATCCGTCCTGCGGTGGGCTATCCCTCGTTGCCAGATACCAGTCTGAACTTTGTGCTGGATGACCTGCTGGATATGAAACAGATCGGCATCCGTCTGACGGAGAGTGGGGCGATGAAACCCCATGCCAGTGTCAGCGGACTGATGCTGGCTCACCCCGAGGCCCGCTATTTCAACTTGGGAAAAATAGGGGAAGACCAGCTGCGAGACTATGCCCGCCGTCGTGGTCTTCCCATAGAAATCTGCCGCAAATTCCTCGCTGGGAATTTGTAGTTTCGTTTATTTCTTCTCCAGGGGCTTGCCTGACATCAGGAGCTCTACCAGGGGATAGTCCTTATAGCTGTGGCGCTGCTGATCCCAGAATCCGAAGTCGGCATCGTAGCACCAGGTGGTCCAGGCAATATTGAACTCATCGAATACGGTCAGCATATCACGCGTCCAGTTGTAGGCGAGTTCACGATCCACAGGCTCATAGACACCCCACTCACCACAGAACAGCTGCAGGTCGTATTTCTTCGCAGCCTCAATGGCATCCTTAAACTGCTCACGGATCTTGTTGATATCCCATACGCCCTCAGTATATTGCTTCAAGTCAGCCTTGATCTCATCCGGAGCAGCCTCGTAATCCTCTTTTGACACCAGCACACCAGGATAGTGGATCTTACCCTTATATTTGCCAAGTGGTGTCCACCAGGCACCGTAGTGGGTCAGCAGCATCGGGTTGTAGTAGTGGAAAGAGAGCACGATGTTCTTATCGCCCTCGGGCACCTTCAGATACTTCATTGTCTCGTGACCCTGCCAACGGTTTGAGCCGATAACGAGGGTACGCTGAGGCTCTCTTGAACGGAGCGCTTTATGCACCTTTGCCACCAACTGGTTCCATTGCTCGTGCTCATCAGCCACAGGCTCGTTCATAAACTCATAAGCCACCCAGTCGCAGCTGCGGTTCTTGAGGAAGTCTGAGAGCTGATACCACAGGTTGATCAGGTCCTGCTGTGCCTTCTCAGAGGTGAAGAGGGTGTTAGCAGCCTGATTATTTTCGTTGACGGCATTAAAATAATGTGAACGGATGATGTGCAGATCCACGATGGCACGCAGATTGTGCTTGCGGCTCCAGTCGAGGGCATTGTTCAGCAGATCCCAGGCCTCAGGCAGCTTGTTGCCTTTCTCATCCCAGAACTGCACCTCGTCGATGGGGATACGCACGAAGTCGAAGCCTAACGACTCAAGACGTGCGAAGTCGTCCTCCTGGATATGGAGGCGACGGGCCTCGCCTCGCTGCTCTGACTGCGAGAGCCAGTGGCTCACATTCGTTCCGCGCTTGATGCGGAAGTTGTTCACTTTTCCAGCCTGAGCAAAACAGGCAGTGGAAAGGAACAGTGCCATTACGATCATGGCCAGCTTGAAAACATTCTTTCTCATAATTATTTGGTTTTAAGTTGTTGATAAGGATTACTATTTCTTTTTCAG
>Ga0310695_10014412_pt1 | contig 10686 bp, 9 predicted proteins | sample RumenRJG_04DNA_FD_203882 | JGI IMG/M metagenome (GOLD analysis project Ga0310695, IMG submission 203882) | Bovine rumen microbial communities from Lethbridge, Alberta, Canada - RJG_04 (v2) (version 2) | ecosystem: Host-associated > Mammals > Digestive system > Stomach > Rumen | place: Canada... | reverse complement strand
TCAGCAGGGCCACGGGCACCGTCTGCTCCTTGTCCTTCTCAATGGCCACGAGCGGCGTCTTATTCTCCGGCACAGGGTAGTACTCACGTTGCGGGGCATCGGCCGCAGGCGCCTGGATGTCTGCAAACATGGTCTTGATTTTCTCCTCCACGACATCCACGTCCACATCGCCCACGATGACGATAGCCTGCAGGTCGGGACGATACCAGCGGCGATAGTAGGCACGCAGGTCCTCGTATGGGAAATTCATCACGATATCCATCGTGCCGATGGGCATGCGGTCGGCATATTTACTGCCCTCATACAGAATGTGGAAAGCATTCTCCTGCATGCGCATCATGGCCGAGCGGCGCATGCGCCACTCCTCGTTGATAACGCCACGTTCCTTGTCGATCTCCTTGCCGTCGAGCGTCAGGTCGTGGCTCCAGTCGTGCAGGATAAGCAGGCACGAGTCCACCGCTCCCTCAATCTGCACGTTTACGTTGTTCACGTTATACACCGTCTCGTCAAACGAAGTATAGGCATTCAGGTTCTCGCCAAACTTCACGCCGATACGCTCCAGGTACTGTTTCAGAGCGTCGCCAGGGAAGTGTGTGGTACCATTGAAGCACATGTGCTCCAGGAAGTGAGCCAGACCACGCTGGTTCTCCTCCTCCTGCATGGAACCCACCTTCTGCGCGATGTAGAAGTCGGCCCTATGCTCCGGCCATTCATTGTGACGGATGTAATACGTCAGCCCGTTGGGCAGATGGCCCATGCGTACTGCGGGATCCAGGGGGAGAGGAGGCGCTTGCTGTTGAGCTACTGCGCACACAGCCACGGCCCAAAAAGTCAGTGATAGAAAGAATCGTTTCATTGGGAATTTGAATGTTAAAGGTTTAGTATTCTACATAATGGCCGGCACCCGAAGGCAGGCGCTCCAAGGCGACTTTCCTCCCCCATGTAATTCCCGCCGGAGCCAAGTGTAGCCAGAGCCGGAATTATGCGTAGCGGGAAGGAAAAGTACAGCAGGCATCATTGCATACGCCAGCGATCGCCGACGAACTGCAAGGGCATCCCCACTTGCTCGCTGACGCTATCGCCATAGAGAATGTCCAGATAGACGTAGGCCGTGGAGTCCTGGATGGTGTCGGAAGTAGCCGTCACACGCAGCAGTCCACGATTGACACTTTGCTGTGCCATGAACTGCGCCATCAGATCCACCATCTGGCTGCGCATGTCGTCGGGCATGGAGTCCGTACCGACTAGTCCATCGACGTATTCTTCGTAACGGCCGTCGATGAGCATCGTGAAATAACGTTCGGCAGCCTGACGGGCACTGTCGTGCGTGAGGCTGTCGCCTTTCTGGGAGCAGGCTGCGAAAAGAGCTACGCCGATACAGAGGGGTATGAACAATTTCTTCATGCTATTTCTGACGAATGAAAATGTTTATCGGACAACCGCTAAAGTTCCAGCGCTCGCGAATCTTATTCTCAAGAAAGCGTCGGTAAGGCTCCTTGACGTACTGCGGCAGATTGGCATAGAAGACAAAACTGGGCACACGCGTCTCGGGAATCTGCATGCAATACTTTATCTTGATATACTTCCCCTTCATCGATGGGGGCGGGAAAGACTCGATGAGCGGCAGCATCTCCTCATTGAGTTTGGCCGTCGAGACACGGCGACGGCGGTTAAGGAACGTATCCTTGGCCGTCTCCAGCACCTTGAAGATGCGCTGCTTGGTGAGTGCCGAGGCAAAGATGATGGGAAAATCCGTAAAGGGAGCCATGCGGTTGCGTATTGCATCCTCCATCGTCTTCATCACCTTGGTGTCCTTATCCGGCACGAGGTCCCACTTATTCACGACCACGACAAGACTCTTCTGGTTTCGCTGGATGAGCTGGAAGATATTCAAGTCCTGCCCCTCGATGCCACGAGTGGCATCAATCATGAGGATGCAGACGTCGCTGTTCTCAATGCTTCGGATAGAACGCATCACACTATAGAACTCCAAATCCTCGGACACCTTGTTTTTGCGACGTATGCCCGCAGTGTCCACCAAGTAGAAGTCAAAGCCAAACTTATCGTATCGTGTGTAGATGCTGTCGCGTGTGGTACCGGCAATGTCGGTAACGATATGACGTTCCTCGCCGATAAAGGCATTCACGAGGCTGCTCTTGCCCACATTGGGCCGTCCCACGACAGCAAAGCGGGGCACGTCGGGTTCGGCTTCCTGCTCTGCACGCGGTGCAGGAAACTTACTAAGGACATGATCCAGCAAGTCGCCGGTGCCACTGCCTGTAGCAGCCGATATGCAGAAAGGATCACCCAAGCCGAGTCCATAAAACTCGGCAGCCTGGTATGTATCCTGATTGTTGTCTGCCTTATTGACTACGAGGATGACACGGTCGGGCTGCTTTGTACGGCGCAGGATGGAAACCACCTGCTCATCCAAGTCGGTGATACCCGTCTGGACATCCACGAGGAACAGGATGACATCAGCCTCGTCAGTGGCCAGCTGCACCTGCTTACGTATTTCCTCCTCAAAGATGTCGTCCGAATTGACCACCCACCCTCCGGTGTCGATGACAGAGAATTCCTGTCCTGTCCATTCACACTTGCCATATTGGCGGTCACGTGTGGTGCCTGCTTCTTCACTCACAATGGCATGGCGCGTCTGCGTCAGACGGTTGAAGAGAGTGCTCTTGCCCACATTGGGCCTGCCTACAATTGCTACGATGTTTGACATATTCAGTCTAAGCTATATCCGTATGCCTTCATGGCCGCCTCGCTGCTGCGCCAGTTCTTGTCCACCTTGACGAAGGTTTCCAGATAGATGCTCTTGCCGAAGAAGTGCTCCAGACTCTTGCGGGCCTCGGTGCTCACCTTCTTGAGTGCCACACCCTGATGCCCGATAATGATGCCCTTCTGGCTCTCGCGCTCGACGTAAATAACGGCGTTGATATGAATATTTTTATCTGTCTCCTTGAATTGCTCGACCACGACTTCTACACTGTACGGAATCTCCTTGTCATAGTAGAGGAGTATCTTCTCGCGGATGATTTCCGTGACAAAGAAGCGTGCCGGCTTGTCGGTCCACTGATCCTTGTCAAAATAGGCCGGGCTCTCGGGCAGAAGGGCTTCAATGCGCCGAAGTACCACGTCCACATTGAAGCGGTGAAGGGCACTGATAGGGATTATTTCAGCCTGCGGCAGCACTGCATGCCACTCCTCCACTTTCTTCGTCAGCTCAACCTGGTTGCTTAGGTCAATCTTGTTTATCAGCACCAGCACCGGCACCTTCAGACGTTCCACCTTCTCGAGGAAGTCCGTGTTCTTATCTGCCTTCTCCACCATATCGGTGACGTAGAGCAGCACATCGGCATCCTGCAAGGCACTCTCGCTGAACTGGAGCATCTGCTCCTGCAGCTTATAGTTGGGCTTCAGGACGCCCGGTGTATCGCTGAAACAAATCTGCATCTCGGGCGTATTGAGGATGCCCATGATGCGGTGGCGTGTGGTCTGCGCCTTGAAGGTGGCAATGGAAATGCGCTCGCCCACAAGGAGATTCATGAGCGTGGATTTGCCGACATTCGGATTGCCGACGATATTTACAAAGCCCGCCTTATGCATGTTGCTTGCGTTTCGCATACCACTCCTCACGAGAGATGGCGCCTTCCTTATAGAACTCAGCCGGACTCTTTGCAGCCTCGGCAGCACCGTCATAGCCCCAGATCATGTAGCTGGCGCCCCATGTGAAGCCTGCGCCGAAGGCAGTGAAGATGAGTTTGTCGCCTCGCTTCAGCTGGGGTTCGAATTCCCAGAGACAGAGGGGCAACGTTCCGCCCGATGTGTTGGCCATGTGGTCGATGTTAATCATTACGCGGCTCTCGTCCACTCCCAGACGACGCGCCACTGCGCTCTCAATGCGCACATTAGCCTGATGAGGTATCACCCAGGCAATGTCTTCGTGGGTCAGTCCGTTGCGTGTGGCAATCTGCTGCACGGCGTCGGACATCTTGGTGACTGCATGCTTGAACACGGTGCGTCCCTCTTGATAGACATAATGCTCGCGCGCATCCACCGTCTCATGAGTAGGCATACAGGCCGACCCTCCGGCTGCCATGTGCAGATGCTCATACCCCTGTCCGTCCACACGGAAATAAGAGTCCATCAGCCCGACATCTTCGGTCGTGGCCTCCATCATCACGCAGGCAGCACCGTCGCCGAAGATCGGGCATGTATTGCGATCCTGATAGTTGGTCATGCTGGACATGTGATCGCCACCACACACGATGATGCGCTTATAACGACCACTGCGAAGGAAACCAGCGCCGGTCTCCATTGCATACAGGAAGCCTGCACAGGCAGCCTCCATATCGAAGCCAAAAGCATTCTTCAGGCCAAGACGACCGATGATTAACGATGCAGTAGAGGGGAAATGATAGTCTGGTGTCGTAGTGGCACAGATTACAGCCTCGACAGAGTCGGGATTGACTTGGGTCTTCTGGAGCAGTTGACTGACGGCACGCGTCATCAGATACGAGGTGCCTGTGCCCTGCTCGGGCTTCAAGATGTGACGTGTCTTCACGCCGATACGTTCCATTATCCACTCGTCACTGGTGTCCACGATGTGCGACAGTTCCTCGTTATCAAGGATATAGTCAGGCACATATCCGCCCACACCAGTGATTACGGCATTGAATCTTTCCATGTTCTATATTTAAACACAAAGCCGCAGAGGACCGACGGCCCCTTGCGGCTAATATCATATCCGTTAATTGCTTATGCCTCCTTTTCGATTGCAAGCTTCCCACGATAGTAGCCGCAAGCGGGACATACCGTATGGTAGATGTGAAACTCGCCACAGTTAGGGCATACAGCCAGTGCAGGTGCCTTAGCCTTGTCATGCGTTCTTCTCTTGAGTGTCCTGGTATGGGACTGTCTTCTTTTAGGATGTGCCATTTTCTTACTTTTTTTATTTGTTATTCATTAGTTTCTTCAGTTCGTCCCAGCGACTGTCAACGGATGGGCTTTCGACATTATCGCCGTCCCAATCGTCGTCATCAGGCAACGGGGCGTTGCACTCGTCGTGCGGATGTACATGACGTATAGGTATCTCCAGAGCGATAAGCTCATAGAGGTTCCATGCGACATTGAGCGTCGGATCCGTCTGAGGGACGGTTATCACATCGCCGTCATCCATAAATTCATCGCCCAGCCTAACACGAAGTGAGCGGCGGGCGGCAATGGGCTGGTCCATCAACTCGAGACAACGGTCGCAGGGTATCTGTACCGTTCCCTCGAACTGGAAATCCAATGCAAAGGCTCCCGACGTCTCTTTCACCCGTAACGTGACATCCAGCGAACCCTGCCGAATCTCAGTCCCACCGACAGCGGAGAAGAAGTCGTCGTCGACATGCCACTGATATGACACATTACCGTCGGTCACGTCGTGCAGAGAGACTATATAGCTGTCAAGTGTTCCCATCGGGGTGCAAAATTACAAAAAAAAGAAATACGCGCGGCATAATTCGGGGAGAAAAATTCATTTTTAGTGTTTTCGGAGCTCGATTCGGAACGTTGTACCCCGTCCCAACTCGGAATTTTTCACATAAATGCGTCCATTGTGATACTCCTCGACGATGCGCTTAGCCAGCGACAACCCCAGTCCCCATCCTCGTGTCTTTGTAGTAAATCCCGGCATGAAGACGGTGCTGAAATGGTTCTTGGGGATGCCTTTGCCCGTATCCGAGACCTCGATGGCGAAGCATGAGGCCTCCTCTGCGGCGCGGATGGTGATACTACCACGCCCGTCCATCGCGTCAATAGCATTCTTGCACAGGTTTTCGATTACCCATTCGAAGAGTGGTGCGCACATTTGGACCACGAGGGGATGCGGGGGTACGATGCTACGCATATCGATATGATTGCTTGTACGGCGGTTGATATATTGGACCACCTGAGCCACCACCTCGTTCAGGTTCTCAGGCTTCAGCTCGGGTTGGGAGCCAATCTTGCTGAACCTCTCGGCAATGCGCTGCAGACGCTGCACGTCCTTACCCATCTCTGGGAGCAGCGGATCGTCGGGGTACGTCTCGCGCAACATCTCTTGCCAAGCCATCAAGCTACTGATGGGGGTGCCCAGTTGATGGGCAGTCTCCTTGCTCAGTCCCACCCACACCTTGTTCTGCTCTGCTTTCTTGCTTGAGAGCAGGGCAAAGATGGCCACCACCACAAAGATAAGCACTACGCCCAGCTGAACATAAGGCCACCAGGCCAAGCGCCGCAACAGGAGGCTGTCATCGTAACATATCTCCATATAGTCCGAGGCAGAGAGGTAGATACGGATGCTGCGGTTGCCGTTGAGCATTGAAGTGGCACGTGCTTCCAGCTGAGCCAGCGAGTCGGCCCCATTGGCAGCATGAAGCTGGATGTTGCGGTAGTCCTGCACCTGTCGCATGCTGTCCACCACGATGACGGGAATGGTATTGTTGCTGTTCAGCACCTCAAGCACCAGGGATAGGTCGGTATTCTCGTCGGCACTGTTGAGCGAACGCAACGCCTGCGCCCAGATTTCCATCTTACGCTGTTCCTCACGTTTGAGGTCGCGCACCAGGAAATTGGACACCACAAGCGAGGCCACGCTGAGCACTACAGCCGTCACCACGAGCAGGATCTTCACCTGCCTGATTCGGTTAATCCATTGCATACCACTATAAAAACGCGACAAGCACACGTTTTATTGCACGAAACTTCTCTTTTTCTTTTGCACTCTGCTCACTTATTCGTACCTTTGCAGCATGAAACGCCTGCATATATACCTTATTATATATATAGCGGCACTGGGATTCGCCAGCTGCCGCCATCATCACGACGAAGTGGAGCCGCGCCAGGCCGTGCGCACCGTAATCATCTACATGATGGCAGAGAACTCCATGAGCCGATACTTGCAGACAGACATCGACGAAATGGTGAGCGCAAAGGCCAAAGTGCCCGACAGCGTAAACTACATCATCTACAAGGACGATACCAGCCAGCCATGCATCATGCAACTGACCGCACGCGACGGCCTGCACACATTATACACCTACCCCGAAGACCATCTGAGCACAGACTCCACCGAGATGCTACAGAACCTGCGCCGCATCATCAGCGAATTCCCGGCAAAGCACTACTCGATCGACTTCTGGTCCCACGCCAGCGGATGGATTCCGCGACGCAAGACCCTGGGCATCGACAACGGGCAGAACACATCCTCGAACATTGGCTTCGCCATGAACATCACCGAACTGCGATGGACGCTGGAGCAACTGCCTCACATAGAGAGTATCTTCTTTGATGCTTGTGCCATGCAGAACATTGAGACAGCCTACGAACTGCGACACGTGACGGACTGGATCGTGAGCTCGCCGGCCGAGATTCCCGGACCCGGCGCACCGTATAGCACGATTCTGCCCTACCTCTGCGCCGGCGACCCCGTGGGCTTGGCACGGGCCTATCATGCCTATTATCCCAACAATCATGACTGGCCTTACGGCGGCGTGTTGATCTCGGCCATCCGCACCGACGGCCTCGACCAACTGGCACGCGCCACACGGCGCGTGGTGCCCTCGCTATTCGGGAATCGCACCGAAGTATCAACCGACGGTTTCCAGTGGTACATATCGGAATACGCGTCGTTCACCTATTGCTACGACATGATGACCACCTTCTACCGCCTTCTCCCGGAGGACGAGTTTGCCCAGTGGCGCACAGCCTTTGACGAAGCCGTCCCCTGCCGGCTGACCACCACCCGATGGCATGCCAACTGGTGCAGCGACACCGCAGTGCGAGACACCGCCCACTGCGGAGCCATCTCCATGTTCGTCCCCAACAGCAAGGATGACAAGGCGGGCTGGGCCCAAGCGCTCCACCAGATGCAGTGGTACAAAGCTGCCGGGTGGGACGAGACTGGATGGTAGGCCCACTATTCACACAAGCCACCGCCCCATCCATCATCTGCGTCTATCCCTAATCCGACATAGAGGTCCTCGGCAGACAATGCAAAAAACTTCGGTTTATATTTTGCCTGGCCCACGATTATTCGTATATTTGCAACCGAAAGACAAACAATTATGGCAAGGGAACGTACTTATATCAGTTTCGACTGGGCACTGAAGCGCCTGTTACGCGACAAGGCAAACTTCGGTGTGCTGGAGGGTTTCTTATCGACATTGCTGAATACAGACATCAAGATTCATCGCCTGTTAGAGAGCGAGGGGAACAAGGACCGCGACGAAGCCAAGACGAACCGCGTGGACATCCTGGCCGAAAACACGGGCGGCGAATTACTGCTCATCGAGGTACAGGGCGAATCAGAATATGCCTACTTCCAGCGCATACTCTTCGGCGCGTCCAAGTTGGTCACGGAGTACATTGACAGCGGCACCAACTATGACAATGTGAAGAAGGTCTATTCTATTAACATCGTCTATTTCGATCTCGGACAAGGGAAGGACTTCGTGTATCACGGCAAGACAGAGTTTCGCGGCATCCATGATGGCGACGTGCTGCGCCTGTCTTCGTTCCAGTGTCAGAAGTTTGGCGTCAGCGAGGTCTATCAGCTGTACCCCGAATACTATATTCTCAAGGTGAACGACTTCAACCGTTGGTCGAAGGTTCCCCTGGAGCAATGGATATACTTTCTCTCCACCAGCGAGATACCCGAGGATGCCGATGCTCCAGGCTTGCAGGAGGCCCGGCAGAAACTGCAGCTCTCCCAGATGAGCCGCGAGGAACAGGCCGCCTATCACCGCTATCTGGACGATCGTGTCATCCTGGCCGACCAGATATACACCGCTCGCGGTGAAGGTAAACTTGAAGGACGGGCAGAAGGACGAGCTGAAGGACGAGCTGAAGGACGAGCTGAAGGACGAGCTGAAGAAAGGCTGGCTAATGCGCGTAGCCTGAAAGCCAACGGCGTAGCGACTGACATCATCCGCAAGAGCCTGTCGCTGACCGACGAGGAAATGGCACTGCTCTGAGCAGATCCGAAAGCATAGGTCCCGGCAACGCCAGGAAGACTTCTACTTCTCTTTTCTCTGCGTGGGAGTGTTCGAGAAGTGCAGTTTCGTATTAGGAAACCGCCCCTTAATCTGCTCCTTCTCCTCGTCAGTGAGTGCCTTGGCGCGGATGGTCATGTCTTCTATCTCAATGTCATTCATCCACTCCGGGAGAAGCACTTCTCCCTTAAAACTGAGATCCAGAATGCGAATATGTTTCAGGTAACGCAAATTGTCGGGCACAGAATCCATTGCTATAAAGTGTAAACCTTCCGAAAGGTCAAGAGTTCTCAGCCGATCGACTATCTGCTCTTGTTCGCTGCCTGCACGCACCATCCAGCCTATCTGCGGTTCAAGTGCTTTCGTCCTGGCATCTTCCTTGATTCCCACAAAGCCTGCCCACAGCTCCATCGACGTTTCGTTCAGCACCTCGCCGGCATTGTTTTCCACTTGATACTTAAAGCCGACATAGACCATTTCGTCGTCCATCGCGCGCGTGTAGCCCACGGTCTCAAAAGGCCGGCCCTCTTCGTCAAGAAAGAATGTGAGGAACCATCCGTCCAGTTGCGTCGGCATCTCGAGGCTGCAAGGCCTTGGCTTATGCAACCGTTTCACACGCTGTTTTTTCACCATATCCTGCCAGAAGGCTTGGTTCGGTTCCCCCTTGGCCGCCATGACAAACTCGTCGAGCAAAGGGATCATGCGTGCCGTCCACTCCCCCATCCCATATTGGTTCAGCGACTTCACCTTGTCAATGAGGCGCGTCCAGTCGTCGGGCGTACCGCGAAGCGTGATGGTGGGGATGCCACAAGCCATTTGGCCGGCCACGAACTTGAAATATTTCTTGACCGACTCCATCAATGTAATCTGCGAGGCAATGCGCTCCACAGGAGTGGTGGTGGAGAAGTCTGCCGTGATGGTCCGAGCAAGGTTCTGTTTCGTGCGCTGGCCTATTTCGCGGGCAAAATCACTCATGAGGCGTTCCCAGTCGGCCTCGGGTGAGAGCAGGTCGGTCTTCGTCACGACCTTCAGTTCCGTCTGCCCTTCGTGATTGACGAGCATAGGGCGCATCTCCTCGGCATGCCGATTCACATAAGCGGCAAAGCCCTGGCTGACAAGAAGCCATACCATGTCGGGCGAGAGCACCAGCGGACGATGATCGGCATAGGCCTGGACGACACAGCGGAAGAACACGTCCGGCCCCGGGAAAAACATGTCACCGGAGGGGAAGCCCGTGGCAATCACATGCTGCACACGGGGCGAGATGCCATGCTCCTGCAGGATTGTCTGTGCGAGGCCTTCTTTCCCGATGAACTCGAAACGTTCCTTTGGGGCAGGCAGGCGGCCATCCACTTCAAACGAGACTGCACCGTCTGACAGGCGCGTAACCTTCTCTTTGCGGGCCTGAAGACTGACACATCCGAGCAAAAGCACGAGAGTAAATGCAACGCGAAATATTGCATTGGGAAGACAATTACCGTTCATGGGATTCTACATTTTTGTGATTTGTCAATGCAAAGATACTCATTATTTTGAATAAACACACGATTCCCGAAAAAAAAGTCGAGTCAACGTGAAATAAAATTAAGTTTAATCAGGGTCAACCCTTATCGTGAGTAAGACCAAAAGTAGTCAACTAAAATCGTTAAACTACAGTCCAAGT
>Ga0310695_10014410_pt1 | contig 10687 bp, 13 predicted proteins | sample RumenRJG_04DNA_FD_203882 | JGI IMG/M metagenome (GOLD analysis project Ga0310695, IMG submission 203882) | Bovine rumen microbial communities from Lethbridge, Alberta, Canada - RJG_04 (v2) (version 2) | ecosystem: Host-associated > Mammals > Digestive system > Stomach > Rumen | place: Canada... | reverse complement strand
TTTATTGGGCGCCAAAGGCTTTCAGCCCGCCAAGGCTAAAGACGAGGATAACTTTGTCTTTCCCCATGAGGTCATGGTGCTCCAGAATATCCGCAACAAACGCTTGGATGAAGTTCTATTGGCGCTTAAAGATGCCGGTGTGCCTCATATCCGCTTTAAGGCGGTGGTGACGCCGTTCAATACACTGTGGACACTTAGAAGATTGTGTGAAACGATGCAGAAGGAACACGGCGCGTTGGCGGAACAGGCGAATTAAAGACAGGTATTGCAGGCTTTAGGCTGTTCATGTTGAACGCTCTCTTGGCTTGAAATATGTATCTATAGGTTGTATAATATGCATAAAGAAATGGCTGGTGTGTAGCAGCGCCGGTCACTTCCCGTTATCTAGAATGTGAGGAAGGCCGCACCGCTTAACAAGCGGTCTTTTTCATATTACAAAGTAATTTCTTACCTGAACAATCCTAAGACGGCAACAATCAGCGTCAGGCCAGCTATCAACAAGGACAGCTTTTCATATAGCGTCATGGTTACCACCTCCCCAGAGGGAAGACCGACTCACCAGCCGTAAAATATTATAGCACAGGAATACAGCGGGGAAAAGGTTAAAAAGAAACCGCTGTTTTTGACACGTCTGAGAAAAAAACGTATACTATCAATTAGTAGTTTTTAGTGGATAGCAAACGGAGATATAGTTAGATGAAACAAGATGATTTGGATAAGACGCAGTTAATGCGTCCTGTTGACGGGCAGAGGTCAGATGACGAGCGAAAGTTCGATACCCAGCCGCTGCCACGGATTGAAGATAATGCGGAGCGGCTGGACAGCGGCTATCGCGGCGTGCGGGAACTGCCGCCGGAGGAGATACCGCCCTGTGTGGAAAAGACGAAGGGGAAACCGTTTTTCACCGCAGGCAGGAAGCGGGGCATGCTCCTGGCCATCTGCTTTGTGGCAGCGCTTTTTGGCGGGTTTATGCTGGCTGGCTACAGTCAGGACCAGTCTGAAGCCAAGCAGAATCAGCAGCAGATAGAACGCCAGCAGATGCAGGCACGGGAGCAGAAACTGGCTGATCAGGAGGCAGACCTCAAGGCGCGCCGTCAGGAACTGGAACGCCAGAAGCAGGCGTTGCAGGAGCGTGAGCGCGAGCTGGAGGATAAGTCCAGCCGGGCCAAGGGACGCAACGAGGAAATCAGCAAGGAGGCACCTGGTTCTGCTTTGGGCAAGCTGGTGGATAAAGTTACCGGCAAGGAGGCCAAGCGTCAGGAGAAGCTGCAGGAAAACGAGAAGGTTTCTGCGCAGGCAGACAGCGATGTGGCGAAGCTGAAGCAGTCCATTGCCGAGGCCCAGAGCATGCTCGATGATGTGGATGCCAAGCTGGACACGGTAGCGGAAATGCAGCAGGAGGCAAATAAGATTAAGGCCAAGGCGGAAAGCGCCTATGCAGAGAACAAGGATGTTATTGACAAAGCGGTTTATTATGCCCGGACGGGAGCAGATTTCCTGTCCAAGTGGCTGTCTGAATAAACAATCATGAAGGGAGTAAAAACGTTGAAGAAGTATGCATTATTAATCATGGCAATTTTATTGATGGGATTGGTGGCTGGCTGTGGTCAGCAGGAGGCCAAGAAGGATTTACAGCCCTTGAATATCGGCCTGATGCCGGATACGGATTCCCTGCCGTTTATCATCGCGCAGGAAAAGGGATATTTTAAGGAAGAAGGTCTGGAGGTCAACATTCAGCAGTATAAGAGTGCCATGGATAGGGATTCGGCGCTGCAGAGCGGCAATCTGGACGGAGCAATCTCGGATATGCTGGCTGTGGCCTTTGCCAAAGATGGCGGCTTTAATGTGAAGGTAACGTCCTTCACCGATGGCAGCTATAAATTGATTGCAAGTAAGCAGTCCGGGGCGAAATCCGTAGCTGACCTTAAAGGTCAGGATGTAGCGGTTTCCCGCAATACCATCATTGAGTATGTGACCGACCAGATTTTGGCGAAGGAAAATCTGCCGGAAGACAGCATTAACAAGGTGATTATCCCGCAGATTCCCACCCGTCTGGAAATGCTGCAGAATGGCAAATTGGCTGCAGCAACACTGCCGGAGCCGATGGCCAGCATTGCCGTACACAATGGCTGTCAGTTCGTAACGGGGTCTGACGAACTGGGCATCAATCCGGGCGTCATCATGTTTACGGCCAAGACTACGAACGACAGACGGGCAGAAATTGCCGCTATGTATCGCGCTTATAACAAGGCTGTGGATTACCTCAACAACACGCCGCGGGAAGAATACATTGACCTGATTGTGGAAAAGGGCGGTTTCCCACCGGCTGCAAAGGAAGCCTTGAAGCTGCCGGAATATCATCATGCAACCCTGCCCAAGGAAAGTGATGTGGTGGACTGCGTGAAGTGGCTGCAGGGCAAGGGCCTTATTCAGAAGAATTACACCTACGCCGATTTTGTGGTCGATGTATTGAGCAAGTGATATGATTGAAGTAAAGAATTTAGCCGTTAGCTATTCTGGACTGAAACAAAAGAATACGGCATTGCAAAATGTCAGCCTGACCGTTCCGCAAGGAACGGTTTGTGCTGTTATAGGCCCTTCCGGCTGTGGAAAGTCCACGCTGCTAAAGGTGGTTGCAGGGCTGATTACTGATTTTACGGGGCAGGTGCGCATTAACGGCGGCGAAGTCAGCCCCAAGAAACTGCGGATTGGCTTTATGCCGCAGAACTATGGCCTGCTGCCCTGGCAGACTGTGGCGGACAATATTCGGCTGGCCTGCCGGATTAAGGATGGCTGGACGGAGACAAAGACGGCCAAAATGGAGGCTCTGTGCCAAAAACTAGGCATTGAGGATTTGCTCAACCGCTATCCGCAGGAACTCAGCGGCGGGCAGCAGCAGCGTGTGAGTCTTGCCCGCGTGTTTTTGCTCGAGCCGGATATTTTGCTGATGGATGAACCGTTTTCGGCATTAGATGCCATTACCCGTGAGGAAATGCAGGATGTATTCCGTGACCTTTGGGAGGAGGCTGGCATAACCACAATCCTTGTGACCCATTATGTGGAAGAAGCCTTGTACTTAGGTCAGCAGATTGTACTGATGGCGGGCGGCACAAATGGCGGCACGGTGGCTGAGGTCATGGAGAATAAATGGCAGGGCAGCCGTTCGTGGAAGACGACAACAGAATTTTTCGCCAAGAGTCAGAAACTGAAGGAGAAAATCAAGGCTATGGGGGCGCGGCAGTCATGAGGAACAAAAGCAAAGTAGTTTTGCGTGCCTATCTTTTCGGTATGCTCTTTTTGCTGCTTCTGTGGCAGGTGACAGCAACTTTGGTACAACTGCCCATCATACCGGAGCCTTTGTTGGTCTTTGAACGCTTGGGGCAAATTTTTGCGGACAAAATCGCCGTGCATGCCGCGTATAGCCTGTGGCGGATTTTTGCCGGTATTCTGTTGGCGGTATTGGTGGGTTACCCTTTAGGCATTATCATGGGCTATTTTTCCAAGGCAGACCGGTATTTAGCACCGCTGGTTTATCTGACCTATCCGATACCGAAAATTGCCCTGCTGCCCATTCTGATGCTCTTGGCCGGGATTGGGGAACTGTCGAAAATCATCATGATTTTCCTCATCGTGGTATTTCAGATTGTCGTGGCGCTCAGAGATGGTATCCGTGCCATTCCGGCTGAAACGTATTATCCGTTGTATTCTTTGGGGGCAAGATTCCGGCAGGTGTTCCGCTATATCCTCGTGCCGGCGACTTTGCCGAACTTTATCACGGCTATCCGCGTGGCTATGGCTACGGCGGTATCGGTGCTGTTTTTTACGGAAACCTTTGGCACACAGTATGGCATGGGCTATTTTATCATGGATGCCTGGCTGCGGGTGAATTATCTGGAGATGTATACGGGCATTGTGATTCTGAGCCTGATGGGGCTATTCCTGTTTGGCTTGCTGGATATCCTTGAAGCGCGCCTTTGCCGCTGGCAGATGAAGTGAGGTCAGAATGAGAAAATTAGGAATCTTTCTGTGGGTCTGCGTATTGGCTTTGGGTCTTTGCCTGGGTGGCAAAATGGCTTGGGATTTTCTAAATGGGAAAGTCGGAGCTACAGGGCCAGCGGCGGTTGCTGTTCATAGCCTTGGCCAGCCTGCACCGGAAACGATGCGGGATATCGAGCAGGCGGCGGTAGCCTTTCCAGAGCTGCTGGAAGAACGTTATCAGGTGAACCTGCAGCATAATGTCGATATCTGGGTCGGGGCAGACACGGGAAAATATGAGGAGCTGTTGGTTAAAAAGCTGGGGGTGGAAGAGGATAAGGTTAAGCCCAAAGCCCAATACACCAGCGGTGAATCTGTAGGCAGGAAAAATATCATTGCGCTGGACGGCGACAAGCAGAAAATGACGGATAAAAGCGAGCGGTACAGCACTACTGGTCACGAGCTTTTTCATCAGCTGCAGTATGAATTGAGTGATGGCCGCAGCGGTTATGAAAACTCTCTTTTTTGGTTAGAGGAAGGTACGGCCGATTATGCTGGCGCCTTGCTGGCAGAGAAGATGGGCGGTCGCTCGGTAGAAAAGTGGTATATGGACGATTTGTTTACCCTGCAAAACGCCAAGGAAACAGCCAAGGTAGAAAAACTGCAGCGCACTACGGAAGAAGAACGCGTGCAGCTCCTGAGCGGCAAGGCAAAGTATTATACGCTTTCAGATGTGATGGTTTACTATCTGCTGCATCATTATGGCGGCAGCAGCCCGGAGCAGAAAATTATCGCCTACTACAAGGGGCTGGCCAAGGGCGAGGCTGAGCAGGTCTTTGCCCAAGTTTTTGGTGTGGAACTAAGCGTATTTTTGCAGGAGTTTTCCGTCTGGTGGCAGGGTGAGCTTAATGCACCGGCGCAGCTGGCTGTGGTCGTGCGGCCGCATGTGAATGAATCCGTGGCCCGGCAGTACCGGCAGCATATCGCTCAATCCCGTAAGTGGCTGCAAAATCATTGGCGGCATGATTTGAAAGGCCGTTATAAACTGGTTTTTGTCAGCGGTGCTGAAGATTATGCTGCGGCTATGCAGGAATATTGCGGTGTCGATGCTGCTGAAGCCCAAAGAACCGCAGCCGACAGCGTTTGGGCGGAAAACAACAGCACGTTGTTTGTCAATGCCGCGAAAATTGACGATTCCCGCCAGTCGATTTTTGTGAGTTCGGCTATGGTCAGCCGTCTGTTTATCCTGCAGCAGCTGGGCAGTGAAGACGTGGGCATGACCTGGCTGCTGCGGGGCATGAGTTATGTGTCCGGTGTGGCGCGGCTGGTGGAAACTGGCGAAGGCAGGCTGCCAGATTATCAGCGGGCCTGGCGGCAGGAACTGCGGAAAAATGCGCCGCTGCTCGCGGTGGATAAAATCATGAGTAATGCGGATATGCAAAAGGCCTTGGAACAGTATGGCAATGAGCCGGTCAGTCACCTCTGTGAATATGCCACCGCAGAACTGGTGCGGCGTTATGGCTGGCAGGCACTCTATAACTGGCAGTTGGCTGCCCGCAGAAGCGGCGACGGCAAGCAGGCCTTTTTGCAGGTGTTTGGCATCACGGCTGCGGATTTTGGTGCGCAGGTGTACATGATGATTTATTGACCGCAGGCGGGAGTGAAATTACTCTTGAATAGTGGCGGTGACTTGTGTTATACTAGTTACGTTATTTTGAAATTGAAACGCTTTGAAAAAGCATTCAGACATTATTGGAGGGCGTAAGTTAATGATTAATAGTACTGATTTTCGCACGGGTTTAACCATCGAAATCGACGGCAATGTTTGGCAGATTGTGGATTTCCAGCATGTAAAGCCGGGTAAAGGCGCTGCTTTCGTGCGCACGAAAATCAAGAATGTTGAAACCGGTGCAGTAGTTGAACGTACGTTCAACCCGAACGAAAAGATGCCGGCAGCACATCTCGAGACGCGCACTATGCAGTATCTCTATGAAGCTGATGGCATGTACACGTTCATGGACACGGAAACTTATGAACAGAGCGAACTCAACACGGAAACGCTCGGCGATGCACTGAACTACCTGAAAGAGAACATGGAAGTTAACCTCCAGACGTTCAAGGGCCGCATCATCGGCATCAGCCTGCCGAACTCCGTTAACCTCGCTGTTACGGAATGCGAACCCAGTGTTAAGGGCAATACGGCTACGGGCGCAACGAAGATGGCTAAGCTGGAAACGGGCTATGAAGTCCGCGTACCGCTGTTCATCAACGAAGGCGATGTGCTGCGCATCGATACCCGTACGGGTAACTACATCGAACGCGCATAATTAAGTTCACGATGTACGGTGACTGCCGCATCATTTATATGGTGCGGCAGTTTTTATCTTTGCGGATATTTTGCGAGAAACGGTATAAACTTGCATAATTTTGCAGGAATATGCCTGTTTATTCGCGAAAATATGTTATAATGAATCGGTTGTTTTGCCTATGGCAAAACATGAACAAAGGCGTTATAATAATATAAGAGTTAGTGTGCGTCACATGATATGGAGGGATTTGTAATGGATCAGGCAAAAGAAATGGTAAAGAAAGACAATTCTCTGGGTTCAATTCGCATCGCTGATGAAGTGGTCAGCATTATTGCAGGCCTTGCCGCAACGGAAGTTGAGGGCATTGCCGGCATGAGCGGCGGCATCGCTGGCGGTATTGCTGAGATGTTGGGCCGCAAGAACTTTGCCAAGGGCGTGAAGGTTGAAGTCGGCGAAAAAGAAGCTGCCGTCGACCTCTATATCATTGTGAAATATGGCGTGCGTATTCCGGATGTTGCCCTGGCAGCACAGGAAAATGTCAAGCAGGCCATTGAGAACATGACGGGACTTTCCGTAGTGGAAGTCAATATCCATGTACAGGGCGTAGGCTTCCCGGACGAAGAAGACAAGACGGAGGAGGTACGCGTCCGCTAAAATGTAGATAGCGGAAAGAGGCGTATTCTATGAGTATAATCAATCGTTTTTTGTTATTGCTGTTGTCCCTTACGGGAATCGCCTTGTCCGGAGCCGTGCTGGCGGCGGCTATGCAGGTGTTGCCAGAAAATGTTTGGCTCAAACAGTTGCATTTTGCCCTGGCGCAGAAGGAAACGTTGGCCATCTGTGTAGTGGCCCTGCTCATTTGTCTTAAACTGCTATTGGCGGTGTTTTCCCGTAAACCAAGTGAGCCGTCTACCAGCAAGGGTGAGTATGTGATTGATGCCGGTCCTAAAGGAGAAGTGCGGGTAGCGCTTGAGGCCCTGCGCAGCCTGGCAGACCGGATGGCGCGCGAGGTTCATGGCGTGCGTGATGCCAATGTGCGCATCAAGGCGAAGAACCCAAAAGAAGGTGCGGCCAGCCTGTCGCTGGATGTGGATTTGACAGTGGGCCGCGAGGCTGATGTTTCCCTGGTGGCCAAAACACTGACGGACAGAGTGCAGGAACATTTTCGGCGTACAATGGCACTTGAAGATGTACCGGTGAATGTCGTGGTTTCGGAGGTTTCCGATGTCCAGCCGGAGAAGAAACATCGTGTGGTCTAAGGCGGTGAAGGCATAGTGAAGGAAGATTTTGGACAGATGCTGGCCCAGCTATGGCAGAATCATCGCGGCAAGACCAGCGGCCTTGTGATTGGCATGCTGTTCGGAACAGCGATTCTGTGCTTTGGCTTTTGGCATACGTTCTTTGTCATCTGTTGCGGGCTTATCGGTTTATTTATCGGTTTGCAGCTTGATAACGGTGAGGATGCTTGGGCAAATATCCGCGAAAAGGTATGGACTTTATTGGAGCGTTTTCAGCGCTAGGAATAGAAAAAAGATTTTAAGGAAGGTTAGTAATGAGTCGTAGACAAGCAAGAGAAGCAGCCCTGCAGGCGCTTTTTCAGTTAGATTTGAATCCGGGTGAGGAAGGGCAGCAGGAGCAGTATGAAACTCTCGCGATTGATACGGTGCTGGGCGAGGCGGAGAAGATGAGTGCCCGGGACCGGGAATTTGTAAGTACCTTGGTACATGGTACCCGCGCGCATATAGCGGAGATTGACAGCCTGATTGCCGCCAGCTCCAAGGATTGGAGACTTGAGCGTATGGCAACAGTGGACCGCAATATTACACGGCTGGCAACTTTTGAGATTCGTTTCGCAGAAGAAACGCTTACGCCGAATATTGCTATCAATGAAGCTGTGGAACTGGCGAAAAAGTATGGTACTGATGATTCCAGCCGTTATGTCAACGGCATTCTGGGAGCAATGATGAAAGCCCAGTAAGGTGCAAAGACTGCCAGACCCATATCGGGGCTGGCAGTTTCGTGTGTATGGGGGAAAACGATGGCTGTCCATTCGGTAAGTGATGTCAACCGCTATTTGAAGGACCTGCTGGCAGGGAAACCTTTGCTGCAGGGAATTTCGGTACGCGGAGAAATTTCCAACTTCAAACAATACCCTTCCGGGCATTGCTATTTTACCTTGAAGGATACAAATTCGGCACTCAAATGCGTGATGTTCCGCAGTCGGGCGCAGTATCTGCGTTTTTTGCCGCAGAATGGCATGCAGGTGGTGGCTGGTGGCAGCATTGCGGTCTATGAGCGCGATGGCGTCTATCAGCTTTATGTGGATAGTCTGCTACCGGAAGGCACCGGCGATTTGGCGCTGGCTTTTGAACAGCTCAAGGAAAAACTGGCGGCTGAAGGGCTTTTTGACCCCGCAAGGAAACAGCCCTTGCCAGCGTTTCCAAAAAAGATTGGCGTGGTGACGAGCTCTGCCGGTGCCGTACTGCGCGATATTTATCGTGTTTCCAAGCGGCGCTGGCCGGGAATTCAGCTGGTGCTCTATCCTGTGCAGGTACAGGGGGAGGGAGCTGCTGAGCAGATTGCCCGCGGTATAGATTTTTTTGCTGAGGAATATGCCGTGGATGTAATCATTGCTGGACGCGGCGGCGGCTCGATGGAAGACTTATGGGCGTTCAATGAGGAGCCCGTGGTGCGGGCCATTGCGGCCTGTCCTGTGCCGCTCATTTCGGCGGTCGGGCATGAAACGGACTTTACTCTGGCGGATTTTGCGGCGGATGTGCGGGCGGCAACGCCTTCGCAGGCAGCAGAACTGGCTGTACCTGACCGGTCAGAAGTTATGCGTCAGGTAGAAAATCTGACCGGTCAAATGACTCGTCAAGTGCAGCGTGAGCTTGCCCTGCGCCGTCAGCGGTTGGAAGGGCTGTTGAACAGCCGTGTAATGCGGGACCCGCAGAGCATGCTTGCTGAGCGGCGCCAACGGCTGGATTTCCTGCTGGCAGGCCTGCAGCGTACGGCCAAGGCGGAATTACAGGGTAAACAGCACAAGCTGGGCCTCATCTTAAACCGTTTGGCGGCCATTAATCCTGCTGCGGTTTTGGGCCGTGGCTATGGTATTGTCACCAAGCAGGATAAGCTCGTGAGCAGCATCCAGAGTGTAGAGATTGATGATGAATTGCAGCTGACCTTTACGGACGGCCGTGTTCAGGCAAAGGTACTGGCAAAGATAGGGAAGGGTGACCGATAATGCCGCGCAAGAAAGAACTTTCCTTTGAGGAATCGCTGGACAAGTTGGAAAACATTGTCAAGCAGATGGAAAATGGCGACAGCAGTCTCAAGGAGTTAATGGATAATTACACCGAGGGCATGAAACTGGGCGAGGCTTGCCTTAAAGAACTCAGTAAAGCCGAAGCGGCCATGGATTTGGTGGTTCGTGTGGACGACAAGGGAAAAATTGCGGAAAACAAATTGACAATAGAGGGAGAATGACCATGGAGTTAAAGAAAATCTGGCAGGAACGCAGTGCGCTGGTTGAGGCACAGTTGGTAAAAGAACTGAACGAAGCAAATCCGTTGGACAAGACGCTTTGTGAATCCATGAAGTACAGTCTGATGGCGGGCGGCAAACGCCTGCGTCCGGTACTGCTGATGGCTGCCGCTGATGCCGTAGGCGCAAAAGGAACGGATTACCTTACCACGGGCTGTGCCATGGAAATGATTCATACCTATTCCCTGATTCACGATGATTTGCCGGCTATGGATGATGACGATTACCGCCGTGGTAAGCTGACCAATCACAAGGTCTATGGTGCCGGCATGGCAACGCTCGCTGGTGATGCGCTGCTGACCCTGGCCTTTGAGGTCATGCTGCGTCAGCAGGGAGTCAGTGCGGAAAAACTCGTGCAGGTGGTACGGGAAATCAGTACCGCTGCTGGTCCGGACGGCATGGTGGGCGGTCAGGCGCTCGATATGGAATCGGAAGATAAGCAGATTTCCATGGAAACCATGAAAAACATCCATTTGGGCAAGACTGGTGCCCTGTTCCGCGCGGCTATCCGCAGCGGCGCTATCTTGGGCGGTGCCAGTGAAGATGAGTTGCAGGCGCTTACGGTCTATGCCGATAATTTTGGCCTGGCCTTCCAGATTACAGATGATATTCTGGATGTCATTGGGGATGAACAGGTCATTGGCAAACCGGTAGGCAGTGATGAAAAGAACCATAAATCCACCTATGTAACGCTGACTTCGCTGGAAGAGGCGCAGAAACTTGCGCAGGAGGCAGTGGATACGGCCATCGATGCCTTGAAGATTTTCGGTGAGGAAGCAGATTTCCTGCGGGAATTGGTGGCTTTTCTGATGAAACGCAATAAATAATGGGGATGTGCGCATGACAATGTATCCGTTACT
>Ga0310695_10014408_pt1 | contig 10690 bp, 17 predicted proteins | sample RumenRJG_04DNA_FD_203882 | JGI IMG/M metagenome (GOLD analysis project Ga0310695, IMG submission 203882) | Bovine rumen microbial communities from Lethbridge, Alberta, Canada - RJG_04 (v2) (version 2) | ecosystem: Host-associated > Mammals > Digestive system > Stomach > Rumen | place: Canada... | reverse complement strand
CTGCAGCAGGCAGATAGTTAGGTGGATCCAGATGAGTTATATAAAAGTACTCACCACCGTAGGCTGAATTACTGCATGTTATACGGCCTGTAGTTTCGTCTATAGCCTCTACTATAGCAACATGCCCATCACCGGAAAACGGACCATCTGCCCAGCATGCTACAGCGCCCAGTCTAGGCTCCTGACCGCGCTCATAACCATCCTGAGTATAGCCGTACCAGTCCTCAGCGTTACCTGTGCTGAGCGTAGGCCTGTTACTATAATCCTTAGTAACATCACCCTCTTCCCAGAAACGGCCCCACGCATAGCATGTGCAGTTAGGCAGTCCGAAACCAGCTAAATAAAATGGATTTCTGCTATACCAGTACGGATTGTTACGCATGCCCTCACTGCTTAACCTAGGCACGAAAGCAACACCAAACAATCTGACTATGGCGATCACCGGCCTATTACGAGTATATACATACGCACCTAGATTTTCCTGAGCACTATGATTATCCCATACTATAGGATTATCACCGGACCATTGCCCTGTAATGATAAATATATGACTGCCTCCTGCATCATCATATTTATTGCCATCCATTATTATATCACCGGGCTGCAGCTGCGATCTCACCTGATGCAAATTCATATTATTAGGATATATCACCTGCATTTTGTCATTAGCGCCGGTAACGCGTCCGCTTGTATTATGCCAAATATAATGACCGCTCTCCAGCACACCTATGCGCTGCAGCACACAGGCTACATAAGTTACACATGTGCCCTTATAGCGTGACTTTGGTATTGTAGGCCAGCTCTCCCATGTATAGGTGCTATTTCTCATCCACTCGGCCTGTACCTGACAGGCCTGTAGGAGCTCCGCTACGCTACTCATAATAAAAACCTGTCTCTAAATAGTTACGGATCCGGCTATCCTCTGTAGCTGTACCGGTTATTTGCACATCACCATCCTGAATAAGCATATAACCAGAGAGAGTGTTAAGCTTCCTCACCTGACACAAAGGCCGGCCATTGTGAGTATTATCATCTGATACCGGCCTGAAAAACTGGTGATCAAGCCTAAAGTCTCCGCGATTAGATACAAATGATCCTGTTGTACCGATAGTCTGAGCTCTAGGCATTAAGGATTCTACGGCATTACCTACACCAGCAGCAGCTCCTATAAAACCGCCAGCATTACCCAGTATACCGCTAATAGCACCACCAACAGCGCCTAGCGCGGATGTAGCAGCTCCTATATAATCTCTTGTTACACTGGATAATGATATAGGCACACCAACCTGCGCCTCAAGCCTGTTAAGTACTATATTATTGGCTTTTACAACCAGTACGCCTTTACCACTGACAGCATCCACCTCAACATCAACGCTAAGGGTAGACGCGTTAGCTGTTACGCTGGTATCAATATCTATACAGCCCCATGGGGGTATAGTCAGAGTAATATTAGTATAAGGTTTGCTGTTTACATAATTGCCTCTGGCTGTAGTATCCGGATGCTTTTGTATATCAAAGCTGTAGCTCTTAGTTATACGGCTGGTAGGATATACTTTACTGCCGGTTCCTGCACTAAAACGGCCTGCTTTTATTGTCTGACCTGTTCCCAGATTAGTTATATCACTCTTAGACGCTGGCAGCATAATACAGCTTTTTACATATTGTATAGGATCCACCAGCGCTAGCTGCAGGCCGAGACTCAGCTCTGTAGGCATAAACAGGTTATCCTCTGTTATGATCTCCTCCGGATCTGTAAGCGCCAGACACATAGACCGGAGCTGTGAAGCATCCATAGCGTAAAACTCCATAGATCCGAAAGCAGCATCAGCTGACACCACACCTACAATAAAGCAACTTGATTGCCATGGATTAGCCTTTGTATCTGAGGCATAACTGCATCCTGTTTTAGCAGGATAAAGTGTATCTATTATGCTGCCATCATGAGCACCTGCAGCGCGCATAATATACAGGCTGCTATTACCTATCTGCGTTTTATATGTAGCCAGTACATCTACATTCAGGTTAGCGATCCACAGCCTATCCGTAAAAAACCAGTCCTCTATAAAGTAATATCTGCCGAAAGCAGGAATATAAGCATAGTTATACTGTGATGGATCACCAGACAGCCCCAGATCCAGCTTTATGGATGGCGTAAAAATGCTGCAGCCATCCTTAAGAATACAATCATATTCTACCGGAGTGCCTGCAGGCTGTTTTGTACTGTTATCTCTTTTACTCAGTGAGTATAAATTTACCTTAAAACTCATAATATAAACCTCATGCGCGGACTTATGCTATTAAGCTGCCGCGCATTTCACAAGTATGAAGAAAGCAATTAATCAAGAAGCAGCACAAGGCCTTTCTCCGTAAAATCATTATACCAGCGCTCGTCGAACACATAGTTCTGATTCCAGTAGCCTCCCACGATGTTAAACGGGCTCGTAGCGCTCCATCTGTGTACTGTTGTATAACCCAGAGCCTCCCTGTCAAAGATCACGCCTGCGATCTTATCAATAGTCGCAGCCTCAACTGTTGCGATAGTGCCATCAGGCTGCATGTAAGACGCTTTTACATTGATCTGCATAGGGCTCTTGATAGACTGCCAATAATTGACCGGCTCTACATCTGCATAGTCAAGAAATTCAGCATGGAAAGCATCAGCCTTAACTCTTGCATCCATTCCATTAAGCAGCGGAGCATAGAGATATACTTTCTGATCCTGATAAGGCGTATGTCTGTTGATCTCTTTACCTGTTATATTGATCTGGAACTCCTGAGAGCGCTCAGTCATGAGACCGGTCAGTGTAGCAACACGCGCATACATCCACTTCATGAAGTTTCCAAAATTCTCCGGAGCATAAACTGTCTTAGCTGTCAGAGTCTCGCCTGTCTCTTCATTGTACTCAGTCAGAAGATGAATAACACCATTCTGAGCTGCAACTTTACCACCGATAAAGTTAGCTATAGTCATTCTGGCGATTGACTCATGGCACTGCTCGATCATATCCGACACATTCTGCGTGACCATAGCCATAAAACGAGCAAACTCGTTAGGCCCCTGAAAAGCATTATCAAGCTGATCTCTAAAGATCGTAATGAGCTTGTCAAAGCTGTTCATGCCGTAAAAGTTAGTCTGCAGGACATTCGGCTTGTTGACCTTAAACATATCTACGCTCTTACCGTCTTCCAGATCATATCTGACATCATTATCCCAGTCCTTATCTGCGATAGCCAGCTTGCGAACGATAGCGCCCCACTGCTCTTTATCCATTTTGATACCGGCAAACTTTCTGTTATAAGGCCTGATTGAAAAGATCGTGCGAGATACCATCTGCGTAATAGCATTAAGCACAGGATCATAACCGGCCTGCAACAGTGTAGTAGCAACTGAAACAAATTCAGCTGTATTAGCCGGAGCAATAGCCGTTTCACCTGTTACCTGTTTCCTGATATTATTAAGGATCGCTGCAGCATCCTTAAATTCCATTGTATTAACCGACATTATTATTTTCCTCCATTTTTATCAATCTTAGGATTGATGATCGTAGCAAGGATGTCCTCATTTTCCTGATCTGCAGGCATGCGCGAGTTCATAATATTAGCTGCTGTGATCTCTTTAGTAAGATCCTTGATAGCATCCCTGACCTCATCAGCGAAACCCTTAAGCACATCTGCAGGCTTAGGATCATCTGCAGGCTTAGGATCATCTGCAGGCTTAGGATCATCCGCAGGCTTAGGATCATCCGCAGGCTCCTCCATCTTCAGGATCTCCTCACGCGTATAACCTGCATCAAGCAGTTTTATGATTTCATCATACTTCATTTTATGCCTCTCTTTCCTTGAGCACTCTGTTAACGTTCCATTGTACTATGTCATAATCAGCTCCCAGTTTTTTCTTTCTGGTGCTGCCAGTACCATATTTGTTATCAAGCACATCATCAGTTAACTTACAGATCCTGTTAACTTCTTTCTGCACCTGATCATAATTATAACCGGCCTTTGTCAGATTTTCTTTTCGCTGGGCTCCATTGCCATACTTGCCGGTCAGTACTCCTTTTACAACATCATCCAGCCTTGCAGCAGGCTTTACATAAATTCTGTCATAATCCGGAGTAACAAAGCCCCTTATATATCTGCCATCTATGCGGATCTTACGCCTTGCGACCTTGTTGCCACAGTTACCCTCTATGACATGGATATAACCGGCCTTGTAATATTCTACTATTCCTACATGATCAGGTTGGCCTGTGCAGTCACCCTTACCATTATCATCCCAGTCATACAGGATCCAGTCACCGGCCTCAGGAATATACTTATCTGACTCAACCCAGATATTCATTTTCTTAGCCTTGTTGATAATATAGGTGCAGGCTGCGGATAATGGGAAATACTTTTTTGCTATAGATTTACCGAAAGCCTGTATAGCGCAGGCAGATACAAACTCACTGCACCACAGATCTGATTTATGCGCTGTATAGCCATCCGGTTTTACACTGTTAAAATAGTGCAAAATATCCGCATGTGCGGAGCTGCCTCCGCATACTCCCATGTATGACTTAGCTACAGCAACGATCTTAGCTCTGCTATTCATTTACCTGACTCCTTATTAACTATGATCTGAATAAGCTCCTTAAGACTGGTTAACACGCTGGTATTATCTTCTATTGTTTTACGCAGATCGCCTATTTCATCCTTATGGCGCTCTTCATTTTTATTTACCATCCAGAACATGGCAGCAGCTGCAACAATAGGAAACCCCAGCGAGGCTATCAACTGACCTATTACTTGAACATCCATAAATATATCCTCCAGTAAATAGTGCCGGTATAATACTCTGGCAGGAGTTCGCGCGCTCTTCCGGAGCTTGCCTTGCGCTACCGGCACTATTATTAAATAGTATACAATTCAAATAAAGTTTTAGTCAAGATGTTCTCAAACATCACCCTGTTATTAAGATAAGCAGGAGCCAGTATCAGGCCGTATTTCCGCCTGTAGCGCATAATACCCACCTCATCGGATTTATATAATGGCGCCGTGCCAGTCCTATGCTCAGACACATAATACTCCCTGTTAGACTTGTGCCTGTATATGCTGATCTCTCCTACAGTACACAGCAGCTTGTACTCTTTCAGGCTGGTGCTTTTTATGCTGTCTGAATTATTGTAAATAAAATCATTCGACAGGGCCATATCATTATAGGATCCGGAGCTCAGCCTATATAAAGCAGTATCTGCTTTAGCCTTACTTATTTTAGACTTCTGCAGCAGCACCATTAAAATACCGCGTTCTCTGTCAATAAATAGCTCCTGACCTGCTGTTTTCATTTTCTCAGCACGGCCCACAAGCCCCAGCTCTAAAAATATAGGATTAGCTATATTAAAGGCATTAGCAAGCCCTAGCACCTGCAGCGGAGGCTCTCCCTTAAGCTCCCTGTTTCGGTTTATACTCTCATAGGCGTTAAGAAAAGCAGCGCCCTCTCCCTTTATAGGCCTCTCATGGCGCTCCGGTATAAACTCATCATATATAAGCAGCTTACAGTCTGAGGCATCAAATCCACGCATATTAGAAATAGTAGATAACGCGCATGTATAGCCCAGTAGCTCCTCAGTATCACCTGCAGGCTCAAAGATCCGGCTGTTATATTTGCTTATGCTTTTAACCTGTATATCTGAGCCCAGATCTGTATTGATAGCCTTGTATGGATTAAACTCCGGTTTATTTATCAGATCTGTTTGTGCCTGCGTTCGCCTCATAAGAATAAAGCGCGTATGAGACTCATACGCGTATTTTAAGGCTCCATATGTTTTACCTGTAGCACGACCTCCGACTATAAAATTGAACGGCAGGCCATAGCTTAATATTTTGGCTATATCCAGATAGCCATTATCTAAATATATTCCCATCTTTAAACACCTTTAATATTTTATCATCTTTTAAAATATCTAATAAAAACTGGATACCATCAGAAAAACCATGTTTATATGCTCTTTCATATGTTCTCAGCATATCATCTAAATATATTCTATCCTTTTCATCACTCATCGTCTGCTCCTTTCATCCTTGCCCTCATGCGAAACTCCCATGCCTGTTCGTAGTCAATGATTCCTTCTCTCTGCATATCATCTATGATACTGATAGCCTTATCTATCCACTCCCCTTGTGGTATGTCTGCGGATGGAATCTTTTTTAATTCCAACACGGCTGTTTCGTATGCGGCAATTTCGCCATCGTTATACTTCGACTGATTTCTTGGACTACGAGCTTTATTTAACCATACTGTTACGGCATCAATCGCCACCTGTCTGCTGATTAAATCACTCATCACTCGCCCTCTCTTTCCGTCTGCGGAGTATCGGCTGTGAATGTTATATTACGTTTCCAATACATCAGACCACCAAAATCCACCGCATCTCTCTGAAGCCAATGCTTTCGGCATCCGTCACAGTCAAGGTTTAACTCGTTGCCACCTTGCTTGCATAAATCGCAGAATGTGATGGAATAATCTATATCACCGCACTCCCATTCCGAAAGAAACTCATATAACTGTTCGTCAGACATATGCCTTATACAATCTGCATTAGTCATCACTCGCCCTCTCTTTCCGTCTGCGGAGTATCGGCTGTAATGCTTGCATACCTCAATGACTGCAACCTTTCAATGTTTCTTCTTGCGTGTAAAGCCATCGTATCTAATTCGGCAATATCATTTGTCACACACATTCTGTTGATTTCGCCTTCGATGGTATCTGCAAGATTAAGTTCTTCTTTTGTCTGCATCAGTCACACCTCACAACGTAAAATTTAACACGGCCTCTGTGAGCCTTATTCAGCTCATCACACATAAAGTTGGCGCTGGCTCTGTAAATATATCTTAATGGTAAATACTTATCATCAAGCACCCAGCAGTCATAATCATAACCATCACCCTTAGTATGGCGCTTGATCCCATAATGATAGGGCGCATCCTTTTTTAACATATTGATACCTCCTAAATAAAATTTAAGGCCGGATATATTACTTATCCGGCCTCTGTCCTTATTTAAGTTAAGCTATTGAACATGTGATATACGTCCTGCCGGCCTTACTGGTTCCTGCTATGACCTCTATAGCTCCCAGATCAGGGCCGAAGTAACCGACCATATCAAGAAACTCCTCTCTGAAAGTGTTTGAGATAGTTGCAAACAGCTCACCATCCGGAGTAGCCAGAGCAATTACTTCCTTTATTTCGCCGGTTTCTTTATCAGGGCTGTTATAATGGATCCAGCTCTCTATCTGCAAAACTGATCCCTCAGCCTCAGACATTTTCTTTACTGCTGGTGACTTCATGAGCTTATAAGCTGTACGCGCGTCCATGTCCTCAGGAAACTTTTTAATAACGTCCATGTTATCCTCCTATACTTAAGTATATTGATATAATTGCCTCACTCTGCATTTATCCGGGCTAGTGACCGGCATAGGCTGCATTAAGGCGCTGCCTGCAGGCAGCTCTTATAATATAATATCATCCTCCTCAAACTCATCAAGTTTACGAATCTCACACTTATGGCCCTGTTCTCTTGTTTCAACATCGCATAACCATTTCGCATAGAATCTATTGTTTGTTCCAACAGATTCAATAATTCTATTGTTATGATCTTTTATCTCAACTACATATTTATACATTTTAGCCTCCTCACTGCCAGAGATATATTTAACTGCATTTATTGTACAATAATTAGCGCATGAGTGCAAGCCATATAACAGGATTTTCCAAAATTCTTGCATATTCTCCGGTTATACCCAGAGTGTAGGTTGACGGCCTCAGGAGCACATTACTGATGATCTGCAGCTTATGACCATCTATATTGATCTCTTTTATCTCAGGATCATCATTATAAACAGACTCAAGCCCACCGGCATCATACCATACGAAGCCCTCTTTAAAGGCCTCCAGTCCTCCGCGCCTTGCCAGCTCAGCAGCGCCTTTATATTTTGAGACTCCTGCTACAGTTATATGCAGATCTCCGGCAGCATCCTCATAGGCGTACTTTTTAGCGCCCATAGTTATAAAGCGTTTATATGTTCCCTCATTTTCATATACACCCAGATAATGCTTATGGCCTGCAGGATCCGCAGCGACACCACCATTTTTAATACTGTCTCTTTTTCTGGACTCATTATAGGCATTAAATGATACCTTACCATCATCAATAAACTTTACGCTATCTGTATCACAATATACAAAGCGTTCCGGTCCTACTATATTCAAGGCTTTTTCCAGCTCCATTCTTGCGTGTGCTGTTGTCCACACTCCCCAGCTATATACCAGAAAAGCTTTAGCATTATTTTTAGACAGCAGCTCCTCCTCAGGCAGCTCCTGCTCTATCCAGTAACCATCTATAAAATCAATAGTCTGCTTCACCGGCATTTGACAGCTCATGCCATAAATGCTGTTTAATTTAGCTTTCTGCAGCATATAAAGCAGCTCCTGACCTTGTACACCCTTGAGCTCTGTTTTATCTCTGTAAAACTTCTGGATCTCCTCCCTGAGAGGCTTAGGCAGGCGCCCATATCTGCAGTGGTAAAAATCGTAAAAGGTTATGCTGTCATAATCATATTCCTCCATTATGATTTTTAGATCCGGATCGCATAAACTGATCTCAAGCCAGTCAGCCCACAAGATCCTGCCATTATCATTATAGTGCCGGCCCAGATTTCTGCATTTATGCTTAGGGATATATGGACAGCCCCATAGCGGATTTTTTAGCCGTATATTACTGAAGCCTACACGCATGAGTGCAGCGCGCTTATGTTTAAATATGATCCTGCAGGCTCTTTCTGCTGTCACATTCTCCTCACGGATCCACGGAGACATAAGGAACAATTCATTGATTTGTACATCCGGATATGAAGATACTCTATCATAGCTGGTAATATTCTCCATGATCTGACCAGCATAATATCTATTGGCGTGAGTATTACCACCCCTGAACGCTTCACGCAGGATCTTAAATACTTCATAATCAGGCTGCATGTTAAACAGATCCTGTCGGTTATAATGCCTCATAGCGCGCTTTACATCGCGCCTCACAAAGCCGGTACTGGTAAATGGTATAGTATAAAAGTTATCATGTTCTATATCAAAATAGACCTTAAGCGCCTCAACAAGCGCCTTGACATCTGTTATACAATACTGCAGCTCTTTATCTGTTAGATCGGTCCACGGATAACGTTTTTTGCTATAATCAAACTCCTCACCGCTGAGCTTATGAGTAACACCCATCTTTTTAGTGAATGTATCAAGGTTCATGTTAGTAAGCAGGTAACTGCATCGGATCTCAAAGTGATCCCACATTGTACACCGGAGCACTTTACGCGACTCTATAGAAAAAACCTCATCAGGCTTGAATTTATACAGACCCTTTAACCATGTAAACTCAAAGCTGAGATTATGCACATAAATCATTAAATATTCATTCTGTTTGAGCTGCATCCGGCAGTTACGCAGAAATTCTTTAAACTCCATCCATGTACGGCCTATTATCGTTTGATCTTCAATCTGGAATTGCCATATATACATATAGGCTTGCTCCAGATCTGTATCGTTAGTGGTTTCAATGTCAAACGCACAAAATAAATCCTTATATACACGCTTATCATTTTTACGGCCCTGATTCCCTTGCCTGCGCTTCTGCAGGCCTGCTGTTGATATGATCGAATAATCGAAACTATCTATAGTATTTATTCCTTTGGTGTCCATTTTCTCACTAGAGCATTTACGCGACTGCTGCTAAAAGTCCTGCCTCCCTTTGTTGGCTGCACCTTTTCAAGTGCATCCATATTAGCAACAAACAATTCTATATTTTGTTTTAAGGCCTCTACAGGCATATTCAGGCGCTGAGCCTGCTGGAGAGCATCAAATATATCCTTATCTGTTAATCCGGATCTGTACCGGAGCAGATCGTTTTTATACTTCTCACGCAGATCATCCAGCAGGCCGATAACCTTATAAACGTCCTCCGGAGTCTCAACCAAGGAGCCATAATCTTTACTCCTCATCATTTCTTGAAACTCAGATATAAACTGTCTCTCGCCTGTTAGCGTGCTCCTGTAGTCTCCAAGCCATCTAGACACATTAGCAAGCTCTGAGGCTACAGTGTCCTTACTGGAACTCTCTATCTGAGCTATAGTAGGAAACCTATAGCCCTTAATAGCTCTTGCACCTATACCAGCAGCCTCTAAGCGCTGGAGTCTCTTATTACCTACAGATCGGAGCCTGCTGTATTCAGCCCTGATCTGGGCCTCTGTCATACTCTCCATTTTGATAGGAGTATAGAGCTCATACTTTTTACTGTATGGTAGATTTCTCTGGGAACGTTTACGCCTGCTCATATGCACACCTCACAAGCTCATCATATACAAGCTTTTTAATAAAGCTGGTCCTGTTAGGCTTATAGCGCTCCAGATAATGAAACACCTGAGCATCAACGGGATCGTCCAGATTGAACACTAAACGGATCTGTTTACTATTCCGGGCCTTTTCATATTCCCATGAAGTTTTTTTATTACTCATAATCAGCACCCTCCTCATCATCAATATCACTGGATACAGTTAAAGCTGAGTATACTATGATAATAACCATAGCACCCAGAGAGCCATAGCATAAGCAGCTCATGATAAAATCTAACATATAATCACCTCCTTAATTATT
>Ga0310695_10014407_pt1 | contig 10690 bp, 9 predicted proteins | sample RumenRJG_04DNA_FD_203882 | JGI IMG/M metagenome (GOLD analysis project Ga0310695, IMG submission 203882) | Bovine rumen microbial communities from Lethbridge, Alberta, Canada - RJG_04 (v2) (version 2) | ecosystem: Host-associated > Mammals > Digestive system > Stomach > Rumen | place: Canada... | reverse complement strand
TTTTTTTATTTTGTTTTATACTATTATCATATTCATTAACAAAAATATTCATTTGAACTAATTTCTTATTTGATTTTATTTTTAATAGTTTTATTTTTATCATAATTATAATTATCAAAATGGTGATGAAATTTATTAAAGAAAGAAAAATTGATGAAATATTATTTATATTTTTTTTATGATATTTTGAGAATTTAAATGAGAGAATTGGAATAAAAATAGAAATTATTGATGATAAACCTTTAATAATATATAAAACAAAGCCAAATTTTTTTTTAAGTGATAATTCAATATAAATATTATTTGATATTATGCTTAAATTATTAGACAATCCTAGAAGAAATCTATAAATAATAAGTCCCGAATATGAATTAATAAAAAGTAAACTTGAATTTAAAATTGATAATAATATAAGTGAGAGAATAACTAAAAGAGAAGATGTGAATTTTTTATTAAGGAAAATCCATAAAAAATTTCCAAATAATTTTCCTAATTCATACATTGAAAAAACAATTCCTAAATAATACCAATTTGGTAATATATTTATCTTAATAAGATAATCACATAAAATTGGAATAATAAAATATACACTTCCTGTATTTGATAAAGAAAAAAATAATAAAAAAAATGTTTTTAAAATGTTAAGTTTAATTGACATATTAAAATTAACTTTTTACATTATATAATATTTAAATTTACTTTTACAAACAATTAATTAAATAATTTTTTAATATAAATAATATAATATTTTATAAAAATTTTATTAAATAAAATTATATATAACATTAAAGATTAACTTATCAAAAAGGATAACAATTTTATTATATTAATATATTAATATTTAATTATTTATTTTAACAAAAGAAATTAATTTAAAAATGGATTTAAATTTAAATGAAAAATTAAATAGTTATGAAAATATTTTAGGAGATTTAGATAAAAAAATTTTAAACTATCAACAAACAATTAATCAATTCCCTAATAAAGACAATACAAAGATTATAAATATTGATAAATTAGTTGAAAATAATGAAATTGAAGATAAATCTTTTTTCGATTTAATTTCAAAATATCAATTAGATAATTCAAATCTTCAATATGAAAATTTTTATCTTAAAACTCAAAACAAATACCTTGAAGATGAAATAAAAACATTAAATAAAAAAAATGAAAAAATAAAAAAGAAATTAGAAGAATTTAATAATAAATTAGAAAACGTAGAATTAAATAAAGAAAAAAATTTAAAAGATTTAAATAATAAATATACTAATTATTTTAATGAAATCCAAGGAGAAGATAATAAAGATATTTTACCATTGAGAAAAATACAAAAATCAATGAATAATTTTATTCAAAAAAATAAAGAATTATTCCAAAATTTTGGAATTGATTTAAATTTAAATTTAAATTCTAATAACAATATTATTGACTTCAACGTTTTAGAATATTTAATAAACAAATTAATAGATGAAAACAAAAAATTAAATAAAAAGATAAAAAAATTACATTCTTTTATAAATGATTTTAATTCCAAATCAAATATTAATAATATCAATAATCAAATTAATTATAATAAATATAATAATAATATTAATAATATCAACAATATTCAAGAAATTAAAAATATTGATAAAAAAAATAATATTAATATAATTCCTTCAAAGCTTATAACATTAAGTCCATCAAAAGATAATATAATATTATCTGAAAGAATTTCTAAAATAATAAATATTCCAAAATTAAATTATAATCAAATAAAACCAAATAATAATAATTTCATATTAAAAAATAAAAAAATTTTATCAAATATTGATAATGAAATTGGAAATAATATTGAAAAAAATATAAATTTTAATTTAAATAAAATATCAAATGAAAATAAAGTTAATAAAAATCAAAAAAATATTTTACCTAAAAATTTACTTAATCAAATTAATGAAAATGGTGATAATCCTTTATTTGGTTTAAAATCTAAAATTGAAATGTTAGAAAATTTACTTAAAGACGTAAATGTTTCTTATTCTCAAAATGATTTAAATTCAGAAACAGTTTCTTATTATACATGTAATCCAACAAGGAATATTAATTCAGAATATTAATTCCTTAAATTTAATTAAAAAATTTTTTTTTGAAAAAAAATATGTATTAAAAAACTTGTTATAAATAATACTTTAAATATTAATTTTATATAAAATGAATTTTATTTTAATTATAATTTAATTTGAATATGGAAAATGAAAATAATGATCCTATTAAATCACTTCCAACAAAAGAATATATTATGAAAACAGTTGAAAAAGAATTAACTGAAGGACTATTTATAATTTCCCAACAAAAACCTTCAAATCCAATTGAATTTTTAGGTCAATTTCTTATTCAAAAATCAAAAGAAAAAAAATAAAAAATAATTAAACTATTTGAAATTATAAATAATCAAATTATAACTTATTTATATTTCTTTCTTTTAATTATTATGTTTATCAAATTATTTATAAATAATTAAATAAATAAAAAAATTTATAAATAATAAATATTTTTTATTCTAAATATTTAATAATATTTAAAAATTGAAAAATGAATAGAGAAACAGATTTTCCTCAATTTCTAAATTTAAAATGTTTAAGAATAAATCCTCCAAAAATAAATACAACAACTTTCCCTTTAAATGGAATTTATAATGATATAAATAATAAAGAAGATATAAACACTTTTCCTTTAGAAAAAAAATTAAACAATTTTTTAATCCCAAATATAGATATTCCAAATATTGGAAATTTACTTTCAATAAATGAGAAATTTGGTAAAGTTTACCTTACTGAAATTTTTGAAGGTTTATTAATTTTTATAAATACTTCAGTTTATTATGAAATAGAATTAAAAAATATAGAAATTGTAATAGCAATTGAAGTAGATAGAAAAAAATTATTAAGAATTCGTTTTCAATGTGAAATACCAACTAAAACAATATATTTAAAACCATTAGAAAGTTATTCTTTAAAAATAAGATTTAAAGTAGAAACAAATTACAAATATTTAATTGATACATATGCAGTATGTTTAAGTAAATATTATGATGAAATAATATCAAAAGATGATAATAAATTTTATAGAATATTTAATAAAACTGATAAATATCAAATTACAAATGGAAGAGTTGAATTAAATTTTGTTAGAAGATTTACTTTTGATGGTTTAATTCCTTTTCAAACTAAAGAAAAATATTTTAATCAATTAAAAAATTGTATTATTGAACAAACAATAAAAAATATTTCTACTAATCCTTTAGTTATTCAATATATTAAAATGTATGTTAAATTAAAACCAGAAGAAAATTTTGAAATAGCAAATGAGGATAAAATAAAATATCATATTATAGAACCTAATAATGAATTAATTGTTATTTATAAAATTAAAAATTCTGATATTTTTTCAAATGAAAATACATTTTTTTTAGATATTTCTTGGACTTATTTATTTGATTTAAATCCAAAAAATTTTTATAAAGACATTCCAAATGGATTTGATCTTTATAATAATTTAATATCATTAAATGTTGTTGAAGAACCAAGAAATAAAATAATTGAAAATCAAAATTTTAAAATTATTTTTTCATTAAGTAAAAAAACTAAACAAAATATTTTAGTTATTATTGAAACTGAAGCTTTAAGAGATTGTCAAAAATCAAATGATAGAGAAATTGAAATTATTGATATTGTTCAAAAAAAACTTGAATTAACTGAAGAAATACCAATAAATACTTTTTCTCTTATTTGTAAAAGTGATATATTAGGTGGAGTTTTTTTACCTAAAATTAAATTAAGTGTTTTTGATAATAGAAATGCTTTATTACAAAGTTTTTCTTTTGAAAAATTATTAGATTATAGTTGCATTAAAGGAATTAATTTATAATATTAATTATTATTTTATTTAATTTCAAAAATAATTTTTTTGTATTCTTTTTTTTTTTTTGAATAATATATTTATATATGTTAATGAATTTACAATTATAGAATGATAATATATCTTAAAATAGAACAATTTAATTTTTTTATTTTTTTTCTTTTGAATTTGATTTATTTATAATTTGATTTGAATTGATTATTTTATTTCTATTAGTATTTTTATTTTTATCTTTTGATGTATTAACTATTCCATTTTTTAATTTTTGAGAAATATCCTTAGTTTTTATTATTCCTTCAATTTTATTTTTTTTTTCTTTACTATTATTTTTAATATTTATTTCCATAATATTTTTATTAATTACTTTATCTTTCTTATTATTTTTAATATTATTAATAATTTGATTTTTTTTTAATTTATTATCATTTCTTTCATCATTAATTTTATTTCTTTTAAGTTTTAAATTTTGAATATGTAAACTTTTGTTACTATTATTACTAATAATATTACTATTATTATTATCTCTAGGAGTAATTAAAGTTGAAGAACTTCCTGAATTAAAATAATTACAATTACTTCCACTTTGAATAATTGATTTTGGTTTTTCATTTGAATTATTTATATTTGATTGATTAAATTGCAATTTATTATTATTATTATTATCATATGAATATAAATGATTTACTTTATCATTTTCACTAAATAAAATTTTAACACATGAAGAATCATTAAATGCTACATTTTTTTTCTTTTTATTTGAATCAATTTCATTTTTATTTAATTTATTTTCATCTTTATTTGGTATTATTAATTTAGGTATTATTGGATTTTTATTTAATGTTATTTGTTTTTCGTTTATTTCTGAAGAATTGGCTTTGGCAATTATTGATGATAAAATTAAATCTTCTTCTTCATCTGTATTAAGTGAATTTGAATGATTTAATACATTTTCATTACCTTTATTTTCTTTAATTTCAGTTTCTTCTTTTTGCTCTTCTTTATCTTTTTTTTTATTTTTATTTAATGACTCTTGTTCAATTTTATTGTTTTGATCTAACTTTTCAATTTCTTTATTATCTTTATTATTTAAATTTTCATTTTTATTTTTTTTAATATTTTCATTATTTATTTTATTATTATTTTTTATATTATCTTCTATTTGGTTTATATTTCTTTGTTCAATTTTATTATTACAATCATTTTCATTCTTTGCATAATAACTATATTCCATATTTCTATAAATTTTATATTTTAATTGTTTTTTCATTAAATTAAAATAATTCATTTCATTTTCAGTATAAACTTTTTCTTCAATCTTATTATTTTTAATTTGAATTTCAATGATATTACTTTCTTGATTATTATTAAAATTTTTATTATAATTTCCAACTTGAAAATTATTATTATTATTAATATTTTTATTTGAATTTTCATCAATCCAACAAGGATCATTTACTAATATTTCTTGACTAATTAAAATACTATTATCTTTATTTGAATCTTGTTCTGAATTATTATTTTTTTCTAAATTAAAAGTTTCAATAATATTATCTGCAATTTCACTTAAATTTTCTGATTCTTTTGTAATTTGATAATTATTACTTTTGAATTGATGATTATTATTAAAGTTATTATTATAAATATTATTATTGTAATTTAAATTATAATAACAATTTTTTTGTTCAAATGGAGGATTATTTTTATAATTATATGATTTATTAAAGTAATTTGAATAATTTTTATTTAAGTATATTCTTTTTGAATTAATATAATCAGTATTAGATATTATATTATTTAATCTATTAATTTTTTGAGATAAAATTTGAAAATTAAATTTAAGATTTTCAAATTTTATTTGGTCATTTAATACATTTAAATTTTCATCATGAATATAATTATTTATATTTACAGAATTAATTGATGGTTCTATTTGAAAATATTTTTGAAATATTTGTTTATTATAATGAGGAGATTTACTTTTTTTCCTTTGATAATTAGGAATATGAATTTTGTTATATAAATTTGACTGAAACATTTTTAAAAAAAAATTAAAAAAATTATTATCAAAATATTATGAATTAACACTATTTTTTTACTTATTTTTTAAATAAAAAAAAAGAAAAAACACTAAAAAAAATAAATTAATCATTTTATAATTTTATTCATCTTCCTTAATAGTAAAATTAGTCATTTTCTTTTTATGTCTTTTAATAGTAGGTTTACTTTCCATTAAATTTTCAATACTAACATTATTTTTAACAATATTACTAATATTTGTATTAACATTTTTATTTAAAAGTGTATTCATTTTTTTAATATCATCTTCATTATTATCATTAAAATTATTTTTATTTAATACTTTTTCTAATTGAGATGCCTTTGTCACAACTTGAACACTTTTATATAATGTATTATTTTGAGTATTACTTTTAAATCTATTTCTAGCTCTTTCTAATCTTGCATTTAATCTTTTTTTCTTTTCAAGTTCTTTTTTATCATTTTCAATTTGTTCTTGTATTAAATCAATTTCTTCTTTTTTTTCAATTTTTTCTACTTTTTTTTCTTCTTTTTTTTCATCTTTTTTTCCATATTCAAACATTTTAATTTTATCTTCTAATGTTAATAATTTATTCTCTTTTGGCATTTGACTTTGTGTTAATAAATTTGTATTTTTTTCAATATTTATTGATTGTTCTAATTTATTTATTTGCTTTTTTTTATTTGATAATTGATCTTCTGTTTCTTTTAATGGATCATAGTCTTCATTTTCTTCTTCTTCTTCTTTTTCATTTATTTCATTTAATTCTTTTTCTTCATTTTTTATTTTATTTTGATTGTTTTTTAATATTTTATTTTTATCTTTTAAATCTTCTTCTTCTTCTTTTTTAATATTTTCAATTTCTATTTTATTAATTACGGGAATCGAGTTTTGTTCTTCTTTTTTTGGTTTTTCTATTTTTATTTCTTCTTTTTTTGGTTCTTCTTTTTTTATTTCTTCTTTTTTTATTTCTTCTTTTTTTGGTTCTTCTATTTTTATTTCTTCTTTTTTTATTTCTTCTTTTTTTGGTTCTTCTTTTTTTGGTACTTCTATTTTTATTTCTTCTTTTTTTGGTTCTTCTATTTTTATTTCTTCTCTTTTTATTTCTTGAATAATTGGTTTTTTTTCTTCTTTTTTTGGTTCTTGGGTTATTATTTTTTTTTCTTCTTCTTTTTTTATTTCTTTTGATTGTTGAGTATCATTTTTATATACTTTTTTGTTAAATTTCTCTTGAATACTATTTTTGATAATTAAAATTCCTACAAATATAATTAATAAAAGAGTAAAGAATGTTTCAAAATTCATTTTTATAAAAAAATTATTTATCAAAATAAAATAATTACTTCATTTATTTTTTATTATTACATATAAATAAATAATTTCTTTAATTTTTTCCACTATTAAAAGAATGTTTATTTATCTTATAAAATATAATAAAAAAAAATATAATAATAATAATTCATATAAAGGATTTGAAAAATTTTCACTAAAATTACAAAATTAAATAATAAAAATTATAATAAATATAATAATAATATTTTAATAAAATAAAATTTAATTTGTTAATATTATAATAGTCTAAAAAAAACTAAAAAATAATTAAATGGAATCAAAAGAAATATGGGAAAAATATGAAGAATTAGGAAATTTAGGTTCAGGGACTTTTGGTAATGTATATAAAGCAAAAAATAAATCAACTGGGAAATATGTTGCAATAAAAGAAATAATAAAATCAAAATATAACTCATCAGAATACTTTTCAGAAGCAGAAATTATGGAAAAATTAAAATCAGAAAATTCAATTAATTTAATTGAAACATTTGAAACAAAATATTTTTTTTATATAATAATGGAATTATGTATATTTAATTTAGAAGAATATATGAAAATAAGAAATGAACCTTTATCAATTGATGAAATAAAAGAAATTTTATTTCAATTAAATAAAATATTAAAAATAATGAAAGAAAAAAATATAATTCATAAAGATTTAAAACTTTCAAATATTTTAATATCATTAGAAAAAATAAATAAAATTCAAATTAAATTATCTGATTTTGGTTCAAGTAATAAAATAAAAAATGACACATCATTATCAAAAAATGGAACTCCATTAACAATGGCACCTGAAGTATTAGAAAAATCAGAAATTTCAGAAAAAAGTGATATTTGGAGTTTGGGAGTTATAATTTATTATCTTTCATTTAATGAATATCCATATAATGGTATAACAGAAGTTCAAATTAATAAAGATATTCATTCTGGGAAAAAATTAAAAAAATCAAATGATGATAAATTAAATGATTTATTAGATAAAATGTTATATATTGAACCTTTTTATAGAATTAATTGGGAAATGTATTTTAATCATCCTTTTTTTTTCAATTTTAAAAGATATAAAAATGAAATTAAATTCCCAGAATTCAATATAATGTGTAAAATACATAATACAATATTTGGAGGATATTGTAAAATGTGTAAAGTAAATCTTTGTGAGTTTTGTTATTCTCAACATTCTTCTCATTCAAGTTATATTGTTCCTTTTTATCAAATTGGTATGGATAGTGATGAAAAAATATTAAGTGAAGATTTAATTAATAATATTGAAGAAAATATTAAAAATTTAACTAAAATGAAAAATGATATTCGTGCTATTATTACTAAAGTTAAAAATAAATATAATAATAATGAAATATATAAATTTGATAAGGAAAATGATTTTAAAAATTATTATATTGAATGTTTAATGATTATTAGTGAAAATTCTTTTATTGAAAATAATATAAAATTATTAGATATTAATACATGGATAAAAGAATATGAAAAAGTTTATATTCAATTTTAAGATATTTTTTAATAAATGATTAGTAAGTATGATTTTTATTTATGAAAATAGAGAATAAGATAATTTTATAATAAATGCTTATTCCGTAAAATAAATTAATTAAAAAAAGTTTGTAAAATTTAAAATATAATTGTTTAGTAAGTAAAAACTTTATAATAAAAAAGAACATAAGATAAATTTTTAATCAATATATAATTCAAGAAGGTTAAATAATATTAATAATTATAGAGGGTAATAAAATTATTTAACAAAATAGGGTGTAAATATATATTTTAATTAAAAAATATAGTGGGTAAAAAATATATAAAAAAATAGGAGGTAAATATTTTTAAAATTAGTTAGTAAAAAATTTTTTTAATAAATACAGTATGAAAGATATATCATTAAAATAATAATAGAAGGGAAGATATTATAATTATATAAATATTATAGAATGTATAATTGTTTATTTAAAAATTAAATAGGAATAAGACTTTTCTAGAGGAGAATATATATAATGAAAAAAATGGATTTAAAATTTGCAAATATAATAAGAAAGAAGGTTCAATAGATATTTATTTATCAATTGATCAATCAAAACATTTTACAATAAAATTATTTGATTATTTGGGTGTGAAAAAAATAATATTTGAAAAAAAAAATTTAACTGAAAATTTTATTAATAAATTAAAAGAAAACCAAAATAAAGAATATCCTAATTTATTTGAATTTTTAAAAAAATTAGTTGAATTAAGATTAATTGATGAAACAGAATATAATTAAAAAAAATGATTTAATTTTAAATAAATTTAAATTAAGAATCTTTTTCCTTTTTTTTATCTTTTTCTTTTCCTATAATTCCATAATAAATTGAAACTCCAATTATTAAAATGATAAATGAAATAAATTGAGATATTTTAAATTTTTTTTGATAACTTTCCTTATGTATTTGTAAAATAAAGAAAATCCAAATTATAAATGAACTAAGATTTCCTAAAACAATTCTAGTTGTTGCATTTGTTATTTTTGTAAATGAAATAAAGGAATAATTTAAAAAAATTAAAACAAAAAATTCAATAATTAGTAAAATTAATAAAGTATTATTAATTTTAATTTGTTTAATAGCAAAAGAAAAATTTTCAAAATATAAATTTCCTTTATCATCACTAACACAGATATTTTTTTGTATTAAATCAAAAATTTTATTATTATTATTCCCACATTTAATATCATTAAATATTAAAAAATTAAAATTAAAGTAAAAATAAAACCAAAAAATCCTTAATAACCAATACATTTAATAGGATGACAAAATTGATTTTTTAAAAAAAATCATGAATAATTCCATGAAAAACAGAAAAGAAATTTGAGAATAATTTAAAAAAAATACCAATTATTATATAGTTTTGATTATTGTCTTTATTTATATTATTACTATTTTTATTTGAAATATATTCATTTAATCCAAGTAAAAATAATCCAATAACAATAATAAAAATTCCTAAATAATTATTTATTGAATGTTTATTTTTTAAATAAAATATTGAAAAAAGAAATGATAAAATAATATTTGAACCTTCAAACATTTTACCAACACTTCCAGGAAGAAAAATAACTGATAAAAAAGAAAAAAATTAAATCAAAAATCGCAGGAACTAATTCATATATTTCTAATTGAGTTTTATTTTTATTGTTAATAAAATTTTTTTGTCAGATTGTTCAAATAAAATTTTATAAATGAAAATTCCAGTTGATTTTGCAATAAATATTATTAAATTAAATATTAAAGGATGATTAAATATTTTTCCTAAACTTTTTATTGAAAATAATATTTTTATTGATATTGATAATCCATGAAAAAAAAACTAATAAAAAGCATAATATAGTTTTTTAAGATAATATCATTTTCAAAAAACAATGACTTTTTT
>Ga0310695_10014406_pt1 | contig 10690 bp, 7 predicted proteins | sample RumenRJG_04DNA_FD_203882 | JGI IMG/M metagenome (GOLD analysis project Ga0310695, IMG submission 203882) | Bovine rumen microbial communities from Lethbridge, Alberta, Canada - RJG_04 (v2) (version 2) | ecosystem: Host-associated > Mammals > Digestive system > Stomach > Rumen | place: Canada... | reverse complement strand
AAGGGAATTATGTGGCGATTACAGGAACGAACGGAAAAACGACGACTACGACGCTTGTCGGTGAGATTTTCAAGAAGGCGTCCAGGAAAACCTTTGTCGTTGGAAACATAGGTGTCGCGGTGATTTCGGAATCGGCGGTCGCGGAGGAAGGGGACTGGCTCGTCACGGAAACGAGCAGTTTCCAGCTGGAAACGATCAGGTATTTCAAGCCGAAGATCTCGGCGATCCTGAATTTTTCACCGGATCATCTGAACCGGCATCACACGTATCAGAATTATATCGATGCAAAGGCGCGGATTTTTGAGAATCAGCGCGAAGACGGCTACCTGATTACGAATTTTGAGGATGAAAACTGCCGCAGGGTCGCTGAGAAATGCCGGGCAAAGGTCATCTGGTTCAGTGATCAGCAGGAAGTTGAGACAGGCGCGTTTGTCAGGGACGGACGTATTGTCGTAAAAAACGGGGATGGCGCAATCACTGACATTTGTTCGCTCAGTGACATGCATATCATTGGCGCGCACAATGTCCAGAATGTGCTGGCCGCTTCGGCAATCTGCTATTTCGCGGGGATTGAACCGGAAATCATCGGCCGGGGGATCCGTGAATTTGCCGGGGTTGAGCACAGGCTTGAATATTGTGCTGAAATTGACGGCGTAAAGTATTACAACGATTCCAAGGGAACCAATACGGATGCGGCGGTTACAGCGATCAAAGCAGTCGGTGAGAACATTATTCTGATCGCAGGCGGCGACGCCAAGCAGCAGAATTTTGACGGCTTTGTCAGGGAGTTCCCGGGCAAAGTGAAAAAGCTGATTCTGCTCGGACGCGACGCGTTCATGATTCAGGAAGCGGCGGACAAAGCGGGTTTCACCGATTATGTAGTATGCAGAAACATGGATGAATGCGTAAAGACAGCCTTTGAGGCGGCTGTGCCGGGGGACAGTGTAGTCCTGTCACCGGCCTGCGCGAGCTGGGATATGTATGAGAATTTCGAGCAGCGCGGAAGACACTTTAAGGACTGTGTCAGGAGACTGGAGAGCTGATGTTCAGGAGATTTTTTCTGAAAACCGAAAAATACGACGCGTGTGACTATCTGGTGGTGATTTTGACAACGATGCTGGTGATTTTCGGGATCGTTATGGTTTTCAGCGCGAGCTATTACTCATCGCTCAGTTCTGTATCCGGTTCACCGTTCAGTTATCTGAAGAAACAGCTGGTGTTCGCGGTCATCGGATTTGTGCTGATGTATGTGATGTCTTATACAGATTATCATCTGATGAGGAAATGGTCTTTGTGGATCATTTTGATCAGTTATATGCTGCTCGTGGCTGTACTGACACCGATCGGCACCAGTGTTAACGGTGCGCAGCGCTGGATCATTCTGGGGCCGGTCAGTCTGATGCCTGGGGAGATCGCGAAATTCGGAGTGATCTGCTTTGTGGCGTCCTATTTTGCATTCGATATCCGGCGGATTAAATCGTTCTTCAGAGGCGTCCTGCCAATGGTCCTGCTCGCGGGCTCGATCGGCGCGCTGATTGTCAAGCAGCCGAATCTGTCCACGGCCATTACGGTCGTCGGAATCATTTTCTGTATGATGTTCATCGCGGGACTCGAAAAAAAATGGATCGCCTGCGCGATGGGTCTGGGCGTGGCCGGATTAATCATCGTTGCGCAGACTAAAACCTTCTGGGCGCGGCGCATCCTGAGCTTCACCGATCCGTTTAAAGATCCGAAAGGTGCCGGATTCCAGGCGGTACAATCACTTCTCGCGCTGGGAACCGGCGGGTTCACGGGACTGGGGCTCGGGAAGAGTGTTCAGAAAAATCTTTATCTGCCGGAACCGCAGAATGACTTCATTCTGGCGATTATTGGCGAAGAGCTGGGATTTCTCGGGATTCTTATACTTCTCATTGTTTTTATTCTCCTGATCTGGAGAGGGATGCAGATCTGTATGAACGCCCCGGATCGGTTCGGGATGATGATGGCCGGCGGCATCACGATCATGATCGGACTTCAGGTCGTACTGAACGTGGCCGTTGTAACATCTTCTATGCCGGTTACGGGCATTGCGCTGCCGTTTATCAGTTACGGCGGAAATTCGCTGTGGATCCTGATGGGTTCGATCGGAGTATTGCTGAATATATCGAGGCAGTCCGAACAGCCCGAACCGAATGCGATGACCCGGGAAGCCAGACAGGTGCATCTAAAGAAAAAAACGAGTGTATAATCGTGAAAACCGCGTTTAGCAAGTAAGATAAAACAATTACAGTCATACAGCAAAAATCTGCAAGGGGTTGACAGAATAATGAGAGCGATTATGACAGGCGGCGGAAGCGGCGGACATATTTATCCGGCGCTGGCCATCGCGGATAAAATCAAACAAAAAGATCCGGATTCAGAGGTTTTGTATATTGGAAACGATCTGGGGCTGGAAAAAGACATTCTTCCGGATTCCGGATATCCGTTTGAACTGGTGAAGGCACGGTGGTTTGAGAAGAATCCGGTGGAGCTTCTGAAGACCGGCGTGGTGACAATGCAGGGCAGGAACCAGGCGTTGAAAATCATGAAAAAATTCAAGCCGGATGTCGTGATCGGTACGGGTGGATTTGTCTGTGTTCCGGTCATGCTGGCGGGGAAAAAGTACGGCGCACGCTGTTATATTCATGAACAAAACGCGTACCCGGGCGTTGCGAATCGTTTTCTGGAGGGAAAAGCAGATAAGATTTTTCTGGGCTTCGCCGAGGCATCCCATTATCTCAGACATCCGGAGAAACAGGTAGTCACCGGAAACCCGGTCAGAAGCCGGTTCTTTAATATTAATAAAGAGCGTTCCAGAAAAAAACTGGGGATATCCGATGATGACTTTGTCATCTTCTCCTTCGCGGGAAGTCAGGGTGCCAATCAGATGAATGCAGTCATATATGAGTTCATGAAAACGCTGAACGGCAGAAAAAATGTTGTTCTGCTTTTCGGAACCGGCACGATGCATTACGGCAGCATCATGGACAGAGTCAAAACAGAGAAGGTTGAACTTCAGGATAATATCCGCATTGAAGCGTATATTACGGAGATGCAGGAGTATCTCGGCGCGGCGGATCTGATCATCGGGAGGGCCGGAGCGCTTTCCGCGGCGGAAATCTGCATGTGTGGAAGACCTTCTATCCTTGTACCGTCCCCGAATGTGCCGGGAAATCATCAGTTTTACAATGCCAAAGCCGTGGCGGATGCCGGCGGCGCGATTTTGATTGAAGAAAAGGATTTCACGCTTGATCGGCTCGTTTCGGAAACTGAAAAACTGATGAAAGAACCGGAGACACTGGAAAGCATGGGGAAGGCAGCTTATAAAAACGCGCCGAAGAATGCTACTGACATCATTTACTCTGTGATCAAAGACTGACGCGGGTACAAGGAGCAGGAATGGATGAACAGAAAGAATTCATAGAAGAGCAGGAAACCGATATCTCAGAGGTTTGCCCGGTGGAAAGCCGGGGCGATCCGCCAGATTCGCAGGAGCGTCAGGAAACTCTCTCGAGGTCGACCGGCGTGTATGAACTGCCGGTTCACGGCGATTCGGACGGCTTCAGTGATGGAGACCTGATTAAAGACGCGGCGGCTGACCATTCTTTGATGGACGATACGCGCGAATGGGACGTTGTGGCGGATAGTGTTCGCCGGGCGTCGGAACCGGACGCGGTTAGCGCTGAAGAGGATGGAGCCGGTGAGGGCGAAAGCAAGCCGGATTCCGGATCAGAACCGGAGGAAGGAGAAACCGGCGAGACTCCGGAGGACGGAGACGAGCCGGCAGACGGGGAGGATGCTCCGGGCGGCGATGCTGAACAGGATGAGTCTGAGGCTCCGCAGGACGACTCTCCGGATAAGGAGGCGGATTCTGACGAAGCAGAGAATGAACCGGAAGAAACACAAGATGGGAATGAAGACGAACAGACCGATGAGGAAGTGAATGTTCCGGATGAAGAGGATGCGGCCGGAGGCGAGCCGGCAGATGGGGAGGATGCTCCGGAAGAAGCGGATTTTCTATATCTGCAAATAGACCGGAAACCGAAAAAGCGACGAAAAAAGCATCCGCTTGTAAGATTATTTCTTTTTGTTGTGATTATTGTGGCAGCGGTTGTCTTTCTGACATCGAGTCTGTTTGACATCAAAAATATCGAAGTTACCGGAAATCGTTACTTTACGGATTCGGAGATTATCAGCATGGCAGATGCGACAAAGGGCGGAAATATTTTCAGACTGGCCCAGCGTTTGTCGATTAAAAGAAGACTTTTGGAAAATCCCTATTTTACAGGCGTCAAGGTAAAGAGAAAACTGCCGTCAACAGAAGTAATAGAGGTTAAAGAAAGGAGACAGGTCGCAGCGGTCCCGTACGGAGATCAGTATGTTGTGATTGATACTGAGGGGGTGGTCCTGAGGAAGAGTTCAGTCGACCCGGAGGTAACACTCTTAAAGGGTATGACAATCAGCCGGATGGAAGTCAACAAAAAAATAGAAGTGGAAGAAAGCGATGTTTTGAAGAGCACTTTGAGAATGCTCTCGTCCATGAGAAAGGGCGACTTTTATTTTAAGCAGATAAACGTGTCCAAATCCCATATCGAAGCATATATCACCGATATGCTGGTCGTTAAAGGAAGTCCGGACAAAGTGGAGGCTGCGATTAAAAGCGGAGGCCTGCAGAAGGTCGTTAATAAACTGTTTAAAAAGAAAATCAAGCGCGGTACGATCGACATCAGCCGTAAAAATTATATATCTTCATCACCGGAAGTACAGAAAGAAAGTGGTCGGTCCGCAGTTTGATTTTGTACAAAAAGATAATGCAGGTGGTTAATAATTATGGTAAAATAAATTAAAATGTGGTTCCAAGGAGGCAGTATTAATGTTGCAGTTTGAAAGCGAGCAGGAAAATTCTGCTGTTTTAAAAGTAATCGGCGTTGGCGGCGGCGGATGCAACGCAGTCAACAGAATGATAGAAGCTAATCTCAAGGGAGTAGATTATATTGCGATCAATACAGATAAGCAGGCGTTGAAGCAATGCAATGCGGATACCAAGATTCAGATCGGCGAGAAACTGACGAGAGGACTTGGCGCGGGGGGCAATCCATCAGTAGGGCAGCACTCAGCGGAAGAAACGCTTGAAGATATCGTAGAGCTGATCAAAGGCAGCGATATGGTCTTTATCACAGCCGGAATGGGCGGCGGAACCGGTACAGGCGCAGCACCGATCGTCGCAAAGGCAGCGAAGGATATGGGCATTCTCACAGTCGGCGTTGTGACCAAACCGTTTTCCTTTGAAGGCAAAAAAAGAATGGACCAGGCGGAGCAGGGTCTTAATTTCCTGAAGAATTATGTCGATTCACTCGTCGTCGTACCGAATGATAAACTGATCGAGAACAGTGAAAAGAACACATCCATGGTTGAAGCGTTCCTGATGTGTGATGATGTACTGAGACAGGGTGTTCAGGGTATTTCGGATCTGATTTCTGATTCCGCACTGATTAACGTGGACTTCGCGGATGTACGTTCAGTCATGACCGATCGCGGCATCGCGCACATGGGCGTCGGACACGGAAGCGGGGAAGACCGGGCCAAGATCGCTGTCAAGGAAGCTATCGAGAGTCCGCTTCTTGAGACAAGGATTTCCGGTGCCAAGGCGATTCTCCTGTATGTTGCGGGCGGCTATGATCTCGGTATGATGGAAGTGAATGAGATCGCAAGTCAGGTTGAAGAACAGGCATCCGATGAAGCAATCCTCATCTTCGGCGCATCCGTTAGTGAAGAAAATTCAGAAGAACTTACAATCACTGTTATTGCAACTGGTTTCGGGTCTTCCGGATTGGATGACGATATTAAGGATAATAACCGAGTAGGAAATTCGATCAGCAATCGACATAAGCAGATCGTTACTGAAGAAGGTTTCAACGCTACGGAAGTAACACTTGATGATATTTTCAAAGAGACCAGGCATGAGGATAAATCAGATTCCAAGTTTGATATTCCGACATTCCTGAGCAGTAATTAAGCGCGTTGACTAAGTTTTCTATGTAAAGCCGGTGTTTTTTACCGGCTTTATTTGCTATGCAGGCTAATAAAGTGTTATGATTACTAAGGTAACATCAAGGAGTAATCCGGTATTCAGACAGTGCGCGCGGCTTCTGCAGAAAAAATACCGTGATCGTGAAGGGAAGTATTTAATTGAAGGTGTTCATCTCGTTTCTGAAGCGGCAGCGTACGGAGAAAAAATCGAGACGATCATAATAAAACACGGTTCGCGTTTTGATCGGGATAAAGGCGGAGGAGACTGGGGCCGGATGACGAAAGAGGATCGCCGGACCCGGGACGAGGATCGACTGTTGCGGAATCTGCGGAATTCCGGGAAAATCTGTGTTTTTGATAAAAAGCTTTTTGATGCAGTATCGGAGACGGAGATGAGTCAGGGAATTCTGGCGGTCGTGCGGAAAAAAGATTTCGGGCGCGGACAGCTCAAAGAGCGGATCAGGCCGGGCGGGAACATTGTTGTGCTGGATCGGCTGCAGGACCCGGGCAATATCGGCACGATTATACGCACAGCTGAAGGCGCCGGCTATGAAGCGGTGATCAGTATACGAGGAACAGCCGACATTTTTTCGCCAAAGGTCGTGCGCGCGGCGGCGGGGGCTCTTTTCAGAGTTCCGGTGTGCTTTGTCCGTGACGCCGGAGAACTGGTGTCCTTTGTCGAAGAACTCGGGAAGAAGCTGACGGTCACGTGTGTCAGGGACGCGCAGTTGTACAGTGAAGCCGAATTGAGCCGGGATATCGCGCTGGTCATCGGAAATGAAGGAAACGGATGTGATCCGGCGATTCTTGAACAGGCGGACATCCGGGTGACGATTCCGATGGGCGGAAAGCTTGAATCACTGAATGCGTCGGTGGCAGCGGGGATTCTGATGTATGAATCCGTGCGGGCCGGAGGCGGGAAGCCGGAAGGCGGCGCGTGATCCGGAGTGGAAGGGATACTCTATGCCGGAACGGGCGCGCAGTCCCGCGACGGGCGCGGCCGGGTACAGAATATGGTTTTGTTTAGAATATAATTTTAATAAATGGAGTGTACAGTAAATGGAGGACAATAAATTAACGACGGTTATTGAGGAGGCCAGAGAACAGCTCAATAATGCAGAGTCAGTGGAAGAAGCTGAGAGTTTAAGGATCAGAATGCTCGGGAAAAAGGGCATTTTTACGCAGATGCTTAAAGGCATGAAGAATATGGCGCCGGAGGAAAGAAAAGAGTTCGGAAAAGCCGCCAATAAAGCAAAAGCCGAGTTTGAGCAGATGCTGAAAGCGAAGAAAGATGAATTTGTCGCCAAAGCCAGGGCGCTGAAACTGCAGGCCGAGACAATCGACGTGACCGAACCGGGACGCCGGATGAGCATCGGCGTTGAGCACCCGATCACACAAACGATCAACGAGATCGTGGATATTTTCACGTCTCTCGGATATACGGTCTTTGAGAGTCCGGACATCGACACCGTTTTTAATACCTTTGACGGACTGAATTCACCGCCGACGCATCCGGCAAGAGACATCACCGATACGTTCTACGTAAACGAGGAGATCTGCCTGCGTCCGCACACCTCTTCCGGCGAAGTCCGGGCGGAGGAGCAGATCAGTCTTCCTTATCGGATCGTCATTCCGGGACGCTGCTACAGACGCGACACACCCGACGCGACGCATTCCCATACATTTAATCAGGTCGAGATGATGGTCATCGGCGAAGGCATTACGATGGCCGATCTCAAGGGTTCGCTGGATTACATGGCCAAGAAGCTTTTCGGGCCGGAAACCCGGACCAAATTCAGACCTCATCACTTCCCGTTTACTGAACCGAGTGCTGAAATGGACGTTTCCTGCTTCAAGTGCGGCGGTAAAGGCTGCAATGTGTGCAAGGGGAGCGGCTGGATTGAAATCCTCGGCTGCGGCATGACGCATCCTCATGTTCATCAGGTTGCAGGAATCGATACGGAAAAGTACACAGGATTTGCTGTCGGAATGGGCGTTGAAAGAATCGCGATGCTGAAATACGGCATTGATGACATCCGCCTGCTCTACGAAAACGACATGAGATTCATCGGTCAGTTCAAATAGGAGGTCAGATTAATGCTTTTATCTGTAAATTGGTTAAAAGACTATGTAGATATTAACGATATACCGGTCAAAGAGTATGCGGACAAAATGATTCTCTCCGGATCAAATATCGAGACCGTGGAACCGGTCGGGGACGGAATCAGCGGCGTGGTCGTCGGGAAGATCGAAAAGATTGTCAGTCATCCGGACGCGGACAGGCTGGTCGTCTGTCAGATGAACGTCGGTGAGACAGAGCCTGTACAGGTTGTCACGGGCGCGCCGAATGTGTATGAGGGCGCGTATGTGCCGACCGCACTTCACGGCGCGGTAGTTCCGGCGATACATGGCTCACCGGATAAAGAAGGCGGATTTAAAATTAAAAGAGGAAAGATGCGCGGTGTTCCGAGTGAAGGAATGATCTGCAGCGCGCAGGAACTGGGCTTTGATGACAAAGTCGCGCCGTACATTTCCAAAGATGGTATCTGGCTTCTTCCGGGCGATTGGGAAGATAAGCTGGGACAGGACTTTGTCACGGCGCTCGGGCTGGAAGACCACGTGATTGATTTTGAAATCACACCGAACAGACCGGATTGCCTTTGTATGATCGGTATGGCCAGGGAAACGGCCGCGACCTTCGGAAGAACACTGATTTACCCGGATACGGAATGCGAAGAGACCGATGAGAACGCGGCGGATTACATCGGTGTTGAAGTCGAATCGGAGCTTTGTAAACGATATACGGCGAGAGTTATAAAGGACGTTAAGATTGAACAGTCGCCGTGGTGGCTGCAGAAGAGGCTGATGGCGGCGGGCATGCGCCCGATCAACAACATCGTTGACATCACGAACTTTGTCATGCTGGAGTACGGACAGCCGCTGCACGCCTTTGACATCGAGACGCTCGCGGGCAGAAAAATTGTCATTAAGACGGCGGAAAACGGCGTGAAATTCATGACGCTTGACGGTGTTGAGCGTGAACTGAAGGACGATATGCTGATGATCAACGACGCCGAAAAACCGGTCGCGATCGCCGGCGTTATGGGTGGTCTGGATTCCGATATTAAGGAAACGACCACAACGGTCGTGCTGGAATCGGCAGTATTTGATGGAAACAGTGTACGGCTGACGTCCAAGGAGTTGGGACTCCGGACCGAAGCGTCCGGCCGCTTTGAAAAAGGGCTTGACCCGAACAACTGCGAGGTGGCGGCCGATCGTTTCTGCAAACTGGTTCAGCTGCTCGGATGCGGAAAAGTTCTGAACGGTTCCGTCGACGTATATAAGAATCCGGAAGAGGCACCGACCGTATGCGCGCGTGTCAGCCGCATCAATAAAGTGCTCGGTACGGACATTCCGAGAGAGCAGATGGTAAAATATCTGGAAGGTCTGGAAATGACCGTTCAGGGAGACGGAGACGACATGCTCGTCACTCCGCCGACGGTGCGTCAGGATCTGCTTGAGGAAGTCGATTACGTGGAGGAGATCGCGAGAATGTACGGCTATGACAATCTGCCGATGACGCTCCCTAAACTCGCCACAAAGCCGGAATTCACAAAGAGCTGGCTCCTGCGGTCCGATATCAGAAGATTTTTGTCCGGCATGGGCGCGAGTGAAATCCAGACATACGCGTTTTCAAATCAGAAGATCCTTGATATGGCCGGCGTGCCGGAAAACTGTGCTGAGCGTAATCTGGTCAGAATCATCAACCCGATGGGGGATGACACTGAATATATGAGAACACTTCTTTCTCCGAATCTGTTTGAGGTCATGTCGACCAATCTGGCAAAGAATAATAACGAGTTCAGAGGATACGAGATCGGTATCGTCTTTAATGTGAAACTTACGGGCGATAACGGGCTTCCGGATGAACGTTACAATATGACGATCGGAACATATGGCGGAGATGAAGACTTCTTTTCACTGAAGGGAATGATCGAGGAACTTTTTGACCGGATCGGCGTGGGAACGCTTGAATTTGAGCCTGAAGTGAAGTACGGCATGTTCCATCCAGGACGCTGCGCGCGTTTCTTTGCCAAAGACGAGGACGGCGAGGATGTGGAAATCGGCATCATGGGCGAGATTCATCCGGACGTGCGTGAGAATTTCGGTATCGGTGTGAGAGCATACAGCGCGGAAATCGATCTGGAAACCGTCATTCAGCTGGCGGACAGAACGATCGAATACAGGAAACCGCCGGTCTATCCGTCCACTTCGAGAGATATAGCGCTGGTCGTCGATGAGTTTGTGAAAGTGGGCGATATTGAAGCCGCGATCAGGGATGCTGACGACACGATTCTGGAAGATGTAACGCTCTTTGACATTTACCGGGGTGACCAGGTACCGGAATTAAAGAAAAGTATCGCATTCAGTCTTACTTACAGAAGTGAAGAGAAGACACTTACCGATGAAGAAGCTAATGAAGTTCACGACAAGATTGTTAAGAAGCTGAAAGAAGAATTCGGCGCATCGATTCGTGACTGATTGTTTTGGAAACTGTGAGGGTATAGATATGGCAAATAGAGTTAAAGTAAGAATTTTTGGTCAGGAGTATAACGTATCCGGCGACAAGGATCCGGAAGAG
>Ga0310695_10014405_pt1 | contig 10691 bp, 8 predicted proteins | sample RumenRJG_04DNA_FD_203882 | JGI IMG/M metagenome (GOLD analysis project Ga0310695, IMG submission 203882) | Bovine rumen microbial communities from Lethbridge, Alberta, Canada - RJG_04 (v2) (version 2) | ecosystem: Host-associated > Mammals > Digestive system > Stomach > Rumen | place: Canada... | reverse complement strand
ATAACGTCAACAATGGCTTTAACAACTATAATGGCGAGTATGTGAGACTGGATGAAAGCATCAGTGTCTCGACAATGGTGGGTACAAGCGATGACCGCTCTTTCCAGGGTACTTTCCTCGGTGACGGAACCCACACGCTGACCTTCACCAAAGGCACCGCAGAGAGCGCTTTTGGCGAAGAGAACTGCGCCCCATTCCGCTTCGTCAAGAACGCCACCATCCGCGACCTCAAGGTGACGGGCGACATCTACACCTCACGGAAGTTCGCCGCCGGACTCGTCGCTCGCAATTCTGGTACGACGACCATCACCAACTGCCAGATTGGCACCGTCATCCACAGCAGCGTCTCCGGCGACGGCACCCACGGCGGTATCGTGGCCATGCCGGCAGGCAGCACGACAACGAACATCACAGGCTGCGTATATAACGGTCGGCTGCTGACTACCAATGGCACCCAGTATTGCGGCGGTTTTGTGGGATGGAGTGGTGATAATACTGTTACTGTCGCCCATTCACTCTATGCCCCCGATGCCAACATCGTCGTCGCTGCGGGTGAAACGGACATCGACAACGGTGCTACCTTTGTGCGTGGCAACAAACCGACAGTAGAAGCAAACTGCTACTACACCGAGATGATGGGATCGGCACAGGGTACCCATGCCTATGCTCTCGCCACCGCCCCCGCCAACTTCGGCAACCTGGTGCAGGACTACGGCATGTTGCAGGTCTACGGTAACGGCATTTTATACGATGGCACCTACTACGTGGCGCCCGCCACCGTTAGCCTGGTCAACAACGCAGACAACAGCACGGCCATCAGTGGAGCTAATGGCTACGTGGCCGACGTGACGCTCACTGACCGCACGCTCTACAAGGACGGCGCGTGGAACACCATCTGTCTGCCGTTCTCGTTGAGTGCAGCGCAGATTGCTGCCAACACGGACTTTGCTGGTGCTACGTTGATGACTATGGACGTGACACAGAAGAACGGCTTTGACAAGGAGGATGGCACGCTGTATCTGGGCTTCAAGTCGGCAACAGCGATTGAGGCTGGAGTGCCATATCTTGTGAAATGGACGAGTGGTGACGACATCATCAACCCTGTATTCCAGGGCGTAACCATCAGCAACTCGACGGCTCAGACAGTGGAGAGTGTGACGGCTGGACTAGAGATAGTACAGATGGTGGGTACATACTCGCCTGTCAGTGTGACAGCTAATGACAAGAGCATCCTGTTCTTGGGTAACGCAAACACATTGTACTACTCAACAGTTGACCGTCAGATTCGCTCATGTCGTGCCTACTTCTCAGTGCCGTACATCCATGAACATGCTGGAGCTATGGCGCGTGCGTTTGCATTAAGCTTTGACGGAGAAGAAACGACAGGCATCAGCCTCACCCCCGGCCCCTCTCCAAAGGGCGAGGGGAGTGATTACTGGTACACCATCGACGGACGCAAGCTCAGCGGCAAGCCCTCACAACGCGGAATGTATATCAATAAAGGTAAAAAAATAGTTGTCAAGTAAGCGATATGAAGAAAGAATATATGAAGCCCTCTATGACGGCAATTAAGTTACAACACTCGACACAGCTTCTAACTGGAAGTGGTGATATGAAAGGTCTGCAATCCAGCGGCTGGGATAATCAGCAGGAAGATGAACTCGATCTTAGCGATCAAGGTGGTGGTAGCAGCATTTGGGACAGATAAGAACCTGATTATAATTAAATGAAGAAGTAGCGATGTTCAACTATTGGACATCGCTACTTCTTGTTAGTATGGGACTGATGTAAGGGAAACGAGTGTTATCTTGTCAGCCCCTGTTCAAGCCGCTTGCGTCTGTTCACCCAAAGCCTCTGTATCTCTGCCTGATGCTCCGCTTCATCGGTGTATAGGAACTCGATGTAATCAGCCTTCTTTGCCCATTCCTCATTAGGTCTGGCGAACTCACGGAGCAGCACATACTTCTCATTGATAGTGTTCAGCCTTGCATTGTCATGTAAGAGTCCATCGCCCCAGCTACCGACTTGGTTAACATGCCAGAATCGACAGCGCATTCACGATTACAGTTGACAGGACTGCTCAACAATTCATGCGCCTCTTGCACGTTTTTGTTATTGATGGCTTGCAATATCTCTCCTGTTTTTTCCGTCATTTGAACAGGCTTTCACCCTTGATGACGGATTTCAGTACTGAGAGGCGCGCCATGATGCTTTGCCCCTCGCTGTTCTTGTAGTCGGTGATACTTGGTGTCTTTTCGTGTTCTTCATAGAGATAAGGTGCGAAGCGCAACTCGCGCAGATCTAGTTGCACAATCTTATTGATAATGCTTAGGCAAAGCCAGTAGTAGTCCTTCATCTTCTCAAAATCGTCTATCGAGAAATTACCTTGCAGATGATGTTCGTCCATGGTGCCGAACATACTGCCTAAAAGTTTGCCTGTCCAGTCCGTCAGCGTTTTCTGGTCCTTTATGAGTTTGTCGTTTTTCAGGTATGCCTTGTTTATATAGTCTCGCATCTGAACACCATTCCTGCTGTCGTTATACACAAGCCCCAAGTCCTGCATAGCCATTTGCATGGCTGCATACTGATAGTTACGTCGGAAATCTACGTATGTGCCGATAGTGGGTACCAATAGTAAAGCCAGTTCCTGCGAGGCACGATTTACGAACAAATTCTTGTACTCATCATCAGCAGGCTGCAACAGGTCGAAACTATCAACATGTTGTTTCAGCAGTCGGCGACAACGCACAAATCGGAAGTGAAGGGCTATATCCTCAAATGTCAGTTTGTCCCTGTTATCGACGATGAAGGCAGCAGGTCTCAGATTACCCAGATACCACTCGTTCAGTTCTGCCAGCGTCTTTCTTTCCAGCGGGTCGGTGGCATCTCTGTCCATTCGGTTCAGATAGCGCAAGTAGGTCTTTTTCGAATTGTCGCCACTCAATTCGGCATATTCCTTCACTTCACTTACGAACCTCTCCAGTTCTTCCTCCCACATCATTTCCTCATATTGCTGCTCCAATACTTTCAGACGATAATCCTGCTGCTGCGGGTCTGCTTTCAGTTTCATGTAGTCGTTCACTATCTCTCTCAGCGTCTTACTGATTTGTTCCAAGCCTTTGTCTATGGCTTCACACATCAGCGAAGCATTCTCCATCAGCCCTACACGGGTTTCCAGAAAGTCAAAATCATCGTCTTCCGATGTACGGATGGTCAGGTCGTAGTCGGTATCCTCTTTCAGGGCGATGTCGTTAGGATTGGTTATTGGCCTGCTCTGATTGTCGAGGTTATGGAATATGGGTGCCCCCTTCAGTTCTTCGCCCCATATCTTGTGCAGGTTTTCCACCTTACGGGCGAAGTCTGTATAGTCTATACGGAATGTGTCGAGGAGATTCTTCCTGAGCCATGCCGCCACTGTTCGCATATTTGCCACTGTCTGTCTTACGGCTGCTGTCATGGCCAACAATAGTGCAGCCCGTTCCGTACAGGTGATGTGTGGATAAAGATCTATGATTTTCTTCCCCATGTCGAGCACATGGTTCAGTTTCCTTTCTATGTTCTCTTGGTCGCTAGTAGTCATGATTTAAGGACTTTAGAGAAACGTAGTGCGGTAGTCACTCGAAGCCTAATACAAAGGCTCTGGTAAGGCACCTCACAGAAAAGCAACAAGTCTTGCCGCCCTACGCTGTATCAGCATAGGCGTCATTACTCGTCACCGTTTCTGTATTATGCTTTTATGAATTTACCAGATTCTTATGTATTACGAAACGATTAGACGCTTATAAATCTGTCTCTTTTGTTATTATTACGTGATTTTTCTCGTTTTATTGTTTTACACCTTCAATTTATCTATCTCATGCAATAGTTGCTCGATTTTCTCCACAATGCGCTTCTGTTCTGCGAGAGGAGGGAGTGGAACCAAACCTTTATATAACTTACTATCGTTAATGGCTGGATATGCCATACCTTTTGCATTATCGCCATCATTTGCGTATTCATCAAAAATAGGCGAGAGCAGATAATAGAATAAGAATTTATTATAAATCCCATTAATACATGATAAAACTGCGAAGCCTGTACTTGCAATTGGTTCTTTGCTAAATTCTCTATCTATTATACACATATTGTGTAGGTAAGGTCTAACAGTCGCGTAGATAATGTCTCCACTCTTTACTATTTTCCTTGCCCTTGATGGAGCCTCTTTGCAACTCAGTATATTTTCCTTGTCATTTAATTTTTGATGCTCATTATCTATTGAGCCAATATCAATATATGAAAAGTCGGAAACTGGGTTCTTTTGCCCATGATTATAAGTAATTTCTCCTAAACGAACAAAAATCCATCCCTCGGGAATCTTGAAAGGTATCTCATCCTCTTCAATAGGAACCTCAACAAGGTCTTTCTTCTTAAGTTTCCCTTCCTTCACAAGTCTTGCTTTCTCCTTGCGGATTTTATCAAGCAATACTGATGCTGGCTCATCGCTGGGGTCTTGCGGTACAAGACGGCCTTCTATGGCCTCTTGAAGGATACTCTTCTTTAGCTTCTCTGGTAGTTCTTCATTCAGTTTGTCAAGAGATTCTTGAGCCTTTCCGTATTCCTCAACCTTTGGCAGCAGTTCTTCTATCTTTGCCACAATGCGTTTCTGCTCGGCGAGAGGGGGAAGAGGGATAATAAGGGAGGTCATTGTTTCCGTAGCTACACGTGGCATTTTTATTCCAAATGTAGCCGAATTTATATACCTATCAACATAAACTGATTTAAGAAGGTTGACAATATAACCTTTACAAATATTCCCATAACAGGTAAATGGTATAATTTCTGGTGTACATATGCCGTTTTTAGGTGCTATGAGGATTTTTAATAAATAGGGACGTAACTTGCTATATAGAATGTCGCCAGCATCAAAGCAAGTCTTGTCGCCAATTGCTTTCCTCTCACCAACAGATTTTATGCATAGCAGCCTGCCTCCCTTTTCTATGTCTTCTAGGTCTAGTCCCCATATATTAGGAGCAGCTTTTGATGCGTTGATTTTCTTCTTAGTATGTGAATATGTTGATATTTCTCCTAACCTACACCACTCCCAACTCTCAGGAATATCAAAAGGGATTTCATCCTCAGAGATTGGTTTTACTTCAAGGTCTTTCTTTTTAAGTTTGCCTTCCTTCACCAGTTTTTCTTTCTCCTTACGGATTTTATCAAGCAAGACAGATGCAGGCTCATCGTTGGGGTCTTGTGGTACAAGGCGGCCTTCGATGGCTTCTTGTAGAATAGAGTTCTTTAACTGCTGTGCATTCATAACTCTTCGATTTTAATTCCTAAAATGGATTCTATCTCTCTAAGTTGTGCATCTATCTTGGCATCGAGGGCAGACCGCTCCTCATGATACTTTTTCAGCAACTCTTCAGGACGCAGCACCTCTTCCTCTTCCTTGGGGAACTTACATTGGTCGAAATTGCAGCCAGTATCCATTAACTCCTGTGGAGTGAAAGAACGGCTCTTCTCGCCATCCTCTAACACTTGGCGATTCTGCCACCACTCGTTCACCACGTCAAAATGACTATTCAGGATAGGACGGGTCTTTGAGAAATGCTTATAGCCCTCTGGCATATCCATGCGGTAGAACCAAGTTTCGCGAGTCTTATATCCCTCTGGTGCTCCTTCTGCCCGTTCGTAATTAAAGAACAGGATGTTGGTTGCTATCGAAGTATAAGGAGAGAATACACTACCTGGCAAACGGATGATGGTATGCAGATTAAACTCCTGCAGCAGCCGCTTCTTAATCGCTAACTTCGCACCATCCGTTCCAAACAGGAAACCATCAGGCACCACAACACCTGCACGTCCACCTCTGTTTAGACGCTGCATAATAAGCACCATAAAGAGGTCGGCAGTTTCAGAAGAGCGGTATTCTGCCTTGAAATTCATCTTCGTAGCAGCATCGGTTGCTCCTCCGTATGGGGGATTCATGGCGATGGTGTCCAGTTTGCCCTCTTCCTGATATTCGCTCATGTTCTTACCCAGCGAATCCATGTGGAAGAAGTCTGGGTCTTTGATGCCATGCAGCATGATATTCGTCACACCCAGCAGATAAGGGAAGGGCTTCCACTCCTGACCCATCACAGACTTCTGGAAGTCCTCTTCATCTTTTGCTGTCCTCTTCTGTTTCTCCAAGTATTTCAGCGTGGAGATTATAAAGCCGCCAGTTCCTGCTGCCAGGTCGCCCATCAGTTCTCCTAATTGGGGATCAAGGTGTTCTACTGTGAAATCAGTCAAGGGGCGTGGCGTATAGAACTCACCGGCATTTCCAGCAGCCTGAAGGTCTTTTAGTAGCGTCTCGTACATATCGCCAAACTGATGACTCTCTTCTGAGTCGAGCAGATCAACGGTATTTATCTCGTCAATCATCTGACGCAGCAGCACACCGTTCTTCATATACTGGTTCACCTCTTGGAATACATCACGCACCACGGCCTGATGACGTGCCGTATCGCGAGTCACTTGTATGCCTTTGATGCTACCGTCAAGACTGTCCTCACCTTTCAGCACACGGAACAGTTTTTCGTTGATGAAGTCCAAGAGTGCCTGACCTGTCAGGAAGTCGCCTTTCACTTTTCCTTCCTCATCCTTTGATGGAGCCCAATTGCGCCAACGGAGATCTTCGGGGATGATGCTCTTAAAGGTCTCGCCCTTATCTTCCGCATCTATTTCCCAGTCCTCCTCTGCTGCATCATATACTTTTAGAAAGAACATCCATACCATCTGTTCGATTCGCTGTGCATCACCGTTGATGCCAGCATCCTTACGCATGATGTCCTGAAGTCGTTTTACTAAGTTTCCAACTGCCATATTTTATTATATTTTTATCCAATATTATACAATTCATTTTCCAAGTCTTTTACTGCCTCGTTGTATTCCTCAGGGCTTTTGAAAATACCCTTCATAATACGTGGGCGCTTGGCTATCTGAGCAAAGGGATTCAGACTCAGGATCTGTGGGTTCTCGATGTTCGTCACACCCACTTCGCCATATTTCTCCATTAAACCTTCAACCACCTTGCGGGCCTGTCCCTCATACTTGGCCAGATAGTTGCGTTTCTTCACACCATCGATACGCTCTTGACGCGTGAGGGGCTTCTGGTCGAATGCCACATGACAGATGATGTCGAAGTAGTCGCAATCTGCCAAATCCGGATTCTCTTCCCTTACAGCATCCAGCAGCACATTGTTCTCTGCCAGTTCGTCGAGGATGGCTTGCTTCTTGTCGGCTTGAGCCCATGCTCCACGGAAGGCATCCAGCGTGGGATAGTGCTTCTTGATAGCCTTGCGGGTGAAGTCGGTAAGACGTTCTGTGAAGAGGGTCTTGCCATCCTCACCAAGGAACTGAACCACCTCATGCACAATCATGATGTCGTGCCCCTCTACGTGGTATTTCTTGTGTGGTTCCTTGGAAGGTTTAGTGCCACCTTGCCCACCACCGTTCTTGTTATCTTTATGTGAATCGTCTTCCTCTGTATCTTTTTTTCGATCACTATAATCCTCAGGCACTACATCATCGTCGAAGCCCTTTTCAAAGAGTAGGGTCGCTCCACGGAAGTCCAGAATCTCAAAATTCATCTTCTCTTTCTTTTCGAAGATTCGGGTGCCTCGGCCTATCATCTGCTTAAAGGTGGTGGGGTTGTTCACCTCCTTGTCTATCACTATCAGTCCGCAGGTCTTGCAGTCAACACCTGTTGTCAGCAGTTCGCTGGTAGTGGCTATAACAGGATAAGGTTCATAGGGGTCTATGAAGTTGTCGAGCAGCGATTTACCCACTCTGTCATCGCTGGTGATGCGTACAATATAGTCGGGGTGGTTGCGTACAATGTCTTGATTCATCGCTATCAGCAGTTCACGCATGATAGCGGCTTCCTCCTGATCAGGACAGAACACAATGGTCTTTGTCATGCGACCTATCACCTTCATCATCTGAGTGATGCGGTAGGCCACCACCTTCTGACGCTCCGTGATATGTATCTCCCTGCCGAAACTATTGCGTGTAAAAATGCTCTCTTCGATATCCTGTCCAAAGAGATCCTGCTCGCCTTCCTCTGTCACATAGCCTTCCATATCGACATTGATAAACGACTTCGTCACACGGTATGGTGCCAGGTAGCCGTCGGCAATGCCTTGTTTCAGCGAGTAGGTATAGACGGGCAGGCCGAAGTATTCAAAGTTGTCAGCACCCTCCACGCTCTTAGGTGTAGCGGTGAGACCTATCTGAGTGGCTTTGTCGAAATAGGTCAGAATCTTATGCCACTCCTTATCCTCGTTGATACTGCTGCGGTGGCACTCATCAACAACTATCAGGTCGAAGAAGTCTTTGGCGTAACTCTCATAGGGCTGCTTCTCGCCTGATTGCATTTCCTTTTCATTCTTCACCCACTGACCATAGAGACTCATATAGATCTCAAAACCACTTTCGGCACTCTTGCCCTGCACCTTCGACATCACCTTGCGGAAAGGCTTGAAGTCCTGACGCATGGTCTGGTCTATCAGGATATTACGGTCTGCCAAGTAGAGAATACGCTTCATGCGTCCTGAAGCGTGCAGACGGTGGATAATCTGGAAGGCGGTATAGGTCTTACCTGTACCTGTTGCCATTACCAACAAGATTCTTTTCTTCCCACATGCTACTGCCTCTATCACCTTATTGATGGCAATACGTTGATAATAGCGAGGGGGATAACTGTCGCTGTCGCTATAGTAGGGGATGTCAAGCAACTGAGCACCCTCATCCGTGAGGTTCATGTTCTCATACATCCATTGGCGATGGCGTTCACGAAGTGCCAAAGGCGTGGGGAAGTCATCCATGTCAATGGTACGCTCCGCACCTGTATTCATGTCATGCTCCACGAACTTCTCACCATTGCTGGCGTATGCGAAGGGCACGTCCAGGTCGTGAGCATAGTCAATGGCTTGCTGTATGCCGTCGGCAGGGGCATGTTTTCTATCCTTTGCCTCCACAACGGCAATAGGATAGTTGTCCTCGGTATATAGCAGATAATCTACTCGCTTGCCCCGTTTGCGGTGCTTCAACGAGCCTTGCACAACAATCTGACCTGCGGTATAGGCATATTCCAACCGCATGTGGTATTTGTCCCATCCCTTGTCCTCCAGTGCCGGCTGGATATAGCGGGACTTGATGTCTTCTTCACTCAAGTGAATGTCGGCATATGTTGCACTTTGTACTGCCATATCTCGTTTTAAGTTCTTAATCCGTTAAATCCGTGTTATCTGTGGTTTAGTTAACCTCCCATTTCTCCACCCCTGGCTTCTTCTCTTTCTCCTCTTTCACTTCACTCATGTCGAGATCTGTGAGGTGGGCAAGGAGCATGTTCTCGAAATCCTCTTCGACTACTTCGTCAGCACCTGCATCGTCATACATCTTCTGCGTCAGGTGGATATATCCCGCTGAGAGACGAGCAAGCAGAGAGATAACTGTTGAGGCATGTAGTTGGTACTTACCTATGACGCCATTCAGAGCCAGGCGAAGCGTTTCTGCCGCATCGCCCTCCTCATGGTCCAGCATGTCCCTCATCAGAGGTGAAAGTTTTATATCTGCCATATCTCGTTCTAAGTTTCGTTTTAAAAGCCAGTTATCTTCCCAGACCACTGGCGCGTTCTACATATTAAAAGCGTCACGTGAACTCCACGTGTGCATAAATTCCTTCAAAAACTCCACGAATCTCACGACGGGTGGAGTGTCATGTTTAATCTAATCTTTATCTTATGTAAAAAAAGTTCTCTGCTCCGCTGAGCAACGATGTATCTTATTAAGGGAATAGTGAAAAGTGAATAGTGAATAATTCGCTACCGCCACTTCATTTTCCCCTCTGTTTCTTCTTCAAAACTCCACGAATCTCACGACGGGTGGAGTACAATCTTTAAATTTTTTATCTTATGTAAAAAGTATTTCATGCTCCGCTGAGCAATCCTCGTATTGCTTTACATTCATTTTGTAGTTTTTTATATTGTATTTCTCGTTGAATAAAAATTATTTGCAACATTTAAATACTATTATGGCTATAATAATAGTAACAATAAATACCCCTATACATCCCATATCTACGCTACCTCCATTAAAATTTACAGTTCTGCTTTCTACATCTTCATCCTTATTAGAAAGCAAAGCCATGAGAGGTAAACCTATTACAATAATAATAATCCACCAATAATCATAAAAGTCCATACGTTATTGCCTGTTTTTAATTTTTCACTATTTGCAAGAATATCGCCAATCCTCGTCACGCTTCCGCCCTTGAGAGTTTAGTATCAAGCGCACAAGCCAAACCTCCAACCTCAAACCTCAAACCTCAAATCAATAAGAAATGTCCTCCTTATCCCACTCATCCTGTACGGTAATGACGAACTTTGCCAGCGCATCATTGATGTTCTGGCGTATCTCAGGATAGAGGGGATCATCTACTGCATCAGCATGGACTACTACGAAGGCATCCACCTTCTGCGTGAAGCGGTTCACGCTGTCAGCCTCCACCTGTTGCAGGGTCTTCGACTCCTGGTGGTACTGGCGTATCTCCTCGTAGCGCACCATGTCGCTCTCGCAACCGGTGAGGGCAGCGAGGACAGGCAGGGAGAAAGAGAAAAACAAACAGGGGATTACCTTACCCAGCGAAATGGGGGGGGTAAAATGTT
>Ga0310695_10014403_pt1 | contig 10693 bp, 9 predicted proteins | sample RumenRJG_04DNA_FD_203882 | JGI IMG/M metagenome (GOLD analysis project Ga0310695, IMG submission 203882) | Bovine rumen microbial communities from Lethbridge, Alberta, Canada - RJG_04 (v2) (version 2) | ecosystem: Host-associated > Mammals > Digestive system > Stomach > Rumen | place: Canada... | reverse complement strand
CGGTTACCCGAGAAGCCTGTCCAATAGGGGATGGGTTCTGATCAGGGGAAAGAAAGCCCCTATAGTAGGAAGGGTGTGTATGGACCAGATGATGGTGGATATCACGGACAATCCTCATGTGCAGCTTGAAGATATTGTCACTCTTGTCGGCCGGGATTGTGACCAGAGGATCTCTGTTGAAGAGATGGCAGATCTTGCCGGGAGTTTTAATTATGAGTTTGTCTGTAATATCAGCAGCAGGGTAAAAAGAATCTGGCGTAAAAAGTCTTGAGTATTGTGATTATTATATGATGAAGGCAAAGTGCAGAATCAAATATTTTAATATCGAGGGAGTACCGGGAGGCAGTCAGGAATGGTGTGCTGATTTCTGGATGTATCTGGGAGGGTGTGCTGCTCTGGCGGCCTGTGATCAGGCAATCTGCCTGGCAAGAAATTATGGATTCACAGACCTTTATCCCTATCCTGCTGAGGATTTGAAAAAACAGGACTATGTGGATTTTGCCATGATTATGAAGCCCTATATTCATCCCAGGGTTAACGGTGTTACCCGACTCTCAATCTTCACCAAAGGATTTGGCAAATACTTAAATAAGAAGGATTATGAGGTTGAATTTGAGACTTGCTCCGGCCATGAGGACTATGGGACAGCGCTTGAATTTCTCAAAAGGGGTCTGGACAGAAACCTCCCCATCGCCTACCTTATGCTCCGCCATAAAGATCCAAAATTCCACGACCTGAACTGGCACTGGTTTTCTGTAACCGGTTATCGGGAAGCAGGAGGAAGGATCAGGATTCAGTATCATACTTACGGAGAAAAACTCGAGGTGGATTTTGAGGACCTGTGGAAGACAGGAATGTATTTCAGAGGTGGTATGATTTCTTTAAAAAGCATAAAAAAAAGACTGCCGGAAAGTGAATGATCAGATTCGCTGACAGGCAGTCTTTCTTAATTATCATTTGAGATGAACGGAGATGGGACTGAATGGGGTCCCGGCCGTCCTGAGGAAGCATATTAGAGAAGATGAACCGGTAAGTCTACACCAAATGGATGATGAACGAATCCGATATGCTCAATCGTGATATGCTCGATTCCGATTTTGTTTAATGTCATGTGTGTCATAGCTGTTACCTCCCTATATTATTATTCTGTTCTTTAGGATACTACCCGACATAGTATATTTGTATTATAACGAAAATCAAGAGATTTTGAAAGTAGGCAGATGGTAATTTTCAGCTATTTTTATGGCGAATCCCATTATTTTTTTGCAATTGTCCATTCATACAGGGCTGATACATAGAATATAAAAATACTGGCACAAATTTACTGAAAGAATTTAATAAAAACGATGGCATATTAAGGAGAAATCATTATGGAACTGCTGGATTTGAGAAACAGGGATGGAAGTCTTACAGGGGAAAGAAAGGAAAGGGAACTGGTTCACAGAGATGGAGATATCCATGGTACTTCCCACGTCTGGATTGTACGTACAGACGCCCGGGGAGAATGTGAGGTTCTTCTTCAGAAGAGGAGTAAGGACAAGGATGCCTATCCGGGATGTTATGATATTTCCTCTGCCGGTCACATTCCTGCCGGTCAGGATTATATCACTTCTGCCTTGAGGGAATTGGAGGAGGAGCTGGGAATTCATGCCTGTGAGGAGGATCTGCATTTTCTCGGATGGAATTTTTACTGTTTTGAGGAGGTTTTTTACGGAAAAAAATTCATAAATCGGGAGATCAGCAAAGTCTATCTCTATTGCGAAGCGGTGGATGCCGATCAGCTGACTCTGCAGAAAGAAGAGGTGGAATCTGTCTGCTGGATGGAACTGGAGGAATGTTCCAGGCAGATTGCCAAAAAAAATCCAGCCTTCTGTGTAATGGAAGAAGAGCTGGATATGATCCGGCAATATTTTAAAAATTAAGAAATATTGTTCAGGCAACCTTTTCCCACAGTTCCTCTTTCGTGAGGGCAAGGTTCTCCGCAATAATTTTAGCGATATCCATAAAGTGATCATTCATTTTCTCGATCTCCTTGTACTTGGCAAAGAGATACATCAGCTTCTTGATCCATTCTACGCCTCTGTAATTAAAGGGATCCTTGGACAAGATCTCAGCGACCTGAATGGGCATCAGCTGCATCCACAGACTCATTCTGGCAAGAAGATGCATGGTGAAGTAAATCTGCCTTTCCGATCCATACTCGGCAGTATTGGTGTAATGCTCACCATAGTAAGCGATGTTGCTGGCAGTCTCCTGACGAAGAAGTGCGAACTTCCTCTCGTCTCCATCCATCTGGAGCTTGATGCCATATTTGTGCTTGAGCCAGGCGGCATATCCACGTCTCTCCGCATGATATTCAGACCAGTTCTGGAATAAAACGGACTTGGGATCCCGGAAGAGATCCTCGTAGGATGTATAGTGATTGAGACGGGCATAGTTCTTGTAATCCACAATATGGGTCAGCTCGTGGAAGACCAGTCTGTACTTCTCATAAATAGGAGACTTCTCCAGATAGGACCGCTTAAAAAGAAGGGTGAAGGGTTCATCCATCTTTTTAGGGTACTTCATGCAGGCAGCCACATGCTTCCAATTTTTACGGGCAGTCTTCTCGTCCAGACTTCGAATCTTTTCTTCTGAAAAGCCATACTTTTTCTGTGTTTCGTACATGTCATTCGTAAGAATAACCTGCAGATTCAGATCTTTTATTTTAAAAAAACGGAAATATGAATTCATAATCCGGTTTATAGTTTTCATCATAACCCTGTTCCCCACCAAGTTGCCATAATTCGCCAGTTATATATCATGAGTATAGCATAAGAGTTTTGCCTAGTCAAATAGCAGAATAATGAAAGTGATTTTAATGGCGGACAGTTTCAGGGAAGGATTGGTCCTTTGTAAGCTGCCCGGGCTTCCTTGGTGAGACGGTTGCTGTGCCTGACTGCCCTGATGAAATCTTCTTTCTCAAGATAATCCCGCCTGTGAAGAGCCGCATAAGAGTAGGCCATTTCCAGGATAGAGAGAGGGAGTTCGGGAAGACGGGTCTCCTGGCCGGCAGGCTGGTTCTCAGGGGTGGAGATGAGGATCAGACTTTCCAGGCAGCGCTGCATTTCTCTGTCTTCCAGATGACTGTGGACCTTGGTTTCGTACTCTATGGAAGGAATCGTCCCCAGAAGGATGTTCATGGTCATGGCCTGGTCAGGTTCTTCCACCTGGATTGGGTAGAAACGCCGTGCCAGAGCCCGGTCCGGCAGAAGAAAATGTTCATATTCTTCTTTGGTCGTCGCCCCAATGATTTTAATGTCCCCGCGGTCTATAAAAGGTTTCAGCATGTTGGAAATATCATTGTGGGAGCTCACTGTAGAGCCTGCACCCACAATGGTATGAATCTCGTCAATGAAAAGAAGGATCTCCGGATGCTGCATCAGCTCATCAGTTAAGGCCTTCATACGTTCTTCCATCTCCCCGACGTATTTGGTCCCCGACAGGAGGGATGTTGTCGTCAATTTATAAATGATTTTATCTCCCAGCAAAGCGGGGATATCTCCTTTTTGCATCAGATAGGCCAGCCCTTCCACGATGGAAGTTTTTCCTACTCCGGCCTCTCCTATTAATATGGGAGATTTTTTGGGAGAAATTAAGATGAGTTCCAGGTCTGCCAGTTCCTGCTCCCTGCCTATGGCCGGATTTGTGATATATTTTCTAAGGTTCATATTATAGGCATATTGATCCAGAAAAGCACTGCTGCTGTTCACATTTTTAACGATGTGGTATCTGTTGAAGCTGTCATTTCGATTTGAGGGAGCGGAAATGTCAGAACTGCCGGATTTGTTACGACTGTCTTCAGAAATAGCCTGATCTGACATCCAGCAGGATAAGGCGCTCAGATAATCGGAAATATCATCTTCACAACCAGGTTTTTGATGATCCAAAAAATCCATTTCCAGTTTTAGATATCGATCCAGCAGGTGGATGTCACCTGGAATACGGGAAGGATTATTCCAGGCAGGTGCGGTAAGATTGCCTTCAGAGGTCGTTGACAAAATGCGGCTGGCCAAAGGATCGAGCCAGTCACTCTTTTCAAGGCCAAAGAGAGCCAGATGGTGGATCAGAATATCGCGGATCAGTGATTCTGAAAGGCCGGGATACTGTACATAGATGTTGATTTGATCCGCCAGACGGTCAATGAGTGATAGTTTTTCCGGACTTGATTTAATCATGACAGAGTAAAAGTCTTTCAGACACTGGTCACAGATGTCCTGGTCTTTAAAATGCTTTCGATAGAGTTTGAGAAGCTTGGCATAATGCAGGTAATAAGGGGTTTTCAGATTTTCAAACAGCTTGCGGATGTCCGATTTCCACAGATCCATCGTGTAGGAGGAATTGGTGTTCCTGCCGTATTCCGAAGGAATATAGGTATAGAGATCATGGCAGTCTTTGGCCAGAGCGAAAAAGGCGTCCGCCTGATCAGGCAGGGATACGTTAAATCTTTCTTCCGTTACAGTTTGTATAAAGGCCAGGTAGCCGTCTTCGCCCTTAAAAAGAGAGATACAGTCTGAATTGAGGTAAAGGTTTTCTATCCACATGGTCTCCGGGGCCAGAGGCTGACCTGATCTGTGCAGGATGTGATGGGCTTTACAGAGAATTTCCGCTGTATCATCTGCTGAAGAGAGTAAAACATCAGAAGAAGGTTTTATTTGTCTGGAAGAAGGATCGTCATTGTGACAGGAATATTTATTCATGAGTAAAGTGCTCCTTTGGTCTGTTTTCTTTATCATATCATATTTTGAGAGATCCGTATGGATGGGAACCAGGATAAATCATCGAGAATATTTCAAATTTTTAATACTTTAAAGTAAAAAAGTGTTGAAGTCCTTCTTGTTTTGTGTTAAACTATGTGCCATGCAGAGGTGATAAAAGTGAATGACTGTGAAGTTTATCACAGTCTGGACGATATAGATGAAAGAAGAGGTGACAAACGATGGATATGCAAATGAATTTTTTCAGGAAACTCCCGGTACCGAAAGAATTGAAGCAGCGATTTCCTGCTGATCAGAAGATTGTGGAGATCAAGAAGAAGAGAGATCCGGAAATCAAGAAAGTGTTTGAAGGGAAATCCGACAAATTTATTTTAATTATCGGTCCCTGCTCTGCAGACAGGGAGGATGCTGTCCTTGATTATGTCACCAGGCTTTCATCCATACAGGAGAAGGTGAAGGAGAAGCTTCTTATTATTCCGAGAATCTATACTAATAAGCCAAGAACTACAGGAGGAGGTTACAAGGGACTTGTTCATCAGCCAAATCCGGAGGAGAAACCAGATCTGCTGGGGGGATTGATTGCGCAGCGCAAACTTCATCAGAGAGCTATTCTGGAAAGCGGTCTCACCTGTGCCGATGAGATGCTCTACCCGGAAAACCATCGGTATATTTCCGATCTCCTTTCCTACGTGGCAATAGGAGCCAGGAGTGTAGAGGATCAGCAGCATAGACTGACTGCCAGTGGTGTGGGCATTCCTGTCGGGATGAAGAATCCTACAGGCGGAGACCTGGATGTTATGATGAATTCCATCACTGCAGCCCAGGGAAGTCATACCTTTTTATACAGGGGCTGGGAAGCCCAGTCTTTGGGAAATCCTCACGCACACGCTCTTTTGAGGGGATATGTGGATAAAGACGGAAAATCTCATCCAAACTATCACTATGAAGATCTGATTCAGCTTTTTGATCTCTACCAGGAAAGGGAGCTGCAGAATCCGGCTGTGATCATAGATACCAACCATGCAAATTCCGGGAAAAAATACTATGAGCAGGTAAGGATCGCGAAAGAGGTTCTCCATAGTATGCGTCACTCAGAAGATATCAACAGTCTGGTGAAAGGATTAATGATTGAGAGCTATATAGAGGATGGCCGACAGGATATCGGCCAGGGATGCTATGGGAAATCTATCACAGATCCCTGTCTTGGATGGGAGAAATCAGAGCGTCTGATCTATGATCTGGCGGAACTTCTGTAGTTTTTCGTAAGAATAACTGCTGTTTTGTCACCAAGGATATTGATTTTTTTATGGATATTTTGTAATATAGTACATGTAGTAATAGGTGTTTCTTGAATAGGAATATCCAGGTAAATATAGCGGCAGGCAAAGCAAATGGGAATATGCATTCGTAAAAACTGCAAATGTTACGAATCGTTTAAATTAGTCATTTTCTGGTCACAATTTTGTAATATCATCTTAAAAAGATGCTTCGCAAGAGTGGAAAGGAAGATTGGCTTATGCCTGAGAGCAGATTGCTTATCCTGAATAAAAATGAGTCTGAGATTCAGAATATGGCTGAGTATTTTGGAGACAGCGGCTACAGTGTCATCTCCTGTACAGAGTACAGTGAGGCGCTGGACTATGTCTCAGGAAAGAAGCACAGGCCGGATCTGGTCATTTTTGAGATGGATATTTTAAATCGGGACAGCTATGAGATGATGGATCGGATCAGGCATCATTCAGATGTGCCCATGATTGTTATCTCCCGGGACAGCAGACTGGACAGTCAGTTATATGCTTATTCAAAGAAAATAGATGACTACATTGTAAAACCGATTCCATTTCCCCTTTTGGAAGCTCATGTTGAAGCGATTCTCAGACGCTCAGACGACAGGATCCTTTCCGTAGAGAGAGCGGGAGCGCTGTCTGTGGATTATGAAGGCAGAAAGATTTATCTCAACAGTCAGGACCTGAAGGTGACCACCAAGGAGTTTGACCTTCTGGAATACTTTATCAAGCACAAAGGAATGGTTCTGACCAGAGATAAGCTTTTGGATTCTGTCTGGGGATATGATTATATCGGTGGATACCGAAGTGTGGATACATTAGTCAAAAAACTGCGTGCCAAATTGACCAAAGAGTATCCTTATATTAAAACAGTCTACGGAGTAGGCTATTGTTTTGATGTGTGAGGAGAGGAGCTGTTTCATGAAGAGAATACCTTTAAAAAAGAGGGCGATCGGTTTACTGATAGCCCTTGCTTTGATGCTTATTTCTTTTGCCGAGCCGCTGGGAGTACAGGCAGGGTCTACGGAGGCTAAGACCCTTTCCAAGTCATCCTCGTCAGCCAGCGTGAAAGTTACTTTCAAGAATAAGACAAGAACTTATTATAATGCCATGAATAAAGTAGAGGTAGCTGGAAAGAGCGTCAGTTTGGCAAAATATCCTGTTTTCAAGAAATCCGGGACTTTCATGGGGCCCGCGGAGATTATTTTCGGCAAGAGTAAACTGGGAACGGTCTACGATGCCAATAATTCCCGGGTTGCCATCCGTCTGAAGAACAATCTGATCATCATGAAGAATGGAAAAAAGACCGCTTATCTCAATGGTTCAAAGGTGTATGTCGGTACTCCTGCCATGCTGATCAATTACAAGAAATCCGGTAAGACTATGTGGGTTGTTCCTTTAAAAAGTGTATGCCGGGTTCTCGGTCTTAACTATTCTTTGACGGACGGAAAGATTAAAATCAGCAAAAAGGCTAAAGCTAAGAAAGCGAGCAATAAAAAGAATGCCACCGCAACGACACAGGCGCCAAAACCTACGATGGCAGCTAACAATAAAACGGCGGCTGTTCCCAGTTCCGAAAAGATTGTTCTTTGCCTTGACGCCGGTCATGGCGGCGGTGATTCCGGGGCCAGTCATTTTGGATTCAAAGAAAAAAATATGAATCTTGCCATTGTGCTGGCAGCTAAGAGGTACTTTGACCAGGATCCTCATTTCACAGTTTATTATACGAGACTGACAGATGTTCTGCCTACGCTGAATGCCCGCTGTACTTTTGCCAACAGTAAGGATGTGGATTTCTTCATATCTGTTCACATTAACAGTTACAAGGAGTCATCGGCCGGGACAGAGACTCTCTTCAATGCTTCCCGGGTCAATAAGACAGCAAAGAAAGGACTGACTTCTCTGGAACTGGCTGCCTGGATGCAGGGATGTACGGCTGCGACAACAGGATTTGGAAATCGTGGTTTGGTTGATCGACCCAAACTGATCGTTCTTAAGAAAACCAAAATGCCTGCCTGCCTGATTGAATATGGATTTCTCAGTAATCCCAAGGAAGCCAAGAGGATGAATCAGAATCTGAATCTCTATGGAAAATCTCTTTATAATGGAGTTGTAAGGCTGATGAAGCGTAAGGGAAGATATAAATAGACTAAGATAAAACGAATACGAAATGCTAAAAATTCCGCAGTAATATTTTGTATTGCTGCGGGATTTTTTTAAGGATTACTACACAAGATATGGTGTATATCCTATTGCTTTTGTCAGGGGGTTATGCTATAATAAATCTGCAGTTTTTTGATTCAGTTGAACCTCCGGCGGGAATTCATATCTAGCTCCAAGGATTTCCGCCGAAGGGAATCAACAGGGTCTTTTTTTTGCCTTTTTTATGTTTTGGCATAGTTAAAGAGGCAGAGTATGTCACTTTGTATAAAAGCTACAAATAGACACACAAAAGACACAAAAATTTTATTTATTTCAATAGTTGAACAAAATGGTTATAATATGATATAGTCATGTCATAGAGATATTTTAATTTTCTTTATACCGTTTTCTTCTTTAAAAAGGAGGGTGGTGGATGTTTCCACTTACCCTCCTATCTCCGTTTATGGGGTTCTTATTCGATTCTTTTATTTTCTTTATTCTTCAGAAGATAGTTATAGACAAAATAGCCAAGACAACTGAGACAGCCAAGAATGATCAGTAAAATGACAGCCGTCTTATACTGCTGTTGTCCCAGGGCATTTCCACTGAAGCTGGAAATGAGGATACTGGGAACACGGCCGAAAATAAAGATAAAGATCCACAACGCCTGATGGGTATTTGTCAGGCCTGCCAGATAGGCCAGGAGATCCTTGGGAGAACCGGGAATCAAGTAGATCAGAACCATCAGGATCTCCCATTTCCGGTCAAGTTTTTCCGGAAGAAATTGATTGATTTTTTCTTCAGAAAAGAAAAGGCTGACGACTCTTTTTCCATAAATTTTAACCAGATAATAGACAAGAATACTGCCCACAGCGGAACCAATCAGGCTGATCAATGTACCATATACGCTGCCGAAGGCATAACCTGCTGCCAGCTGAAAAGGACCGGCCGGAATAATGGCCAGGAAGACCTGGAGAACCTGGGCAAGAATGAGAAAAGAGGCAGCCAGCAGGGTGTGTTGACCGGCCCAGATACGTATGCGGTCCGTGTTGGCGGAGAGGAAGGCAGCGAGGGTCTCCTGCCGCTTGTAAAAAAGGAAAACCAGAAAGATCAGCAGCGGCATAGCAGTCAAAAAAAGAACGATTTTTAATTTTTTATGGCGGACAGCCTTGAAATATGTCATGATATCACCCTAAAATAGAAGTTACAGCAGTAACTGTATTATTATAACATAATTTTGCTTCGAATTTGAATCAGCTTTGTTCAACAGCAGGGCTGTTTTGGAAAAATGCTTCAAAAGAGAAGTTGATTTCAGGAAGAATAAAAGGAAAAGGCTATGAATGTGTTTTTTGATTTGACAATTGGATTGGAGGTCTGGGGAGCTGTCTTTACCCTCCTGATCTTCATTGCTGTATGTATGGAAAAAGAAAAGACAAAAAACAGATATTATTTTGCCGCTATGCAGCTAACCTGTTTTATCTATATCGCAGCAGATATCCTATCCCGGATTGCGAGGGGAAAAACGGAGGTAATTTATCAGATCATCACCAGGATAAGCATCTTTCTCTTTTATTTTTGCGGCTACCTTCTGCTTCTTTTATTTTGTATCCAGGTTTTTTATGGATTACAAATGAGCAGGGGAAAGCGATTGTTTCAGAAAGCGGTATACGCTGTCCTGGTCATGGAGTTCCTGCTTCTTATTTTTTCTCAGTTTAATGACTTTTTGTATTATTATGATGCAGGAAACTATTATCACAGATCCCAGGGATACATTTTTTCCCAAAGCTTTGTGATGGCAGTCATGGTTTCCATGATTTGTTTTATTCTGATAAATATCAGAGAGTTTAATTACTATAGAAGAATCTCCATGCTCTGTTATGCAATAATCCCGCTGACAGGATTTTTCCTGCAGATGATCATGTACGGAACTTCTTTCATATGTAGTGGTATGGTCTTTTCCAACATTATGGCCTTCTTTGTCACCAGGCGGGAATTGCAGATGGAAAATCTTGCGAATCAGCGGAAGATGATCTCCCAGAGAGAAAAACTGTTTGACCAGGAAAAAGAGATTCATGATATGAATTACCGGATTGTCATGTCCCAGATTAAACCGCATTTCCTGTATAATGCTTTGAATGCGATTTATTATCTGTGCGAGAGCGACCCGCTGAAGGCCCAGAAGGCCATTGAAGATTTTTCAGAATATCTGAGAGGAAACATGAAATTTATTCAGGCTGACCAGGCGGTGCCCTTTGAGGAGGCACTACAGCATATCAGACATTATCTTTCCCTGGAAAAGGTACGATTTGAAGAAGACCTGAAAATCATTTATGACATCCGGGAAAAGGACTTTAATGTGCCGGCGCTCTCTATCCAGCCCATCATAGAAAATGCGGTGAAACATGGTGTTGGAAAAAAGGAAGAGGGAGGTTTTGTGAAGCTTTCCACAGACCGGATTGACGATTATTACAGGATTATTGTTGAAGATGATGGAATTGGTTTTAATAA
>Ga0310695_10014402_pt1 | contig 10693 bp, 6 predicted proteins | sample RumenRJG_04DNA_FD_203882 | JGI IMG/M metagenome (GOLD analysis project Ga0310695, IMG submission 203882) | Bovine rumen microbial communities from Lethbridge, Alberta, Canada - RJG_04 (v2) (version 2) | ecosystem: Host-associated > Mammals > Digestive system > Stomach > Rumen | place: Canada... | reverse complement strand
GCACAATTCAGTTCTGTACATATGACGAGAACTATTTTAGCAATATGCAGGGGGAAGGGCAATGCCTGACCAGCCTAAACGCAGGGCACAAGTTTATCGATGACGAAAAATAAGAGAATTTTATACGATTCTTTTCAGGAATAATCAGAACCGGAAGATAGGTGCTGGAAGATGTGTATATGTAAGCGTATACTGGTATATACAAAAAGATGTAAACAGATTTGTTGACAATCGCTGACCGCGTAAAACTTATCGCGACTGCTTTGAAGTCACGAGAGTGCGGCGGCGTTTTTTCACTGAGGAAACCAGAATGGCAAATACACGCTTCATCGTCTTCGACGTGGAGACGCCGAACCGATATAATAACCGGATGAGTGCGATCGGGATCTCAGTGGTGGAGAGCGGAAAGATCGTATATAGCTACTTTTCCTATGTAAACCCGGAGACATTTTTTGACAATTTCAATACAATGCTTACCGGCATCGACGAGAGAACCGTTGCATCAGCACCTTCATTTCCGGAATTGTGGAAAACGATCGAGCCCCTGTTCTCAAGCGGAATCCTTGTCGCTCATAACGCGCTTTTTGATCTCAGCGTATTAAAAAAATGCCTGACGGATTACGGAATTGCGTGGAAGGCTTCTGCCGAATACTGCTGTACCGTACAGATCGGCCGCCGGCTGCTCCCCGGCATGCAGTACAAACTCAATGTCCTCTGTGATCACTATGGAATTCCGCTGAACCACCATCAGGCAGACAGCGACAGCAGAGCTGCCGCTGAGATACTCCTTCGCTATATGGGTACCGGTGCCCGGATTGAAGACTATGTAAAACAATACAGAATGGGGGCTTTCCCAAACACAAGGCGCAGAACAGGATCTGCGCAAGGCAAAGAGCAAAACATAGCATCTGCCCTAAATACAAGGCAAAGCATAGAGTCTGTGCCAAATACAAGGCGCAGAGTCCAGGCAAACGAATATTCCTCTACTGACAGATTCAGAGCGGTCCGGACAGAAAACTTTGACCTGCAGACATACCTGCATGAAAGCAATGATATCAACATTCTGATCACTGCCTCCTATAATAAGACCACGGATATCGGAAGATATACAGGGCTCTTATGCTACAAACGGCACAGGAAGCTCATTTCAGATACTGTTGAAAATGCAATCAGTCCCAACCACACAATGATCATAGGTTTGTTTGACGGTGTCCAAAGGGTGAGGCTGACCAATGTCAATATCTGTATCATCTCCGGCATCCACATGGGGCTGAAGGGCGCTCTCAAAGGCGATGGACTGTATGCAGGAGAATTACAGCAGTTAATGGCCCTGATTGAAAAGCAGGGAAATACTGTCAGCAGTATTGCCATTACAAACGGATCTGCTGAAATAAAGAAGATCATCCAGGACAGCCCCCGGGGCGGCCGTTAAAGGTCGCCCCGGGGATTGTCTTTATAAATCATTGATTGTTATCCGTAATATTTAGATCTACTATCACTTGACCACGAAGCTTCCAATGTTCGTGTTCTTTGCTGGAAGCGGCACTGTACAGAACACTCCGTTGCGCTGCCGTCTCGTGACGATCCGGACATAGTACCTTGTACCTTTTTTCAGCTTTGCGCCTCGATATTTGGTAATGGCGGCGCTGGTGGCGGAAGCTTTTATCGATGTCGACTGGTTCCAGTACCAGGTCCCGTTCGGGTTTGTGGTCAGGAAAACGTTGTAGCCATTACAGCCGTAGATAATGTTCCAGGAGATGTTTACCTTCGGAGCACTGTTCGTCCCCGCATTCGCGGACTTCAAGGTCGTCGGCGAGGGAGTGATATATGAAACATTTGACCATGGACTGTATACCCTGCCTCCTGACGTGTTGAAGAATGCCCTGACCTTGAACTGGCTGACATGGTTGACAGCAACGGAACAGTTCTGCGCCAATACGTTGGACTTCAGGATTTTGGAAGCGGCATGGCTGCCGTCTGTCCAGCTGAGGAGGCTCTGATATCCGTCTGCTCCGTCCACCTTGTTCCAGGCAATCTGGCAGCTGTTGTATTTCGAGTTGTTCCACTTGACGAAGCGGCAGTCCCCGGGTTTCTTCAGTACAACTATGATCCGGACAGTCCCGGAGGCAGCCTTGTAGTTGGAAGTCGCGCCGGATGTTGCCGTAATGGTGACTGTACCTGCTTTCTTTCCCGTGACGACGCCGGTGCCGGCATTTACAGTCGCGATGGCCGTGTTGGATGATTTAAAGGACTTCGTGCCCCTGGCTCCTGCGATCGATACTGTCGCCGTCTGGCCAACATTAATGGTGGAGGCCGTGGTCTTTACCGTGATGGTCTGGTCGGCTTTGCTGATCTCAAACGTCTCGATTCTGGTTCCGGTCAGGTTGTTGATACCGGTTATGATCACAGTGGCTGTGCCGACGTTGGTGTTATCGGTATAGGAAAGCTGATAGTCCGTTCCGGATGCCAGGATACTGTTTCCAATCTTCACCACAGGGGTCTGCGTAATCGCCTTGCCGGTATATTTCTTGTCCACGATCCCCGTCACTGTCACCGTCGCATCCGAGATGGATAAGGCGCTGATCGTAAAGGTCTTGCTGGTATTCCCGGTATAGTTTCCCTTGCCTGTGATCGTAACCGTGGCCGTTCCGGCGTTGGTGTTGTCTGAATAGGACAGAGTATAATCTGTTCCGCTGGTCAGAGTTCTTTTGCTGACCTTGACTGTCAGGTTCTGTGTCTGCGCAGAGCCGTTGTAGGTCGTGTCAGAGAGGCCGGTCACCGTCGCTCTGGAGACCGACGCCGGATTAATTTTAAAAGACTCAGTGATAGTGCCTACACAATTTCCGATACCTTTAACGGTCATAGCAGCCATACCGACATTTGTGTTATCAGTGTAGGATATCTGGTAGTCTGTTCCTGACACCAGGGTCATATCTCCTATTTTTACTTCAGGGGTCTGCGTAATCGCCTTGCCAGTGTAGGTCTTCGCGGTTATCCCGGTAACCGTGGCATCTTCCAGATAGTGCTTGTTCATATCCCTGAACGGAATGTTATTGTCATTCGCATATTGCTCTGCGTAAGATCCCGGAACGCCATAGATTTTCAAATTGTCCGAGCAATAGGCGAACGCACGATCTCCAATACTTTTTACGCTTGCAGGAATCGTTACACGTTCAAGATTAGAGCAGGTATAAAAAGCATAATCTCCTATTTCTGTAACGCTCTCCGGAATGATAACGTTGTCAAATCCCTTACAATTATAAAATGTAAGCCGGCCAATGGTCGTCACGGTATTCGGAATCGCAATGCTTTCCAGCGCCGTGCAGTCTTCGAATGCGCCGTCCTCAATCTCCGTGACGCCGTCCGGGATCGTAATATTCTTCAAGGAGGTGCAGTCTTCAAATGCATATCTCCCGATACTTGTCACAGTGTTGGAAATCACAACGCTTTCCAGCGAAGTAAACCCGTAGAATGCATCCTCATGGATGCTGGTCACTCCAGATTCAAATTCCACTCGTTTTACACGATCCTTCAATCCACTCCATTCATCTGAATAGTCCCACATGCCTCCGTTTACGAGGACTCGCAGTGTTCCGGTTTTTTCCTCAAAGCTCCAGTGATGTCTCCAACGGGCATAAAGTGTCTCTGATGGACGTACTCTGACATCAGATGTAGCAGTAACTTTTGTTCCGGTGTTCTTCCCTGTATACCAGCCGAGGAATTCATACCCGGCTTCTCTTTCGGGAACCGGAAGTTCTCCGTATTTACTGCCGTGGACTACTTCCATTTTATTATTTACGAGAGTTCCACCTGCCGGATCAAAAACAACTGTGTGGCCCGGGTTCTGGATGCTTAATTTATACGGAGCTTTCAGGGAGATGGAATAATAGACAGGTTCCGAGGATTTTGTCACATACCACCAGACAGCATTGTCCTTTACATACGGCTCACAGTCCGATAAACTCCCCTCGCCTGTATAGATTGTCCCGTCCCGGGATCCATCTGCAGTAAGGAAGCAGTAATTAAGAACCTCATCTACGGTCCACATGAGCAGGAACCTTCCATCCGGCAGGGCAGTCATCACGGGAGTCGAGACTTTTTCCTTTCCGGTATATGAAGTCAGCCAATGGATTTCTGTTGCGGACGATGTAAAATCGTCCTTGGGCGTTGCAGTAACAAAAATATTGCGGACGCCGGACGTATTATAGGAGTCCGCATCCTGCGATACGCTGTTGCCGGCGACAAGATAGTGTGAGGAGGATGCCTCCAGAGCCCCCAGGGAAGCACCGGTGGCATTTGCTCCTGTTTTGCCCGCGATGGGAAGGACGATCACATACTGTGAATAGTCAAGCTTTTCAGCTCCGGCTTTTCCGGCATAGCGGAACAGGACGATTCCTCTGGGATATGCATCACCGTGGTCGGCCGCGAGGAGATCTGCCCCATCCGTCTTCACGATCTGGTTGAAAGAATGGGATACATACCCTGAAGACACACTCCTCACACCGCTGAGGATCCAGGAAACAGTCATGTCCGCCTCCCGGATCACCGCAGTCAGATTGGCTTGATGGCGCAGACCATCACTCAGCGATGTGTACATCTGATGAGAGGTACGCATATACAGCATACCGCCGGTTTCCGTAAGAGACACAGTCCCGGCTCTGAAAGGAACGGTTGTATTTTCCCCGCGTATGGAAGCTGCTCCCTGCCGGGCCCATTCCCTGGAATATTTGACTATGCGTATGACCTCTTTTTCGTCATCTTCTTCGTCATTATTCTGACCGAAGACCACAAAATAGCTGTCTTCCCCGGCAAAAAAACCGCCGAATTCTGAAAGTTCAAAAGGAATGCTCTTTCTGGACAACAGGTTTCCTTCTTCAGAGAAATATTCCCTGGTCAAGACACCATCCGTATACTCGACCCTCAGTCTCCGGCCCCCCTCATTGATCAGATAGGAGTACCTGGGAGCATACTGGACACTATAGTTTTGATTATTTCTGTTGCTGGAAACTGCAGGAGATTCCTCTCCGACCGTTACATCCGTCAGAATCTGACCCTTCCTGTCCTGAAACTGCAGTGCGTCTGCACAACCCTCAAAAACATTTTCACCGGCTTCAAAAGCCCGATCCGGCAGAATCACAGTGCGCAGGTTTGTGCAGCCATAAAAGGCATACTCTCCGAGCACATCCAGACTTGCAGGAAGAGTAATCTCTGTCAGAGATGTTCCGAACGCAAAAGCATAGGAATCGATCACTTTTACGCTGTCAGGAATCGAAATCTGTGACATGCTGGAACAGGAATAAAACGCTTTCGCACCTATATGCTCCAGTTTCTGCGGAAGAATCACCTTCTCAAGGGCAGAATCTCTGTAAAAAGCATACGACGGGAGCGCAGTGATTCCTTTCCCGAATGCCACTGACTTGAGCCCCCTGCAGGAAGAAAAAACACTGCTCCCCAGAGTAACGACAGAATCCGGGACTGATACTTCTTCCAGCCCTGACATATATGCAAAAGCATAGTCACCTATAGTTGTAAGACCTTCCGGCAGGTCGATTGACGATGGACCAGGAACATTGTAGAAGGCTTGATCCCCAATAGAGAGGAGGCTTTGGGGCAATGCAATCTCCTTCATTTCGATGCAGTAATAAAATGCACATGTTCCTATACTCGTCACACCTTCCGGAATCGTAATTTCCTTCAGTCTTGTGCAGCTCTCAAATGCCGATCTGCCTATACTCGTCACTCCCTCCGGAATTGTAATATTTTCCAGGCTTGCGCAATAAATAAAAGCATATTTTCCGATAGTCGTCACGCCTTTTTTTATTACAACAGACTTAATGGAATCACTTGATGAATACCATGGTCCGCCGTTATAGGAATAATCTTCCATTTTCCCTGTTCCGCTGATTGTAAGCACTCCCTGACTATCCAGCGTCCAGGTCAGATTTTCCCCGCAGGTCCCGGATTCTTCAGCGGCCATAGCGGCATCCGATGATACAGTTTCCTGATTTCCCTGCGCTGTCAGTGATTTGTCCTGCTCTTCTGCACTTTTCTCAGCGGTTTCATCAGGTGTTTTAGCAGTCTCAGTCTCGTCAGCAGAAGCAGTATCTGCGTCTTCAGGCTCTTCCCCGTCTGTCTCCTTCTGTGAATCTTTCCGGGCATCCCCGGACATGGTCACTTCCCGGAATCCTGCCTCGCCGAACTGCATAATACCGGTATCCTCATCAAAGATATATGCGGATACTCCGATCACATACTCTTCACTTTCTGAAGCGCTGACGGATATTTCCGTGCCGGCGGTTTCATAAACGTCAATGCCGCTGCCTTTGACAATCACTGCATATCCCGAAGCGTCACTGCCCCCCTTCCAGGCAATGTCTATATTTCCGTTATTCAGTTCCGCGCTTTCGATCTCAACAGCACCGGGCACTGAACCTATGCTTTCCTGATAGAGGTTTACACCATCGTCGATCACCACACAGACAGGAATATCCCATGTGCCGTTCTCCGAAGGATCCTGATCTGTGTCCGCCTCAGATTCAGCATCAAGATCAACCGTCTCATAATAAAAGCCGCTCTGCTCATCCCGGCCTAAAATTCCGGAATACAGAGGCTGCCCTGAACTTTCTGTCAGCTCTGTCACACCCGGATAGATACTGTAATTAAGCAGGATCTCTTCTGTCGAATTATAAACGATCGAGATATGGTCCCCATTCTTCCAGACCCTCACCTTTTCCTGGAAGGCACGGATCTGTTCCGGAGTAAGTTCCGTTTCTGCTTCCGAAGCCGGATCTTCTGCTCCAGCCATATCATCAGATACCGGCATATCCTCCATATCATCAGCATCATCTGCAGCAGGTTGATCGTCATCATGGGATTCAGACATGCCTTCGATCACATCCTCTCTTTCTTCCTCTCCAATAGGCGATGTCTCTGCCGTGTCTTCATTTCCATCTGTTTCCGCATTTTCAGTTTCCACGGCCTCCGCTGCAAACACAGACATCATACTTACAGCAGGTGCCTGCAGAAGCCCTGCCGCAAGTATCAACGCAAGAATGCATGCTAAAAATTGTCTGGCTCTTCCCATAATGCATTTACCCCTTTCTGCTAAAAAAATATAAATAATCTGGATATATACAAGTTACATTCTATCAAACCATAAACTGACCCGGTATCAGCCATTCCCACGTTTCCATTTAAAAAGCATTACAAAAAGCGCACATAGACCACACCGGAACAGTTGATCCGGTTTCGTCCATATGCGCTGTTATTCTCACTGTTTCGTTGTGTCTACCGTCATTGAAACGCACTTTCTGCCGTCACGGCTGCCCCTGCTGCAGTCCTTCAAGTGCCTCCTGAGTGGCTTTGCTCACCCTGTTAAAGGCTCCCTGCGCTTCAAAGGCGGCAAACACTCTGTCGGCCAAAGCATCGTAATCTTCTGCTGCCATCTCATCCGCGGGCTTGTCCTGGCGCAGATAGTGGTCGCCAAAGGCCTCCTGCAGAGCAAGATCCCATTCCGATCCCTCTGCCGTCACGCAGATTATGACATTGCGCTTTCTCCTTCTGTACCGTTCTGTAATCTCCTGCATGCAGCGAACAAACTCCGAAGCAGAAACTCCTTCCTGCTCCGAGAAAAACATGACCGGATAATACTCTGTATATGTTTTGGCGCCGTTAGTCTCTATCTCCTCGCCGGCCGGAATGACATATTCCTTTCCCGCTGCTCTCCTTCTGAAGGCAAGCATGCTGTGCAGGTTATCATAAGACTCCGTGCCTGTATAAAAATTTCCCTCTATACCATCAATGGTGACCCTGCCGAATTCGGCATATTTCTGCTCGGCGAAATGCATGACATTTCCCTTTTCATCTGCCAAAGTGATATTGACCTGGCTGCTCCGGTCATTGCCGGCAGGCAGATTGAGCTCCTCGCCGAGTACCATGTCATGGGCTCCGGTCCTTACCATGATCTCATTCAGCCCCTCATTGGAAGCACCCATATTGACCACCTTGATTCCCTGAATGCGAGCATCATATGCCCCCGCATGCAGAAAAGCAGGCCTGAGCTGAGCAAAGTATGTCTCATCGATTTTATGATCCAGAGATGACGGGAGCGTTCCGTACTGATTTCCAACCATCTCCTCGTCTCCCCAGCAGACGAAGCCTACCGGGCCTTTTGCAAGCTCTTCTGTAAGCGATGCGTAAATTTCTTCTACAGCGCCCTTGCGCTGTCCATTCTCCGCTTCGACCCTGGCTGCAATCTGTAGATTCTCTTCCGCCCTTACTGCTCTCTGCTTCCTCTCTTGCACATACATCACAACCAGCAGACAAAAGAGAACAACTACACCTGCCGCGCATAAATAATTCAACCTGTTCTTTGGCATAGCCGGCTCCTACTCCTTTTCAACTTCTATTGAAAGATCTTTCCTGTCATACATTCCAATGATCCTGATCAGCCTCATTCATCAATGGCATTGATCCGCCTGAGCGTATCAAGGATCTCTCTCACATCGGCTGCAATCGTCTCACGCGGCGCATCATATCTGGCACACATGGCATCGACGATCTGATCCTCCGTGGTCTCTGTCTTCAGCTGATCCACTATGAAGGCAGCTGTCTTATTGCTGCGCACGATTCCGCTGAAGGCATCCCCGCCGATCGCGATCAGAAACTGGGTATCCTCAATGTTCTGTGTAATAAAATCGGGTTTGAGCTTCATATCTGTTTTCTCCTCTCAGGTTTTGTGCAGGCCATCAATCTTTGGCAAGGTATCTCCGGCAGGGTTGTCCCCTGTTCCAGGCACTGACCGCTGTGCACAACAAGTACGATATAAAAAGAAACTGCCATCCATTTCGAATGACAGTACAAAACGGACCACCTGTATTGACTTCCTGAAATGATTGTATGCTGGAATATATAAACATCTATGATTATCAGACGTTAACAACCATTCTATCATAGGGGAAAAACTTTGCAAAGGGACTATTCGATGGCTTTTTTGCAAATTTTTTCAGCATATTACATCAAGTGCAGACTGATCGGGACTCGACCCCGGTAGTTTCTCTCCCCTCCGAATCAGCCTTTTCATCATTGTGATAAACAGCAACTCTCTCAACTCGCGGCAATGACGATCTCGAATCGGACATTTCCCAAAAGAAGTACATTCGGGCAAATAAGGGCAGTCCCTGCATTTCTCTTGTAAATGACCAGTGCTGATGAATTCTGAACGTACTTCCGGATGTGTAATCCCATCCCTTACATTCCCGAAACACGCATCTTCCGGGCAGTATTCACACGGATAGAGATTTCCATCCGGTGCAATGTTAATAGTGCCTTCATCTGCCATGCAGTGATATCGGCGAAATCCTGTAAATGGACCAACAAATAAATTCAATGGTCTGTTTAACGGTTTCCACTGACATCCTGACCGGCTTCATGCCTTCTTCAAAGCAGTACACACATCGGGCATTACATCCCAATGTAGGAAATATAGTATATATCTCGGCAAAAAGCAAGCTCCCGATCATCGGTATTGAAACCGGTGGCCGGGAGCTTTTGTTATATTATTAAACTCTGATTGTTAGTCCAGAACTGCCATTATCGTTTGATCATAATCAGAATCAATCAACACGATATGTTCCCCGACATGCTGAAAGCCGCTAATGATGCGTCTGTTGTCTGCCTTCAGGCTGTCGATTGTACAATCCATATCGACCAATCTGGATTCTATATCCGACTCATGAACCATTATCTCACTGAAATGGTTTTGGATATATCTTTCGCTCATGGCGAGGCAAATAAAACGGATCGACGGTAAATACCGCTCATCAAAATCTTGCCTCCAGCAAAATGGAATATAGCATCCCTCCACAATAAGGTTCTGTTGATTCTCAATCGCAGTCTTTATGATCTCGCGTATGATCGGCCACAAGTACTCCGTCAGAGCTTCATCGTCCTCTGGGGTTAATTTCGTATTTTGGCTGCGAATAAGACCCATTTTCAAATGATCGATTGACAGATACGGATAACTGTATTGTTCGAGCATCTTCTGCGCAAGAAGCGTTTTCCCCGTATGAGAAGCTCCGGTAATCAGTATGATCATAGTCTCGCCCTCAGTTCTTCCTTGACCTTTTCCAAATCACTGCAAGTCAGGATCGGAATCAGGCTGTCAATCTCCTCGATGCTTTTATCCCACCATTTAAATCGGATCAGCATGTCAATCAAGTCATCATCAAAGCGCTTCCGTAGGACTTTAACCGGATTCCCGATCACGATGGTATATGGCGCAACATTGCTACCAACAACGCTGTTTGCACCAATTATTGCTCCGTCACCGATATGCACTCCGGGAAGAATAACAGCATTCTGACCGATCCACACATCATTGCCAATCACGGTATCGCCTTTGAATGGCATTTCTGATGCAGCAGGAGTTTCCATCTCCCAACCATCCAGAGTGTAAAACGGGAAAGTAGATTGGTGATTCTTGTCAGTCTGGGACAAGGTTCTTACAACATCCGGACAACGGTCTCGCATTAAGCGGACAGCGTTCCTGAATCATGCGGACAAAAGCCCTGTCCCAGACTGCCAAACTGGCATCAATATTTTTGCTACTATATCACGCCGGTACGGCGCTGTCATCAGTCAATGACTGATCAAAATAAATCTCTATCATTTAGAGAGTGATCTGGGTGGGGGC
>Ga0310695_10014399_pt1 | contig 10695 bp, 7 predicted proteins | sample RumenRJG_04DNA_FD_203882 | JGI IMG/M metagenome (GOLD analysis project Ga0310695, IMG submission 203882) | Bovine rumen microbial communities from Lethbridge, Alberta, Canada - RJG_04 (v2) (version 2) | ecosystem: Host-associated > Mammals > Digestive system > Stomach > Rumen | place: Canada... | reverse complement strand
ACGCGCCTCCTCTACGTCGCGCTCACCCGCGCCCGCGAGGCGCTCGTCGTGAGCTGCCCCCTCTGGTCCACGAAGGCCGGCGTCAGCGACTCGCTCTCGCTCTCCTTCGCGGAGAACCTCTTCGACGTGACCATCGATGCCGGCGAGCACTCCTTCTCCTTCGGGGGAGAAGAGCCTGGCCTCGTCCGCGCCATCGACGTCTCCCAGAGGACCGAGGCCGGCCGCAAGGTCTGGTCCGCCTCCACCGGCGGATCTATGGCCGAGCTCGAGGGCGACCTGCCTGCCGCAGCGGACGACATCGCCACGCTCGGCCACGTCGACGTCTCCGACGGCACCGATGCCGCCGACGACGCCGCACCCGAAGGGCCCGCGCCCGACGACGGCGACGCCGGCGGAGAGTTCGACTTGTTCGAGGTCGAGGAGGACGTCCTCACGCCGCTGCTCTCCTCCTGGGGCTCGCGCGAGGGCACCTACAGCTACTCGAGCGCACACGCCGCCGTGGTCCGCGAGGCCCTCGCACGTGGCGAGGCGCTGCCTGGTTCGGAGCGCCGCCGTGCCCGCTCGCTTGCGAGCCCCGAGGTCCGCGAGGCCGAGCAGCAGGGCGCTCCCGTGACCGCCGACGCCGACCGCGCGACGGGCCTCGGCTCGGCCTTCCACGAGATCGCCCAGACGATGGTGGAGTCCAAGGCGGATGCGCCCGACCCCTCCCGCGTCGAGGCCATCGCGAGGCGCTGGCACCTCTCTCCGCGCGCGATGGCGAGGCTCGCCGACGCGCTCGACCGCTGGACCCGCTCCAAGGTCCGCGAGCGCGCCCTTGCCCACGACCACGTCCGCGCCGAGGTCCCGTTCTTCGCGAGCGCCCCGTCGCGCTTCGGCGACTCCGTCGAGGGCGCCATAGACCTGCTCGCGACCGACGACGGCTCCACCTCGGCCCTCGTCGTCGACTACAAGACCGGCGACCGCGACCTCACGGAGGACGAGATCTTCGCCAGCCACGAGATGCAGGCGAACTTCTACGCCTCCGTTCTCATGTCGCAGGGCTTCGAGAGCGTCGAGTGCTGCTTCGTCTGCGTCGAGCGCGAGGACGAGGCGGGGGAGCCCCTCGTCTGCTCCTACGCCTTCGACGCGGGGCACGCGCCTGCCATCTAGGCCGCGAGTTGTGTTCTTTTTCGCCCGCAGGCGCCTCTTTTGCGAGGCGGGAAGCTGCGCTTTTCTCGCCACGCTGGCGTTTTGGCAGGCAGGAGGTCACGAACAGGTGTTTGGTGTCGGGCGGGAGGCCTAGGTCCTTCCGCTATCATGTCCTGTGTCGTCCGTGGCGCGCGGGGCCGGTGCCTTCGCCGCGCCAGACAAAGGAGCTTTCATGGCATTCGTCCACCTTCACAACCACTCGTGCTTCTCGATCCTCGACGCCGCCACGCGCATCCCCGACATGGTGAAGCGCGCCGTCGAGTTCGAGATGCCCGCCGTCGCACTGACCGACCACGGCTACATGTTCGGCATCCCCGAGCTCGACCTCGAGTGCCGCAAGTACAACGACGACCAGAAGAACATGAAGCAGTGGCGCCACGACGTCGAGTGCTTCCAGAAGGGGTGGGAGCTCGAGGAGCCCGAGGCCGACCCCGAGGGCGCGTCCTACTTCGACGCCGTCCATGCGCAGTGGGAGAGCGACTGCAGGGTGTGGGAGGAGAGCGGTCACGACCTCGAGGCCGTGCGCGCCAACCGCCCGCGCCTCAAGGTCAAGCCGATCTTCGGCTGCGAGGCCTACTTCATCACCGACGACTGCATCGAGCGCGGCACGCCGCAGCGCCGTTACCACCTGATCCTGCTCGCGAAGAACGAGACGGGCTACGTCAACCTCATCAAGTGCATGTCCAAGGCCGCCGGCCACGAGATGATGTACTACAAGCCCCGCACCACGCTGGACATGCTGAAGGAGTACCACGAGGGGCTCATCTGCCAGAGCGCCTGCGTCCAAGGCATCATCCAGCAGCGCATCCTCGACGGCCAGTTCGACGAGGCGCGCGAGTGGGCGCAGACCTTCAAGGACATCTTCGGCGACGACTTCTACATGGAGATCCAGGACCACGGGCTCAACTTCAGGAACGGCTTCGACGACCGCTCCCTCGACGAGAAGCTCGTGAACCTCGCCCACGAGCTCGACATCAAGGTCATCGCCACCAACGACTTCCATTACCTCACCCGCGAGGACGCGCCGACCCAGGACATCCTCTCGTGCATCGGCAAGGCCACGACCCTCGACGACCCCAACCGCATGCGGATGGAAGGCACCGAGTTCTACATGAAGAGCGAGCAGGAGATGCGCGAGCTCTTCTCATGGTGCCCCGAGGCCTGCGACAACACCCTCGAGGTCGCCGAGAAGTGCGACTACGAGCTCGACTGGGACTCCATGTTCCTGCCCGAGTTCCCAGGGCTTCGCGAGGGCGAGACGGCCGACCAGCGCTTCCGCGAGGAGTGCGAGAAGGGCCTCGCCCGCCGCTACGGCGACGACTGGCGTAACGTCACGATCAGCGGCATCAACGTCGAGGAGCGCTACGAGCACGAGGCCGGCATCATCATCAACAAGGGCTTCGCCAACTACTTCCTCATCGTCCAGGACTACGTTCAGTGGGCGAAGGACCAGGGCATCGGCGTCGGCCCGGGCCGTGGCTCCGCCGCCGGCGCAATCGTCGCGTACGCGATGAACATCACCAACTTCGACCCGCTCGAGAACAGCCTCATGTTCGAGCGATTCCTCTCGCCGCAGCGTACCGAGATGCCCGATATCGATATGGACTTCGACGACGAGCACCTCCAGGACGTCCTCGCGCACGTGCGCGAGCTCTACGGCGAGGACCGCGTCTGCAAGGTCATCACCTACTCGACCATCAAGGCCAAGCAGGCCATCAACGACGCCAACCGCGTCCTGGGCTTCCCGGTCTACAAGGGCCAGCAGCTCTCGAAGATGCTCTCCAACGACCCCAAGCTCGCCCTCGCGAACGCGCTCCACAAGAACGAGAAGAAGCCGGACCAGTACTCGCCCGACTTCGAGAACGCCTACAAGAGCGACCCCGAGGCGCGCCGCATCATCGACGCAGCCCTGGCCATCGAGGGCCTGACCCGCGGCGAGGGCGTCCACGCCTGCGCGACGCTGATCGCCCCGACGCCGGTCACCGACCACGTCCCGACCAAGCTCGACACCAAGGGCAACGTCACCATCACCCAGTACGAGGGCCACTCGGTCGCCGACATGGGCCTGCTCAAGATGGACTTCCTGGGCCTGAGAACCCTCACGGTCATCAACAAGGCCCTCGAGAACATCCGCAACGCCTATCCCAACGCCTCCGACATCGACGGCATGCCCGAGACGGTCAAGGCGGCCCTCAAGGACGGCGCCACCTGCGTCGACATCGACCCCGACAAGATCGACTTCTCCGACCCGAAGATCTACGAGCTCATGGGCAAGGGCCACACGGCCGGCGTCTTCCAGGTCGAGTCCGGCGGCATGACGGCAACCATCAAGAGCATGCAGCCGCGCGAGTACAAGCAGATCGTCGCACTCATCGCCCTCTACCGCCCGGGTCCCCTCGGCGCCGGCATGGTCACGAGCTACATCAACCGAATGAACGGTCGCGAGCCGATCAAGTTCTACGACGACCGCCTCTCCGACATCCTGGACGAGACCTACGGAACGATGGTCTACCAGGAGCAGGTCATGCAGATCTCGATGAAGATGTCGAACTTCTCGCCTGGCGAGTCCGACGGACGCATCCGAAAGCCGGTGGCCAAGAAGAAGATCAAGATGCTCACGAGCCAGATCTTCCACTGGGAGGGCAACGGCGCCGACGAGACCATCTACGACCACTGGATCAACGGCGCGGTCGAGAACGGCTACAAGAAGGAGGTCGCCCAGCAGATCTGGGAGGACGTCCTCGAGTTCGCGTCCTACGCGTTCAACAAGTCGCACTCGGCCGGCTATGCCATCCTGGTCATGCAGACCGCCTGGCTCAAGGCGCACTTCCCGAAGGAGTACATGGCCTCGGTCCTCACGTCCTACATGGGCAAGACTGAGAAGATCGTGCACTACGTCACCTCCTGCCGCCACGAGGGCATCAAGATCCTGCCGCCTGACGTCAACGAGTCCGGTAAGGACTTCACCGCGACCGCGGAGGGCATCCGCTTCGGCTTCGCCGGCATCCGCGGCGTGGGCGCCGCCGTCGGCGAGGCGATCATGGCCGAGCGCGAGAAGGGCGGCCCCTTCGCGAACCTGCACGACTTCTGCGAGCGCGTCGACGGCAGCCAGGCCAACCGCCGCGTCGTCGAGGCGCTCATCAAGTCGGGCGCCTTCGACTCCACGGGCTACACCCGCAAGCAGCTCATGGGATTCGTCGCCAAGGAGAACCCGGCCAACATCATCGACGCCGCCGCGCGCCGCCAGAAGGACAAGGCCAACGGACAGGTCTCGATGTTCGACATGTTCGCCGACGTCCAGGGTGCCGGCTTCGAGGACGACGTTCCCGAGCCCGACGGCGACGAGTGGGACCGTCACACGAAGCTCGCCCAGGAGCACGAGGTCCTCGGCATCTACGTCTCCGACCACCCGCTGCGCCCGTACGAGTACGCGCTGTCCAAGGCCCGCGACTACACGATCTCGGAGCTCATGGAGTCCGAGGAGGTCATCGACCCCGTCACCGGTGGCGCTACCACGCGCTACAAGGTGGAGGAGGGCCGAGAGATCCGCCTCGCCGGCATGGTCCCCACGGGCGGAGTCGCCAAGAAGGTCACCAAGAAGGGCGACCAGATGGCCATCGTGACCCTCGAGGACATGGAGGGCGAGATCACGCTCGTCGTCTTCCCGAAGACGTACAAGGAGTGCGCGCAGATCCTCCAGGGCGAGATCGACCCGACGACCGGCGAGCGCACGAGCGACGTGTTCATCAAGGTCCACGGCAAGCTCGAGCGCGGCGACCGCGGCGATCAGGTCATCACGAGCTCCATCGAGGCGATCGAGCTCTCCGAGGCCACCAACAAGCCCAAGGTCGTCGAGGTCTACCTGCCCTCGCGCATGCTCTCGATCGACAAGATGGAGCGCCTGCAGTCGATCTTCGTGCGCTACGCGGGCCTCGACCGCATCGAGCTCATGGTCGAGAGCAACGCCGGCGACATCATGCGCATGGAGCTTCCCGCAAAGGTCGACGCCAAGAACATGGTCATGCTCGCCGAGGTCGACGACTTCGTCGGCAGAGAGGGCTACGTTCAGGTCACCTAGGCGCCCCTCCGTCTCCCCGCCGCGTTGCATCGCTCGCCGCAAGGTGTGCCTGCGAGCGCGGGGACGTCCCCCGTTTGGGGGACAATGGCCTTGGCGGCGCCTGCCGCCAGACCAAGAGGAGAGGAGCACCATGTCCGACGTCATCTTCTATCGTTGCAACAAGTGCGGAAACCTCGTCTATGTCGTCAACCGCGGGACCTGCACCCCGCAGTGCTGCGGCGAGCCCATGGAGAGGCTCGAGGCGGGATCTGTCGACGCAGCCGCCGAGAAGCACGTGCCCGCCGTGACCCGCGAGGGCGACAAGCTCGTCGTCCGCGTCGGCGAGGTGGCGCACCCGATGCTCGAGGAGCACCACATCGAGTGGCTTGCCGTCTGCGCCGAGGGCAAGACCCTCATCAGGAGGCTCGACCCGACCGGTGCGTCGGAGGCCACCTTCTGCGGCGGCTTCGCCGAGCACGGCGAGGTCTATGCCTATTGCAACCTGCACGGCCTCTGGAAGGCCGAGTTCTAACAGACAAGCGAAGCGGCTTCACGGGGCTGTTTCGGGTCCCTCCGTTGGGTGCGTATCCCCAGAGGGACGCACGACACGGAGGGACCTTCTCTTATGAGAATCGGCGTCGCTCAGATCAACACGACCCCAGGTGACTTCGCCCAGATGGCGAGTCGCATCGTCTCGCTCTCCGAGACGGCGGCGTCGCAGGGGGTCGACCTGCTCTGCTTCCCCTCGACGGTCACTACCGGATCGCTGGTGCCGTTCGAGGCGTGCGCCACCGAGTTCGTCCTCGACGCCGTTGGCGCCCTCGCCGAGGCGGCGAAGTCAGTCGCCTGCCCCTGCCTGGTCCCGATTCCCACGCTGGAGCTGCTCGGCCGCATCGACTGCTGCGCGCTCCTGAGCGAGGGGCAGATGAGCGTCCATGACGCCGCCGGACAGCTGATGTGGCCGGGCGACGTGGTCGAACCCTCCCGTGACGCGGGCGGACGCCCCGGCCCCGTCGTCGAGGCCCGCTCGAAGCGCGTCATGTTCGTCACCCGGCACGAGGGCCTCTTCGACTTCTCCCTCGGTTCCCGTGACGTGGACGTCGTGGTCTTCGCGCCGGCCCTCGGCACCGCCTTCGACGAGCCCGACTCGTTCCTGGGCGTCGACCTCAGCCACACCGCGTATCCCTACCTCGCATCGGCGCTCGAGTCCTGGCTCGTCGTCGTCTCGCCGGTCGGCGGCTACGGCACGCAGGTCTTCCCGGGCGGAAGCTGCGTGCTCTCGCCGAGCGGCTCGGTGGTCGACTGCGCCCGCAGCCTCGACGAGGTCCTTCTCGTCACCGACCTGCTCGAGCCCGAGAGCCCCGAGGCGCCCCGCGAGCTGGCGAAGGGGGACCGCCACGCCTTCCTCTGGCAGCTGCTCGTCGCGGGCACCCGCGACTTCCTGCACAAGCAGGGGTGGCGCCACGTCGTGCTCGCCCTGGACGGCACGCTCTCCTCGATGGTGGCCGCCGCCATCGCGACCGACGCGCTCGGCCCCACCAACGTGCATGCCATCGTCGACGCTCCCGAGAGCGTCGAGCGCGAGGCCGCGTGCCAGCGCCTGGCGCGAAACCTCAGGATCGACTGCCGCGACGGCTCCGACCTCGCCGCGCTCCCGCCCGCGAAGGAGGCCTCCGACCTGCTGCTGCGCCGTGGCATCGTGGAGGCCTACCTCGCATCCTGGGCCGCCGAGCTCGACGGCATGGTGCTCTCCTGCGCCGACAAGACCTCGCTCGCCCTGGGCGGCGCCCTCCACCCGGCCGCCGCGAGCCTCGCGCCCCTGGGCGACGTCCTGCTCTCGGACGTGGTCGCCCTCGCCGCGCAGCGCAACACCGCCTCGCCGGTCATTCCCGACATCTCGCTTCGCGACGCCGAGAAGAGCCGCGCCCTCGGCCGAGGCCGCTTCCCGGCCCTCGCCGCCGCGCCGCTTCGCGAGGTGGAGGAGCTCGTCATGGAGCGCTACGAGGCCGGCTTCGAGCCCAGCCGCTCCTACGAGGAGGTCGGCTTCGACCAGGAGCTCGTCCACGAGGCCACGGTCGCCATGGACGAGGCGGAGTGCGCGCGCCTGAACGTGCCGCTCGTGCTCGCCACCTCGCAGTGGCCGCTCGACCGCGTCCTGCGTCCGATGCGCATGGCCTGGCATGCGTCGACCGCGGGGAGGGGGGAGCCGCTCCAGATCGACGCCGTCCGCTCCGAGTACGAGCCCGACCCCGTCGCCGACGAGCTCAGGCGCGCCCTTGGCCTCGACGACGAGGATGGCTCCGACGCCGATGGCGGCTATGGCGGACGCATGCCCGGTCGACGCCTTCGCGACGTCGCCGAGGACGACATGCCCGCCGACGCGCGCGAGGCGCTCGCCTACCTTCGTGACTTCGCGGCCAGCGGCGCCTTCGACGCGTCGCTGCCCGACCCCGACGGCGGCCTTGGCTCCGATGCGCCTGCTGACATGGGCAACAACCTCACGATCAAGGACGCGGCCGGCAACCGCTGGCCCACGCCCTTCTCGGCCAACTAGGCCGCGGCCGCCCGGCCCTGTGCTACTATAGAACGGACGTTCGATTATCGGCGCGCATGCGCCACGGCAGCAGCGGAGGGCACGTGATCATCCTGGGCATCGACCCCGGCCTTGCGAACACGGGCTGGGGCATCGTCGAGACGCGCGGCAACGTGTGCCGCGCCCGCGCCTACGGCTGCGTCAGCACTTCTTCGCACGACCCCATCGACCAGCGGCTCGGCAAGATCTTCGACGAGGTCTCGTCGGTCATCTCGCGCTACGGGCCGACACATCTCGCCATCGAGAAGATCTTCTTCGGAGAGAACACCCGCTCGGCCATCGCGACCGCCCATGCCCGCGGTGCCGCCATCGTGGCGTGCTCGGCCGGCGGGCTCGAGGTGGGGGAGTACACGCCGATGCAGATCAAGCAGGCCGTGGTGGGGACCGGATCGGCGGACAAGCGCCAGGTCATCTACATGGTGCGTAACGTCCTCGACCTCGACCACGACCCACGGCCCGACCACGCGGCCGACGCGCTCGCCGCAGCCGTCTGCCACGCCAACCTCTGCCGCACCCAGGGCATCGCCCGCAGGGTCGCGGCCGAGCAGGTGCGCGAGCAGGAGATCGCCCAGCACGCCGTCGACGCCGAGGAGGCGCGCCAGGTCACGGCGGCCGCGACCGCGGCGAACGTTGCCCGCGGCGCACGCCGCGATAAGACGAGGAGGAACGCTTCGTGATTGTCCAGCTAACAGGCACCCTGCTCGAGGTGCTGCCCTCGAGCGTCGTGCTCGACGTGGGAGGCGTCGGCTACGAGCTCGGCGTGTCGACCACGACCGCGAGCGCCCTGCCCCCGTCGGGCACGCCCGCCGTCACCATCCTCACGCGCCTGGTCGTCCGCGAGGACGCCATGGACCTCTACGGCTTCTCGAGCCGAGAGGAGCGCGCGCTCTTCGACCGCCTCGTCGCGATCTCGGGCGTGGGCCCCAGGCTCGCGCTCGCGGTCCTGTCGACCTTCGCTCCCGCGAGCCTGGCCGCCGTCGTGGCGGCGCAGGACGTCTCGCGCATGTCGCAGGTGCCCGGCGTCGGCAAGAAGAAGGCCCAGCGCCTGCTCGTCGAGCTGGAGGGCGTGTTCCAGAAGGACGGCGAGCTGAGGGGCCTCGTCGGCCTCACGACGACCGAGGCCGCGCCTGCCGCGGCGCCCGCGTCGGCAGTCGGTGCGGACGCGCTCGAGGCGCTCCTCTCGATGGGCTTCACCGAGCAGGAGGCCACGCTCGCCCTTGACGGGCACGAGCAGGCCGGTGCCACCACGATCGAGGCGGCGCTGTCGTTCGCCCTCAAGAACCTGGGAGGCGGTGCCTGATGTGGGAGGCTGACAAGAGCGACCTCTTCGAGGAGGACGCGCACGGCCCGCGCGGCGCGAGTCGGCCGGTCACGAGCTCGCTCACCTCGGACGACCTGGACGTGGAGCGCACGCTGCGCCCGAAGACCCTCGACGACTACTGCGGTCAGGAGCGCATCCGCGAGAACCTGCGGGTCCTCATCCAGGCCGCGCGCACGAGAAACGAGCCGCTCGACCATGTGATCTTCTCGGGCCCTCCGGGACTTGGTAAGACCACGCTCGCCGGCGTCGTGGCAAACGAGATGGGCGCCAAGCTGCACACCACCTCCGGTCCCGCCATCGAGCGCACGGGAGACCTCGCCGCCATCCTCACCAACCTCGAGGAGGGCGACATCCTCTTCGTCGACGAGATCCACCGCCTCAACCACCAGGTGGAGGAGGTCCTGTACCCCGCGATGGAGGACTTCTTCCTCGACATCGTCATCGGCAAGGGCCCGGCGGCGCGCTCCATCAGGCTCGACATGCCGCGCTTCACGCTGGTGGGAGCCACCACCAGGACGGGCCTGCTGACGGGTCCGCTGCGCGACCGCTTCGGCATCTCGTACCGCCTCGACTACTACTCGATCGAGGAGCTCGCGCGCATCGTCGAGCGCTCGGCCAGGATCCTCGACGTCGAGATCGACGCCCAGGGTGCGGCCGAGATCGCCTCGAGGAGCCGCGGCACGCCGCGCCTCGCCAACCGCCTGCTCAAGCGCGTGCGCGACTACGCCCAAGTGAAGGCCGAGGGGCGCATCACGTGGGAGGTCGCATCGGAGGCGCTCACGTTCTTCGAGATCGACGAGATGGGCCTCGACTGGATGGACGTGAAGATCCTCACCGCGCTCACAAGGACGTTCCGCGGCCGGCCCGTGGGGCTCACCACGATCGCGTCGGCGGTCGGCGAGGACCCCTCGTCGCTCGAGGACGTCTACGAGCCCTACCTCCTGCAGAGCGGGCTTATCATTAGGACGCCGCAGGGGCGCCAGGCGACGCAGCTCGCCTTCGAGCACCTCGGCGTGGTACCGCCCGCCAGCGCGTAGGCGCCAACACGGATCGGAGGCACGGATGCTCCAGCACGACTACATCCTCGAGGTCGTCGGCAAGTTCGTCGAGTCGGTCGCCGTCGCCCTCTTGGGCATCTTCAAGAGGCGCGACTTCACCCACATCGGCGAGGCCGAGAAGGCCGTGGCCGAGCTGCTCGACCTCGACCCGGAGACCGCGATGGCACTCTCGCCCGAGTCGCTCGTGACCATGATGCGGCTCTCGGGCGTCGGCGACACCGTCGCCGCGTACGCCGCCTACGCCCTACGCAAGGTGGGGGAGGCCTACGAGCTTGAGGGCGACGCGGAGGTTGGCGCGCTCAGGATCGCGCAGGCACGTGCCATCAGCGAGGCGTTCGGCGTGGAGGAGGGCGAGGTCCCGCCCGAGTTCGCCGAGCTCGAGAGGGAGCTCGCGCGCTAGGCACGGTGCGGGGCGAGGGGCAGGCTCTTCTCGGCGGCTCCTGCATCAGACGCATCGTCGTGTCAAGACAAATGTTTC
>Ga0310695_10014397_pt1 | contig 10696 bp, 4 predicted proteins | sample RumenRJG_04DNA_FD_203882 | JGI IMG/M metagenome (GOLD analysis project Ga0310695, IMG submission 203882) | Bovine rumen microbial communities from Lethbridge, Alberta, Canada - RJG_04 (v2) (version 2) | ecosystem: Host-associated > Mammals > Digestive system > Stomach > Rumen | place: Canada... | reverse complement strand
GAAGGCCCTCGGTTCGCTGGACGGGGTGTCGCTGGTGGAAGCCATCTTCTCCAGCAACATGGTCACGGTGGAATACGACCCGGAGATCATAACCCTCGACGGCATCAAGGCCGTCCTGGCGAAGACGGGATACCCCGTGCCGGAGAAGGAACAGAACATCAAGGTATGGAACCTGAGGGGCATCCTGATCTGCGCGTGCATCTCGGCCGTGCTTGCGGTGTACGCCATGGGCCCGATGTTCGGCCTCGAGGTCCCGTTCCATGACACTCCCGGCACCTATGCGCTCATACAGCTCCTGCTGGCCGCACCCGTACTGTGGCTGTGCAGGAAATTCTTCATCAAGGGCATCCCCGCACTGATCGCCCGCAGTCCTACGATGGACACGCTGGTCTCGATGGGTTCGGGATGTGCGTTCGCTTACAGCCTCTATCTCACTGCGGAGGCGCTGTTCTTCGACGGGAACGCGTCGAACCTCTGCTACGACTCTGCCGCCATGATCCTGACGCTGATCTCGGTGGGGAAGTATCTCGAATACAACTCCAGGCTGAAGGCTGACGATGCGGTCAACCAGTTGCTGGAGCTCGTCCCCGACGAGACTTCGGTCGTCAGGGAAGGGAAGGAGATTGTCATCAAGATAGAGGACCTGGCCGTAGGGGACACGGTGATCATCAGACCCGGAGGGAGGATCCCCGCGGACGGTACGGTCATAGATGGCAGGACCTCGGTGGACGAGGCCATGCTCACCGGCGAATCCGCTCCCGTATCGAAGGGACCTGGGGACACAGTGTATACGGGTACGGTCAACATCGACGGTTCCGTCACCTTCTCGGTCACCAAGACGGGCGGAGAGACCATGATCTCCGAGATCGCGGCGATGATGGAGGAGGCGAAGGCCACCAAGGCACCGGTGGCAAGGATGGCGGACAGGGTCGCTGCGTACTTCGTGCCGACCGTGATGACCATAGCACTGGTCTGCGGTCTCGCCTGGTTCCTGAGCGGGAAGGATGTTGCGTTCTCCCTCAGGATCGCGATCTCCGTCCTGGTGATCTCGTGTCCCTGCGCCCTCGGTCTCGCCACGCCGCTGGCCATCACCGTCGGGTCCGGAAAAGCGGCGGAGCACGGCATCCTCTTCAGGGACGCCGCATCGCTGGAGATGAGCGGACGCATAGATTCGGTGATAGTGGACAAGACCGGTACGCTCACCTACGGGAGACCGGCCGTCGTATCCTACTCGGGGGACGAAAAGTATCTGCCCATGGCGCTGGCGGGCGAGATGATGTCGGAGCACCCGGTGGGGAAGGCGATCGTCGATTACTGTCAGAAAAAGGATGTCGTCCCCTGCGGCATCACCGATTTCGAATACGAGGTCGGCAAAGGCATCGGATTCGATGCAGAGGGAAGGAAGGTGCTCATAGGCTCCGCCTCCAGCATCCTGGGGGAGGAGGGAACGGACGACGGGATGACGCACATCCACATATCCGTCGACGGGGAGGCCGTCGGGGAGTTCGTGCTCACGGACGGCCTGAGACCGGAATCGGTCAGACTCGTCAGTCTCCTGAGGGAGAGGGACGTGGACGTCATGATGGTCTCCGGCGACAGCGAGGGTGCGGTCGCGGCCGTCGCCGGGGAATGCGGGATCGAACAGACGGTCTCCGGTGCGCTCCCCGCCGACAAGGTCACCGCAGTCAAGAGACTCCAGGCCAAGGGACGCGACGTCATGATGGTGGGGGACGGGATCAATGATTCCCCTGCGCTCACGCAGGCGGACGTCGGTGTGGCGATGGGTTCGGGTACGAACATCGCCCTCAGCACATCCGATGTTGTCCTTCTCAGCGACGACCTGTACAACATCCCGAGGACCGTGGATTACGGCAGGAAGACCCTGAAGAACATCAAGGAGAACCTGTTCCTCGCATTCTGCTACAACGCGATATGCATCCCGATAGCCGCCGGACTGCCCTATCTCCTCGGAATGGCAGAGTTCACGCACATGCCCATGCTCGCCGCCGCGGCCATGTCGCTTTCTTCGCTGTCGGTGGTCACCAACGCCCTGAGGCTGAGAAGGTACGATCCCGAGTACTGATCACTGCTGTCTGCACTCGCGGACGGTCTCCGGAAGGACCGAGATCAGAGTATCCACGTCTTCGTCGGTGTTAAGACCTGAGAGCGTCACCCTGAGCGAGGACAGCGCCTGCTGCGCATTAAGTCCGATCGCGGAAAGAACGTGTGAAGGCTCATTATCTCCTGCGGAACAGGCCGATGCCGTGGACGCGGCGATGCCCTTCCTGCTGAGCCTGAGGACCAGGTCCATCCCTCTGACCCCTTCGAATCTGAAATGGGTGTTGTTGCACAGACGCCTGTCCCTCGACCCGTTGAGCGCCGAACCCTCTATCTCCAGGACCGAATCGATTATCCTGTCCCTGAGGCGGGTCATGCGTGATACATCCTCATCGAACTTTTGCATCAGGATCTCGGCGGCCTTCCCCAGACCGACGATCGCGGGCACGTTCTCGGTCGAAGACCTCAGTCCGCGCTCCTGGCCGCCACCGAACATGATGGGGGAGATGTCCGTCCCGGACTTCACGTAAAGAGCTCCCGTGCCCTTGGGGGCATGGACCTTGTGGCCCGACAGCGACAGCATGTCGATGCCGTCGCGCCTGACGTCGATACCGACCTTGGTGTATGCCTGCACGGCATCGGTGTGGAAGAGAGCGCCGTGCTCATGGGCGATCTTGGCCAGTTCCCTGATGTCCTGGATCGTGCCTATGACGTTGTTCGCCGCCATGACCGACAGGACGGCGACGTCGTCACCCATGGCATCGTCGAGAGCGGACATGTCGATGAATCCGTCCTTGGTCACGGGTACGACGGTCGCTTTGAAACCGGCCTTCCTCGCATGGCTGCAGGTCTCCAGGATGGCCGAGTGCTCTATGGCGGATGTGACTATCCTGTCGCGTCCGCGCTTCCCGACTATTCCCATGAGGGCGATGTTATCCGACTCGGTGCCTCCCGAGGTGAAAGTGATCTCAGATGGATAACAGTTCAGCGACTTCGCCACCCTCTCCCTGGCCGTCCTGAGGCCGTCGGCCGCTTCGGAACCCAGCTCATGGAGGCTGCTCGGGTTGCCGTAGCGCTCGGAGAAGTAGGGCAGGACCTCCTCGAGGACCTCGGGGATCACCTGCGTCGTGGCAGCGTTGTCGAAGTACACCTGTCTGACCATCGCCTGCGTATCGGACAATACCGCTATAAATGTTGGCGGAACCCCCGTAAAGCCGACTCAGATGCTCGAAAATACCCTCATTTTGAAATTCGCAGAGAACACTACGATTATCGTAAAAACGCCATGTTTTGACAGTGTGGCTCTATCGAAATCTGAGATAGCTAAATATACTCCGAGACAGTTCAACTCTCCATTGAGACGAGGGGCTCCTATATTCAAAAAAATAGGGCCCCGAAACCTTGAGGTAATAATAATGGCCAAATCAATCACTTTGCCCGAAAAGCCTAAGGCGATCAATCTCCCCAGGGTCACCAGGGAACTGGTCCAGTGTCAGATGTGCGGTTACTGTATCGACGTCTGCGAGGCTCACAGACAGACCCCTTGGGAGTCGGTCACCGCGAGAGGAAAGATCTACTACCTCAACCAGCTCGACAAGGCCGGATTCGGACTCGTCGACAAGGTCCTCGGAAGGAAGGTCAAGATCTCCCCCGAGTTCGTGGACGCCATCTACAAATGTACCGGATGCGGAAACTGCGAAGCAGTCTGCCACGCCAAGATCGAGCTCGTCAAGCTCTGGGAGAACGTCAGGACCTGGCTCGTCCAGCAGGGTGTAGCACCGCTCCCCGTCCACAAGGGGATCGCCCAGAAGATCGCCAAGACCGGCAACTCCTTCGGCGAGCCCAAGGCGAAGAGGGACGCATGGTGGCCCAAGGAGGTCGAGAGATCCGAGGCACCCGACGTCCTCATGTTCGCAGGCTGTACCGGATCCTACAGGATGCAGCACATCCCCGCAGCGGGAGCGACCATCCTCGCCAGGGCCGGAGTCAGGATCAACTGCATGGGAGAGGACGAGGTCTGCTGTACTTCGCCTCTGCTCAGGACCGGAATCAGGGACCTCACCCTGGACATCGGAAAACAGATCGTCACCAAGGCCGATGCGATGGGTGCGAAGGACATGGTCATGACCTGCGCCGGTTGTTACAAGACGATCTCCGGAAACCTCGGAAACTACTACTCCAAGACCGGACAGAACGTCTACCACTTCACACAGTACGTTGACAAGCTCATCAAGGAGAGGAAGCTCCCCCTGAACAACGAGTTCAAGGCGAAGGTCACCTACCACGACCCCTGCCACCTCGGAAGGCACTCCAAGGTCTACGAGGAGCCCCGTAACATCCTCAAGAAGATCAAGGGACTCGAATTCGTCGAGATGGAGAAGAACAGGGAGAACTCCAGATGCTGCGGTGCCGGAGGAGGATACAAGTCCGCATTCAACGACTTCGCAGTCAACATCGCAATGGAGAGGATCCACGATGCCGAGGCAGTCGGTGCCGAGGTCATCGCTACCGCCTGTCCCTTCTGCGTCCTGAACCTCAAGGCAGGAGCGAAGAAGGCAGGTTCCAACATCAAGGTCATGGATATCTCCGAGATCCTGCTCCAGGTCACCGCACCCAAGGTCGAGGCCCCCGCAGAGGCCGCACCCGCAGAGGCGGGAGCCGGAGGAGCATCCGAGGAGGCCCTGAAGGCGGCAGAGGCAGCCAAGCAGGCCGCTGAGGAAGCACTCAAGGCGGCAGAGGCAGCCAAGGCCGAAGCAGAGCAGGCAGCCGCAGACGCTAAGGCTGAGGCGGAGAAGGCCCAGGCTGAGAAGGCAGCCGCTGAGGAAGCACTCAAGGCAGCAGAGGCAGCCAAGGAAGAGGCCGAGCAGAAGGTCAAGGACGCAGAGTCCGCAGCGAAGACCGCTGACATGTTCGAGTACGCCGAGAAGGTCAACAACTCCAACGTCGAGAACGGAAAGTACAGCGAGAAGAGGGCCCAGGCATTCGCTTCGCAGATGGAGGAGGTCAAGAACTCCGACGCATCCGCAGAGGACAAGGCCATCGCGGTGTCGCAGATCCTCGGAGGAATGCTCCTCGCCGGAATGGCCGGAGCGGCAGTGGCCAAGGAAGAGGAGGCTCCTGCAGAGGAAGCACCCGCTGACGAGGCGGCAGCAGAGGCTGCGGCTGCAGCAGCGGCCGAGTCCGCAGAGGAGGCCCCCAGCGCAGAGGCCGACCCCTACGCATACGCCAGGAACGCCAACGAGTCCAACGTCAAGAACGGCAAGTACAGCGAGAAGAGGGCCCAGGCATTCGAGTCTCAGATCGCTGAGGTCGAGGCATCCGAAGCCACCGACGAGGCCAAGAAGATCGCAATGGCCCAGATCATCGGCGGAATGCTCCTCGCCGGAATGGCAGGAGCGGCCGCGGCAGCCAAGTCCGACGAATCCAAGGAAGAGGAGGCACCTGCAGAGGAGGCATCCGAAGAGTCCATCGAAGGATTCGAGGAGGGCGACGAGGACTTCGAGGACGACTTCGACGAGTGGGCACTCACCCCTGAAGGAAAGGTCAGGAGGGCCGCTTGGAACAAGGGCCTCAGGTGCAGGAGGCAGTACGGACCTCTCGCCATACCCATCGCATTCGTGAAGGGTAAGGTCGCCGTCTACGTCGGCGAGGATGCGGAGGCCAACCGCGCCAAGCTCGAGAAGAACGGATGGATCGTCCTCCACTACACCGACGAATCCGTCACCGACGGACAGTCGCAGGCCGAAGAGATCAAGGAAGCCGTGAAATCGCAGCTCCGTGCTCTCAAGAAGAAGAAAAAGAAGAAGAAGTGATTCTTCTCTCTAAACCACAACCGGGCTCCGGCCCGGCTCCTTTTCTTTATTGATAACAGGATAACATGCCGTTCGATTTTCTGTGCGGGGAGCTCCAGAGTATCCTTGCCGGACGCGGCATGACGGAACCCACCGAGCCGCAGCGCGAGGCCAGTCCGATCATTCAGACCGGGGCGAACGTGCTGCTGGTGGCACCCACCGGCATAGGGAAGACGGAAGCGGCCATGCTCCCGGTCTTCGATGCGCTCTACCGCGTACCCAAGAAGCCCGGGTTCAGATGCCTGTACATCACCCCCCTCAGGGCGCTGAACAGGGACATGATGAAGAGGATGACCGATTTCGGCAGGGAATTAGGCATCACGGTCGATGTCAGGCACGGGGACACCTCCGCCGGGGACAGGGCAAGACAGTCGCGCAGTCCCCCGGAGATCATGATCACCACGCCCGAGACCCTGCAGGTCATGTTCACCGGGAAGATGCTGGTCAAGCACCTGATGAACGTCAGGTGCGTGGTCGTGGATGAGATCCATGAACTGGCCAACACCGAAAGGGGTGCGCAGCTCAGCGTTGCGCTGGAGAGACTGGAGAAGATCGCTGGCAGATTCCAGAGGATAGGCCTCTCCGCCACAGTCGGCAACGAAGAGGAGGTCGCCAGATTCCTCGTCGGGAACGGACGCGACGTCCGCATCTGCAAGTACGACACCTTCAGGGACATGGACATCAACATCGAGCGCCCGGAACCCTGCGACGATGCCGCGCTCCTCGACAAACTGCAGGGCGACAGGGAGATCGTATCTGTCATGATCCGCGCCAGGCAGCTGATCGAGGAAGGGAGGTCCACGCTGTTCTTCGTGAACACCAGGGAGACGGCCGAATGGATATCCTCGAGGTACAGATACTGGGACGAGAACATCCCGATAGACGTCCATCACGGTTCGCTCTCCAAGGAGATAAGGACGGAGATGGAGGACCGTTTCAAGAACGGGGACCTGAAGGCATTGATCTGCACATCGTCCCTCGAACTGGGTATCGACGTGGGGACCACTGACCTTGTGATACAGTACAACTCCCCCAGACAGGTCGCCAGGATGATCCAGAGGGCGGGACGCGCCGGCCACCGCATCGGCGGGAAGATCAACGCCAGGATCCTGGCCACCGCACCCGACGAGATCCTGGAATCCGTCGTGGTCGCCAGACGCAGCGAGTCCAGGGAGATAGAGGACAGGGGCGGACGTCCCTGCCCGATGACCGTCGTGGCCAACCAGCTCATCGCCATGACCATGACCGGGAGGATGACCCGCGACGAGGCCTTCGATATCATCAAAGGCGCATACCCGTTCCGCGACCTCGAAAGGAAGGACATGGACGAGGTACTCGAACAGCTGAAGTCCATCAGGATGGTGTTCGAGGACGATGACGGTTTCAAGCGTTCCAAGAAGGGGATGGAATACTTCTACAACAACATCTCGATGATCCCCGACGAGCGCAGCTACTACATCAGGGACATCGCCACCAGGGCGATCATAGGAACGCTGGACGAGAGTTTCGTGGCCACGTTCGAGGATGATTTCAACACCTTCATCGCCAAGGGGCGCACGTGGAGGGTGGTGGAACAGCGCGAGGAGGAGATCCTCGTGGAGGAGGCCAGGAACATCGGATCCGTGCCCTCCTGGACCGGATCGGACATACCCGTCCCCTTCGAGGTGGCCATGGAGGTGGGGAGGATCAGACGCACGAAGGACCTGAGCGGATACAAGTGCAACGACCTTGCCAAGGAGGCCGTGCTCTCGTACCTGGCGGAGAACGACGTCAAATGGAGGATGCCCACCGACAGGACCGTGACCCTGGAGTACGGCGAGGGACTGGCGATACTGAACACCTGCTTCGGCACCTGCGTCAACGAGACCATCAGCAAGATCTACTCCGCGCTGCTGGTCGCCAGGATCGGAGAGAGCGTCGGAGTGTCCACGGACCCGTACAGGATAATCATAGAACTTCCCCGCTACGTCGACAAGAACGTGCTCATCGACACCTTCCGTCTCATCAGACCCGGTACCATAGAGGCGCTGGCCAGGAAGACCATAATCAACTCCACCTTCCTCAGGTGGAGGTTCGCCTATGTGGCCAAGAAGTACGGCATCATAGAGAAGAACGCCGACCACCGCTTCATCAACTTCACGAAACTGTTCGATCTGCACAAGGACACGTCCGCATACAAGGAAGCGGTCAACAAGGTCCTGTGGGAGGACCTGGACATCGCCGACACCGAGAAGGTCGTATCCATGATCGACTCCGGAGAGATAGAACTGGTCCCGCAGACCATCTCCAGGATAGGGATCGAGGGCATCACCCGTTCCAAGGAGCTGATGCAGCCCCTCCGTGCAGACCACACCATACTCATGGCAATGAAGAAGAGGCTCAACGACGAGGTGCTGTACGCGTCCTGTCTCAACTGCAGGAACCAGTGGAGAGTCCGCGTGGCCGACGCTCCGAGGGAGTTCGTGTGCCCCAAGTGCGGAGGGCTCATGATCGCCCTGCTGAAGGATTACGACCGCGAGAGCATCAAGATCTGCGGGAAGGATACTGACGAGATGACCAAGGAGGAGGCGAAGACCTACGCCAAGCTCAAGAGGGTCGCCAACCTGGTCAGCACCAACGGGTTCCGTGCGGCCGTCGTGCTGGCGGGAAGGGGAGTGGGTCCCGAGACCGCCATGAGGATCCTGAGGAACTCGTACCGCGACGAGGACGATTTCCTGCGGGAGATAATGAACGCGGAAGTGACCTTCGCCAAGAACAAACGTTTCTGGGATTGATTGTGCCAGATCAGGAGAAGTTCCCTTTGACGGAGAACTGTTTCTTCTTCTCCGTCGCCTCTTCGGGGATGTCGAGGCCGACCCTCGTCTCCGCCAGGAATCCCTTGGCGATGACGTAGACCTCCGAGGACGTGGGACGGGACGCGTCGGGCGAATGGACCTTCACCACCCTGAACCTCCTCTCCAGCTCCTTGATTAGGGTGTTGAACATATCGCCGTAGAACACCTTCATCACGAGCTTCCCGTTCTTCTTCAGGATACGGTCGCAGACGTTCACGGCATACATGCACAGGTCGATGGAACGCGCATGGTCGGTGGAATAGTGCCCGCTGATGTTGGGCGCCATATCGGATATGATGACATCGGCCTCTCCCTGGAACATGTCCAGCAGACGCTTCATGGTCGCATCCTCGGTGATGTCGCCGATGATAGTCGGGACCCCCGGCATGGGCTGTATGGGACGGAGGTCCACACCGATAACGAATCCTTCTTCGCCGACCCTCTCCTTCGCCACCTGCAGCCATCCCCCGGGTGCGGCACCGAGGTCCACCACCCTGTCGCCGTCGCGGAAGATGTTGAAGCGGTCGTCGATCTGCATGAGCTTGAAGGATGCCCTGGAACGGTAGTCCATCTTCTTCGCGAGCTTGTAATAGTACTCGTGGTGCCTCTCCTCAAGCCAACGCTCGTGCATGCGCTTTCCAATGGCCATCACAGATATAACTGTTCACATGGGCGCGGCATCGCCGCAAGGGGGACGCGTACGGTCCCGTATCCCACCAGCATGACGATTACCGATACCGCCCTCGGTCGTACACTGATCGAAATTTCACGTACATGTACGCAAAATTTCGATTAGAGGTCGTCGGCTTGAATGAAAAAATGGAGTGCCCGAAGGCACTAAGAGGTTTACTTCTTACCGAATAGGCCGCCAGCAAGAATGATGATCGCGATTATGGCGACAATACCTACAACGATGAGTATGTTTCCGCTATCCTTCTCAGGGTCATCGGGAGTAGGAGTAGGCGTGGGTCCGGGAGTCGGACTGGCATTCCATACCGCTGTCAGGGTGACGTCGGAGGTTCCCATGGTGTAGTCGCTGCCTGCTGCATACACCGTAGAACCGTCATTCCAACCGCCGAAGATGAATCCGTCCTTGGTACCTGAGTAGGATGCCACGGTAAACTTGGCGCCTTCGGCGACGTCGGCCTGTGTGGGTGCCGCCGCGGAACCTCCGTCCACGTTGTAGGTTACGGTGTAGGTCACAATCAGATTCCAAACCGCCGTCAAAGTGACATCGGAGGTTGCCATGGTGTACTCGCTGCCTGTTGCATAGGTAGCGGAACCGTCGTTCCATCCGCCGAAGGTGAATCCGTCCTTGGTACCTGAGTAGGATGCCACGGTGAATTTGGCTCCCTCAGCAACAGGATCCTGTGTGGGCGCCGCTGCGGATCCTCCGTCCACATCGTAAGTGACGGTGTGGGTAGGGTTCGGGGTCCAGACGGCAGTGAATGCAACGTCGGTGGTCCCCATGGTGTATTCGTTTCCCGCATCGTAATCGGTGGTGCCGTCGTTCCATCCTCCGAAGGTGAATCCTGCCTTGGTGCCGGAGTAGGATGCAACGGTGAACTTGGCTCCCTCGGCGACGTCGGACTGAGTGGGTGCCGCCGCGGATCCTCCGTCCACGTTGTAGGTGACGGTGTGGGTGATTGGGACCCATACGGCTGTCAGGGTGACGTCAGCGGTTCCCATGGTGTACTCGCTGCCTGCTGCATAGGTTGCGGAACCGTCGTTCCATCCTCCGAAGGTGTGTCCGGTCCTGGTTCCGGAATAGGCGGCAACGGTGAATTTGGCTCCCTCGGCAACGTCGGCCTGTGTGGGCGCCGCTGCGGATCCACCGTCCACATCGTAAGTGACGGTGTGGGAAATTACCCAGTGGGCATACAGTGTCTGTGTATCTGCATATATCACAGATGTTGTGGAGGTGATCTCGTCCCCTCCCTCAGCGGCGGTGAC
>Ga0310695_10014395_pt1 | contig 10697 bp, 7 predicted proteins | sample RumenRJG_04DNA_FD_203882 | JGI IMG/M metagenome (GOLD analysis project Ga0310695, IMG submission 203882) | Bovine rumen microbial communities from Lethbridge, Alberta, Canada - RJG_04 (v2) (version 2) | ecosystem: Host-associated > Mammals > Digestive system > Stomach > Rumen | place: Canada... | reverse complement strand
GTAGCGGATGGTGCGCAGATTGAACTGGTTGCTGCGCTGGGTGAGCTGTGCCACACGCGGCGTGTTGAATGCGGTGAACGGCTCGACGCGCGCCTCCATGCCGAGCGATGCCAGGAACTCCTGCTCGTTGGCAAAGGTGCGCTTGAGCTCGATGCGCTTCGCCTCTTGCTGATATTGCCGCGTGCGCTTGTCATCGACCTCGCTGGCCGAAGCCGTCTCGAAGAGATTGAGACTATACAAGAACTCCAAGTACTGTGCCGGGTCCTCGGGCAACTCAGGCACAGTGATGCCAGGGATGTTCTCACGCACGATGGCCCGCTCAAAGGGGTTGTCGTCAAGAAACACCATCGAGTCAAACCCGATGTTGAGCACTTGCTGCACGGCACGGATGTTGTCGACCTTGGTCTCCCAGTTGGCCATGAACACAGCGATGTCGTCGAGTCTCAGCACCATGTCGGGATGATGGATGAACGGCTCCTTGGCCACCTGCTCATCGTTCTTGGACACGACACACAGGATGATGCCCCGCTGCTGCAGTTTCTTGGCCCATTGCTGTAACTCGGTGAATGCTCGTCCGATGCCCAGGCCATGCCCCAGCTGTATGCCCTCGATGCCGTCATCGCCGATGACCCCTCCCCACAAGGTGTTGTCCAGGTCGAGAATGAGGCACTTGTTGAAGGTGCCCCGCTGTGCGGCAATGGCCTGAACGATGCGATAGGCAACATGAGGCAACGCATCGACCGAGAGCACCATCTCGGTCGAAACATAGACATTGGGAGCAAACATCACGTTGCGCCCCAGCTGGCTCTGAACGGCCGCCAGGTCGACAATCGTCAGGTTGTCATAGCGCTGGGCCAGGTGCATCAGCCCCACATTGAGCATGCGAGTCTGCCACAACAGCGACATCTCGACCCGGTTGGCATAGTTGCCATATATGGTGTCGTCAATCTCGGGATAATTCAGACAGATGATGCGGCGTCCTGCCCAAGCCGGGTCGGTGACAATGGCCTCGACGAAATCGAGCCTGCTCTGGGCCAACCCTGCCCTGTCGGCCGGCGGCATGGCGGCATGCTGCGCCAGCAATTGGTGTGTCGATTGGAACAGAACAATCCACTGGGCGTCAGAGTTGTGCAGCTCGCTGGCCGGGTCGCAGAACTGCTGCTCCACTTGGTTGTAGTCGGCCTCATAGAGGTCGATGTCAAATCCAAGGTCGACAGCCGCTCCACGCACAGCTGTGGCCAGCAACTGGGTGGCCGTGTCGCCCACCAGTGCCGCCTTGACGCTGGGCAAGTGGCTATTGTCCTGCTTGAGCAGTCGCTTGAGTTGTTTCAGGTCGAGCATAGTCATCTTCTGGTTTGAAACGGCAAAATTACTAAAAAATGTGCGTCTCGGCACGATTTCTCACAAAAAACACACCTTGAACTGCTCATCTCACAAGCGCCATCCCGGCTTGATCAGCTCCTTCTGAGCCGTGAAGCGCGGAAAGACCTTGATAAACAGGGCTATTGTTGGGAACATCAATGCCAGCACCACAATCAGCGTCACCGCCGACAAGGCCAATCCGGTGCATCCAGTGCACCACTCGAGCAGATGTCGCACAATCGGGATGTAGACATAGTGCGTTCCCAGCACCACGATTGAATAACGTCCCAAATAATTGAGACCAGGCACGAGAACCGTTATGTTCTTACTGAACCAGTAGAGCGCCACGATGGCTATCGACGACAGCCCATATAGCGTCAAGAAGTGCGGCAACACCTGACTGTAGATGTCTATATCACCAGCCAGGAGATAAGTCACGACCAGCACAAACGGGAGCACAAGCAATCCCCATTTATCACTCGGTCCAGCCTGCAATGCCCCCATCGCCCGGAGTTGCGAGCCCAGCACAAAAAATGGCATGCCCACCAGTGCAGTGTCAACATAATAGAGTGGCCTGATGTGGCTCATGCACAAGCAATAACCCACAGCAGCCAATGCCATCACCACCAGCAGCTGCAGCCACCTGTTGCGAGTCAGCATCTGCAACAGGTAATATAGCACATTGACCTGAAACAGGCTCAGCAAGAACCATAGCGGCACATTGCAATCCCAGTAACGCTGCGTCAATGGCTGGATGATAAATCCCCAGTGAAATGGGTCGAACACATGCCAGTGCTCAGGCAAGAAACTGCACCCCATCTGCACCAGATAGGCCAGCAGATAGAAGAATGCAAAGGGGATGAGGATATTGTTCACTTTCTTGCGCGTGAAGTCAAAAAAACCGTCATAGCGCTTGAAGAAGATGCCCGAAAGGAAGTAGTACATCGGCACTCTAAAGGTCTGGAACATGCGGTCGGTGTTAGCACCCAGAGCTTCAAACAAGCCCGTGTCGACATGCCCCGTGACAATGAGCACAATGCAAAGCCCCTTCATCAAGTCGATGAAGGGCAACCGCTGGGTTTGTCTGTTACTCTCTGCCACAGTTGCAATGCATAAGTTTTGACACCGCAAAAGTAAGCATTTTCGGCCGAACACGCAAAACCCGCCACTACACGATGCGCTATTTTGACAATTTTGCCACTGACGGACAACATCGGTTGCCTGCCCATGCCATGATTATGAAGTCTTTTATCTGAAGAGTATTGACGGGTGGCATGACTCAAATAATATGCTCGCAACACTAAAAAAACCTTTTTCAAGCCATATGTTGTCATCATTCAATTTATTTTTGTACTTTTGTAGATTGAAAAACAAATGCTATGGCAACAAAACAAGGACTGACACAGAAGACCGAGCAACGACAGCGGCAACTGATGCTACAGCGACAGCTGGGAAGCCTGGTCGAAAAAAATACGCTAGAAATTGAGGATGAGGTCCGTAAAGAGCTGGATGACAATCCTGCGCTCGAAGAAGTGGTCAACCCCGACGACCGTCTCAACAACATCGATGAGGAGGGACGAGAGTTCAAGGAGAGCGGCGAGGACCTGCAACGCAACGACGAGTGGACCGAGGGCGAGATTCCGCAGCGCCGCTACGGCGGCACCATCAACAGCGGCCAGCGCTTTGAACCGGTGATTGTCAGCGACGAGAGCCTGATGGATGTGCTCATGCAGCAACTCTATGAGCAGGGCATGAACGAGCAAGACGAGGTGATTGCCCGACACATCATCGGCAACATTGACGGTCAGGGCTACCTGCGTCGCCCGGCTCGCTCGATTGCCGACGACGTCACATTCAAAGAGGGAGTTATGGTCGAGACCAGCGATGTGGAGCGGGTGCTGTCGATGGTCAAGCGCCTGGAACCTGCCGGCATAGCCGCCAGCGACCTACGCGAGTGCCTGATGCTGCAGTTGCAGCGCAAGGACGACCTGACCAGCCGACTGGCTCTGCGCGTGATCCGTGACCACTTCAAGGCCTTCACCGACCATAACTATGGCCACATCCAGGACGCCCTGGACATCACCGCCGACACCATGAGCGACATCAAGCGCACCATCCGCCGGCTTGACCCCAAGCCTGGTGCACCCTATGCCACATCGATGGAGGAGCAGCACGGCCAGCAAATCACCCCCGACTTTATCATCGAGGAGGATGGTGACGAGCTCACCCTCTCGCTCTACAACAACATTCCTGAATTGCAGATTGCCCAAACCTATACACAATTGCTCGAGGGCTATGAGCGACAGAAACCTGTCACCACCACCGACAAGGGCCGCCAGAAGGTAACCAAACAGAAGGTGGACCGTGCAGCCGGATACATCAATCTGCTGAAGATGCGCCAGAACACCCTCTATCGCATCATGCGCGCCATCATGGTGCGCCAGAGCGACTACTTCCACAACCAGGGCGACGAGTTGCTGCTCAAGCCCATGGTGTTGCGCGATATCTCTGAAGACACAGGCGTGGATGTGTCGGTCATCTCGCGTGCGACCAACAACAAGTATGTCGACACACCTTGGGGCATTCGCTCGCTCAAGTCATTTTTCAGCGAAGGACTCAAGCAGACCGATGCCGACGGCAACGAGGTTGAAGTCGCCACCTTGGCCATCAAGAAGGCGCTGCAGCGACTGGTTGACAATGAGGATCCCAACGACCCGCTGAGCGACGACCGGCTGTGTGCCCAACTCAGAGAGCAAGGGTTCCAGATAGCACGTCGCACTGTGGCCAAATATCGCGACCAGCTCAATATCGACACGGCTCAAAGGCGTCACAAAATCAACAAACACTGACCATCATGGGACGACTGACAACCGGACGACTGCTTGTGGCCGGAGCACGCTTCTTCTCGACCGTGCTCAGCCCACTGCTCATGCCCACCTATGGTGCGCTGTTGGTACTATGGACATCGGTGCTGTGCCTGCTGCCCAATGGCACGCGCGTGATGGTGCTGATGATGGTGCTGGGCATCACCTGTGTGTTGCCCATGATCATGATCGGTATCTTGCATCACTATGGCATCATCCGTGACAAGCGCCTTGAAGACCCCCGTGAGCGCACCATCCCTTACGGCTTTGCCGTGTTATGTTATCTGGGTTCTGCAGCCTATCTCCACCACATCCATTCGCCATTGTGGTTCATCATGTTCTCATTGGGTGGTTCCCTGGCTTGCCTGATTGTGTTGGTGGTCAACCGCTGGTGGAAGATCAGCGCTCACGCCACAGGCATCGGCGGTGTGGTGGCACTGCTCTATCAGATACACGTGCAGGGCTTGAGCGCCTTCAACCTCTTCTGGGTGTTCAACGCCACCATCTTGTTGGCCGGCATACTGGGCACATCGCGCCTGCTGCTCAAGCGCCACACCGTCTTACAGGTGCTGGCCGGCTTTGCCGTGGGCTTTGTTTGCGTTGACCTGATGATGAAATTCTTCGGGTAATGCTTCATGCACACTTTCCTTCTCTCTTCTATCATTTCTTTTCATTCTCGATTATTCATTCTCATTTATTCATTCTTAATTATAATGACTCCCTTAGTTAGCATCATCATGGGCAGCACGAGCGACCTGCCCGTCATGGAGAAAGCATGCAAGTGGCTCGACGAACAAGAAATCCCCTTTGAGGTCAATGCTCTGTCGGCTCACCGCACCCCACAGGCCGTCGAAGAGTTTGCCCACAATGCCGCCGGTCGCGGCATCCGCGTCATCATAGCCGCAGCAGGCATGGCCGCCGCGTTGCCTGGTGTGATTGCTGCTAGCACTACCCTGCCCGTGATTGGTGTGCCCATCAAGGGCATGCTCGATGGTCTGGATGCAATGCTGAGCATCATCCAGATGCCCCCTGGCATCCCCGTGGCCACTGTAGGCGTCAATGGCGCCATGAACGCCGCCATCCTGGCAGCCGAGATGCTCGCACTGACCGACCCAGCCATTGCTCAGCGTGTTCGCGACTACAAGGCAGGTCTAGGCAAGAAGATCGAGAAGGCCAACCAAGAGTTGGCCACTCTGGAGTATAAGTTCAAGTGCTAGAAAGGTAGCCTCACCCCCCACCTCCCTCTCAGGAGGGAGAGGGGGAACTGTTATTTTACCAGTGCGAAGAACAGGCTACCAGCAAAACGGTCTTAATTCTTAATTCTTAATTAAAATCTCGTGTTCAACTATAAGCGTCGTGATACCATCACCGTCGATGTGGGCGGTGTGAAACTGGGCAGTGAATGGCCCGTGAGAGTGCAGTCGATGACCAACACCGACACCAACGACATCGAGCGCAGTGCCGAGCAGTGCCGTCGCATCGCCGAAGCCGGAGGTGAATTGGTGCGTCTGACCGCTCAGGGCGTGCGAGAGGCCGAGGGCATCGGCATGGTGCGCAACTTGTTGCGCAAGCAAGGCTGCAACGTGCCTCTGGTGGCCGATATCCACTTCAACCCTCGCGCAGCCTTTGCTGCCGCAGCGTTGTGCGAGAAGGTGCGCATCAACCCGGGTAACTTTGTCGACCCGGCCCGCACATTCAAGAGCCTGGAGTACACCGACGAAGAGTATCAAGCTGAGCTGCAGAAGATTCACGACACGCTATTGCCGTTCATCCAGATTTGCCGCGACCACCACACAGCCGTGCGACTGGGTGTGAACCATGGCAGTCTGAGCGACCGCATCATGTCGCGCTATGGCAACACACCAGCTGGCATGGTTGAGAGTGTGATGGAGTTTCTGCGTGTGTTTGTCGCCGAAGGGTTTAACGACGTGGTCATCTCGATGAAAGCCAGCAATGTGGTCGTCATGATTGAGGCCGTGCGACGGCTAGTGGTGGCCATGGACCTCGAAGACATGCACTTCCCTTTGCATCTGGGTGTAACTGAGGCTGGATTTGGCGAGGACGGACGCGTCAAGAGCGCTGTGGGCATTGGCACCCTGATGAGCGAAGGACTGGGCGACACCATCCGTGTCTCGCTCAGCGAGGATCCTGAGCTGGAAATTCCTGTGGCTCAGAAACTGGTGCAGTACATCACCTCGCGTGAGGGGCATGAGCCCATCGAGGGCGAGATGTGCCCAGGATATGACCCCATCTGCCCACCACGCCGTGAGGCTCGCGAACTGGCAGGCAAGCGCACTCCACTGGTCATCGCCTCGTGCGACCGCTCCGAACTGACAGGCACCATGCAACCCGACTTCACCGACGATGAGCTTGTCGATGTGGTCGAACAGTTGCTGGTCATCACCCCCGACAACGTCAACATCCCCGGCTCGCTGCTGCAACAACTGCATGAATTGGAAGCTAGTGGCAACACAATGCCTGTCATCGCCCGCGTGCACTACGACGACACCGACAGCGAGTGGCTGCAAGTCAAGGCTGGTGCCGATCTGGGCGCAGTGATGTTGAGCGGGTTGTGCGACGGCATCTGGATTGACGCGCCACAGTATCCCGACCAGGACGAGGTGGTGCGCATCGCCTTCGGCATCCTCCAGGCCTGCCGTGTACGCATGAGCAAGACCGAGTTTATCTCCTGCCCGTCGTGTGGCCGCACGTTGTTTGATCTGCAAACCACCGTGCACCGCGTGCAGCAGGCCACAGCCCATCTGACTCACCTCAAGATAGGTGTCATGGGCTGCATCGTCAACGGCCCCGGCGAGATGGCCGATGCCGACTATGGCTATGTAGGAGCAGCAAGGGGTAAAATCAGCCTGTACAAGGGCAAGCAATGCATCGAAATGAACATCCCCGAAGCCGATGCCATCGACCGTCTGATTGCACTCATCAAGCAGAACGGCGACTGGCGCGAGCCTTGAGGCTAGCGCAGGCGGTGGCGGTAGTAGTGTGAGCGGCTGAAAGCGAAATAGGAGACGATGGCCATCGCGTTGACTGCCACACCACTCCAGAAGGCGCTGGCATAGCCCAGATGCTCGGCCACGACACCACCGATGATGACACCCAGGCCGATGCCCACGTCCCAAGCGACAAGGATGGTGCTGTTGGCCGTGCCGCGCTGGTCGTTGCTGGCCAGATTGATCATCATGTTCTGGAAGGCAGGCCACATGTGTCCGTTGCCCAGCCCGATGAGCACTGCCGCGCCATAGAATCCCCACAAGTTGGGCACAGCAACAAACAGCGTGTATCCCACTAGCGAGATGCACATGCCCATCGAGGCGTTGTGCACCACCCGCCCCTTGCGCAACGCCGAGGCACCCTGCAGTCGCGAGCACATCAGTCCCACAGCCAGGATGAGGAAGAACGTTCCCGAGCTGCTGGTCACGCCCATGGTCTCCTTGGCATAGATGGCGAGATAGGTACTCAGCACGCCATAGCTATATCCGAATCCCACCATGTTGAGGAAGAGCAAAGTTCCGGCAACAAGGAAAAAACGGTCGAGCGACAGGGCACGCTTGCCTTGCACCAGCTGACGCGGCTTGAGTTTGACCGTGGCATCGACCCACAAGCCGATGCCGGCAATGATGAGTGCCGCCCAGAAGAGCACCTCGTAGCTACCCACCCAGTCAAAGAGATAGATGGCCACAGTGGGTCCGGTTGCCATGGCCAGGTTGTTGCTCAGGCCATAGTAGCCGATGCCCTCGGTGCGCCGGCTGCTGGGCAACACATCGATGGCCACCGTGCTGTTGGCCACAGTGAGTGCGCCGAAGGGCACTCCATGCAGGGTGCGAATGATGCCGAAGAGCAACAACGATCCGGCCGCCAGATATCCTGCAAAGAAGATGAAAAACAAGAAGTAGCACGTGAGCAACACCTGCTTGCGTGGGAACGTGTCGACCAGAAATCCACTGAACGGGCGTGCGATGAGCGCTGCCACGGTGTAACCGCTGAGCACGGCACCAATCACGTCCTTGGTCGAGTGGAAGGTGTCGTTCAGATAGAGTGGCAACAGCGGCATCAACAGGTAGAAGGCGAAGAACAGCAAGAAGTTTGCCGCGCTCACCTTGATAAAATTAGCATTCCACAGTTTGTCGGTTTCCTTGGTCATAGCATGCGCATTTTGGCGGTGCAAAATTAGTGCAAGTTGAGCGAAAAAGCAACTTTTGGAGCAGCGAATGCAAAGAAACGCTAGCGTTTTCTGTGCTGAGTCGTGACAAAGTTCGACCGAAGGTCAACTTTGCTCTGATTTTTCCGAAACGCAGCCTTATTTATCCAAAAGTAGTGCAAATCGGCTCATGTGGCAAACATTGCGCCCGTTTCTTGTCCAATTTCTGGTTCAAATGTCCTACCGTTTCTGCTTTTTAGGGGTAAATCATTTCAATTATAAACAAAAATCATTATCTTTGCGACACTTTTATCATCCCGCAAGTTTATGACCCACTTCAAATACTGTTTTTTAGTCCTTGTTATCGTGCTGGGGCTGAGAGCCATGGCAGCCGATGGTCCTGTTGAGCACAGTATCGCAGCATTTGACCAGAGCCAACTGGTGAGCAACGCCAATGCCGTCTTCGACTTGCTCAACAAAGAGCAGTTCACCGAAGAGCGCATACATTTCGCATCTACCGCACCCCTCGACTCGGTCCGTCAGCAGGTGTGGTACTGGGCCGCCGAATGGTACTACGACAAGAACCAGTATGACCGCGCTCGACGCTATGCGTCCAAGGCACTGCCGCTGTACCGGAGCAACAGCGAGGGCAAGGCCGACTGTCTGAACCTGCTGGGATGCATCTATGTGCGTCTGGGCGACTTCCGCAATGCTGCTATCAATGCCAAACAATGCCTCACCATCGATCTGTCCAGCGGCGACCATGACCGCATCTCGTCGAGTATGAACACCCTGGCCGGCATCTACATGGCTGCCAAACAGAGCGACGAGGCCGAGAAGTGGATATTGCAAGCCATCGACCATGCCGACAAGGCTAATAACCCTGTACGCAAGGCGACCTTGCTAGGCATGGCATCGGAGGTCTACCACACCTTGTCGCGCGAACAGTTAGCACTGGACTATGCCCAGCAGTCCTATGATTTGGAGACCAAACTGGGCCGCCAGCTTCAAGCAGCCATTCGGCTGGACCAGAAGTCTTCGGCACTGATGGGTCTGAAGCGATATGACGAGGCCGAAAAAGCCTTGCGCACAGCCATCGCCGTGATGCGAGAACATGGCGACGCTCACTCGCTGGCCATCGCTTGCAACCACCTGGGCACCGCCCTCATCTGGCAGAAGCGTGAGGCTGAAGCCTATCCTTGCTACCAAGAAGCAGCCGACTTGTTTGTCAAGATGGGCGACCCGTTCAACGAGCTCTATGCCCGTCGCGGACTGTGCCTGAGCCTTTGGGAGAGCCATCCCGACCGTGCCCGCGCCGAGCTCAATCGCTTCAACTTCTTAAAAGATTCGCTCTACACCCACGATGCCAACGAGGTGTTGGCTCGGCTCAATGCCGAGTTTGGCAACGACAAGCTGCAACAAGAGATTGACTCTGAACGCAACGCGCACATTCGCGACATCATCATCGCGGCTATCATATTTCTGGGTCTGGTGGCTGCTATATGGTATGTGTACAAACGCCGCAGCCGTGCCCACATGCGACACATCAACAACCTAGTGCGCGAGGTCTCGCGCTTGCGACTGGCACTGGCCGCCACCGATGCGCCCCCCATCGCCGATCCCTCGACCCAGATGGACGACAACGAGCTGCAGCGCCGCATCATCCAGTGTGTCAACGATGACAACGACGGCACCAGCTCGCTCGAGAGCATCGCCGACAGCTTGGGCATGAGCGCCTCAACCCTGCGCCGCCGCATGCAACGCATCACAGGCGAGTCACCCAAGACCTACATCCAGGCCATACTCATGGACAAGGCCCGCCGCCTTCTCGACCAGGGCAATGCAGTGGCCGACGTGGCCCAGGCATGCGGTTACTCAGACAACAGTAGCTTTACCCGTGCCTTCAAGCGCGTCTTTGGCGAGACTCCCACCCAATACCGTTCTCGTCCTCAGTGCACCTCTAACGCCTAGTCGTAAACAGAGACGTCATCAGACACCGAGTGCCCGCTCCTCGCATTTGAGGGGCGGGCACTGCAGTGTATCTCATTGATTCGCCCTGCACATGTAGTAGTGTAGTAAGGTAGTGAGGCCGTTACATGATTGTTGCCGTGGGGTGGCGAGACAAACGTCTCAACTCCATTTAACCCCTTACTTAACCACTACTTAATTTGAGCGAATTCAGTATTGCGCTCACTTGATCACGACGTTGAGCTGTGCTCGAAGTCGTTCACGTTCGGCAACACTTGAGCAAGCTCAGTGTTGCGCTCACTTAATCACGACGTTGAGCTGTGCTCGAAATCGTTCACGTTCGGCAA
>Ga0310695_10014394_pt1 | contig 10697 bp, 9 predicted proteins | sample RumenRJG_04DNA_FD_203882 | JGI IMG/M metagenome (GOLD analysis project Ga0310695, IMG submission 203882) | Bovine rumen microbial communities from Lethbridge, Alberta, Canada - RJG_04 (v2) (version 2) | ecosystem: Host-associated > Mammals > Digestive system > Stomach > Rumen | place: Canada... | reverse complement strand
ATTTCGCACCGCTTCAGTCATTTTTTGCTAATGCTTCTGATGTATTGGTCGAGTCCGAATATGGAACCTGCCAAGAGGAACGACTGGGCCACGTAGTAGAGCAGTCCTGCGGCCACGTCTTCAATCTCTATGACCTGATACGCCACGAGCGCGATACTGCTCACGATGAGCAGCACCGCACAGGCGTACTGAGAGATCTTGAAGCCGTTCTGTTTCATGGTGAACCTCAACTTTTCATTTTTTTACATCACGACGTTTCCAGCCGCGCCCCCTAACAGGAGCGTGATGACGTAACTAATCACTTGAAGAATCGTTTTCCATGTCTTGTTCATAATACTGTGTGTTTTAAATGGTGAATAAATAGGGTTAACTGTGCTCTCCGGCACAGGTACAAAGGTACAAAAAATATCTGAGAATACCAAATATTTCGGTACTATTCTTTGGTTATTCAGAAACAATTTGTAACTTTGCAACCAAGTACTGGCTAATCGTCGTGACACGACGCTGCTACGGCAGATCAAGAGAAGAGCCTCAGTGGAGGTGCCGGTGCGATTTTTGTGGTTAATAATATACGGCAATAGCTGGTTATCGAATATATCTGGAATGTAGGAGTTCACAAGATATTTAGTACTCGATACGATACAGCCAATTGTCCGCGCGATAGCGCGGGCCAGGCTTATCTTCGAGTACGGGCATCTCCTACAGCCCCAGATATGGTTAAGTTTGCGTTCGCGCTTTTTCTATGTCCATATCTGAGGTCTGTAGATGTCCGTACAACATCATCCGATAAGCCATGCGACGGCCCATAACTATCGTATAGATGATACGGACATTTGAAATCAACAACCGCCGTTACCTCGGCAACAAATTTAAGTTGATTCCATTCATCCGCCGTGTCGTGGATGAGGAGTGCAAAGATGTACACTCCGTTCTTGATGCATTTTCAGGAACGGGGTCGGTATCTTTTGCCTTCCGCGACAAGCGGCTGTTGGTCAACGATATGATGTATTGCAATTATCTGGCTTCGCTGTGTTGGTTTTCTCCGCAAAAGGTAAACCAACGAATGCTGACAGAACTATTGGATTATTACAATACAATAGATACTTCGAAAGAAGACAACTATATGTATCAGACATTTCGTGATACATACTTTAGTGCAGATGTATGTCGTAGAATCGGCTTCATTAGGGATGATATAGAAAAGAAGTTCCAAGCTGGCGAAGTAAATGAGAGAGAACGTGCCATTATCATCACCTCGATGACATACGCGATGGATAGAATCTCGAATACCTACGGACATTATGATTCCTATATTCAGAATGCGGTCTACAACAACGATCTCGACTTGCGTATGCCTAAGTTGGATTACGAGTTGGATGCTGGGAACCAATGTTTCAATCAAGATGCAAATGTGTTGGCTGCCGATGTTGAATGTGACTTGGCATATCTCGACCCGCCTTACAATTCACGCAACTACTGCGATGCCTATCATTTGCTGGAGAATGTGGCACGTTGGGAGAAACCCGATGTCGTGGGTGTGGCCAAGAAAATGGATCGTTCTGCAATGAAGAGCGAATACTGCAAGGTAACTGCAAACGAGTCGTTGGAAGATTTGGTTATAAAACTTCGTTGCAGCTATATTCTTCTCTCGTATAACAACAATGGGCAGAAGCTTCAAATACGCAGCAATGCCAAAATCAGCGATGAGGAGATTATGCGCATATTGGGCCAGAAAGGTGAAGTAAAGGTGTTTACCACCGATTTCAAACCATTCTCGGCAGGAAGAGGTGAAAATGTTGGAAACCAAGAAAGACTGTTCCTATGCGTCGTTCGGAAATGAATAGCTGGTTCACGGTGTCTCCCCTGAACTATATTGGCGGCAAAGCTCGTATTCTCGATCAGTTGTTGCCAGTGTTTCCCGAACATATCAGTACCTTTGTCGATTTGTTCTGTGGTGGCTGTAATGTGGGCATAAACACAAATGCTGAAAACTATATCTACAATGATGGTAATCGTGAACTGATAGGATTGCTGAAGATGTTTCTGCGTCTCAACACCACTACTATATTGAAACGATTGGATGAAATCGTAGAGTATTATGGTTTTTCCAAGACGAAAGATCATAATTTTGCCTATTATGGTGGAAACCCGATGAAAGGAGTGTCGCGATACAACAAAGAACCTTTCTTGCGCTTACGTCAAGATTACAACAACTCTCCCCGAAACAATCAGCGCTACATCATGCTATATGCGTTGGTGGTATTTGGATTCAACAATCAGATGCGTTTCAACGACCGAGGTGACTATAATCTGCCTGTTGGCAAACGAGACTTCAACGATGTAATAAGGCGTAAGTTGGAAGTTTTTGTAGATAAGTTAAAGGCGCAGCACCCGCTGATAAAAAATAAGGATTTTCGTCGATTTGATATAGACCAACTTGATAACCAAAGTCTCGTCTATCTTGACCCGCCTTACCTCATCAGTACTGCCACATATAATGAAGGCGGTGGATGGACTGAGCGAGATGAAAGGGATTTGCTCAGATTTATGGATGAACTGAATGCTCGCGGTATCAAGTTTGTACTCTCTAACATGTTGGAACACAAAGGCAGGAAAAATCAGCTGCTTATCGAGTGGATAGAGCAGCGAAACTTGCAGGTGGTGGGTGTCAACATGGACTACAGCAACTCCAATTACCAAGTGGAGGGCAAGAATTCTGGAACGGTAGAAGTATTGATAAAAAACTATTAATTGAAAGTCATATGGCAAAGAAACAAGATGACGGGTTGTCCTACAGTTCATATTTTTGGTCACTTGGTACAACAAGTTTCCGCACTAAGAAGTTCAACAATTCTATTGAACGACTTTTAGGTTTGTTAGACGAATTTTGGAAAGACCCTAATAACAAGGATTATGGTTGGGAAGAAGTAAACGAATCTGTAGGTCAAGAAGATATCTATGAAATAAAAGATAGATTCTACTATTTTATGAGGGACAATGGTTTTACGACTGGAGATGACCAGACTCCTTATAAGGCAGCCAGGGAAAAGACTTCCGGATTAGTAGACATTGGGCTAATTAATTCCGAGCATCGATTGACTGAGGTCGGACGCCGTATTTTGGACATGTCAAAATCAAATGAGTATCACTCTCAAAATCCATTAAAAATCTCTCAAGATAGCTATATTTATCTAAAGCAATTACTAAAGACCTCTGTAAAAATAAAAGAACTGGTTGTTCGTCCCTTTGTTGTCCTAATATACATGTTGGAACGACTTGGTTATTTGACAACAGAGGAATTCACCTATCTTGTTCCATTGTGCATATCTGAAAATGTAACAGCTAAAATGTCTGATCACATTGATGAAATCAGAAAAGGAAACGGATCTATTAACGACTTAATCGCAGAGGCGTTAATGGCACGTCCTAATTATCAGTTAGCTTACAAAGTTTGGATGAAAGGCGAAGTCTCCGAAGCTCTTGTTATGAAGGTTGGCGTAAATAGGAAAAGTAGAAAATACGACAAGCCATATTATCCTCTTTTCCTTATGTTGAAAGAAGTATTCCTGGAAGGTAAAATAGAAAATGCACATGTGCTCTATAAACTTACTCAAAACATAAGTAATGTAGGAGGTCTATGGCGTGCACTATTATTTGATACTTCATCCGTAAAAGCCATCAAAAAGGATCCAAAAGCACATTTGAATGAAAGCGTCTTTAGTCATGTCAGAGATGAGAATGACTTAAAAGATGTATTCTTCAAGACACTCCACACGATAAAAGCCAAAGCAACATTGCATGATTACTATGATCTTAATCGTCGTTATTTGGGAATCGCAAATGTGATATTGTTTGAGGATGGACTGGTAAAACTTGATCTTGTCCCCAAGCAATTCTTTGCCTCTGCCATTGACGAGCTATACAATTTCGCCTATATAATATCAGACGAATTGGAACATGATTGCAAAATAGAAGAAATCTGTCCGGCTTTGAAGTTTGATGAAAAGGATATTGTTGCTCGGCTTAGTGCGGAACTTGGTATTGAACTAAAAACGATAGACGATGCTTACTTAGAAAACGAAAAACTCCGCTACGACAGATTCAAGACAATGGTGGATACACGCTTTACCAATGATAACCTTTTAGGGCTGCTCGATGATTTTGACAATCGCAACGATGACGAAATAAGCAAGAAGGTAACTGACAATGCCGACACACCGACTATCTTTGAATACATATTGGGTATCATTTGGTATAAGGTGAGTGGCTACAAAGGACGCATTCTTGACTATATGAAGCTAAGCCTTGATGCCAATCTACTACCTATTACACATGCGGCAGGCGGTGAAGCCGATATCGTATATGAGTATGCTGCGACGAAAGATTATCCAGCACACACACTTCTCTTGGAAGCCACTTTGGCAGAGAGTACTAATCAGCGGCGCATGGAGATGGAACCTGTATCGCGACATCTGGGCAATCACATATTAAGAACAAATAACAAAAGTTCATACTGCCTGTTTGCTACCAACTACCTCGACATGAATGTAATTTCCGACTTCCGAGGTCGTAAGAACATGTTCTTCTATGATACACGTGATGCATCGCGATATGTTCATGGTATGAAGATTATTCCACTACAAACGTCCGACTTGCGCTCCATTCTAATGACAAAGAGGAAATACTCCGAACTCTATCCCAAATACGAGAAAGCCTATCAGAAGGATGCCGGTATGATGCCTGTTTACTGGTATGAGACGTGTGTCAAGGAGAAAACCGACATTTCGTCTTTCCTACAAGCACCTGAGTTGTCTGAGTTTGCCGACAATATGATGAAAGCATTCCAAGGCATCTCTATATTGAAACTACAGCAGGCTTGTATAGAAAAATTCGGTGAAACTTACTGCACCATGAAGATTGACGATTGGTATCATGTCGTTAGAGATTATGTAGAACGTCAGACGAAGCGAAATGATGTGCGAGATGATGAAAAAGTCACATGGATGATGGCGGCAGAAAAAAGCGAGTTTGCACCGATGATGGTGACAGATTGAAAACAATAAAGGCTGCCTCGAAAGACAGCCTTCAATCAGTTCCTTTTATAGTGCAGTATGAAAGTCGAAACAATCAAGTGCACTTTCTGGCTGCAAAGGTAGGGATAATTTCTGATATTTCCAAATATTTTTGCAACTTTTTATAGCTTTGCCAATTGAAAACCTGAATTTTGCAGAATTATTGACTTAACGACATCATCTGGCATATTGTCGAACAGAGCCTTTACTTCGCTTCTCATGTCTTGCACTCTGTTTTGTGACACCTGCCCTAGTATGTATTCTAACACTCGGTATGCACCAAACAATTGTGTCTTGCTGTTACCCAGATACCCCAGGGGGCCGTTGCTGATGGCTTCAGGCAAGTTCTTGTCAAAGAGTACCTTGCCATGGGCGCAATAATTACGCAGCTTCCTTATCGCATCAATATAACTTAGGAAGTTGTTGGGCGAAGATATGCCATAGAGATTGGATATTTCACATTTAAGTGGTCCCTCTTTCAAGTTGTCATACAATGATATCGTTGCACCAAAACTGAAAAACTCCATTGCCTTCCATGCCGGTGAGACGTTTCTTTTGTGGGCTTTCATGTCATGAATGATTACATCCTCTTTAGAAGCATCCTTCATTGCTTTTTCCATTACGTCGTCTTCTAGGAAAGCCTTGTTAACGTACTTGCTGTCCTGATACCAGAATGGTTCCTGCTGATACCTGTTAGAAGCATGGTATATCAGTTTCGTACGGAAATTTATCTCTACACGACTTATATATTTCAAAAGAATGTTGCGTAGGTCAAAATCGAAATAATATAGTCTGATGGCATAATCAAAAGAGGTGCCATCCTTGAATTCATGAGTACGGTTAGTCTTTCTAGGATATGTCTTTTCGAAAGGGAACCAATAAAAGCCAAGTCGGAAATAGCCGATGTCGAGCAGGCACTCTTTTGCCTTCTCCTTATCACTAATAGTCATCCCGCGAGATTCTAATATCGCTATCTGTTCTTCAACGTCAGTTGCAAATTTTGCCATATCATTCTATTTTAGTTGCAAAGGTAGGCATTTTTAGCGAGAATCAATGCGATTTCGGAGATAAAATGTTAAAGAGCATCAATATTGATGCTGCCATGATGCTTAATTGAGGCGATGATGCCGGAATTTTGTACCTTTGCACACAAAGATAAAAAGTGTAACATATATGACTCAGAAAGAAGCAATTATCAAGGCATTGGAAGAACATGGAGGTAGGGAAAGACTTCTTGTTATATATCCTCGTGTTATACAGTTGGCTACATTCAAGCCAGACAGTGACAAACAAGCAACGATTCGAACTACCCTCCAACGCCACCCTGAATGTTTTCGTCATTCCCCAGGCAAGCCGGAAGGTTGGTGGGAACTGGTATCGTTCCAAGAAGAAATAGCAGAATTGAAACAGCAAATTACTGAGTTGATAGAGTCAAACAAGCTGCAGGCTGCAATTCCTAAAGATGTAAACCTTATTGAAAAGATGTTGCCAGAGATGATGGATGTTTGCATGCATGAAAGAATGAAGGCAGACCCTTTGAGAATAGTTCTTCGCCATTTAGGCTATGAAGAGGCGGCTGCAGTTTTGGATGCATGGATAGGTGAGAAAGAGGATGAACTGGTAAAAGCTTTGGAGAGATTGAATATCCATATCCGCAACATAACTATGACGGGCCAGAATGCCACGTACATTGAAAACAATAATAAATAAGGTATGGGACGAAAAATATCAATGACTGGAAAGAATGCCAAGTATATAGAGCATCGTGGAGTGAATGCTACACCCGATAATGACAGGGAGATTGTCATGGAGGGTGACGAGGCTGTGTATCAGGAGTATGCCTATGGGCCGGCTCCTCAAGACAAACAAGAGGAGAAGCCCACAGAGGATGCCAAAGAACTGCCTGCAGAAACAGCTAATGACGGATGCGGATTCATGCCAGATGCAAAGGCTATTGATAAGTGCTTTAAATTCAATAGCGATTTTGTGAAGCGGAGTGTTAGAACTCTTGTTGCCGACTTCTATCAGGGTAATAATGCCAACCTCGCCTTGATTGAAATAACGCTTTTTCATCACCAACAGCTAAAGAGAAGGAATTCGCATACGTCTTTTGTTTTGGCTTTAGTGGCATGGGGTATTTTAACCATTGCCAATGATGAAGAATTCAAATTAATAGTGATGGGCATTTCTGACAAATATAAAAGAATGCCTGAAGAGGGTTATCTGGATTGGGATGACAACAATAAAACTGATCGTCTGACTTGCGAAAGAATGGGTATGAAATTAGACCCTTCGATGAGATATCTGGAATAATATCCTAAAATCCGTCTCTACCATCTCTACGTAAAATCTCTATCTTTCTCTATCTTTCTCTACGCTCTCGTTATCGCCTGATAATGAGAGCTTTTTGTGTATAATCCCCTGATTATATACCAATTATTCTTCATAACTTTGCCAGTGAAATCAGATGTCTGAGGCTCAATAAACCCAAGGGCTCTGACGGAACAGATAACATTATTAATATATAAAATTTAACTATGTATGGCAAAGAATAAGAACGATTACCAAAACGAGAGATCAGGCATTCGCCTGACACCTCATTTTACCCTCGAAGAGATGACGCGCACCAACGTGAAGTTAGGCTACCTGGACCGGCAGCGGCAGACGCAGCCGGAGGAGCAGGTGGTGGAGAACCTGACGCGGGTGTGCCAATGGCTGGAGATGCTTCGCCAGCGATGGAACGAACGCTACGGCGAGGGCGACGAGCCGGTCGTCATCAATAGCGGATACCGCTGCAAGGAACTGAACAGACTGGTAGGCGGCTGCCCTTCGTCGAACCACCTGACGGGTTGCGCCGCCGACCTGCGCGTAGCGGGCAAGGAACAGCTGCTGCGCTACGTCACGCTGCTGCTCGACATCAGCGACGAGTGGCATCAGGACTTCGACGAGCTACTGCTGGAACGCAATGCCCGCGGCTACTGGCTGCACTTCGCCGTGCGGCCCAGGAACAATCGCAGGAAGATACTGCTCATTAACGTCATTTAAAAATTGAAGAATTTAAGAATTAAAAAATTGAAGAATTCTTGCTCTGGCAAGCGTCCCTGCGGGCCGAGCGGAAGAATTGAAAAATTGAAGAACATGAAACAGACAATCATTATTACCGAGAGCCCTGAACAGCAGGGATGGAAGAAGAACACTGAACTGTGTATGGACGTGAAGACCTACCTCCGCAGCGACAGCCGCATGAAGGCAGGCAAGGACTACCACGGCGTGCTCCGCCGCAACGTGACTTGCGAGGAGTTCAGGTACAATGAAGAGATGACCTTCGTGGAGACCACTAACCAGAAGCGAATGAAGCGCAACCCGCACGTCTACGAGGGCGAGCACATCACCGTCACACGACGCGACGACGGCACCTACCACCCGAACTTCCGACCCATACACACGGGCCCGGGATTCAGCGTGGAGCACTATGCCACCGATGTGGCCAACGAACTGCTCTGGGCACTTGGAGGCCTTGTAGGGGAAGAGTGAAAACAGACTGCTGGTTACAGTTACAGTGGTTACAGTTAAAAAAAGAGGGTATGACATACCTTGTAATACTCTATAACTTATTGATATATAGATAGTTATATATAATATACAAAGAATGACACCCCTCAAAAAAACAACTGTAACCACTGTAACTGTAACCGCAGACAAATTATTATTCATCTAAAAAGCTAATAATCAATGAGATACGATATCAGTAAACGCACGGCACCCGAGATGCCTAACCTCGGAAAAGGTACAGAATGCATCAAATTGCTGCTCTCACAGGCCTCGAAAGACATGCATGAACCCCTGGTTCCGATGTTTTTCCCCGTACTTGGCGCACACATCAGCGGCGCAGAATTTCAGTATCCTGACCTTACCTGGAAGGAAATGTGTGGGCAAATGGCCCATCTCGTAGCCGATTCGGGTAACAACAAGGGGCAATTGGGCAACTTGGTGGAAGCCATTTGCCGCGATTTCCGCCAGCACGACGAGGAGGAAATGAAAAAACTGGTGGAATGGTCGAGAATGTATAAAACGAAGGCCAACAGTAAAGATAAGCCAGCCCGTCCTGACACAGCCATCCTCTTCCCTCCGACAGATACCACGCGGGCGGGCTTCCTGCTCAACGCCATGGGCTGCGAGACGCTGGGAGGCCGTACACAGTACTTCAACCTGCCTGAGGTGGAGATGGCCAACGGACTCTGTGGTGGTCACAAACAGGTCTCGCACATGCTCCGCAATATCTACGACAGAGCCAAGGCGGGTGCCATGAGAGCCACGGCCGATGGCGTGACGGGCAACCCCATCCTGCGTGTCTGTCTGACCATCTCGTCAACACCGGTGGCAGCACGGGACTTCTACAAGAACGAACTGTTCAACGGCACCTTCGGACGAATGGTGTTCTCCTACAAGGCACGTGGCAGTCGAAGTGGACGCATTCCCCGGCAGGGACAGTACAGCGACGAGTTCTACAAGAAGCTGGACGAGTATCTGGCACGGCTCGACCTCTGCAAGGGGCGCTACGTCATCCGTCCGCTGAACAAGCTGGCCGACAAGCTGGCCGAGGACATGGCCTCGATGGCCGACTTGATCGACGATGATGTGCTGTGGGACATGTCGAAACGTGCGCTCGTCTCGGCATGGAAGGCCGGCTGCATACTCTGGGCGCTCAATGGTCAGACGTGGACGCGGTCGATGGGTGAGGTGGTGGAATGGCTCCTCTATCGAGATATTTGGAGTAAGCTCAGAATCTTCTCGGACATGCTGAAGGGTGGCGACGACAGCATCCAGGAGGCTTCCAAGGCTGGCCCGAAGAACATGCTCAACTCGCTGCCCAACACCTTCAACGAGGCTCAACTGGAGGCTCTGCGCTTAGAGTCGGGCAAGAGTAAGGAAGGTACGAAGAACCAGCTGAAACAATGGGTTTTCCGCAAGTTCATCACCTACTCGAACCAGACGGGAATGTACACGAAGACCGAGGAATACCTGAAACAGTAGACCCTACCCCCGCCCTCCCTGTGAGGGAGGGGGTGATTACCTCAAGCAGCAACAACAAAACCATTGACAATCAATAGTAGAATACCCCCCAACAAGCATTCTACTCCCCTCCCTCGCAGGGAGGGGCTGGGGGGAGAGTCTTCTTATGGAAAAGTATGAATTGCAGAAGCTTCGCGACCTCCCAATAGAGGGGGTCGCGGAGCGACTCGGACTCCGAGTTTCGCGACATAAGGCGCTCTGTCCGTTCCACGACGACCACCACGCCTCGCTCTCGTTCAAGGTGAGCAAGAACACGTTCCGATGCTTCGTGTGCGATGCCAAGGGCGGGACAATCGACCTAGTGATGCGCTTCCTGAATAAGGACTTCCGCGAGGCCTGCCGCTGGCTGGCCGACGAACACAACATCATCCTTGATGAGTGGAAGTGCACACCGGCGCTCGGCCCGAAGGGACGCTTCGCTTGCGAAGAACCGACCCCTTTGTGCACTTTTGACGCAACGAGATATGAGCGGTTCTTTGAACGTCCTTGGCTTTCGCCTGATGCTCGGCGGTTTCTGTTTGAGGAGCGGCGGTTGGACGAGCGGGTGGTGCG
>Ga0310695_10014393_pt1 | contig 10697 bp, 3 predicted proteins | sample RumenRJG_04DNA_FD_203882 | JGI IMG/M metagenome (GOLD analysis project Ga0310695, IMG submission 203882) | Bovine rumen microbial communities from Lethbridge, Alberta, Canada - RJG_04 (v2) (version 2) | ecosystem: Host-associated > Mammals > Digestive system > Stomach > Rumen | place: Canada... | reverse complement strand
CTTCGCCTCGCTCTCGCGACCACGGTGTGTCAGTACACGCCGCTTGTCGCTCACGGCCCTTGCCGAAACACGGCGAGCGGGGCTTTTTTGTTTTGTACGGTTCCCGCGAATCCCGTTTTCGGCGCTGCCATGGCGGACTCCGGTCCGGCATCGGCTTGCACGCCACGGGACGGCATACACGTCCTGAAGCTGCAGCCCGGTGCAAGTGCGCCTGCCGTGGCGCTCCCCGGGTTCCCGACAATTGCGTTTGTATGTGAAGTGAGAAATCCTGGAGCTTGTTTCTTACTTTGTTCCTTTTTTTACATCCAATATTTTTTTAGGGGAGGGGCGTTTCACTCATTTTTGTGAATTTTCATTACGCTATTTTGGAAAAGGCTTTCCTATACATAATTTTTGACAAAAAGAAATAATTTTTTTTAATATTTTTGTTTTTTTACATTAAAATGATGTATTTTACAAATAGGGTGTGGAACAACCTAAGAGTGAGTGTTTTTATGCGACACCTGTATTTAGCTTTTTGTATTATAGGCGCAGTTGCGTCTTCTGCTTTTGCTGATTTGACTGTTCACATACAGTCAAAATTCAGAGATGCAGACATAACATTTATTCCACATCTTCTTCTTAATTCCGGAAAACCTGATGTATCACCTACTGGGTCTCCTACCATGATGCAGCAGGAAAACGACATGCGGTATTCCTTTACTTTGAAGGGATCGCTTTCTGATTATAAAGCATCAGATTCCTTTAGTATTGTAGGATGTCCTGCCCAAACTTCTGTTTGTGTCGATTTGGGCGATGGCGTTAATTTTAATGTCCGTGATTTTTTTGATGGAAGTAAGGAAGCTTGGATTTACGTGGATACGACTTCGGGAAAGGTTACGAAGTCTTATGCATCTCTGGAATCAAAGATTGTCTGGTTCAAGAGTCCGTGGGGCAATAAAGCTCTTCCGCAGATGATCTTTGAACAAGATACTGTCTTGTTGCATCCTTCGGAAGATCCTGATAAATGCGGATGGTTCTATGGCGCTGTTACTCCAGCACTTTATAAGAAATATGTGCTGCATACGGCGCACTTTAATCGTTTCAATGCACCCTGGATGTCTGTTCCTGAAGACAAAAAGCAGATTATTGACCTGGAAAATGCGCTAAAGAAAGATACTGTCTACGTTGACGGTACTTTGGCAACGCCTTCCGTTAGCAATAAGGCCGGTACGCCCGGTGAGTGCTTTGACAATAGCCGTACCTTGCATATTTATAACCCCTGGCGCAATAATAGCGTCTATCGCGATAGCTCGGTTTACGTGACTATCGATGGTGTCTGGCAAGATTCTGTAGCGGGTACCGATGGCAAAGTCGCTGGCCCGGCACTGGCCCCGCTTTCTTTCGACAAGGACTATAAGTATTGGCTTTCTATGAGTTTCTCGGATCCCATAGCTTCTTCTGCGGCCTGGAAGTCTGATGATGCCAAGGTCCAGATTATCAGAAGCTTTAAGGAGAATAAGAGGGCTGTTTATTTCAGCGATAATAAGCGTCCCAAAGTGAGCGATCTTTTCCCGTCGGGCGTTTATGAAGCCTGGTTCTTTGCTAGTTCTACGATGGAAGATGTTGATGTGTCGTATGCTCCGCTTGAACGCAAGGTCGTGCGCCTCTTAAGCCCGTGGAAGAATACGCCGACGTCTTTTGTTGTCGATGCGAATAACGATATCGTGAGAATGTCTGCTTTCTCGAAGGATACGTGCGGCTGGTTCGAAGGCGTTTACTATAAGCATGCCGCCGACTGGAAGGTCTATTTCAAGCAGAGCTTTGGGCTTGAAAAGTACTCGATGGAAGGGATTGTCAGAGAAGGCGATGATGTTGATGTCCTCCTGAATCTGGATTCTTTGCTGACCAAGCGGGATACGGCATGGGTCTATCCTTCCGGCAAGAGCTATAGTGTTCCTGAAGCTTCTGCAAAGTACCCTGTTGGGCATTTGGGAGAATGCCCGAGCATGAAGATTTCTGCGATGCTTCTGGACTGGGCTGGCGAAAGTTATCACGACAGCATTGATATTGATTTTGGGCATACGCATAGTGGCAACAAGTATACTGCCGTTGGGAGAGATTCTACCTGCAATACGGGAGAAAAGATTTCGGGCATGGTGAAGAGCACTCTTGTGGATGGCTACCCGGCTCGAGTGGATTCCGCAAGCTATCCATGGGACAAGTGCGCCGCGGGTCATGAAATTGACAAGTGGTTTAAGCCGCAGGTTGTTGCAAAAGTGGCTGGCAAGGAATACACGAACTCTGTATGTAAGGATATCGAACTTCAGCTTGACGATGAAGGCTTCTGGTATGCCGATTATACGAACGAGTCCGGTGACTGCAATGATCCTGTGAGTCCGGGATTCTTCCCGCTGGATGACTTCAGGTATCTCGATTCTGCACAGACGGTTAAAAACCCGAAGTTTGACTGGGATGTTGAAGGCTATGTGAACTGGGCTTCTGAAGGTGTATGGAAGAAGGATACCTGCAAGCACAACTATAGCTATGCGATGGCTGTTTCTGCGACCTTCAAGTACGTGAAAGGCCAGTACTTCGAATTCCGTGGTGACGATGACGTGTGGGTCTATATCAATAACAGGCTTGTCGTGGACATCGGGGGTATTCACGAAAAAGTGGAAGGCGCTGTAAATCTTGATACGATTGGCCAGAACGAACCGAGCATGGCCTTGAAGGAAGGCCGTGAATATCCGTTCCATATTTTCTATGCGGAACGCAATGCGACTGGCTCGAACTTCAAGATGCGTACGTCCATCAACTTGCAGAAGCAGAATACCTACCTTGAATTCATTGATGAATCGAAAAAGAATGATGTGACGGGTGTCCTCAGGTTAAAGATGGATGCGGAAGCGATTAGCTGCGATCCGCATGCCAAGGCCCAGGTTGATACTGTCGATGCACCGTCCGAATTCTATCTCGATGGCGGATCTTTGGCGGATGCAAAGAAGCTGAGTGTCGGTCTCAATTTTGGTGGAATCATCATTCACGAAGACAGGTCCAGTTTTGAGATCAACATTGATGAAATTGTCAAGCTCCGTTCGCTGAGTCCAGGTAAGTACACGTTGTACTATTTCCTCGAATCGGATATGGCGATGAACGAATCGTATGAATTTACGGTTCCTGAGTTCGAAACACCGGAAATTGCGTTTGTCGATGTGTTCAATGGCAATGCCGGCAAGCTCAAGACTTTCGACCCGACCAACAAGACCTTAAGAGGCGAAACGATTAAGCCGGGTGTCAACGATACCTTGATGACTCATGTGCGTTATCCTGAAATGGCGAATATCGAGATCGTGGTCACCTATATGGGTGAAATTTGTGGGGAATGCTCTGTTGTTCTGGACTTGAAACCCAGCAATCCGTACTTGATGTTCTATAACGATGACGGCATGTCCATCAATACTATTGAAACGGATGAAAATGGCTTTGCCCATTTCTACGTGATTGGCGAAGCTGCGATGAGCGGTGAATCGTTTGCGGTGATTGGTGTGAGCGGCGTTAAGAATTCGCTCAAGTGGGACAACATCAGCTTTAAGGATCCTGAAATGCCTCTTGCCAAGACGGGCGGCATTTACGACCGTAATGGCGATGGTATTCCTGACAGTATCTATGTTCCTTTTGAGTATGACGCCTTTAAGACGCATGAACTGGATTCTGTAGCCTGGAGCTTTGGCAGTAGCGTGATGCACCCATACTCGATGGATTCCATTGCTCCCTTTATAAAAAATGATTCGACGGTGGCCATTACTGCCGATAGCCTGGTTGACACGGTATTGACTGGCGCTGCGAATAACATAATGGAAGGTAGCTTTGTCTATCAGTACATTTATCAGGATCTGGCGATGGCTTCGACTCAGGTGTCGGACATGATGATTACGAAAATCCTGGATAAGATTGGTGCGATCATCCTTGAAAAGCCGATGCTCAAGATTCCTTCGGAGAACTTTGTCAAGGTGACCATCAAGCTTTCGGAAGGCTGCAACATTGCTGCGATTCCGACAATCCAGATGTTTGAACTTAGAGACAAGGACGACAAGTTTGTTGATCCGTCAAAGTATAAGCTTGTGTCCGTCTCTCCAGTGAATGAAAGTGATTACTATGAATTGCTGTTCCAGAAAGCAGAAGGCTTCATTGTTCCTGAAGTCGGTTTCAAGATCCGCTTGATTCCAGGATTATTGCCAGATAAGAGCGGTAATACTCCGCATGAGAAGAATCCGTGGAGACGAATTGAAGGTGAACAGCCGTTGCAGACGGAACGTCCGAAGGTCGTGACTATCTGGCCGGGTATGTTTGAAGAAAATCCGTGGCCGGGTGACACCAATGACGTTATGCCTGTTCGCGTCGATGAGGGCCTGACTCTTAAGGAGATTATCGAAGAACGCGGCTTGCCTGGAGTCTTGGTGAAGTTCAAGCTGGATGACTTTGCGACGACGATGTTGCTCGGTGAGGATAAGGCTTCTAGGGAAGAGATCCTGAGCAAGGTCAAGGTCAGCTGGGATATTGAATTTTTCTCGAGCCTGGGTCAGTACGTGAACTGGGTCAAGGGCGTATTTGCCTGCAACGACAAGGATATTTTTGGAACGGATTGCATTACCAACGCGGGCAATATGTTCTTTGAATGGGATGCAATGAGCGAAAAGAAGCGCCTTGTCGGCACGGGTGTGTATATTGCGAAGTTCAAGTTCAAGATTTTCTCTGACACGGAAATCGTGGGCAAGGGCGAGGAAACGTTCACATTCGGTGTCCGCCGCAACGATAAGTACAGGAGCGGCTCTGGCAAAAAGGGCGGCGCAAAGATTATAAGGTAATTATAAAATTGCCTTTCGGATCGAAGTCCACCCATGCGGTGGGCTTTTTTGCTTTTTTTTCCTTATTGTGTTTTGAATTTTTAACTCTTGAATATATTTTTTTAACCAAAGTGTGGGCAGAATAAAGAGGGTGTTGAATGAAACACGGTTGTTTGGGTATTGTCGCCTCATTGCTGTTGACTGTTTCTGCATGGGCGGATTTGACGATTCATCTACAGTCCCCGTTCCGTAACGACGCGACGGCTTCAAGTTACATTCCGCATATTACCGGTGGCGTGACGGATTACAATCCGGGTTTTGGCGCTATGTCCAAGACGATGATGAAGAGCGAGGGCGATGACTGGTATGTCTATACCTGGGCCGGGAAGACTGTTGCTGATTTCCAGGACTGGCAGGATTTTGAATTCAAGGCATGCCCGAATACCGACGACTACAATTACAATAACAACAATTGCGTATCCTGGACTGAGGGCGGAAAGACGAAGATAACTGCGTTTTTTGGCACGGAATCGGAAATCTGGCTTTATACGGATACGGCCGACAAGTCCTATACCAAGTCGTTCATGGCTCCGGGTTCAAAGATTGTCTGGTTCAAGAGTCCGTGGGGCAACAAGGTGCTGCCGCAGATGGTCTTTGGCGCGGATTCGGTGCTGATGCGCTTTAAAGAGGGCGACAAGGATAAATGCGGTTGGTTCTATGGGGCGATTACGCCTGACATGATGAAGACGAATCACATTAAGGTCGCCCATTTTACACGCTATAAGGCTCCGTGGTATGTTATTCCGGTGAATCGCGATTCGGTGATTGACTTTACGGCGGCCTTGCAGGCTCAGGATACGATTTTTGTGGACGGTACTGTTGCAGGACCCGTCGCAGATGTAAAGATCGGGACTCTTGGTGAATGCTTTGACCCGACTCGCCGTTTGCATGTTTACCACCCGTGGCGTACGAACACGACATTCCGTGACAGCACATTCTTTATCAAGATCGATAACAACATCCTGAATGAACCGACGGGACTCAGTGCCGAAGGGGAATACAAGTACTGGCGTCATATTGATTTTGCTGATTCTACGGTTGGCTCTTCGCAGTGGAATTCCCAGGGAACTTTCGTGCAGATTTTGCGCGGAAAGAACGATTGGCCGCAACATCCGTACTTCCCGGAAATGTCGCGCCCACGTGCAGGCGAACTTTTCCCGACCGGTATTTATGAGACATGGATGTACACCTCGACTTCGCTTGAAACGCTTGATTTGGTGTTTTACCCGCCGGAACCCAAGGTAATCCGCTTGAAGAGCCCGTGGGAAAATCAGTCGCCGTCCATGATCATTGAGTCTACGAACGATGTCATCAAGATGGGGCCTCTTGCGGATACTTGTGGCTGGTACACGGGTACGGTTTACAAGCATGCGACGGACTGGAAGGTTTACTTTAAGCAGACTTTTGGCATGGAACGTTATGGCGGCAAGGGCATTGTGCCGGAAAATGATGAGCTGGATTCCCTTGTCTCTCTGGATTCCTTGATGGCGTATTACGATACCGTCTGGGTTTACCCGAATCCGAAACAGCGCTATGAACCGAAGGATACGGTACGCTATCCGGGAATTCTTGGTATTTGCCCGTCGCTCAAGATTTCGGCACTTGTTCTTGACTGGGCCGGCGAATCGCATGACGATAGCATAGATGTTGATTTTGGCGGCATTTATGGCGGTAATGACTACACGACTGTTGTTGGCCGTGACCAGAATGGAGAACTGACGGAGTTTAAGACGTGCGGTGGCCATGTGCCTGGCATGGTGCAGGATACGCTTGTGAATGGCGCTCCCGCGCGTGTGGATTCCCTTGTCTATCCGTGGGCGCAGTGCTCGGCGGCGCACGAAATAGAGAAGTGGTTTATTCCGCAGGTTGTGGCGCATGATGCGGCGGGCAGGGAATACAAGAACGGCGTTTGCCGTGATATCAGCCTCTCGCTGGATGAAGAAGGCTTTTGGCAGGCTGACTTTACGAACGAGGAAGGCGATTGCAACGATACGATCAATCCGGGATTCTACCCGATTGACGACTTGCGTTACCTTGATTCAGCCAAGACGGTTCTGAATCCGAAGTTTGACTGGGATGTCCAGGGCTGTAAGCACAATTACAGCTTTGCTATGAAGGTTTCTGCGCAGTTCAGGTATGTGAAGGGGCAGTACTTTGAATTCCGTGGCGATGATGATGTGTGGGTGTTTATCAACAACCGCCTTGTCGTCGATATCGGCGGTTGCCATAGCCCTGTTGAAGGTGGCGTGAACTTGGATACGATTGGCAAAAATGATCCGTCGCTTAAGTTGATTGAAGGCCGTGAATACCCGTTCCATATTTTCTTCTCGGAACGCAATGCGACCGGTTCGAACTTTAAGATGCGCACGTCGATTAACTTGCAGACGCAGAAGACGTATTACCCGGTTGAAGAGAAGACGACCAATGGAACGATCAAGTACACCATTTTGCAGCTATTGATGGATGAATCGATCAGTTGCGATGTGTCGAGTACGTCGAAAATTGATACGATGCCTGCGCAGTCTTCGTTTACGTTGTTTGGCGATGATGAAAGGATTCCTGCAACAGGTATGGAACTTTTGCCGGGAACGATTGCGGGCATTAACATTGACGCGAACATGGCTGGCTTTGTGATTGATACTGTGGAAATTGTGAGGAAACGTTCCCTGGCGCCGGGATCCTACATGTTGCAGTTCTCGCTGGCAAGCGATCCGACACAGTCTAGTGAAGTTTATTTCTCCGTGCCGGCGTATCCGCTCCCGGATATTGCGTTTATCGATGTGTTTGACGGTTCGGATTCTGTCAAGACTTTAGACCCGACTGGCATTACCTTGCGCGGGCTTCCGTTTGACGGAAGTGCTTTCGACACGCTCCTTACGCATGTGGCGTACCCTGATACGGTGCCGTTGCAGGTTGGCGTGTTCTATATTGCGAACCTTTGTAAGGACTGCTTTACCGTTCTGGATCTCACGACTTCGTTCCCGATTTCTTTCTTGAACGAGAAGAAGCAGAGGGTGGATAAGGTCATTACGGATTCGACGGGTATGGCCAAGTTCTATGTTGTTGGGGATTCCTCGGTGACGAACGCTAGCTTTGAAGTTTCTGGAAGCGGTGTGTCGAATGTGATTTCGTGGAAATACATCCACTTCAAGGAGCCGCCAGTTCCGTTTGCAAATCTCGGTGAAGCGTTCGACCGCAATGGTGACGGTGTGCTTGATAGCATTTCTATTGTGTTCAACAAGGCCTTTGATGAGACGGTCCCGGATACGATTGCGTGGTCCTTTGGTAGCGATGACTGGCGTACTATCGCCTCTGCGCAAAGTGTTGCTGAACTAAAGGATAGCGAAAAGAGTCTCGCCATTTTTGCTGATAGCTTGCAGGATATACTCTTTACGGGTGGATCTAAGGAACTTTATCAGGGTTCCTTCAGGTATCATTACACCTATATGGATAAAGAAACTGGGCAGATGACGCAGCTTAGCCTGGATGGGCTTGGAATTGAAGACCGCATGGGCGCGATTCTTTTGGAAAAGCCGATTGTGAAGCCTATGTCTAATAGTGTGAGCAAACTTACGGTATACCTTAGCGAAGCCGCCCAGGCAAACCTTTTGAACGGTGTGCCGTTCCTTGAGTTTAAGGATAAGGCTGGTGAATTGGTGGACCCGTCGCGTTTGTCCATAGCGGCTGTTTCGCCGAGCAGGAGCAGCAATTATTATGAAGTGCTTTTCCAGAAGACCGACTATACGGTATTGCCGGAAGTGGGCTTTATGGTGCGCCTGATTCCTGGAGTGTTGCAGGACTTGAACGGCAATGTGCCGCATGAGAACAATCCGTGGCGCCGTATTGAAGGTGAACAGCGCGTGGATGTTGAAACTCCGGGCGTTGTGGTTCTGGATCCTCAAAACTGGACGCCGGAAAAGTGGCCTCATAAGAACGATGTTACGCCAGTCCGAGTCGATGTGTCGAAAAAGATCGAAGATATCATTGCCGAAAAGGGATTCCCTGGCGAACTTATCAAGTATGACCTGAGCGAAGTCGGTAAAACGCTTTTGCTGAATTCCGATGAGCCTAGAGAAGTTGTGCTTGCAAAGGCCAAGATCAAGTGGGAAGTGGAATACTTCTCGACGCTTGGGCAGTTTATCAATAAACAGAGCGGAATTGTCGCCTGCAACGATAAGGATGTTTTCGAGACAGACTGTGTGGATAAGCCGGGAAATATCTTTATGATGTGGGATGCGCATACCAATAAAGGGCGCTGGGTTGGTACAGGCGTTTATATTGTGAAGCTCAAGTTCAAGATTTTTGAGGACGCCAAGGTTGTTGGAAAGTCCGATGAAACGTTCAACCTGGGTGTTCGCCGCCGCGAAAAGAAATAACCACAATTTATCAACAGTTTAAGAATAAGCCTTGCGTGAAGTAACTCCTTGAAACTTAACGGGTTACGCGCGAGGCTTTCTTTGTACGGGGATTTTATTTACAAAGGGTGTTGATAGATGTTGAAAATCTATTGGAAATTCGAAGTTTTTTGTAGTAATTTCGTGATAATTTGTTGCCAAATGTATCACTTTTATTTACATTGTCGTAAAAATACGCATTTCTGGCAAATGTGGGTTCGCCAGAAATGTCGCTAACACTTGGAACCCGCAAGGTTGAATGGAATGAAACTGATTTTCAAGACTCTTGCAGCAGGACTTTTCGCCTTCTCGATGGCGAATGCTCAGGATGATGTCCCTGCCGATGCCGCTTTGGCCCCTGCTTCTGACAAGCCGACGATGGCTAGAAGCGAACTCCCGGTAGGCGCCGATATTTCGAACCGTTACCTCGAACGCGTTTTCTATCACTGGAAGGACAACAAGGAAAAGGGCATCATCAAGGTGTTCATCCACACGGATGAACTTGCCGAAGAACGCGAACCGGATGTCTTGAACTACGACGTGCTTTACAGGGACGCCGATAGCAACGTTGTTTTCTGGAAGGATCATGTTGCAAAGTGTGTGAAGTGCTTTGGCAAGCCGGTTGTCGATGGCCCGACCCCGAACACCCCGAAGGCTCTCGTGTATGACTGGGATCCGAAGAAGATTGACGATACCACCAAGACGATGCTCGAAGGCGAATTGCCGGCTGAAGTCTACATGATCACGAAGGACAACGACATCAGAAACCTCAAGTCCCGCTGGATTGGCCCGTCGGACAAGGAACAGGGTGAAAGCGAGTTCGTGCGCGCTTACCGCTTTGGCTCCATCATGAAGTACAACGACAAGAACGCTTTTGCGATGGCTTTCGTTTACAAGAAGGGCGGCAAGTTCTTCTATGTGCCGGAAGGATACGGCTATATCGACCAGGGCGTTTACAAGGGCGTTGCTTTCCCGGAAAAGTTCTACGAAGTTGAAGTGACTGACTTCAAGGAAATCGTGGGCAAGTCTCCGATCGAAGAAGTCCAGGAAGCTATCAAGCGCGGCCCGACTCCGGTCAAGATGGCTGACCTCCCGAAGCAGACCTGGAAGGGTCCGAAGATTGAAAAGGAACTCAAGGCTCTCGTGAAGGGTTACAAGATCAAGAAGCTCATCATCACGAGTGACTCTTGGGAATACCGCAGAAACTTCTTCGGCTTTGTCCTTTACAGATGGGTCGGATTTGACATTGTCTATGACGGCAAGAACAAGGACGGCAAGAAGGCTACCATGTACAAGTCTGGCTTTATTGCAAAGCAGATGAGCAATGGCAGCGGCTTTGATAAGAAATTGATCATGACGGGTTCTCCGGTTTCTTGGAACCGCGAAGTTCTCGACTGGAAGTAATCTCTGGTCGCCT